>SDBU01004137.1_pt1 | contig 18014 bp, 20 predicted proteins | sample 2277071 | NCBI WGS metagenome assembly SDBU01 (sample SAMN10397929, study PRJNA504765) | marine sediment metagenome | isolation source: marine sediment core GS08_GC12, 126 cmbsf | place: Arctic Ocean: Gakkel Ridge, Loki's castle | collected 2008 | reverse complement strand
GATGAAAGGCAGCTCCTACTTCTATATAATAATTATGGTAATTATGCTGGTAGTTATAGGCTTATCAGTAAGGATGGAATACTTTGAGTCTAAATTGCTACCCTTAATAATTAGCAGCACTGTTTTTATCCTGGCAGCAATAGGATTGGGGAGGGAAATTCTGGGCAAGGAGAGGTTGGGGGCAACTGCAGCCGGGAGTGAGGCAGGTAAACAAGAAGAGTCCGGGGAGAGCTGGCGCGGATATTTAATTGCCGGAGCCTGGGTAGTGGGCTTTTTCCTGGTTATTTATTTACTGGGCTTTATCATAGCTATTCCCCTGTTTGTTCTTTCCTACATGAAGTCGCATGGCACAAGGTGGGTTGTAGCCATTGTCTTTGCAGTGCTTGCCTCGGCGCTTATTTATGGCGTCTTTGAACTTGCCCTGGGAGTTGACTTGTATAAGGGATTAATTTTACCTAGTTAGGCTACTGATTTATAGCAGACTAAAATTTTGGGCTTTTGTGTAAATCGTCGGCGAAAATGGCACAGTTTAGGGTCTAAGATTAACCGACACTTCAGACTTCGGGAACAGCGCTTTTACTCTATATGCCGAGGACTGTTCGATTGCACAAGATAGTGAGTTGTTCGATAGGCCAGACCGAGGTGCTTTAGTTCTCCAGTATCCAAAGCCTTTAATATGTCTTCTTCGTTGCCCAAAGGTATTGTTCTGAGGTCGGGTGTCAATCCGTATCCTTTCCCATCACAGAAGGATATTTGACGAGCTTCTGACCAATAATGCCTATACTCTTTTTCTTGCCGATTTAGTTGTTTCATTTCAACTTTGCGTGGTTCTGACCATGTGTTATTATTAGATGTAAGCTATAGCTAGTCGTTAAAGTGATAGAAGGGCCGGGATAGTTCGGTACGATGTTAGCGAGAGTAAAAAGTGCTGCAGTGGTAGGGCTCGATGGCCAGTCGGTTGATGTTGAGGTAGATATTTCGAGTGGCTTGCCCTCATTGACTATCGTTGGCTTGCCTGACCCTGCTGTTCAAGAGGCGAGAGAGCGAGTGCGTGCCGCTATCCGAAACTCTGACTGTGCTTTCCCAATGAAGCGTATTGTCGTTAATCTCGCTCCTGCCGACCTCAAGAAAGCTGGCCCAGCTTATGATTTACCTATTGCTGTTGGCATTCTGCTTAGCTCAGAACAAGTATATGCTGATGTTTCCCAGGTTATGTTCCTCGGTGAGTTGTCGCTGGATGGCAGCTTACGTCATACCAGTGGCATCTTGCCTATGGTTGCCCTAGCTCACCAAGAAGGTTTATCTACCATTATTGTGCCTGATGCCGACGCTAAAGAGGCATCCCTGATAGAAGGCACTAAAATCATCCCTATCGTCTCACTATCTCAGTTGGTCAGCTATCTTCGCGGGGAAATACCAGCCCCTGAGTATAAGTTTGATAAGGTTTGGGACTACCCTTCACCACCCGCTGCATGGACAGTTGACCTAGCTTATATTAAGGGGCAGGAGCATGTCAAGCGAGCCCTAGAGGTGGCTGCCGCTGGTGGGCATAATGTAATAATGATGGGGCCTCCAGGAAGCGGTAAAACACTACTGGCAAGGTCATTGCCCTCTACATTACCACCAATGACTACCGAGGAAGCTCTAGAGGTTACCAAGATTTACAGTGTAAGCGGTCTACTTCCATCGGATACCCCGCTAATTAGACATAGACCCTTCCGTTCCCCCCACTACACCACCTCAAACGCCGGTCTAGTAGGTGGTGGACATTGGCCAAGACCTGGTGAAATAAGCCTAAGTCATCGTGGGGTTCTCTTCCTTGATGAGCTTCCTGAATTTGGACATGCTGTGCTTGAAGTATTGCGCCAGCCCCTGGAAGATAAGCTAATTACTATTAGCCGGGCTCAAGGCAGTGTAACCTTCCCTGCCAACTTTATGCTGGTGGGAGCGATGAACCCTTGCCCTTGTGGTTACTATGGTGACCCGTTCCGACAATGCACCTGCTCTCCCAGTCTGGTTTCCCGGTATCAGAAGCGCATCAGCGGACCGTTCCTTGACCGGGTTGATATATTTGTTGAGGTGCCTCACATTGATTACGAGAAGTTAACCGATGACAGGTTAGGTGAACCATCAGATAAGGTCCAGGCCAGGGTTGAGGCTGCCCGCTCTATACAGCGTAAGCGATTTGAGGGAACAAAGTTAGCCTGCAATGCTGAAATGACACCGACCGAGGTAAGGGAGTTCTGTCAGGTAGAAGACCAAGCCCAGAGCCTGCTCAAGGCAGCGATGAAACAACTATATCTTTCAGCCCGAGCCTTTCACCGCATACTCAAACTAGCTCGCACCATCGCCGACCTGGAAAATGCTGACATAATTAAAGCCCACCATGTGGCTGAAGCCATCCAGTATCGACCAAGAAGCTTGGTGTAATTCAGGCAGAGGATACGGAGAGACAATAAAATAAGCTCAAAAAGGAGGTATCAACCTTGCTTTCTGGAGAATGGCTAGGTTTTATAGCTGGAGCGCTGGTAGCATTTGCTTTTCTTCCTCAGATCATTCGTATCTACAAGCTTAAAAGTGCATACGAGATAAGTTTGCTTTTTACCATTTTGCTCCTAATAGGTGTTCTCTCCTGGGCAGTTTACGGGATTTCTTTTGGGCTCCTACCAGTCATCCTATGGAATGCAATTATGGCAGTTCTTATCGCCGCGCTTCTGTATGCAAAACTAAAGTATGGAAGGTAGTGCTATAATTAAAACTTATCATCTGGCTGAAGCCATCCAGTATCGACCAAGAACGCTAGTATAGCTCGGTAGCAATGAGCAAATATGATAACTTAAAATACTGGGCAGAAGTGAAGGCACGAATTTCACATCACTGTGAGAAATGTGGTACTTTAATCGTTCCAGGGGAAGTTTATTATTCAGAGAAACTGGATGGATTTGTGCACGCGCCGCATGTTAAACTTGGAAAACTATGCCAACAGTGCTATAACAAATCAGAGCAAGGGTGAAGTGAATAGCTGAGCCAGCGGATTTGGAGAGGGTGTTTTCTAAGCTTTACAGGAAAGGGGTACCATGATAGACAGGTAGAGACGGTCGGAGTAGGAGGGCTGTATCAAAACTTTGAAGAAATGGAGGTATCATGGTAGACGAGACTGATATTAGCCAAGAAAGGGAATGGTTCTATGAACAGCGTGCCAAAACGGTGGTAAACAATCTTCAAAAGAAGAATGTGAATGGTCAGTATGTTCCCAGCCGGCAGGAAGCGCTTTCCGCTGTCCTGGAGATGATTCCTCCAGGAGTGGTTGTTTCCCGTGGGGACTCGATTAGTGTTGACCAGGTAGGGATTATACCGGAACTCAAGAAGCGCAACCAAAATAAAATCATTGCCCCCTTGGAGAGAGATGCTGAAGGCTTCTATCTCCTCACAGATAGGGAGCAGCGGCTAGCGATGGGAAGAGAAGCTTTCACCTCTGATATCTTTCTAACCGGCACGAATGCTGTTACCCTTGATGGCAAGCTGGTAAACATTGATGGCCTGGGAAACAGGGTTTCCCCCATGATTTTCGGACCCAAAAAGGTCATCGTAGTAGCTGGTGCCAATAAGATCGTCAAAGATGTAACCGAAGCGTTGGTACGGCTCCGGGAGGTTGCAGCGCCACTCAATGCCAAACGGCATTTCCTGAAACACCACTGGCCGCAGCTTGGTGACCTGCCCTGTGTAAGGACTGGCAGGTGTACTGAGTGCAACCACGACTGGAGTATTTGCCACTATACTGTGATTATTGACGGAACCTTAGGATGGGCAAAGGGGCGGATAAATGTGGTGCTTATAGGAGAGGAATTGGGCATATAGAAATGTTAACCCCAGAGCCAGAAGGCGCCACCCATCTGGTAAGCTGGTAAGTTTTATGCTAAATTTTAGGGAAAGGGGTATCATGCTAGACAGGTAGAGACGGTCGGATTAGGAGGGCTGTATCAAAACTTTGAAGAAATGGAGGTATCATGGTAGACGAGAGAGATATTAGCCGGGAGAGGGAATGGTTTTACGAAGAACGTGCCAGAACGGTGGTAGCCAATCTCCAAAAGAGAAATATGAACGCTCAATATGTTTCAAGTCGGCAAGAGGCACTTTCTACTATCTTGGATACTATTCCGGTGGGAGCGACGGTTTTCGTTGCGGATTCTGTCACCCTAGCCCAAGTAGGGATTATTCCTGAACTCAAAAAGCGTGGCCAAAATAAGGTCATTGAGGCCGCAGAGAGAGATGCCGAAGGTTTCTTTGTCGTGACAGGGGAAGAGAGGGAGAGGCTGCGAAGAGAAGTCTTCTTCTCTGATATATACATAGCAGGTACAAATGCTGTCACTATTGATGGCAAGCTGGTCAACACTGATGGCCATGGAAACAGAGTTTCGCCGATGATTTTCGGACCCAAAAAGGTCATCGTAGTAGCCGGTGTTAACAAGATTGTCCAAGATGTGAACGAGGCTCTGGAACGGATTCACAACTTTGCTGCGCCAATGGTTGCCAAGAGGCACATCTTGAAGCACCACATGCCTGAGCTTGGTGACCTGCCCTGTGTAAGGACAGGTAGCTGTGCTGATTGCCGCCATGACTGGAGAATCTGTAATTATACCGTGATTACTGAAGGAGCATTCCCATGGACAAAAGGATGGATAAATGTGGTGCTAGTAGGAGAGGAGCTGGGTATATAGAAATGTTAATCCCAGAGCCAGAAGGCGCCACCCATAGCTACCATAAGCAAGCCGATACTAATTGCTATCCAACCGCCTATCTTTAATGCCCCTGGCTCAGGGTGCTCGGGCTCATGCTCCAAAAATTCTTTTACATCGGGACGAGTAGCTAGGGAATCATAATAGCTCTTCTCCTCACCCCTGCCCCAGAAGATTGTGGCTAAACCAAGAAGGATAAATAAAACACCCATCCCCATCAATATAAAATAATCCTGCTGAGGCATATTTAAGCTTCCCCCTAGAGACATTCCTCTAGGTAATAACTATATGATTTTTAAGATGCTGTTTTCAAGCTGGCAAAATGGCTAAATAGCTATCATTTAATCTCAACAGTAGCCCCGGCTGCTTCCAGCTTTTGTTTCATAGCCGTTGCCTCATCCTTATTAACCCCCTCTTTCACTGCCGTGGGAGCACTCTCTACCAAGTCCTTAGACTCCTTAAGTCCCAAAGGAGTTAACTCCCGCACTGCTTTAATCACACTAATCTTATTAGCCCCCACCTCCTTAAGAATCACGCTAAACTCTGTTATCTCTTCGGCTGCGGGAGCTGGAGCTTCAGTGGGAACTGGAGCTGCAGCTACTACCGGAGCAGCGGCAGTAACACCAAACTCAGCCTCTAAGGTCTTTACTAGTTCTGACAGTTCAAGCACCGTCATATTCTTTATAGCTGTCATTATCTCTTCAACTGCCGGTGCTTTCTTTTTTACTTCAGCACGAGGCTGCTCGATAGCAGCGGTTTTGACTGCCTTAGGCTTCTTTACTGCCTTTTCTGTAGCCGACTGTCGCTTGCCATTTGTTGTTTCTTCACCAGTGTCATGCCCAATTTCTACCTCATTTTGTGACATCTTATTCTCCCTCCATTTGTTGAATTCTAGCTTGTAACACCCCAATAACTCCTCTTATGGGGGTGGTAAGACAGTTAACTAGAGCCACGATAGGGATTTGCATCCCCCCCAGAACCTTGGCTTGCAATATCTCTCTAGATGGTAGGCTGGACACGGTCATCACATCTTCCGAGGTGAGCAACCTATCAGTTATAAAGCCTCCCTTAATACTTAGGCTTGCTTTTGAGGTGCCAATGTAGTTAGCCAAAGCTCTAGCTGGCTCAGTTATATCCCCATAGCCAAAAGCAATAGCTACTGGACCTTCGAAGAAGCTAACCAATTCATCCTTGCCTGCCCTTGCTGCAGCAAATCGAGCTAGGGTATTCTTTACCACCTTATACTCAATACCTGACTCCCTCAGTCTACGACGCAAGACGGTCATCTCAGGAACTGACAGTCCCCGATAGTCAGTTAAGATACCGATACTGCATTTAGAAAAGTTCTCTTGTAGCCTATCAATAATCAGCGCCTTCTTTTCCCTAGGCATCTTTCATCACTCCTAACTACCTCCATTAAGCATCTGTTTGAAAAATAAGCCCTGTGCCTACTGCACAAGGGCTATAAAATTCGACTAATCTATAGTCCCTTTTCCTCGGTAGGCACATTAATTTGAGCCTTAATCGGCACCTACTGTCTCAGGATATTATTTATTAACTAGACTCAAATATGTTATTTTACACTATTTCTGGTTCGGCAGTCCATAGATACTTACCTCGCCAACATTGCTTTCCCTGTCTGTCTTTCTTACTGCTTTGGCTTGGGCATAACTGCTTCAAATAACTCTTCGCCTACAGGGTGCCCTTCAGCTATCATCCGGCGATACTTTATCATATCAATATCACTACTACCGGTTATCTTTTTGGTAGAGAAGGAACTCATACCCAAGTCAAGCTCTCCATACGGCATGGCATTGAGCCCCAACCAGTAAGGAACTTCGTTCTTATTTCTTTCCCAATTCATCTTCTTATATGACCTCAGCATAGATAGAGTAAAGGCGACGCATCCGGGGTATAGGTTGGTAAATGTCCACACCATATCATTCACTGCCTTATCTAATAATGACAAATCCCTTGGCAAGGTATTGACTAATTCCTGTGCCTTTTTTGCCTCTTCGCCAGTCTTAAACTCACCATAAACGATCTCGCCGTCTTCAACATACTTATCGGTAATCACCAGTGGGTTCCTGATAAACTTGCCATCCTGCTTGAGCACCGGCACCACCTTGTGAATGTAGTTCTTGCGGTACATCTTGTAGGCACTCCACTGCTCACAGGAAACACAATTCCATATGGCATCCTCCAGCGTCATGTTCATTGGTTTGAACTGATTGGAGCCACCCATAGGTGATGAGCCACGGAGTGGACCTATCTGACCAAAGGTAGCCAGGTCTGAGGCTGCAGTTAGGTCACAGACTCCGCTTATTTCCTCACCGCCGCCTATGCTTATACCATTAACCCGACGAATGAAAGGCTTTGGCGACATCCATACTGCTTCAAACATTTGCCAGTAAGGGATCATAAACTGTTGGAAATCATATGGTCTACCTACATAATATTGAGAATACTCAACGGCATTGCCACCGGTGCAGAGGGCTCTGTCGCCGATACCGGTGAAAATAACTGCTACCACACTTTTATCATGTACCGCCTTGCTAAAGCCAGCAGCGGCGCCCTTGAGCATGTCCAAAGTATATGAATTATACTGTTTCGGATTATTCAGGGTAATCCAGGCGGTATATAGACCCTCAACCGGTTTACCATCGGGGTCAACCAGCGGTTTTTTCTCATAGATAACGCATGGTGCATCGGCTTCGGTACCAAAAAACTCATCACTACCCCAGTACGGATCTAAATACGCATCTTTGGATGCTCGTGGAATCCAATCTAAAGCCATTTTGTTAACCTCCCCTTTAAAATTTATTTGTTGAGCAAGGATTACAATTTAATATCATTTGCGCATTATGCACCTCTTCAATAGGCGCTAACTAGATTAAGGGGCACCAAGAATAGTAATGCCACATTGAAACCTTCCTGGGTGACCTCCTTGGTTGTGAGCTAGTCCTAACCTTACATTTTTTAGTTGGCGGGAGCTATCCTGTGCCTCTCCCTGTATCTGTTTGTATATCTCATAGACCTCTCTGGCTCCGCTGGCACCAATAGGATGACCAAAGGACTTCAAGCCCCCACTGAGGTTAACTGGTAACTCCCCTTCCTGGGTAAAGGTGCCAGCATCTATATCCTCCTTGGCATGTCCCTTGGGACAAAAATCGAGAGACTCACTAGCAATAAGCTCAGCGATAGAAAAGCAATCGTGAATCTCAGCCATATCCAGCTCTTTTCTCGGGTCTTTAATTCCTGCCATTTCATAAGCTTGCCTGGCTGCCCACTCTGTCTCCTCCCAATGGGTAAAGTCGTAGTCTTCCTTGGTCTTACCCCAGCCAGGACCGATAGCAATTCCGCTCCCCTTAATGGTAACATAATCATCCCTAAATTTCTTGGCATCCTCAGTGCGACACATTATTGCTGCCGCAGCACCATCAGTGACCCCACAGCAATCAAATAGACCTAACGGCCAGGCGATTATGGGAGCATTCATTACCTGCTCTATAGTTACCTCACGGCGCATCCACGCCTTAGGATTTCTAGCTCCATTGTGATGGCTCTTCACCGAAATCTTGGCCAGGGTTCTTTTACCCTCCTCCCGGCTCAACCCATACCGGGCAAAATACCTGGTGGCGGCTAAGGCATAACGCCCAGGAGCTGTGCCTCCAGCAGTATAGATGGGATGCCACTTTTCGGCACTATATTTAGGGTGCATACCACCGTAACCATGGTCCTTCATCTTCTCAAAGCCGATAGCTAATACTAGATCATAGGCCTTGGCCGCCAGGGCAAATGTTGCTGCTCTGATTGACTCCGCCCCGGTAGCACAGGCATTCTCAACGTGGGTAACCGGGATATACTGAAGTTGCAGCGGGGAACTTACTGTAGCCCCGGTCATCTGTCCCATAGTGCCTACCCACACCGCTTGTATATCCTCAGGCTCTACTCCAGCATCCTCAAAGGCTTCATAAGCAGCCTCTATAATCAGGTCATCGGTATCCTTATCCCACAGCTCACCAAACTTGGTACAGCCCATGCCAACTATGGCCACCTTGTCCTTAATGCTCTCCATTTATCCCTCCTCAGCACCTCACCGGTCGAAGCTTCCAGAAGTAATTATGAATGCCACCAGCCTCATTTATCTTCCGGAATGCCAACTCTACAGGCATTCCTACCTCAATCTTTTCTGGATCTCTATCTGTCATCTGGCTATAAAATCTACCACCTCCCTCTAGGTCAGCTACAGCCAAAACGTTAGGTAGAACTGGAACCATAGCCCGCTCATCCATGCTGAAGGTAAAAAGGGCGCCCTTCTTATCACTAAGTCTGACCTCGTCAAAGTCATCTTTCGCCTGACACCACATACAAATCCTCTGTGGAGGAAATTGGATATGACCGCACTGACGGCACTTATGACCATGCCCCCTGAGAATAGCCTTTCGCTCCCTCCATAATACATTTAGCGACCCTTCCTCGGGTGGACGGCGCTCAGGTTCCCACTCCATAAGATTACGGAAGCGAATGTACATCTCATAGTTAGGCAGCATCATCTTCGAGTTTAGGTGACGTTTCATCCCTCGCCTATCTCCGAGCTTTTCAATCTTATCTTCCACCTTCAAGATAAAGGCATCAGCTCCATCTCCATAACTAGCCCATAGGATTCTATCACCGGGCTTTGCTTCCTCCAAAGCAGCTACCAGCATCATCATTGCCGAAGCGGCACCGGTGTTACCTACGGTATTAAGCAGCGGGTCCTGAACCTGAGTTTTTGGGTCAAAACCTAGTGCCCTAGCCAGAGCAGTATGACTCCTGGCATCAGGACCATAAAGGACTGCCTTGGAAAAATCGGCTGGCTTCAGGTTATACTTCTGTAGTAATCCCTCTACTGCTCGCTTTGTCGTCTGGTGATAACCATAGGTTAGAGCAAACCTGTCCTCCCAGGTACGACTGTAGGTATCATGCTCCCTTCTCCAGACATCAATGAACTCACTGGTTAGTCCATAACTACCTTCCACACTCACTGCAACCTCAGCGTCACCAAGTAGTAAAGCGGCGGCACCATCACCAAAAATCGGTTCGAACTCAGAGCTAGGCGCCGGCAAGCGACAATCTGAGGCAACCACCAAAACCCTGTTGGCTGAACCAGCATTTATTGCGTCCAGAGCTGCCCTAACCGCACTGGCTCCAGCTCTTAGTGAATCAGTAAAGTCAGCGGTAATAAGCTCCTCACGCAGGTCTGCCCCAGATGCCAGAATACTTGCTGATTGTTTCTCACGATAAGGGGGGGTAGTAGAGGCAAAATATAAGCCGTCTATAAGCTGACGGTCAATATCATTCAGGCAATCAATAGCAGCTTCCACACCCATAGTAAGGCTATCCTCATCCCAATTGGCAACTGCTTTCTCTCCTCCTCTAGAGCCACCTCCCCAAGCCCGACCAATCTCATCTCGGCTCAGTCTATAAGTGGGAATGTAAGCACCGTAAGCGGTAATCCCGGCCATTTATTCTCCTTTAAGTTCTAAACTTTTTGAAATTGGTAGCTAATCCTATCATCAGGCAATTTTATGGGGACTACCTTGAGTCTCATACCTAGCTTAATATCAGTCTCAGCAATATCACGGCTCAGACGGCCGAATATTCTGATGCCATCTTCAAACTCACCAATGGCTAGAATATATGGGGCATCACTCTCAAACCCGGCTGGACCGTAGTTTACTACAGTATAAGTAGTTAACCTACCAGGCCCCTTAATCTCAAACCACTCAATATCACTGTCTAAGCACTTGGGGCAATCCATCTTGGGGGGGAAGTAACTGGCTCTGCAAATTTTGCACCTTGTTGCCATTACCTTCCCCTGCTCCAGATAAGCTATAAAATCAGCTGCTTTTGCCTCTATGGTGAAGCTAACTGTGCCGAAATTTTCAAAGCCCATTCGGTTACCTCCTTAGAATGGTTACATTGCCATATAGACCCACACCACCTACATTATGAACCAAACCTATTTCAGCATCCTTGACCTGAATCTCACTAGCCTGTCCTCGGAGCTGCTGGACAATAGTCCTAATCTGTGAACCACCGGTAGCGCCAATAGGGTGTCCTTTAGACAGTAGCCCGCCATCAACATTTACCGGTATCTTTCCGCCGACATATGTCTGCTTCTCCTCTATTAGTTTACTCCCCTCCCCAGGTTTAGCAAAGCCTAAGTCCTCATAAGCTAGAATCTCCGATATAGTAAAGCAGTCATGAACCTCAGCCACATCAATATCCTCCGGTCGTATGTCAGCCATCTCATAAGCCTGTTTAGCTGCTTCGGTTGCACACCTCAAACTGGTAAGTGATTGTCTTCCCGACATGGTAACAGTGTCCACTGCTGCCCCTAACCCCACAATCCAGATGGGGATGTCTGTTATTCTTTTAGCTACATCCCCTCTAGCTACTATTATGCAGGAAGAGCCATCGGCATTGGCGCAACAATCGAACTTCTTGAGTGGACTGGCTATGACCTCTGAGTCTAAAACATCGCCTAAACCCAGCTCTTTGCGATAAGTGGCCTTGGGATTTTTGGCACCATAGCCTGAATTTTTAACCCGCACCTTGGCTATTTGCTCCTCAGTTGTGCCATACTTAGCCATGTGAGCTCGGGCATACATAGCATAACCAGCAGGCATGGTTATGCCAAAGGGCGACTCCCACATTATATCGCCCCCCCTCCCCATCCTCTCCGCAGACTCACGGGAAGTCAACTCTGACATCTTCTGAAAGCCGATAACAGCCACTACTTTATGCAGACCAGCCTTTATTAGAGACCAGGCTACCCTCAACCCCGTGCTGCTTGAGGAACACACGGTCTCAACATAGAAAGTCGGCTTAGGAGTTAGTTCTAAATACTCTGATATTAAACTTGAGGGTGTCCGCTGCTTATCATATTCTGGCGCTGAACAAATAATCGAGGCATCTATATCACTGTTAGTAATGTCTAGACCCTCCATCGCCTCCTTATAGGCTTCAAAACACAGTTCCCTTATCGATACCCCGCAGTTACGAGAGAAAACACTCTGACCCACGCCTACGATAGCTACATTTTCCATAAACTAGCCTCTCCTAATTTGGATTATTCTTTGCCGGTTTCAGCAGTATTAACCGGAGGTTAAAGACAGGGTTAGTTTGAGGTCAAGCTTTATCCCAGGCCCCATGGTAGTGGTTAAATAGGCAGTTCTAACATACTGACCCTTGGCACCACTAGGTTTAGCCTTTATCAGCGCCTCCACCACCGCCGTCAGGTTATCCATTAACTTATCGTCTTCAAAACCAACCTTACCCAAAGGGACATGAATGATAGCCGTCCTGTCCAGCTTAAATTCCACCCGACCTTGGCGAGCATCATTTATTACTCTGGGTAGGTCAGTTGCCGGGACTACTGTTCCTGATTTAGGGTTAGGCATTAGTCCCCGCTTCCCCAAAATCTTCCCCAGCTTGCCCACCTTACTCATCATGTCAGGAGTAGCCATAGCCGTATCAAAATCCAACCAACCATTCTCAATCTTCTTAATCAACTCATCACCACCAACAAAATCTGCCCCGGCGGTTTCAGCAATTCTTTCCCCTTCACCCTGAGCAAAAACCAAAACCCGTACCTTCCTTCCCAACCCATGAGGCAAAAGGGCAACGCCACGCACTTGTTGATTGGCATTTCTAGGGTCAACACCCATCCGAAGGTGAAGTTCCAAAGTCTCGTCAAATCGGGCATGAGCTACCTTCTTAGCCAGCTCAATAGCTTCCATCGGGGGGTAAGCCTTGGTTTTATCCAGCAGTTTAACTGCCTCTTGGTAATTCTTACCGTGCTTTGCCATATTTCTACTCTATCTCAATTCCCATACTTCGGGCTGTGCCTTCAATAATTCGCTCTGCCCCTTCAATACTATTAGCATTTAAGTCCTTGGCCTTAAGCTGTGCTATTTCACGCAGTTTATCTCGGGATAGCTTACCCACTTTTTCCTGGCCGGAAGCGCTAGACCCCTTTTCTACACCTAGTGCCTTCTTCAGCAAATCAGTAGCTGGCGGTGTTTTGATAATAAAGGTAAATGACCCATCATCAAAGATGGTTATTTCAACTGGAATAATAGACCCAACCTGGGCTGAAGTACGCTCATTATAATCCTTGCAAAAGGCCATAATATTAACCCCATACTGTCCTAAAGCCGGACCTACCGGGGGTGCCGGACTTGCCTTCCCTGCCGGAATCTGTAGTTTAATCATTGCCTTAGTTTTTTTTGGCATTGGGGTCTCCTTAGCGAAAGAGCTAAATTTAAAGCTTTTCCGCCTGTAAAAAGTCGAGTTCTACCGGTGTTTCGCGCCCAAAAAGGGAGAGAAGCACCTTAACCTTACCCTTTTCCGCATTTATATCATCCACTACCCCAACAAAGTCAATAAAGGGACCATCAGTCACCCGGATACTCTGCCCCTTGCGAAAACCAACCTTAACCCTTGGTGCTTTGGCCTCTATCTGCTTCAAAATCTGGTTAACCTCCTCCTCCTGCAACGGAACTGGCTTACTCCCTCTACCAACAAAGCCAGTGACACCCGGGGTATTACGCACTACATTCCAGCTCTGGTCACTCATCCTCATCTGAACCAGGACATAACCAGGCAGTATCTTCTTGGTCACAGTTCGCCTCTGCCCATTTCTAACCTCAATCTCCTCTTCAGTAGGTATAACTATCTGAGATATCTCTTCGGCAGTGTCCATGAACTTGATGCGTTGCTCAAGGTTCTTCTTAACTCGTTCTTCATACCCCGAATAGGTATGAATTACATACCAATATTTTTGGTTCTCCGACACAGGTAACCTCACTCAGATAAAGATTTCCGAAAAAACACAGAACTTCCCCTTTTAGTTAGGTGCTTTAGCTCAATATGGGAACCAACCAAGTCTCTATCTACCCAAAAAAAGTTTATCAATAAGGTTAGTAAAGCCAAAATCAATTACTCCCAGAATCAGCCCGGCGGCAATGGCAACAATCAGCACTAGAAGTGTCAAATACGCAGCCTCTCGTCTGGTGAGCCAGACTACCTTCTTCAACTCGGCTATAGTCTCACCAATGAAGCTAAACCTTGAACTCTTTCCCTTAGCCGGAACAGTCATAGAAGAAATCTCTCACATCCCTGGTCGCACTATTTTATCTCCTTATGGAGCCTATAAGCACGACAACGAGGGCAATATTTCCTAAGCTCTAATCGTTGGGGGTCATTTCTTCTGTTCTTAGTAGTAGTATATGTTCTTTCCTTACACTCACTACAGGCAAGGTGAATAATAACCCTGGCTTCAGTTTTTTTTGCCATACCGTTACTCTATGATGAGGGAAAAGGTACCAGCACCTACCGTCTTACCCCCCTCTCTAATAGCAAAACGCAACCCTTTTTCCAAGGCTACAGGATAAATAAGTTTTATCTTCATTCTTACATTATCACCGGGCATAACCATCTCTACTCCTTCTGGTAGTTCAGAGCTTCCCGTGACATCTGTAGTCCTGATATAAAATTGGGGCTTATACCCGCTAAAGAAGGGGGTATGCCTACCTCCCTCTTCCTTGCTCAAAATATACACCTCAGCCTCGGCATAAGTATGTGGTTTAATAGAGCCAGGAGCCGCTAATACCTGACCACGCTCTATCTCTTCGCGGTCTATACCCCTAAGCAGAACACCAACGGCATCTCCCGCTTCTGCTTCATCCAGGGTCTTATGAAACATCTCTAGGCTGGTAGCTACTGTCCTCCGTGGCTCGTGGTGTAAGCCTACTATCTCAATCTCATCCCCGGGCTTAATCACACCCCTCTCTACCCTTCCCGTGGGCACTGTGCCTCGCCCCTTAATACTAAAAACATCCTCTACTGGCATCAAAAAGGGCTGGTCTTTAGGTCTTGCCGGGATTGGAATATAGCTATCCACAGCATCCAGGAGCTTCCAGACGCCACCGCACCACTGACATTCCCTCTTACCACAGCCACACTCACCAGCCTTAAGCCCACTTACCCTCACCACCGGTATCTCATCTCCAGGGAAACCATACTTACTAAGCAGCTCCCTTACCTCCATCTCCACCAGTTCCAGAAGCTCCTCATCTTCCATCAAGTCTACCTTATGAAGGCAAACTACAATGGCTGGAACCTCTACCTGCCGAGCCAGCAATACATGCTCTCTAGTCTGGGGCATAGGACCATCAGGGGCACTCACCACTAGTATCGCTCCATCCATCTGGGCAGCCCCGGTTATCATATTCTTAATGTAATCAGCATGACCAGGGCAATCTATGTGAGCGTAGTGTCGCTTGTCAGTCTCATACTCAATATGGGCAATGGCAATGGTTAGGCCTCGCGCCTTCTCCTCAGGGGCATTATCAATGCTCTCAAACGCGCGATACTCAGTAGAACCAACAGTTGATAACACCTTGGTTATGGCTGCGGTTAATGTTGTTTTGCCGTGGTCAACATGCCCGATAGTGCCCACATTACAATGTGGCTTAGTCCGCTCAAATTTCTTTTTAGCCATTTTAACCCCCCTTCTTAATTCAAAGCCCACAACCAGATTCGAACTGATGACCCCGTTCTTACCAAGAACGTGCTCTACCTACTGAGCTATGTGGGCATTGGTTTTATTATACAGGTTTTTATAGTCCAGTGTCTAGTCTAAGTCCTATATATTTAAACTATGGTGGAGGGGGCAGGATTCGAACCTGCGCAGCCATTTCAGGCGGCAGATTTACAGTCTGCTCCGATTAACCACTCCGGCACCCCTCCCCATGCCACCACTAAGCTAAGTACCCCAGCCCGAGAGGGGACTCGAACCCACTAACCTACCGATTAGGGCTCGTCAACCCTCTGGGCTTAACCCCTTAACCACAGAGCCTGAGAGGGGATTCGAACCCACTGACCTGCCATTTACAAGACGGCTGCTCTCCCAACTGAGCTACTCAGGCATTACCACCAGCTCAGTAATAAGTGCTAATAGTAGGAATATTATAAAAATGAATGACATAAAAGTCAAGCTTGGTAGCGCATACCGGATTCGAACCGGTGATCTCCTCCTTGAGAGGGAGGTGTCCTAAACCCCTAGACGAATGCGCCATTTAGAAATTATACCAGTAGGCACTCCGAAAGGCAACTTGACTCACTCTCTCTGGAAAGGCTCTATACTACACTTCTAGGCTATGGTATGATGATTGGCACAATGGAGATTAGTGTTTTAATTGACGAAGGTGTTGAGGGGTGTCCTGAGGTGAGCTGGTTACAGAATGTAACTGAGCAAGTCCTTCTTGCCCTGGGAGTTGGCTCAGGTATGGAGCTTAGTTTGGTTATTACTAACCAGGAACAGGTGCGGCAACTAAACCGAAGTTACCGGGGAAAGGATGAGCCCACCGATGTGCTAGCCTTTTCTATGCTACCGGCTGAGGGGGAAGTTGGGACAGATTTCCATTTCGTTATACCCCCTGACGGAATACTCCACCTTGGTGAGGTGATTATTTCCTACCCACAGGCGATGATACAGGCTGAGGAACATCAACATTCAATAGAAAGAGAGCTCAGCATTCTCATTATTCATGGTATACTCCATCTATTGGGATATGAGCATGATAAGCCAGAACTGAAGTCCCGGATGAGAGCTAAAGAGGCAGAGATTCTGAGCTACATTGAAGGAGGAGAGGGTTGAGGGTTCTTGGTATTGCCGGCAGCCCCAGGCGGGGTGGTAACACTGACCTGTTGCTGGCGGAGGTTATGAGAGGTGCCTCTAGCCGAGGGGCTGAGGTTAAAACTATTATCCTTAATAACCTAGCTATTGCTCCCTGCCAGCACTGTGATGCCTGTTTGGAGACGGGTAGGTGTAAGGTGGAGGATGATATGCAGATGATATATGAAGAACTGGAGAGTGCAGACCGGATAGTCCTGGCTTCGCCGATACAGTTTATGTCAGTAACTGCTCAGATGAAGGCTATGATTGACCGCTGCCAGGCATTGTGGGCTCGTAAGTATATACTTAAACAGCCACCGTTAGATAACAGTCGGGAGAGAAAAGGTTTTTATATTTCCGTCGGTGGCAGGAAGGTAGCTAATCTGTTTGAGCCGTCGCTGGCTACGGTAAGGAGCTTATTTAGAACCCTTGATATTGCCTATGCCGGTGAATTGCTGTTCCGTGGGGTGGATGAAAAGGGGGCTATCACCAAGCACCCTGAGGCTTTACAAAAGGCATTTAAAGCGGGGGAACTGCTGGTGGCTAAGTGACTTGAAATCACAAGCTCAAATACAGATTGCACATTTCGTCATTTTGTTAAATTGTGGTGATATAATATCAGTGTTGAACATCATCCAATTATCCTATGTGGCTACTCCACATCATCGTATCAGATGAAAAGAAGCATCAAGGATTGGATCATCGTTTTGGCCTCACTATTAGATGATGCGGCTATAGTGTTACTGGTTCTATTGGTCCTATGGTTTCTCAAAATACCAATATCTTTGCCAGTTATCATTTTTGTCGTGATCTTCTTTATTGCCACTGTTTTTGTTATGCACAGATTAGTTATCCCAGCTTTACACAAAAAGATAAAAACTGGTTCAGAAGGCATGATAGGTCTCGAAGGTGAGGTGATAAAACCTCTTACGCCAGATGGGATCGTCCGAGTAAGCGATGAATACTGGAGAGCTAGATCAACTGGTGAAAGCTTAGTAGTTGGTGAGGAAGTGGAAGTCGTGGGCATAAACGGACTGACTTTGCAGGTTAAACGGAAAACACGATAGTATATCCAGTAAGTGTTTTTTATAGCTGGGTAGCCAGTTATGTATCGTTTCTCAGAAGCGTGAATCATAACGCAGAGTCTAGAGTCAGATGCTTCTCCAGGCTATGTGATCCAAATTATACCATCAGCCAAAAAGTGATCTCTTAGATAGAATCTGAGATATTTGCTTGCACATGATGGAACGATAAGCTCTCCCCTTTGTATAATTAGGTTAGGTCAGAGAGAACTGGGGGATGACCTACCCCCCGAAAATAGGACCGATTGAAATGCGAGATTCCTGTAGAATAACTACAGGAGGAAACAGTCGTGAAAACAAGAAGGTATTCGGAGGTGGAGTGGCTATTCCTGACGCGTGGGATGCCGAAGTTTCTTCGCAGTGACAATGGGCCTGAGTTTGTCGCCAGAGCAGTCTGTCAGTGGTCGGAGACATCTGGCTGCCAGACCTTGTTCATTACGCCGGGCAGTCCCTGGGAGAACGGCTACA
>SDBU01004136.1_pt1 | contig 18016 bp, 38 predicted proteins | sample 2277071 | NCBI WGS metagenome assembly SDBU01 (sample SAMN10397929, study PRJNA504765) | marine sediment metagenome | isolation source: marine sediment core GS08_GC12, 126 cmbsf | place: Arctic Ocean: Gakkel Ridge, Loki's castle | collected 2008 | reverse complement strand
GCTTCCCAGTACGTCTCGCCTTGGGTGTTGCCGAGATTGTCGCCCGATGCCCCGTAGGCCGATGCGCTTGTTGCCTTATCGCGACCTCTCCGATTTGACTCGCCATGCGCGCCGGTTCCCTCCCCGTGCATAACGATCCCCTCATACGGCGGGCTCGTTACCCCCCCGTCGACCTTCAGGTTCCCGATGTTCTGCTTCGACCCGTACCCCCCGTGCCGTGCCGATTGCCCGAGGCTACCGCCGGGCGTCTGGCGTGCATCTCTCGACTCGGCAGCCGTCTCCGTCTCGCCGTGCTCGCCTTTGATGCTGTCGGCGTACGGTGGCGAAGTAACCCCCCCGTCCACCTTCCCCGCCTTCATCGCGCCTATCTGGCCGGGGGTGGTGCCGTAGGTGTCGGCCTGGACGGCGTGCAGCTCTGACGAGCCCGGCTTTGCCACATGGTCATAGTTCGCTATGTCGGTTGGAGGCTGCCGAACAGCGAACGGTGGACTTGTGACAGACGCCCCGCACTCGCCGACCAGCCGAGAGAATTCGCGCGAGTCGCCCTGAATCATCACGGGTATCGGGTCGCCCGCGTTCTCCCATTTCTTGCGGTGCAGCTTGACGTTCTTGGCGAACAGCTCAACGAAACGCGGCTCGAGTTCGCAGCCAAGCCATCGCAGCCCTTTGTACGCCGCGTAAATGCCGCCGATGCCCACGCCACCGAACGGGTCGCATATAACCGAGCCCTTGACCCACCAGCCCTCTTTGAATCCGTGCTCGTAAATGCGGTCGATGAGCCCGGCGCGAAACTTGGCGGGATGCGCGTAAGCTTCACCGACGATCAGCTCGCCGTGCCCACCATCGTAGCAGCCGTGCCAGATTGTCGGGTCGATGTCGGTCACTTGCTCTCCTCGATTCGCTCGGCGAGTTCGGGGTGGGCTTCGTCGAACGCCACCACTACGGGGTGCATGGCTTTCAGGGCGTCTGCCATATTATCGACACTTGACCCAGTCACTCTCATCGCCGCCTTGACGACGGGCGTCATGGCCTCGACGTTGCCCGCCACTTCGGCGAGCGTGGCGAGGGCCTCGTCGTGATGCGACTGAATCGCGTCCCGCTCTTTCCGCAGCTCGTCGATGGTGGCGGCAGCGCGGCGGATAATGGCAGGACGCGCATGCGACATCCCACACCCGCAACGGCAGCGGTTGCGCATCTCTTCCAACTCTTCATCCGTCAACGGTTCAGCTTTGTCGCTCATCACACTACCTCTCAATCTCCACTGTCCTCGCCACCGTGTCGACCGTCATCGTCCCGTGCTCAAAACGGCGTAACAGTTTGCGGTCCGACACAAACACGTAATCATCTAACGGCTTGCCCATTTGTTCCGGCCACAGAAACCAGTCCTGCGCGGGACGCCAGAACGCCCACGAGAGAAACAGGGAATCGCCCGGCTGTCTGACCATCATCGCAAAGCCAGCCATCATGCGGGTCTCAGCGTACTTGTCGGGTGTCTCCGTCTTATCGATGGCGATCCAAACGACGATCTTGCCGGCCGCCAGCCACGTACGGTAGGCGTTGATCTGCCGTTGGGTTTTGTCCGGGTTGCCACGGGCGCGGGGGTGGAACGGTGTCTCGAAACACACGCCGTCAACCACCGGGGTCAGCATATTGATTTCGTTCTGTGTCGCGTAGTATGGGGCCATCGCGACGTTGACGACCAACAGCTTGCCTTGCTCGTTCACCCCCTCTTTGACCATGCCGAGGAAGTGACACGTATCCTCCCACGAAACCCACTTGGGCGCCATGCCAGGGTGCAGCACGTTATCACCGAACAGGATCGGGCAGTCGGTGTGCTTAGCCTCTGCGATTGTCAGGTCAGCCCACGCTCTTGCGGCCTCGGGTATCGAGATGTCGACGAAATTGGAGTTCTTGCGAATCCACTTTTTCGGCACCCATTCACTCCGTACGCCATTGGCCGGGTAACGCTTGCACTCTACCTCCGGATGTGCCAGACTGAGATACCGGCCGACCAAGGGGTCGCGGCTCCATGTCTTTAGTATGTAGCGAACTCTCTGGTGATGCGCCGCTAGGGCGCCTGTCTGCTGGGTGTGGACATAGAAATCCGTGACCAGCGACACATCGGGCGGACTGTACCCCGCCACGTACCCATTGAGATTCACCAACGCCCGCATGTTTCGGTCAGAATTCGGTCGCTCGGGTAGTTTCATCGTTTCGCCCTTTCGTTGTTTGCCTCACCTCGCTAGTTTGTCGTGCCCTTAGCCCTGCTAGCTCTCGCGTATCTTCGCGGTGACACCACAAGCACAACGTCTCCAGATTGCCCATGATTGCCTCGACCGTCATACCGGGCCGAATGCCGCCGCCATCACATACGGCTCGCTTGTGAGCCATATCCCACAGCGACCCAGGCCATCGCGAACGGGGGATGCCCAGTTGCGTCAGGATTTCCCCGAACCGTTCATAGCGGTGCGTGCGCACCCATCGCATCGTTTGGAGGAATGACGAAACGTATCGCAACACGCGATTCAGCTTGGCGGTATCGCACCCGCACTTGGCACACACACCATTGTCTCGCCGCTGTACGGCGTACCGCTGGGTTGTTGGGCTACACGATAGATTGATTCGGTCACTGCAATTGCGAGAGCACGACGCCATTCCTCCATCGCGCACGGCAATTCCGCAAACGCGGCATAACCCCTTCCCTTTTGACGGGAATGCCTTATTCGCTGTCAGCCATCGTCGCCTCATCGTTCACCCCGTCTAACGTCTTGTCCATCCACAACTTATTTCGCAGCACAATGGCCTCTTCTTTGTAGGTAAGCGCTTTCGCCTGCCGTTCGATCTTCGCTTCCAGCCTGCGAATATGCTCGGCTCGATTGCGCTTGCGACGACCGACGCAAATCCAGAGACACGCCTCGGCAGCACGAGCCCGGCACATCCAGTAGTACAGACGCAATCTCGGGCTCTTCGCCGTGTGTGCCCAGTCCAGTGCTTCGATTGACGTCACAGTTCACCTCATCTCTAGGCAGGCTTCGACGGCCCGGTGTATCGCCTGCTCTTTGCGCACCCTTATTTTCGCCCCAGCCTTGTGCCACGCTATGGCAGCGTCTAGCGCGGCGTCCTCACGTCTCTGCTTCTCTCGCCGATACTCGCAATCGTTCATGGATGCACATTCTTTGTCGCTCATCGTTCACCTCACCTCATTGCCCGGCAGCCGAGCCGGTAGCTGCGTCGTTCGTCGTGCTTGCGCCGGCGCTGTCGGGAACCGACATATGTTCGTCGGGGTCGATCTCTGGCTGGTCCTGCACTTTCACCAGAGTTTTCCCCGTCAACATGAACGTGCCATAACCCGGCACGCGAAACACGGGAGATGTCATCCCGCTCCTGCCCGAATCAGTCCAGTTCATCTTCTCTCGCACCACATGAGCAATACGGGCTTCCAACAAGTCGCATTCCTTGCTGAAACCCGCTGCCGCCCTCTGGTGCGACTTGATGCTCTTCGCTAAGTCTGCCCACTTGAGCAGCAAGGCACTGAGTGGCATCCATCGTTCCGTTGTGTCGTCGCTCATCACATCGCTCCGCGTTAATCACCACAAGGTCAGGGGTGGACTTGCCACGACCTATCCCGAATCCCGAAGCACTGCCCGACACACATGCGCCAGCGCGTATCGTGCACCTTCCCGTCGCTGATGTAGACGCTTCGATACCGCAACGGCAACAACTGTTTCAGATACCACATAGCTAACCCTTTCGTTCTTGGTGCCCGCCCTGTTGGCAGCTTGGGCACACTTCGCCGTAATCGTCAACGGGCACTCGACAATAGCACCCGCGATGTTCGCAACAGCAGTAGGTCAAGGCGAGACGAGCCTCGGCCCATCGCACTTCGTCGTCTGTGGTTGGCACTTTCCGCCCTTTCTCAATCGCAGCGATAATGACGATCATTCGGTTCGCCGCCCCAAGGGCGTCAGCCATGATCCCTAGCCCCCTTTGCGGGCGTCGCCCGAATTCCACACAAATGCCGAACATTGGTATCATCGCGTACAGGCAACGCAGCTTGCGGTCCCAATACACGCCCAACCACAAGTCGTACCACGCGAACACAGGTCGAATCTTCATCACCTCACCTCATTGCCCGGCAGCCTCGCGGAGCACTCGCCAGTCATCGGCTGTCGGCTGACGTATCGAGACCCACTGGCCGTCGGGGTTTTTGTAACATATCCACGGCGAGTCACCCCAAATACGCAGCGACATCCAACACCGACGACTGCCATCGTACCATTCTGCTAGGCACGGATTGGCGCGCTCGGCTGCCGTATTGTCACCCATCAGACCCTCACCACTTCCTCAATCTCTAACCCGAATCGCGCCGCTACGTCGCGGCCCGCCCGTTCGGCTTCTTCGAACGTACGAGCGAGTTCAAATTCCACCATGCGGACGATACTCACATTGCACTCCGGGATCTCTAGCATCCAGATATAACACGAATGCGTGAATCCGTGGCTCACGTTATACGCTTCAATTTTCAACTTCGCTGATCCAGGCATTATTCACCTCGCCTCATCACCCGGCACGCTATCCACCGCGGCCTCCCGAGCATCCGCACAATGCGATAATACATCCGAGCCGCCGAGCGGGCAGCGGTCCTTCGCAACCACGACGCATCCGCCGCCTCGATGTCCGCGTACAGTTCCGTCAGAAACATCGCATCGCACTCAGCCCTCGAGCGACCGCCCGGACGGACGTATAGCCCGTCGTGTACGGCTCAGGCTCGCGATACGCAGATGCCCCACAGGTGATCGGGTATCCACAGCTCTAGCCATCCGTTACCCGGTCCGCACGTTCCCATGTCATTCTCCCGGCCATTTCCTTTCCCACCACTCGCATCCGTCGGACCAATCGATGCGAGAATTCAACTCCGCATCATCATCGTCGGACCACCGTAACCCGTACCTCTCAGCCCACGGCCATTCGAGATACTCGTCTGCGATCGCATCCTCTATATCCCACAGCCAGTCGTCCGGTTGCCCCGGCGCTAATTCTTCCCAGTTGTCGGTTTCCCACGATGAGTCGATGCGCGCAACGAAGTACTGCGGACGATACATGATCGGCGAAATGGCGAGTAGCAGCTTCCCGTCTCCCCATACCTCATCGCATAATCGCGGCACTACGAAACGCTTTTGCCCCCACAGGTACGCCGCCTTTCGTCGCTCAATCAGCGGCCGCCAGTATTTCGTGTCTTTCGGGTCGTGCATCAATGCGATTTCGCAGGGCGTCAAACGTACTATTTCACTCATCGGATGCCTCGCATTCGTGGTCTTAGTAGCAGAGCCAGTAGAACGGCCCCGCTCTACAATGTTCGCAGTACAATGAGTCGTCGCCGGGTCCAGCCATCCCCGTGGCGCCGTCGCAGTCAATGCACCGTTCCTTGGGTTGCTTATTCATCCTCCACCTCGCTCCACGTTACGGGCTCCCGGCACTCGGCAAGGTCGGCGCGGCAGGTGTCGAGAGAGTTCCGTAGGGCTACAATACAGAACGTACCCACGATGCCCAGTAATATCAGTGCAACCATCGACACAACATAATCCTTACCCATCATCCACCTTCCATTCATCAGCCACGCCCAGGGGCTCCCTTCGTCTTCCGCTGCTCCTCGACCGCCGACTTCTCCGCAAGCGGCCATCGCAGGCGCTGCTCGCGGACCGCGGAGTCGGCCATCTTGGCGGCAAGAAAATTAGTGGAATCTACTCGGTCGGAATCGCTCACCTCTTTGTTTCGGGCAAGTACAAATCTACCCGCTATCGGAATTGCCGCCCGCATGTAGGCCTGCCAGGCGGTCTCGCCGGGGCAATCCCAACCCGTCGGATGCACCGGCCCGCCGTCGCCAATCGTCATTTCTCTTCTCCCAAAAGCCCCGCCGCGGATCGGGCCGACTGGGGGCAACAGTCGTGGAAAGGGCCGATGATGTGCCCGCCCAACGCTCTCACGGCTTACGGTTTCGTTAATCCTTCAATTCGAGCCCGTGGTGTTCGCAGAACTTCGTCACATCGATGGCGTCGTATACTTCGTCGACGTTTAGGTACCCAGGATCAACGCCAAGGAGGTCGATGCGCATCGTACCGACTTCGCAGTACGTGCCATACGCCGCTCTTGTGTGTATCGTGCATTCTTCGCACACCACTGCCATATTCACCACCGTAGCACCCTTTCAAAACTCCCCACCGACCGGTCACATCCGTGACAGCGATCCCTCGCCACCGGTCGGTGGGGTTTTCATCTGGTCCAAATACGTCACGCCCACGGCGAGGGCCGCTCTTGCGTGCTTCGTTACTCCGTACAACGGGCCTTGCGCCTTCTTCGTTCCGACCGCCTTCGCCTTGCCCGGCCCGTAGCGGTCGACAAGGGCTTGCCAGACATTCGAGTCCTTAGCTCTCACGTTATTGCACAGGTGCAGCTTGACCTCACGGCGGAAGATGCGGGCCGTCTCACCTTTCCACGCCTGCTCGAATCGGCCGATTTGCACACACGTTTCAAATATGTCAGTGCCGACCGGCATCCCGTAGCTGGCGACCATTTCAATGACCAGGGTAGGTTGAGTATCGCACTCCCCGTAGTCGGCAAACATGTCGCGGAGTCTCGTGTTGCCATAGACGCCGAAGTCACACACCCTTCCGTCTTCGCCCAGCAACACCCACCCGCTCTCCTCCGGGCCGGGGTCGATTGCGAGGATGTAGCTAACGTCGGCCATCAGCTCACCCCCGCCCAGATGCCGGTGATGAGGAGTGCGGTGAGGGAGATAATGGTCACCGTATTCTTCAATTCTAAGTGATCCCGCCAATCGTCCAGCACTATAATCCATAGCCCTACGGCCCCAACCCCCATCCCAAACGCCGAATACAAGTATTGCCAGTCCATCAGTCCAGAGCCTCCCATTTGCCGAGGCGAATCGCTTCAAGTTTAGCACCAAGCTCAATCTGCCTAGCGGAAACTTCGTCCTCGCGGGCTTTGAGCTGTAGGATCTCTACGAGGATCTTCTGAATCCGCGATTTGACCTGCGTCTCAATAGCCAGGCGTGTTGTCTCCTGCATGTCATCCTCGACGGCATCAATCAGTTTCGCCAAGTCCACGCCACCGTGTTCGTCGATCGGTTCCATTGTTGGTTCGTCCTTTTGGTTTTTGTCGCACAATCCATTGCACTGTTCCCGCTCGCACACCAGCACCCCGCATTTCGTACAGTGGTGCAGCGCCTCGCGGCCACAATTGATGCACCGGGGCTGCGGGTACACGTCTTTCCGTTCGGCTACAGTAAGAGCCTTCCATTGACAAGCCATCACGTCTCCCTTCTTCCAGGCGGCACGCGCCGCTTATAAGCCTCGTAAATCGCGTAAATCATCTGGCCTCGGGCCAAGGGGTCGTCTTTCGCCAAAACGGCCCGAAGCCAAGGAGTCACACTATCCATGACGGCCTGGGCCTGGGCCTGGAATTCCTCAGCCGTCAGACTCGCCACGTACTCCCGAGCCCGTTGACTATTCTCCGCAGACTGCTTGTCGAGCACCGCCTGCGCCTGATCCTCCGCGCCCTTCCGTCGCTCAGCAGCCTTGCGACGCTTCCGCCCGCGCTCGGCTTTCGTCGGCTCGCCCATGTCGGACCAGCGGGAACCCAAACCGTGCGGGGTCACATCGTAGTGCTTCTCGTCGCAGTGGTCCTTCCAGCGTGACGCCCGAAGCTCGACCTCTTCCGGGGTGACGTTTCCCAGCCGTAGATCCTTCGCGACCGCCTGATAACGCAGCCATTCAAGGTGCGTGAACTTCTCAGCCCCTTTCCCGAACCCCCGCTTGATCGCCTCAGCAATCGCGTTCGTCAACTCGCCCTTCGTCTTCGGTCGCGGGGCCGGGCTTCGCTTGCGTGGCGTGTCCGGAAATAGGCCGGGCTGGGTCATGGGGTGGGCTCCGCTGCTTGCCACCAATCTATAAGCCTTTTGGTAACGTCTACCGAATGATCGACGAATAGGTGGAACCGACTTCCGCGACAGCTCCTTTCAGGAGTTCGGAAACGATACTCGACATCCCTCAACCGCTGAGTCAATATGATTACGTCCGAGCGCTTAGCTGCAACGCGATCCCCCCTTGCAGCAGCGATGAGACACAACGAGTCCATCAGGTTGCAGCACACCACATGCAACGGCCCGAGAATCACAACAGGCCCACCCGTAGTCTCGCCGCAGTCCAACGCCCGTCTCAGCATTCGATTCGTTCGTCCAGTCCGCCGGCTTGCGTCTTCCGTCATCGTTTGCTGACTCCCGGACTGTCCCTATTTGTGGCAACGGTTTTCGTGGCTTCAAACTTCGGCTCCCCGCGGTCGGTGGCGTCGGCAGGGTGCTCGCCGTGGCCCAGTAGTCGTGCGTTTATTCGGTCCGCAACCTCCTGCGCCGCCCGCTGTTGGCAATCTCTATCGGGCCGAGCCTGCTGTTGCGCCGCCCGCCGCTGCTCGGACTCTCGCCAACGCGCGAACGCCTCCGTCAGCTTGCGCAAGGAGACGTCACGCTCGGTCTCATCATCATACCAATACGTGAGGTTCCCGCAGCCGAGCAGCCCCACAGAGACGCCGTATCGGAACCGCTCACCGAATAGCCGGCCAACCCAGATCGGACGTCGGTCGTTCTCTGACATCTCACAAACAACGCCCAAATCCAATGCTCTCTGCTCACCCGGAAATTCATACCATCGGTTCATGTCGATTCTCCTGAGTTGGATCGGCTGCATCCTTCGCCGCCTGGGCTCGGTACGCCTCGTGGGCTGCCGACAGTTCGGCAAGAGCGCGGTCGCGACCTCCCTTCGTGTGGAATAAAACTATTTCCATAAGCGGAAGACCCTTCAGCAAAACAAGCAAGCCGTAAGACTCGTCCGAATACGTGCCGTCCTTGTGTCGCGGACCGTAGAGGCCTAGAAGGGCAAGGTCCAATTCGAACGTCCCCGCCGAATCCTTGTACCAGCTATCCGTCATGTCATTTCTCCTGAGTTATCCCGTGCCGCCAGATTGCGCCTTCGCAGAAGCCGCTCAAAAACGCCACGCGCAACGCCCATCTGACTAGCTCGGGGTCGTCTTCAATGCCCTCGGGCAGATTCGCTATTGAGTTCGGAACATCTTTCAGCCGCTCCCAGCTTTCCCGAGCTTCTTTGCACATCGCGTCGGTTAGTGCGCTAGGTAGTTTGGCCACGTTAATTCTCCCGAAACGGTCAAGAGTTGACCCAGACTTCCACCCAACAGGTAAGGGTAACGATGGCCAACATTATTGCAGCGGCCATAAATATTCCCTCGATAAAGTCTTTTAGTTCTTGATTCATCTCGGTCACTCCCTTGCGAACACGCTAGATTAGCATCCCCCGAAGATCGGCTATCGCCATCGATATTCTGGCTCTCTGCCGGTCAAGCTCGGTCGGGGCGCCGGTTAGCACCTCGGCGAGATTCGACGCCCCGAACTCTGTTTCTTCCGGCGACGGTGGCGTTTCGTTGCCAACCTGCCCGACAAAGAGGAACAGCTCATCGACAACCTCGCCAATCCCCTGGACCGCCCGCATTAACTCAGCGTGTTTGGGGCGACGCTCCTCTACATCCTTAGTCATTTGCCCTGTAGTGCTCATTCTCGTTTCCTTTCAGTTAGTTCCCATTGCGAACACCCTAGATTCTGAGCGCACCGACCCCGTGCTATACGGAGTCGATGCAACAAACCTTGCGACTCACCCTGAGTTCGTCGTCACCGGCTAATCTTTTTTTATCCGCTGGCGATTAGCTTTCACCCGCCAGCGACCGATTCAGTTACCCGCGTCCGGACGTCGTACACCGACTCGGGGATCCTCGGTTGTCTGTCGGCCTACTGCGCCGCCGATCGTTGCGTCCTGTGGCCCTCGGGCTTCTGGCTCCGCAGGAAGAGCCCAGTCGTTAATTAATCTTCGTCTCTCAGCTCGGCTGCGAATCGTCGTCGCATTTTCCGCTGGTGTAGATTCTTCCAGAATCGCCTGGTGCCGGGCCTGAACCTGAACGCACGACGATACTCGGGCGTCTCCGGCGAACCACAGCAACGGCAAGTTCGACGGCGTTCTTCCACGTGCACCAATGTTCGGTTGCCCATCATAACTCATCTCGCAACGAACCTGTGATTGGATGTAGGGGTCATGGAGCGGGCTCCAATCGCGGGCGAACGCCTAGAGCGTGAAGCAACTTGCCAACAACACTCAATTTCACGTCCGCATTACTGTGAACGATGCGAGACACGAGCCCTACCGGAATATCCGCAACCTCGGCCAACTCGGTCTCGCTCCAATCCCTATCTCGCATGCCTTGGATTACGATTTCCGCAAGGTCTAACGCCAGCACTACCGCGTAGCCGTCGGCGGTTAGCGCGAACTCATCCAAGACGTTGTGGATGTTGTCGATAGCGTCGGTCATGGCTTGCCCCCGCGCAAGAAAAAAGCCCCACCGGTGTCGTTGCCTTCGACGAGCGGAGGTCGGATGGGCACGGTGGGGCTAGCGTTCATTATATTCCTCCGCTCAAATACTTCAACAACGACACCTACAGCCTACCACATTATCGGGCCGGGTCAAGGGGAATCCGACGCCTGCCGCTCTTGCAGCGCAACTTGACAGTTCGCCTTGGGGCAATACCAACGGCCGTCAACCTGTGGCCGCACCAACTCACGACTTCGGGCGTTACACCAGTAGCACCAGCGTTCCCCCAACTTTTCGACGGTATCGACAGGTTGGGGGGCCGGCTCCGAAGCAGTCTTCTTGCGTAGATCGTGCATGGCCCCTTGGCACGGCCAGGACTGGCAGAAAAACTCGTCTCCGGCTTTATCGGCACAAAGTGTCGGAATCAAACGATTGCAATGATGGCAGCGAACATCGGGGGCCGACTCCGCTTCCGGCACTTCCCGCTCAGGCTCCGCTCCCACATCGTCCGGCTCGTTCTTGCGGGCGTCCTGTATAGAATCCCAAAGCTCGTTGCTGCATTGTTTCAGGGTGTATTCGGCGTCCTCGATCGCACTCCCGTAGTGGTCCACGATCGTCTGGGTATGCACCCGAATTTCGTCCGCCAGTAGGCCGAGCGGGGAGTCCGGAACCGGTGGATGATTGGGCAGGGCTTTGGCTTTTGCGTCATCGAGGGCGTCGCTCCATCCGGCTACGTAAATCTGGCGCTCGTTCTTATGATCAAGGCTTTGGCGTTTTCTCGTAAAATACACTCCTTCTGCTCTCTCTTCGGTTGTCAGATCCATCATCCCGGTCCCTTCTCGACGGGCCATTTCGTCGCCGCCGCCCTTACCATAGCTCGTGCTCGGCCAATCTGTTGATCCTGATGCCACGTTGCGTCTTCGCCGAGCACTGGGTTTGTTTCCGCCCAGTCGTCAACCGCCTGCAACCCCGTGACGAGCCCACGGCGATTGTAGTGTTCGAGCCCTGCGTGCATCGCAGACCCGACCCACAGCGGCTCGCTGTCTTCCTGGCCAGGCCGATAGCCCAGCTCGAACATAAACAGATACTTCAATTCACAGGACGTCAGTACCTCCATCGAGCTGTGCGTAATCAGGCCGAAGTCTTTCCCTGCTTCGCCAAGCTCGGGGTGCGGATTGCCAAGATGAAACTGGTCGTCAAGAATCCACTGGTGGTCGGCATCGGCTTTGACGCATTGGCACACTTCCAGGAACGGACACGCTCGGTTGTAGCCAAAGCACGCCGACCCGTTGGGCATCCAGTACCCGGTCTTGCGATTGTGCAAGATTCGCTGGGCGCAATGCCAGAGGTATTGACCGGCTTGCATCAGCGCCCCGCCCGACAGCGGCACCGAATGCGAGACGAGCCGCACGGGGTCTTCCTGTAGCCATTCCAGGCATCGGTCTTCGTACGCCTGCCGAGTCGGATAGCCGGTGATTCGCTCGTCAACGCTGTAAGCATCGTCATAGCCGTCTCGCCTCTCGCTCGCATCCTTCTCGGCTTCGTCTTTGGTGTCGCACACTTTGACTGCCGACTTGCGACCTTCCTTCATCACCGCCCACTTGTACGTTGGCAGCGTGTACTTGAGGCCTGGCCGAGTAACGAGCCGGTATTCAATTTCAGTGACCGGGTGCTTGGCGTGACGAATCGCCTTCCCGTACAGTTCCGCCTGGAAGCTGATCCCGGCCCGGTGAATGAATCGCTGGGTGTCGGCAACGCCCTTGTAGTCGCTGACCGTTCCGGCTCGCACTAAGTCCACCTTGCCAGCGAACTTGAACTTCCGTGTTCGCCTACCGGTCTCCGGATTGAACACCGGCATCGTTACTACTTGCTCGACCATAGGGCTTTCAGCCACGGGAACTCCTTCTCAAAAGGGGATGTCACTATCTGCTGGGGGCGGCACTCTGTCAGGATCGAAGTTCGAGCGACCGGCTGGTGACGGGGTGACTTCCGGTTCTGGAGATGGAGCCGCTACGGCAGGGGCCGTTCCGCCATCCTTCCAGCACTCGCCAACCTCGTGATACTTGCCGTCTTTCTGTGGCACCACCGAGACCATGACCCACCTGTTTATAAGTACGGTGTGGCTGTTGGCTTGCGAAGGCTCGTACGCCTTCATCTCGGCGTCGCTGATTCCACAGGCGCGAGCGAAGTTTGCCAGTCGCCAGAACGCCTTGTCAACAAGGACGAACGATACCTTTTGGCCCATGCCCCGTTCATCCTTTACCTCGAACTCAACGCCATCGTTCCCGCTGTTGTATTGGAAGATGCGAAAGTCCGTCACTCTGACTCGATGATGCCCTGCTTGCAGGTACATCCCGCCGCCTTCGTAGTCGGCTAACGACATTACTTTGCTCCCTGTTTCTTCGGCCTGAGAATCTTGGTAAAGACCGCAGACCAGTCGGTTGTTTCGTACTGGTCGAGCACGCCGCTCGCGTCCTTGGCGACGATGCGCCCATCATTGAACGTCTGCCACACACGATTGCCGTCCAGTGATTTCATGTAGAACACAAGGTCGAAGTAGGCGGGGCATTCGAGAGCCGACTTGCCCGCAAGGTTCGGGGTTCGCTGTGTATCACCGCCATCCTTGTCCTTCGTCCATGCAGCTCGGCACGTCATCACGACGTTCAGCGGCAAGTGGCAGAACGCTGCGATCATCCCGATCATTCGCTTGCGGTAGAGTCCGTAATCTTCCATCGTAAGCTGATCGGCGTACGTGTTCTCCGGGGCGTCCTTCTTTCCGCCGGTCCGGTCTTTGATAAGCTTCTTGCGGTCGACGGCGATGATGTGCTGGGCACACAACTCAGAGACTTCGGACAGCGAGTCGATGACGATGTTCTTCTTGCCTGCGATCGCCCCCTTTAGAGCCTCATCGCTTTTGACACTATCGGGATTCATCAGCGACCACAGGATAAATCGCAAGTCTTCCCACGATTCAAACGTCAGCACGTCGTAGCTCATCCCCCGCAATGGCAGGGCGCCACGCTCGCCGAGCAAGATGAGCGTTGATGCCTCCGGCAAGGTCTTGATGCTCGTGGTTTTTCCGGACCCGCTGTCTCCGACAAGCAGGGCTCGGATGTAGGTCAGCTCCTCTGATTTCGTCGATGTTACTTTCACGTCCGTCTCCTATTCGTTCTCGTGGCGTTCGATTGTCATAATCCGAGGGGCGGGACTCGAACCCGCAACCTACAGGCGGCCGAAGCAGGCCTGCCGCTCTACCGATACATCTTATTTGAGCTACCCTCAAAACCATCGCGGTTCAAAACCGACCCGCCCCGCACGAGAACGCCCCGCTGCCAGAGGGCGGGTCGGCGATTGGAGTCACGAGTCGGGGCAAGCATCTTTGAACACCCGACAGATCGCCGTGAACAGGTGGTCCTTTACCCGCTGCTCCTCGGGTAACTGGTCATACGGGACCATGCACGGGTGAGTTTTCTTCTTTTCATCCTTCACGTCGCCATGCGCCCAGCCCGCCTTTTCCTTACACGCCAACCACGAAGCGTGCGAATCTCGCGCGGTCATCGTGGGATTCTCGAAGTGTGCGCGGACGCCCTTGATGGCCGATTGCCGTACGTGGTCAGATGAATATTCCCAGCTTTCCTGTGAGAAATCACCAAGGCGCTCACAATACGTCTTGTTTGCATCGTGGCAGATTTCGGCTACCGCTACGATCGTAAGTGTCATACCGTTTCCTTTCTATGGTTACAGTTATCCCGCAAGGCGGGGTTATTCGTCACTTCACCTCGACCTTGCGGCACTCGCCGGGCTTGAGGTCCCAGAGGTTGAAGCCTTTAAGGAAGGCTTCGCCAATACCGCTGGTACGCCAAAACCCTACATCGGAATATGGATTGCCCCCTTGGTTGAAGTCCGTTTTCGCCAATACCGGTTTCTTGCCGACCCACAACTCAACATATGTCGATTTCTTATCCCTCGTTGCCCAGATCGTCGGGCGTGTCGGGCTCTTCTTCTTCGCGGTCTTCTTCATCTTCGCCATCCCTGTACCCTTTCAATGGCACTACCCAGGGCCGTCTCCGCCGCACCTTCCGGCCGGGCATAATCCAGTCGCCAACCTCATGGTCGTGGGCGGGGTTCAACAGGTAACGTGCCTCACGCTGAAGCCAAGTTCTTTCATTACGGCATCGGACACGACGATGGTCTTGTCGGGCTCGACACGCATCAGCGTGCGCACCGAGGAGCCATTCACAGACAGCAAAACTACTTTCGCGCCTGGATGCCCACAGCTCTTGCCTAACGAGAGCACTCCGACCTCTTCCTTTGCGTCCTCTTGCCCTTCAATCTCGATTAGCATTCTGATTCTCCGTCAGCCCCTCGGGGCGCCGCCGGTCCGCCCGACGACGCCCTTGGAGGGGATTAGGGTTTAGGTCCACCACTCAATCACCATCGCCAGCCCGGCGAGCAGGATGCAAACGCATAACGTCATACCGGCCCAGCAGTTACGTTCCGTCACGCCGTGGGACATCGAAAGCCTCCCGCTTGCGAAGTTCTATGTAGTCCTCGATCAGACAGGCTAGGCCGCGCACCGCATGAAGCTTGGCGTGGACAGTGATAACCGGGTCTGTACTATACGGGTACAGGAGCATACCGATATTCGGCTCAGGATAATTCACCGTGTACGGCGGACCGCAGCACACCAGGAACTCTGCAATCAGCTCGCGGTTAGTCAGCTTGTGACCCATCGGGGGCCTCCACGAGTTTTTCGACCGCATACTTGATGGCGAATCGGATAATCGCCGCATCGCTCGGTAGGGAGCCCCCCCGCTGGCCCGCCTGTTCAGCGACGCTCGTAACGTGCGGGAGTAGAGCGTCCAAATCTTTCCTGATGACCCCGGTAACGCTTACCGTCACATACTGTGGACTAGCTTTTTCTGGTATGTTCATGGCTACAGCTTACCACACGAACGGACGCCGTGCAACACAAATAAAAGAATTGTACGGTTGACGTGCTATACCCCACCAAATCGGTGGGATTAGGAATGGTGTTACTTGAACGCCACAGCGACAACCCCGCCAAGGATTATCACCATCACCGCCCAGAGCCACGCCTGCGCCTTGCGTATGGTACACAGCCTGCCGACTAGGCCGGGGTCGCCGTTCTCGCCCCGGATGGCACGGGTGAGCGAATCAATGGCCCCGGTCTGGAGATCCAGCTTTTCGAGTATCCCATCAGCCCGCGTTTCGGATGCGGCCTGGCATCCTCTGAACTCCGTTTCCAGAACCCTCAAGTCTGAACGTGTATCCGACTCACCAGTCTCAGGCATCGTAGCTCCTATCCTGCAATCACTACCTCTCGGCCCCCGTGCAGCGTCCCGAGCGTGATGGGCTTGGCCGCCACGTGGAGCACGGTAGCACACATATCGACGACGGAGACGGTGTTGGCAAAGTCTTGCGAAGCGACTCCGATGGCACAATACTCGTCAGTGGCCGGGCAGTTGGCGTGCGCCCCGTCCAGCACAAGCGATATATTGCCGCCAGCAAACACCGTTCCGCCCGTAGTGTACGAACCCGCCGACCCATCCCACCGGCCGATGATGGGCTTCTTGTTCCACCGTCGACCATCCCATGTACCCTTGATGCCGAAAATACGGCCTGTCACCAGAGGGTCACCGCCCGGCCCGAACAAGTTGTTGCCAACTCGCGTGGCTGACGCTGAGTCATTGCCGAATCCGCTGAAGAAATCCATGTTCCCACCTGCGCCACCGAACGGAATATCGGCACCTTTGACCCACTGGTCGGTCGGGTCCGTATCTCCGAGGTCTCGCACCGTACTCGCGTGGTCCGTAACGTACGTCAATCCCTCGAACTTCCCGAGCAGGTCGCACTCGCACGTCGAGTTGATGCGGTTGTACCAGCTCTTAACGTGCAGCGTGTTTGCCGCTACGTTGCTGAACGGGGACGCGAAATAGAGCTGCAAGTCAGCATTCCCTGCCTCCAAATCGAAACCGCCGAACGTGCCGGACAAAAAGCGGCTATAGCCCGACCATTCCCGTGTCCACCACACGGTCATCGACTGCGGGTCGCCACGCTCCCAGCGCACCTCAATGAGATACCACTTATCCTTAAGGATGCCACCTATTTGCGTTATGACATTGTTGTCATCATCGTATACGCGAATGAGCCCGCCATCCTTCCACGTCATGATCCAGTGGCTAGCGGCCGTGACGCTGTCCCGGCACTGCATAAATGAAGCCTCGCCACCGGTAATATCAGTCGTGTCGCTGAACCGCACCCAGAAGGCCGTTACCATCACGCCGCTGGCTGCGAAAACGTTCGACGCCAGGACTTCTTCGAAACCCAACTCGGCGCAATACGTCTCGTTCGGTGGCGGTCCCCCCGCAGGGGTGACAACAACGCTGCCGGTGGAGCCCGCCGTCCCGTGAAAGCCGCCGCTTCCGAAGAACTCGCATTCGTTGGTTTCGACCGCCATTACTAATCCTCGGTGTACTCCATCGTGACCTGCAACGCACCCGGCGAACCGCTAACCGAGATAACCTTGACCGTGATGATGCTGCGGGCCGGAATGTCTTCATCGTTCCAACCCGCCTGAGTTGCCACCGAGCCGTTCTCGGCCGTCAGGTTGCCGCTCATAATGGCTATTCCGTCAGTCCGGTCGAGAGTTTTGACTTCGGTGTACCAGTACAACTGGATGACACAGTTCGTGGCCTCCTTGACCGTGGCTCCGATGCGAGAGATCGTGATAGGCACACCATCGGGAACGTAGTGGAACTCGTACTCGTGACCTGCCAACGGGTTCGTCAGTTTCCAGAGTTTACCCAGCGTGCCGCCGGCCGGTTCAGCCCACGCACCTTGTCCGTTCATAAAGTTGGTGGCTACGTTGTCCAGCTTCTTCAGCAGCCCGTGCCTACTGGTACTGGCATCCAGGTCGGTGTTGTCGTCGGGCGTGGCCAGGTCGTCCAGCTTGACGACGTGGGGATTAGCAGAAGATGCCGCGTGAGCCGCAACGTCCACCCCGTCCACCGTGCCCGAGACGATGATGTTGCCGGTAACGTCGAGATTTGCCGACATCTTCACGGCACCGGAACCTTTAGGGGCTAAGCTCAAATCGACATTTGCGTCACCGGCAACATTCGTTGTGCTAATGCTCGGTGCCGACCCGGCACTCGCGTTAGCAAGCAGAAGATAATTAGGGGTGCCGGATGAGTGTAAATCTGTCAACACGAATATCGTTATGCCGTTGCTGCCGTAGATGAAGATCCCCCCACCGGCTAAGCGGATATTGCCCACGCCGAACAGACTTCCTGAATCGTCGATCAGGACTGGACTGTTCCGTACCAGCTTCCCGGTCGTCCCGTCAAACCGAACGATGGCGTAGCCTGTAGCGGAGGCGGGGCCTAACACGGCATTGGTAATGTGCGTGTCGATTTCGTCGTGCGTGTTCGTCCCGATGCTCGCCAGATTCACGTGGTCGGTGACTGCAGCATTAGATGCAGCTGCGCCAATAATGGGGCGTACATCGATCCACTGGTCCCCCCCGGCAGTTGGAAGAGCGGCGTCACCC
>SDBU01004135.1_pt1 | contig 18018 bp, 17 predicted proteins | sample 2277071 | NCBI WGS metagenome assembly SDBU01 (sample SAMN10397929, study PRJNA504765) | marine sediment metagenome | isolation source: marine sediment core GS08_GC12, 126 cmbsf | place: Arctic Ocean: Gakkel Ridge, Loki's castle | collected 2008 | reverse complement strand
AACATAAGGAGTGATATTATGGCCAACGGCGTTATAACAATAAACCTGTCAATCAATTCACGGGGCGTTGGAACCCCTGGAAGGGTTGGCAGATCAGCGGTTATGAGTGATATCGGCCTGATAGACCAGTTTACAGGCGGGTTATCGGGCGGTGAACAACATATTGTAAACCTGAACCCTGGTGGGTTGTCAGCATATAATAAACTCATATATCTGAGGACGGCATCGGCGGCCAGTACCATTATCAGTGGGTTACATGCGTATTATGCAAGTAGATTATTCCCCCCTCTTAGTGCTTATCAAGGGTCTAAAATGTTTGCCCAGTTGAGCGTCGGCATCCCTAACATGTTTAGCCCTCCCAAAAACCTGAGTACTACCAGCGGATATTTGCATTTGTTTGTGAACAGCGGCGATCCCAAGCATTACATCGAATACGCAGCATTTGGAATTTAATATGGCGGAACACAAATACATAGAGGTTGCAGCGCCTGACCGGGGGTTGGCGAATCACTTGCCCCCTACGGATATATCCCCGCGCCATTGCAGCGAGTGCGCAGGGATTTATTTCTGGAACGGGACGATACGCAAGATGTTCAGGGAGTCTGTTACTGAGTTTATAAAGGTTGACGATACTGAAACTGAGCTAACCACACTAGATGAAATTATAGCTATTGTCCAGCATGACCACAATTTTGCTGAAACAACTCCTGAGCGCCATTTATACGCATTTACTATTAATGATGCTTTTCGATTTGACGAGGACAATTCCTGGTGGGAACTTGCCAATGAGGTATTATTTTCTGAACTATGCGAAGCTGTTGGGACGTGGGTTGCGTATAATGGGCCGTCGAGTATTGTGCAGGATACCGGCACTTCTGATGCTCTACTTGTGGGATTCCGTCAAACCAATACGGCGGCTGTTGTATATGAGGTCAGAGTTCCAGATGTCCCAGCAGCAAATTATAACTGGCAGAAAGATGGCGCCGGCTGGAGCGGCAATATAGGCATTACCGACAATGTACCCCAAGAGATAACCAACGGTGTCGATGATAAGAGTTTTTATATAATGTTCGATGGTAGCCAGGTGCAGAACGACCAATGGACCATCACGCATGGCTATGGAGCTAACGCGGTAACGCGCGTGTCAACGCCGACGGCAAAACAGGGCACTTATAGCATAAAAATAGCAGTTGGCGCTGCTTTCACTACCGGCGTAGTTGCGGCGTTCGATCAGGCCGCAACGTTATACAGGGCAATTACCCCCGGCGCCCATGTTCACTTACGGATGTGGATAAGGAGCGATGTTGCGTTGGATAATGGAGATTTGAGGATTCTCTTGTTGGCAAGGGACGCAGACGCCAACGGTGATGAGGGCATTTTCCAAGGCGTCACCATAGACAGGCACGATGCTTACGAAGTAGGCGCTTTGATTGTCGATACCTGGACCCGTCTGGATATTGAGATAGCAGATACAGTGCAAAACGTTGAATTTATGAATGCTGTAAAATATGGCGTGGCGTTTGATATGGTTGTTGATAAAGGCGCAGTTAATATTTACGTTGACGACATCTATTTCATGGATGTATTAGAGATAAGTACTGATGGTCTCAGAGATGAAGCCATGATGACATGTTCTCTGGTGGGCAATATAGAAGGAACTCTATTAAATCGTTTATTCTTCACGCAATTCAAATACCATGCAGCCATGCACGTTCATTGGTTTAACAGAACGGGCGGTTGGCACCCTCTTGACCACGGTGATTTAGTCGATGGAGGATACAATACTTCAAGCGGGGGCGATAGCGATCAGCGTAAGAACCATCAATGCAGAGCCTTGAGCGGGTTTAAGGGACACCTGACGTTTATCGGCACGCGCGAGGGCGTTGCCGATGGGGGTAGCAGTTATGATGAAACCGAATACCTCAATCGACTGCGATGGAGCAATCTGGCTGTTTTTAAGGAAGGCGGCGTGAACGGGCTGGATTCGTGGGATATACCCACGGCTGGAACGCTTGAAAAATCAGACGTACCTGGAGAATTGCAGGCTGCTGTCATCCTGGGAGATAACGAGTATATCTTTACAACTGACGCCATTATAAGACGGACGTTTTTGGGCGGTGAGACGGCAATATGGCAGACTAATACCATATATGACCATGATGGATTGCTCGCTCCGCGTTTATTGGTCAAAGTCGGGACGGATGCTTACTTTGTGGGAAAATTTAACGTCTATCGTTTGTCCGCGTCTGGCACTGTGACCCCTATTGGCGATCCTATAAGAAGTCATTTATACCACAAGACTGACGGTATAGCCAAAAGTACATTGCGGACTTTAAGAAAAAGCTTCATTTTCGCCATTCCTGATTTTGATCTGCTGGTTATACATATTCCTGGCTTGGATGTGCGTTTTGGACAATTCGGATATAATTACAGGGAAGGCACTTGGACACAAGACCTTTTTTCTGACCCGCCATCGGCAGCGGCCCCATATAGCCATCTAGCTACTAACACTACCCAGGGCGACTATTCACATGGAGTGGCCGTAGGAATTGGCACCAAGTTTTACGACTTGGATTACGACAACCCTAAAACATATGGATACTGGGATAGCAAGGACTTCTCGTTTCCCGGCAATGGCCGTCCTCCCGAATTTACGCAGTGGAAGGGCGTATCTGTGCGCGGGCGGGGCGATAATATACTTGTGTGGTATTCAATCAATTCGGGTGGTACTGGGGGTGGATCAGAAGGCCCGTGGACTGAGGCTGGAACGATAACCTTTGATAGTACAACGATATGGGGCATCAAGAAACTCAACTTCAATGTCGGCAGCCAGTTATTACGAGTGCGTTTTTACAATAGAACGGCTGGTGAAACTTTCGAGATCAACAAATTCTGGATAGAGTACGAAGAGGGGGGCGCTAACTGATGAGTATGCGACACCAGCAAATGACTAATCTGCCCCAGAGGATTGAGTTTGACCCTGACGACGAGATTGCCCAGATTCAGGCGAAAGTCAATAAGTACATCGACGATGTGAATATCGTATTGAATCAGACATTTGGCAATATCCACCATGATCTACAGAAGGGTCAGTCGCGTTTTGAGAAGAAGAGCGCTCAGTGGTCAATATCGACATTGGATGAGGGAATGATAGGTTTATATGTCAGTGGCGGAAATGAATATTTGGCAACCGTATTGAGTGGGGTTGCGTATGAGGTGGGCCTGACGGCGTTACCGTAAGGAGTATTATTATGGTTTTAGATATAGCGGCAATATTAGCAGGGGCCAGCGGAGTGGCCGGTGGGATCGGCGCTCTTACGGGCGGCGGTACTGAGACCAAGCAACTGTCCAAGATGAACAAACAGCAGAAGTTGGCGTTCAACGTCCTTTTGCAGCAGGCCATGAGCCGGCTGGGACGCTGGATAAAGACCCCCAAGGGGCCTGTGTTCGAGTATGACCCCACACCACCCCCTGAGTACCCATTGCCCAAGGTGGCGGGCCTGACAGGGCTACAGCAGCAGGCTATGACGCAGGCGTCGAACCTGGGACAGATGCAGCAGGATGTGATGGCCCAGGGGCCGCGTAACTATCGGCAGGACTTGGCCAACTACCAGCCGGGCAATCTGGCCGGGATGTTGGGCGGTCAGCAGCAACGTCCGACGCTGGGGAGCAAGCCGTATGACTTCAATGAGATGGCGCTTACCGGGATGCAGCCTCCCCGTCCTGAGATAGACCGGGAACCTCAGTATTTCTCCAAGAAATTCCAGTATGCGAACGTGATTGACCCATGGGCGGCGGCGACTACCGGGGCATTCAAGGGAATGATGACCGGAGATCAGATGACCGCGGCCATGAAAAGTACTCCCCAATGGGATCCGGCCTATGGACCTATCCCTAAGAAGGGGTATTTGAAGCCAAAGGACAAGGGTGGGGGCAGTAGCCTTTTTGGCGGAGCACTGGGCGGATTAATAGGCGGTGCAGTTGGCGGTCCGGTAGGATTAGGCATAGGGGCAGCGATTGGCGCTAACCAGGGTGGCAGAACCAAACAGGGCCAGCAGCAACTCGGCGGAAGCCTAAACAGCCCGTGGTATCAGAGATATTACGACCAGAAGGCGGGCCTGCCCATTCCTTCCTTTGCAGAGGGCGGGCGGATGCCCAGTTACGCGGGCGGGGGCGCTATACCGAATCAGCAGTCACAGGTGAACCTGGTGGGCGAATTGGGGCCTGAACTGCACATGGCGGACAATGGGTTGCAGAACATGGTGGGTGAAGCTGGCCCGGAACTGTTTGACCCGAACCAAGGCGGTCAGATCATCCCCAATGACCAGTTATCCCCGGATATGCAGGGTGGTATAGGGCCCCAACAGAATACCGGGCAGGAGATACCGTTACCGGGTGGTGAAGGTGACGGCTCCCAGAACGCCTTGAATATGATAAGCAACGCTCTGATCCAGCCGGCTATGACTATGATGGGGGCTGGAAGGCAGGAAGGTGGAATTGTTGGACGTGATCGACTCCCGCGTGATGTAGGAATGGGGGAGTTTGGAGATACAGCACTAACAGAAGGAACGACCCCAAGGCCACCAGGCAGACCCGACGCGCCTGGAACTGACCTTATTGGTCCTACGCCTGCCAATGGAACAACTGATTGGCCGGTTGGACAGATAGAGCTTCCGCAAACTCCAGGGGTGACAGCGGCGCCCGGGGGGGGGATAAATCCACAAACTGACATGGAAATGCGTCAAGATTTGATGGATGCAGAAGGACCGGGTGTGGCGGGCACCCCCATCACGGCCGATGTTGACCCATCATTAGTTGCTGGTGTGGGAAAAGGCGACGACTGGGCTATCCCCGACCCCACTCAAATAGACCTGGACCTGGGAGCTTTGGGCAATATTGATATGACTGGCATAGAAGCGCCTACCCAGACAGGAGCGGAGTTCTTCCAAGGGCAGTATCCAGAAGCATACACCTCTCTGATAGAACAGATGACCGCTCCCCAGCAGGCATATACGTATGATCCCACCGCCATCGGTGAAGAGTTCTCGCGTGATATATTCGACCCGGCCATGCAGGATTGGCGTGAAGACGTGGCCCCGTGGCTTCGTGAGCAGTTCGTAAGCACTGGAAATGTTCTGGGTTCGGAAATGCCGAATTATCTCGCGCGGCAGGCTACCAGTTACGCACGCGGGTTGCAACCGATACGTGCCCAGATGTTATCTGAAGGGCGTGCGTTGGAAGCCAGTGCGATTGAGAACATGAACGCGACGCGGAATCAGGCGCTCAACACATGGTCGGGTATTGCCGCGTTGCCTGCGGAAGTAGGGTTCACACAGGCCCAGACGGATGCGATCAGGTCCGATATTAAACTGACTGAGAACGCATTCCCGGCGACTATTCAGAAGGCATTGGCTGACATTGACTTCGCGCGGGCAAGCACTGCGTCAATATACGACAAGATGAGTGGGAATCCGTTGATAAGCGATAGTATGGCTATCGAGAACATGGTGAATCTGGCATATATGGATTCGATGGCGGCCTCCACGATGGGGCAGGAAATTCAAAATATCGGATATGCTCTGGAGAACGCTTTCGCTCAGTTTGCGTTAGGCGAACAGGAACGCGATATAGTCCAGCAGGTACTCTCAGGCACATATAATGATTGGGCAATGGCAGTTGGTGAAGAGAACCTGTTATCAGCAACCAATATGATCCGCACGCTACTTGGCATGGATACCATCGAGAATGTAATAATACAGGGCTTATAAGGAGTATAACCTATGGCGACGGTAGTATATAAACCTAATAAATGGAAAGACGTGGGCGCTGCCCTCGGCGGAGCTTCCCAGCAATTCCAGAATATACAGAGAGATCGAGATCGGCAGACCAGTCGGGATCGGCAGTTGTCTCTGTCTGAGAACCGGTTCGAGTTGGAACAAGAGGAAGCGGCGGCCCAGGAAGCCGAGCGAATGATTAAATTTCAGTCACAGGTCAGACGTTCCCCTGCTGGTTCCGATATGCGCGCTTTGGGAGTGAAGTTAGGCGAAAGTCAATTCAAATGGGGGCCAGAAGTATCCGCAGGGTTGATGCAAGCTGGCCAGGAATTCACTACGGATCAGCTTATAACAATGGCTGGTAGCAACGTCCCCAGTATGCAGTCTTTCGGTAAATCCGGCTTAGGTATAGGTGGAACCGGCACGGGGAATTTTGAACCTCCAAGACAAACGCCTCCCCAATTGAAAGCCTCCATTGTTTCTTCAACTAAACGGATTCGTGATGCTAACGATGCGGAAATGGATAAGCTATTGGCTGGTAGTCCTCCAAATGTTGCCTACACGAAAAGGAAAGATGTACATGACACTAAAGCAGGGATATGGTCAATAGAAGAATCCCGCGAATTTCCTAAAAAACAACCGGGGCAGTTTACGGCTGTATGGAAGGGCAAAGGTCATTATCTCCCAGAGGACCAAAGGACGGCATTTAGGAACCTGAAAGATCAAGACAAATGGATTACGCGAGTGGGTGGCGCTCAGGAAGCCGACCGATCAGGTGAACTCGCTCAATTAATCGTAGAGAACGGTATGCCCGATATGCTTGCCATCCCAAACTGGCAAAAGAAAGCGTCTCTTCCTCTGGCAGCGGCTATCATAAAGTATTTCAAGACCGGGCGGTCGGTATTAAGCGATCAGAAGGCCGATAAGAAAACCACCAATCCCCAGACCGACATACCCAAGGACATGAATGCCTTGCCGAAGGCCAAATCTAGCAAGAAACCGAGTTTTTGGGGTCAATTGTCTGCTAAAAAGAAAAAGGAGTACATGAAAGCATTAGATGAGGGATATGATGCTTCTCAACTTGAACAGCATTTCCGTAACAAGGGTTGGATAAAGTAACATGACGCGACTTAGCTTGGACGACATATTCGCCGATGACGTGAAGCCTCGGAAGAGCTTGGATGAGATATTCTCCAGCGAAAAGCCCCGTAAAAGCCTCGATGAGATATTCTCTGAACCCTCTCTGGACTTCGCTGGCGCCCAGCAGATCGGCGATACGACTCCGTTGGGGCCTATGCCCGGTTTCAGATTGGCTAGCCCTATTCAGAAGGGTGGGGCGGCTCTGGGGTTGCTTCCAGCGCCGGGCGAACAACCCCCACCGCCGAGATTCCAACCCGATCCTGCAACAACGCCTCAATTCTTGCAGTCCATGCCACGCCCGGCAACCGACCCAAGGATACCTCAACAACCCGGTCAATTCTCACAGGGTTTCGGCGCCGGGGGGCCGTCCCAGGGTGTGGAGCCCTCACAATACGTGAGTTATCGCCGAGGCAGCTCCTCCATCAAACAAATAGAACGGAATTTGGCGGTGAAGAGGGACATGCCTAATATTGTAAAAAGTCAATATGAAGGTAAACCAACAAGCGTGGCGGCTTTAGATGCAGCGGTTGGAGGGTTTATCCAAGAGGTTGACCATCTTACTCTTGGGTTGTTCACTAAAGCCATGTCGGGTCTCGGCCTCAGGCAATTCAAAGACTCTGCGGAGGCAGCAGACGTTCTCCGTGATTATGTCGAACAGAACGGAACGCCAGAAGAACAGCAGTTTGTCCGCAACCCAGAGATGCTGGGGAATATAGCTGAAGCGTACATGATTGCAGTAGGATTCGCAGGGGGCGGTAGGGCGATCTCTAAGGCACTTGGCGGCAAAAGAGGCCCCACAGGCCTCCCCAGGGGAGAAGTGTCGCCACAGGCCGTCAGGAAGCCTCCTAGAGGCGTTGGGAGAGAAGCATTGCGTACTTATGACCCCGGAACGGCAGGAACCCCCTTGGATGTCAATAAACTCACCCGGCAAATGACTACCAACCAGTTCATGGGCCAGGCAAGGACGACGGCAAGACAGTTCCCCTCAGCGCTGGGGAAACCGAGAGTTCCATTGAAAAGGCCGGGATTGCTACCTGGATACAGCGCAGAGGGCGCATCATTAGCCAATATCCCTCCCCAAAGGACAGGGATACCATTGCCTATACAGCCAATTCGGTCAGGTTCACTAAGAAAAGGGCCGGCTGGACCCGCGCGCCAGATACAAGGAAGCACGCTTGAATCCCAGCAAGCAGTCCAAAATGCAATACAGCAAGGTCAACAGTTCGGTGGGTTGCCGGAAATACCGGCACATCCTACCCGCCCTGCTATTAAAGGTCTTTTGCCAGGAAAAACAGATATAGGCGGGGTGGCTGATGATATTTCAAGAGCAGCACTCGAACGGCCCAAAGGTGGCCCTCAGACTGTGAGACAAGAATACCCAGGCATATCAGAGCCGTATTATCTGCCGACTTCTCAGGAATTAGTGAAGCGTAAGCTGAATCGACGCGCTCGAGGTTTCGCTGCGGTACCATCCAAGGAAGAATTAACCAAGGCGGCCCAAGTTATTAGGAAAGTAGTGGCGGCGGGCGGCAAAGGGGCGAAAACCGCCATTAACGCAGCGATCAAAGACGGCAAGCTGGAACACATGATACAGGCTGGATTGGTTTCGAGGGATGAAGCTAAGACTTTCTATAGAATCGCTGGTAAGGTCCGCGTCGTGGATAAAGTAGAACCGAAACAGATCCCCGGTCTCGATAAGGCTATGAAGACAGCCGGTGAGCAGGTTTTGTCCAATCCTATTAATAGGACGATACCAGAGAAGATAAAGCATTGGCTTACCACACTGGAACGAACCATGTTTGACGATATGGCTCCTTTTGAGCGGGCACTGAAGAAAGCCGGCCTTAAGACTGACCCCACGATAGAAGGCGCCCTGGAGCCTATACAGAATCCGGTAACATGGGCGCGTCGGTTCAAACAGAAATCATCCGCTATAACTCATAGTTGGATTATGCAAAATACCACCGACATTAACGGCATACCCAACGGGAAATCTATGCTAGAGATAATTACTCCGGTTGCCAAATCCGGCCAATTAGATGAGTTTATGAAATGGAACTATGCCCGCGTCAATCTCTTGCGCCATGAAATGGTCAAACCACGCGGGTTACAGAGCAAGGAAGAACTCTGGAAGATATACGACGCATACAACAATCCTGAATGGCGGGCAATCAGTGACAATATTACCGAATGGAACAAACGCGGCCTGAAATACATGGTTGACGCTGGGGCGATGTCTGAGGAAACCTATGGAAAGATAGTGAAAGCCCATAAGATATACATGCCGATGTTGGCGGAGTTTCATCCCGATGCTATTGGTCGAATTGGTAGAGGTAAAAAAGCCGGGTATATCGTGGAAGGGGAAGTGTTGAAACGTGCTCGTGGGGGCGAACAGCCAATCACCGATCCAATCCAAGGGATGATAATTAAAACCACTGAACAGATGGATATAGCTCATCGGTCTATGGTGTCAAAGACTTTGGCGGATCTGATAAAGACGCACGGTGAGGAAGCCATGTCCCCCTTGATACGCAGAGTAAAACAACAGGTAAGGCCTGTAAACATCCAGTCTTCACAGGTGAAATCAGCCATGAAGACTTTGGGAATGGATGTTGACGATTGGAATGCACTGAATATCCCCAAAGATGAGCCGTTCTTATTCTTCCAAGGTATGAAGCAATATAAAGGGAAAGATAACATTGTTCCCATTTTAGAAAAGGGGAAAGTACATTTCTATGAAGTGGATAAGGATGTTTTTACTGTTCTGAAAGGACTGGAAGTTACCAGATTGCATCCAGTGTTGAATGCTACGTTTGGTAAAGCAACGCGCGCGATCAAACTGGGAGCAACTGGTTTGAGTCCAAGTTTTGGTCTGGTAAGGAACGCATTGCGTGATAGTACGCAAGCACTTATCACAGCAAAACATGCTCGCATGGGGCCTATATCTTCACTGAAGGGCACATACGGAGAACTAACTGGGTCGGAAGCGGCAAAGCTGTTTAAGGGCATGGGCGGAGAAATGACCGGCCAGATCGGTTATGACCGGATATTGACGCAAGGGTTGGCCAATGATTTGGCAGCAGTAGCAACGGGAGGCGGGAAAAGAGTTTGGAATATCGTTACCCATCCAATACAGGTTACACGTAAGATATTAGGCGTGCCAGAATTGGGCCCGCGTGTTGCTGAATTTGAGAAAGCATTCAAATGGGGGGAAAAGAAATGGGGTAAAGGTAGCCCGGATGCCTATATATACGCATTCAATGCCGCCCAGGATGTAACTGTCAATTTCACGCGAGGCGGTAGTTTAGGGATGACGGTTAACCAAATGGTGCCTTTCTATAATGTGGCCTTGCAAGCGCCTCACAAGCTACTACGCGTTGCCAAGGAAAATCCTGTCCGGTTTATGGCGGCGGGAACCGCGTATTTCACTGTCCCGACTATGGCGAACTGGTGGCGCAACAAAGATAAGGAATGGTACAAAAATCTATCAACGAAAGAAAAGGCTGATTATTGGCACTTCGAGCTACCTGGAGAAGACAATATTGTAAAACTACCCAAACCGTTTGAGCTTGGGTACATATTCGCATCCATACCAGAAACGGTTATTGACGCACAATATCGAGAGAAACCAGAGGAGATCATAAAGAGCATGGCATGGATGGGTAAACAGTTGTTACCGCCCGTCATTCCCGGTGCGGTCGTTCCAATAATAGAAGTATGGGGTAATAAAGATTGGGCGGGCAGGGATATTATACCAAGGGGTAAACAATATCGAACTCTCCCTGAATATCAGAATAAGCCTTCCACGACGGCCCTGATGAAGTTTCTTGGCAAATATCTGAAAATATCCCCAGCCCAGATTGAACATATTGCCAACGGGTACACGGGCGGCCTGTATGGGCGATTGGCGCGTACCGTGGAACTGGGGCAAAAGCTTGTTACTGGCAAGGGCGCAGAGATCGAGCCGGCTGATTGGCCCGCCGTGGGCACCCTATTCCTTAGAGAGCCAGGAGCTCCCAGACGGCAGATCGAGAATTTCTACAAAAGATTGACTAGGCTGCAAGGATTGCAGGGAGCCAAGAAAGAAACAGGTGCATCCCCGGAACTTGTAAAGGAAATCTTAGGGTCTCTGACAGAATATAGGGTATATTCTCGCGTTGCCAGGGAACTTTCCCCGCTGTTCAAACGTTTGTCATCTACCACTGATAAGAAACAAAGAAAGGCTTTATGGAATACTATTAAAGGTAAGTTAATAATATTCGATGACCCTAAATCCTTACAGGAGAAAGACTAATGCCAGATCAGACTGTTGAAGAATTGAAGTACGAACGACACGATGAGAAGATAGATAACTTAGAGGCCGCTGTCTTTGGAAACGGCCATGACGGCCTGTCCAAGACGGTTACGCGAATCGCCGTACAGATGAAACTGGTATTATGGGGGGTGGGCATTATAGCGATAGCTGTTATTGGACAATTAGTGGCGGGCCTTGCAGGACTATTCAAATAGACTTGACAGACATATCGGACTTTGTTATATTTCTACCAATTCTTACACGGATGTATTTATAACGATGAATAGATCGGATTATACAGACATTATGGAGGTCTGGGCTGAATATAAGTTACGCCCCACAAAAGAGTTACGCAATAGTTTGGTAGAAGAATACCTTCCTCTGGTCAAGTATATTGCCGAGCGTATTTACGCCAGGCTTCCTAAAGCAGTTGAATTGGGCGATCTCGTCAATGATGGTTTTTTTGGCCTACTAAGTGCGATAGAAGCGTTTGATCTATCCCGTGGCTTCAAATTCCCTACTTTCTGTTCTCGCCGTATCAGAGGCGCTATTCTTGATGGACTCCGAAGTATGGACTGGATTCCCCGTCTAACTCGATCCCGTTCCCAAAAACTGGAAAATGCTCGTTTTAACATTGCATTGGACAAGGGACGGAAAGCCACAAATGAGGAAGTGGCAGAGCGATTGGGCCTATCAGATAAAGACTATTTTACGTTTGCCAGGAAGGCTATGCCTGTGCCTGTCACTTCTCTACACAGGTTGTTTTACGATAATAATGCTGGGAAAGACGTACTGGAAGAGGAGTTAATTGATTCTGGCGTCCCTGAACCTTGGGAGATCGTAGCTGAGAAAGACTGGTGGGAAAATGCGTTGTGTCGCCTGCCTAGAGATCAAAAGCTATCATTTGAACTCTACTATCATAAAGGCATAACGATGAAAGAAACAGGAAGGACGGTTGGTCTTACCGAATCTAGAATATCCCAGATACTTGCGCGAGGAAGGACTCTACTTCTATCAACAACTTTAAGAGAGGCGTGGCAATGGACTTAAACGAGAAGGCGGAGTTTATCCGTCATGAGGTAATAAGAGTAGCGACTGCGAACAATCAGGGGCATATCGCCCCGTCTCTGTCCTGTGTGGACATCCTGGTGGCCCTCTACTACGACGTTATGGGTCCGGATGACCACTTCATCCTCTCCAAGGGTCATGGCTGCTACGGGCTGTATGCGATCCTTGCAGACAAGGGGGTTATCCCCAAGGAGGTCTGGGAGAAGTTCCAACTGCCCGGCTGCTGTGAGAGGAACCTGTTCTATGGCATTGAGGCAAGCACGGGATCCCTGGGTCATGGCCTGCCGATGGCTGTGGGGCTGGCTTGGGGGTTGAAGATGCAGAACAAACCGGGTCATGTCTGGTGTATTGTTGGGGATGGGGAGTTACAGGAAGGGAGTTGTTATGAGGCGCTATCTTTTCATAAAGAATTGCCATTCAGACAAAGAAACAATCTTACGGTTATCATAGACCACAACCATTTACAAGCTATGCAACCGTTGGTTGTGAAAGTGCTGCCCAACACTGATGTCGCCAAACGCTATGACATGCACACATTGTTAAAAATGTTGAAATTCAAACATACTCGCATCCGTATCAGCACAATCAAAGGACACGGCCTCCCCTGCGCCGAGAACAAAGCAATGTGGCATTACAGAGTTCCAACAAAACAGGAATACGACGAATGGCTGAAAACTACCGCAGACAAATCCTTGATGCCCTGATCCCCTATTTCGAGAAGGACGGCAGGTTCTTCCTGCTGATAGCAGACATGGGTTTTGGGGCTATTGACAAGTTCAAAGAGAGATTCCCTGATCGCTACCGGAACGTCGGCATCGCCGAGCAGGCGTCCGTATCCATAGCCGCTGGTCTGGCAATGTCAGGCTTGCGGCCTATTTATTATTCTATCGTTAACTTCCTAGTATTCCGGGCTTTAGAGCAGATACGCAATGATATTGTATTACAGGAATTGAATGTCAAGCTGATCGGGACGGGGGCCAATGGATATTTCCACCAGTTGGGTTATTCGCATACGTGCGAACGGGATGACGTTATGCTGATGAGACTGATCGGCATGCCGGTATATGACGCCAGTAGGCCACTATATAACTTTGAACTGACCGTGGATAACTGGATTAGAAACTCAAGTTATGGTTACATAAGGGTTTAGATATGAAACTACCGTGGATAAGTAGAAAGAAACATAAATGGATTGTCGGTGATTTTGAAGTGGTAATCTATAGGCTTGAAGGGGAAGTCTTCCAAGCGGAAAGCGCCATGCGTGAGGCAATCGACGATAGAGATATGCACAAACGTGTTATCAATACCCTACAGGAAACAATTAAGGAATTGGAGCAAGCTAATGAAACTGCCGTGGATGCTTAGAAAGAAACATGAAATAATTGTTGACAGATTGCTGAAGAAAGCAAAAAGAGACCGCGAGTGTTACACAAACCTTATTCGTAGAGATTACGCACGATTCCTCAATGAGCTAACTTACTATAAAAGCCAACTTACTGCTGAAAGAGCGGAAAATACCAGAAAGGAAAATACACGCAAATGCAACAACTTAACATAATAACTCCGCTGCATGAGAGTACGAAACGTGATTGTATCGGCAGAATGACGGACGGCAAGGTTCACTGTATGCAAGTTGCTAGAAGGTTCGATCATTTGTTTTGGGATGGGGCACGTCGTTTTGGATACGGCGGGTACAACTACGATGGCCGGTATAAGCCGGTCGCGGAGAAGCTGATCGACCAATACGGCCTGGAACCGTGGACCCGGGTGTTGGATGTGGGTTGCGGTAAGGGGTTCCTGTTATGGGAGATATATTGTTTAGTGCAAAATTGTTCGGTGCAAGGATTCGATATATCCCATTACGCCATAGAAAACAGCAAGGAAGAGATAAAGCCTGCATTGCATGTGCATGACGCAGGGCATTATACTAGTTATCGGAGTGGCTATTTCGATCTGGCTATCTCCCTGGGAACCCTGCATAATCTGACGCTACCGGGATTAGAGCGTGCCTTGCAGGAAATGACCCGGGTAGCAGACAAGCAATACGTCATGGTCGAAAGCTATCGAAACGAACAGGAATTATTCAATCTACAGTGCTGGGCGCTGACTGCCGAGCAGTTTCTCCGTCCTGAAGAATGGTTATGGTTATTCAAACAAGTGGGGTACAAAGGCGATTATGAGTTCATCTACTTCACATAAATACTCGATCCTGAAGGTGTTTCACTTCCCTGAGAAGCTGGCTTCGCTGTCACAAGAGAGCGATGAGATACTACCACCGATCCACATACGTATCAAGCCGACGAATCACTGCAACCACCGGTGTTATTATTGCTGCTACCGTGATGAGAATCAGTCATTGGGGCAGGATATGAAGGAAACCGACTTCATTCCTTGGGTGAAAATGCTGGAAATTGTGGTTGACTTAGGGGCGATGGGGGTCAAAGCGGTGACTTTTAGCGGGGGCGGGGATCCGTTTTGCTATCCGTATCTCATGGAAACGGCGACGGCGCTGCGTGTAAAGGGTATTGACTTTGCCGCTTTAACTAATGGGGGGAAGCTAGAAGGTGCAGCAGCGATAGTATTCGCCTTTGAGGGCACCTGGCTGCGCGTCTCTATCGACGGATGGGACGATGTGTCTTACAGCAGCTACAGAGGGGTTCCTGAAGGGGAGTTTACCAAGGTAATGAAGAATATGGAGGCGTTTAAGAATCTGGGCGGCCAATGCCTACTGGGGGCCAGCATAATCGTCGATCTTGCCAATGCGTCCGAAATCTATGGTCTTATACGTAGATTGAAGAATGTAGGCTGTGATAGCGTGAAAGTCTCAGGAGTTGTAACCAGCGATGATGGGGCAGTTTACAATCAATATCATGGGCAGATTCTTAAAGTGGTCAAAGGACAAATGGATAGGGCGATGGACTTGGCCGACGATGACTTTGAAATATATAACACGTACCACCTGATGGAGGGGAATTTCGATAAGGACTATGATTGGTGCCCATATCACCAGATATTGATGGGGATCGGCGCTGATTTGAATGTATATACCTGTCAGGATAAGGCTTATACGAAAAGCGGCCTGCTGGGTTCGATTAAAAACCAGCGGTTCCGGGACTTCTGGATGAAGGATAAGAGCAAGTTCTTCCGGATCAATCCGTCTGCTGATTGTAAACATCATTGCGTAAACAATGCCAAGAATAAAATGGTAGTGGAACATCTATCGGCTGATGTGAAACATGTGAACTTTATTTAATGAAAAAACACAGAATAATATTAGACCTATGTGGGGGTACAGGGGCATGGAGCAAGCCGTATGCTGATGCCGGCTACGACGTCCGTTTGGTGACTTTGCCGGATGATGTGCGATTATACATCCCTCCGGATTACGTCTATGGCATTCTCGCTGCCCCGCCCTGTACCATGTTTGCAATATCCGGAAACCGGTGGAAACGAACTGATGAGCAAATGCAAGAGGCCCTATCGGTGGTAGATGCGTGTATTCGTATTATTTACAAGGCAACCCCCACGTTTTGGGCTATTGAAAACCCGGTAGGCAAACTTATACACTACCTCGGCCATTGGGATTACACGTTCCAACCCTATGATTATGGTGATCCATGGACTAAGCGTACATGTATGTGGGGCAAACATAACCGGCCCGTCAGAAATCCTGTCGAACCAGTCGGCACGGCTTCGCTGTCACCAGACTGGGTGCACAAGTTGCCACCCAGCCCAGACCGGCAAGCCAAGCGAAGTATAACACCCCCAGGTTTCGCTAAAGCGTTTTTTGAGGCAAACCAGTAAAATTTATACACTTGTAATTATATGTTTATTAAAGACTTACGAAATATGTTAGAATATTCTCAAAATTATACTTGCTTTAGGCCAATAATGGTGTATTGTATGAGTATGATTAGAACATCTACTACAATTAATACAAACCTATTGCCGGTTCAAAGGATTTCTAATCATTTTGGGCCGGTTTTTTTATTGATACGTGATGTTCGGCTTCTCTTGGGTTCCTATATTTCCTCCCAAGAGAGGCCAGCTTTATATTATCATCATCATGTATCTCCTACAGATGGGCCGTCCCGAAATGAGTTATTGCATTCCTCATTGGGACGGCCATCTATTAAACCTAAACATGTAGTTCTCCTACATGATGTTCGGCCGTTCACTGGTTTGCTCACGCGAATCAGTGGGCGTCCACTATTATCTAGTCCAACACCTGCCTGTGATCATTTCCCTCCTCCAAAAGCCTCCCATCACGGGCAGGTACTTGTCATTCCATCGAGGCTGCCCAGTTCTAATATTTCATATCGGGGAATAAATCGCTGGGCAGTCTCTTTATCAATAGGTACACTTCCTGCCTGTGGCATGTCTTTATGTATAAGCTCCATTCAGACCCATAGGCAGGAACTATTAATTTATGTGCGACGGGCGCCCTTTTTTCTAAATGGCTCGGGGCGCTCGTCTTTTGTGATCCCTGACTCCCCGGTCCCCGACAAGTCCTTTGAGCGGCTGGGCCCCGGGGCGTCTTATCTTTTGGAGTTTTGTTTCATGCCGTCCTCCGAGGCGATTGGGGGGCGGCATTATGCGAGTGAAGGATGCCGCGTAGTGGTCAAAGAGCGGTGTATGGCGGATAATCGGTGTATAACCACTATCAGACCCGATTATCATGCAGGTTCGATGCCGGCCACTCGCTTTACGCCCCAAAGGGGCAACGAAGGTACGGGTTCGATTCCCGTCGATGAGTCTTTGGCTCATTGTAACTTAATTGGTAGAGTCGCACACCGTAGAGCAGGCTGGTCAGCTCGCCGGACGATCTGGATGTCCGGAGGTCGTAGGTTCGAATCCTACCGGTGTTCGTTTTCCAGGATTGGTACACCCCGCGAAATAACGAAACGTACCGGCTGGTCTGTGATTCAGCTTTCCCGGTTACCCTTCTCCCATGTGGGAGGTCGAATTGTTAATTCATTCGTCGGTCACAGACTGTTATACTCACACGCGACGTTTATACCGAAAGTCTATTTTTTTAACTCTTTAACACCTTGGACACGTTGGGCACCTGCTGCATAGTACTGCAACAGACCACCCACAGGGCAAGCAAAGAAGAACCCAGACATTCGGGCAATCTGAGCGGAGAGGCAACAAGCCCCAAGGGAACCGGTTTAAAAGGAGGGATTAAATAATTTCGGCGCTGGAGTAAAAAATGACGAATCAACTATTCGACGACACAACCCCAAACGAAGCATCCAAAGAGAACTACGAGTCCAGTGATCGGTATGAACCCGACAAATATTTAGGATTACTGATGGCGAAAGTGCAGGATATGACGCCCCGTGAACTGTTGGTAGGGTATCACGAACATCTACGTAAGAGAGGAAATCTCAAGTGACCATAACGTATGAAGCACAACTTGAATTGCTTGGCGACTGCCAGATGCTTATGAGTGATATGGCTCAATATATTGAGGACCATACTGACGGCGGCGACGAGTGGTATAAAAAGTTTGAGGATATAGAGACGTTGATTCAAGATGCCCAGAGATTGTAGAGTGGGCGGGCGGGCCGGTGTGACGGAGCGGACATGGATGTGCCGGCCCGCATTTTAGAAAGGTGAAAATCATGGAGCTGACGACAGTTGAAATGATACGCAGATACGGGCAGTTGTGCGAGGATAAAAACCCATCTGTCTTCTGCACAGATAACATGTCTGAGGCTTACGCAAAGATGCTATTGG
>SDBU01004134.1_pt1 | contig 18021 bp, 12 predicted proteins | sample 2277071 | NCBI WGS metagenome assembly SDBU01 (sample SAMN10397929, study PRJNA504765) | marine sediment metagenome | isolation source: marine sediment core GS08_GC12, 126 cmbsf | place: Arctic Ocean: Gakkel Ridge, Loki's castle | collected 2008 | reverse complement strand
CTCCAACTGCTGCATTGCCGATCCCGGACAGCCGCAGGCAAGCGAGTCCGGCTCCTTGGCATGGTGCGGCGCCGACAATACCTGACCGGGCCGAGTATCTTGCTTCAATTCGGCCAGATGTTGCTTGACCGCGGCTTTATCGAAATCCGATGCTTCCCGCTCCTCCATGCTTATTGCTCCTTGCGGACAGTCTCCCAGACAGGCTCCCAGACCATCACAGTAGGTCTCGCTGACGAGCCTGGCTTTGCCGTCGATAATCTGTATCGCTCCCTCGGCACAGGCCGGTACACAGTCTCCGCAGCCGTCACACTTCTCTTCGTCGATTACGATCACTTTCCTGATAGCCATATGACACACTCCTCATACTCTAGGTGTTGAGGGTTCCTATTATCTGTTTTCCACCTGAAGATCGGTAATTGGACTAAATCAGACCTTGATTTAGGTCAAGAGAATCAGATTTTTTCGCCGTCGGCAACAGCCTGCAAGCGGGCAGGATCAAGAATTTTGATCTTCTTCCCGTCTACCGCGACAATATCCAAGTCTCGCAATTTCTTAAGGTTACGGGACAGGGTTTCGCTGATTGTCCCCAGCGAGCGGGCGAGTTCCGTCTTGGTGATATCCAGGGTCACCTCGCTGGCGCCCAACTGTTCAGCTTTCCTCAACAGGTGGGAGGCCAGACGAGCCGGGACTTCCTTCAGGGACAGGTCTTCGATCTGCTGGTTGAACTCGCGCACGAATCCGGACAGGGCGGCTATCATCTTCAGGGACATCTGAGGTGAGTCCTGGATGAGCTTGATAAAGCGGTCTTTGGGGAAAAAGGCAACCGTGGAGTCCTCCGCTGCCGCGGCATTGGCCGGGAAGGTCTTACCTTTGAAAATGGCCGCCTCGGCAAACATCTGTCCCGCTTGTATATAGTGAAGCGTGTACTCTTTGCCATCGGGAGAAGCCTTGTACACCCGAACCGAGCCGTCGAGCAGGATGAAGAAACCGGTGGCGGGATCGCCCTGCAGAAACAGTATCTTCCCCTTTTTTGCACTTCGAACCGAAGCTATCTCAGCCAGCACTTCCAGTTCTCTCTGGTCGAGATCCCGGCAGAGGTAGCAGCGTCGGAGCTGTTCAGATATTCCCATTGGGTCATGGTAGCAAAGTGAAGGTACGGTTGGCAAGTGAGGATTGGGAGGTTTTCGAACTCGACGAGTTACCTTGCCAACCGTCGAAACTCGGGGAGCAGCCCAGCTTTGTCGTTATCTGCCGGCAATATGGTCTAATTCTTATGGAACCTGTGCATGAAAGAGGTGTTTAGAGATAAGAACCTGATGCTGATATTAATGAATATGCAGAGATTGAGAAAGATATCAAGGACTGCTCTGACGCTGCTGATCGGCTTGGCTCTGACGGCAACTCCCAGCCTTCAGGCCGGTCTGTTCAGTCATCCTGGCAACAGTTGTTCATTGTCCCGTTGTTGTGATTGCAGTTGTAGTCAGGATCGGGCTATAAATTACGCGACAAATTCAATTGAGAGTTCCTGTTACTGTAGTGTCTCTGCTCCAGCGACAAAAACGGTAGTCCCGCTCGAGGCTCAACTGCGTCCCATTACCAATCCGGAAACATCTGCTACCGTAATGCCGGCTGCTTCGTATGTCACGGTGGTTGAGACAGAACCCTTTCAGACCGCCCGAACCAGCCGCCAATCGGCTCATGGGCCGCCTCTCTACATTCTGAACTGCTCATATCTTATTTGATTTTCCTTTATTAGCTTGTTTTATTAGGTGCGGAGTGCACCGTTTAATAATCTCCTACTGATTTCGGAGTTTGTCTAATGGCTAAGAAAGTGATAATCTGCTTTGTGGTTTGCCTGCTGTCGGTTTCAGCAGGCTGGGCCGACAACGTCAGCAAGAATCATACCCTCGACTCGCTGATACAAGTCGCACTGGAACGGAATCCCTCGATCCAGACTATCGAGCACCGGTTTCACGCGGCTGAGCACAGGGCCGGTTATGCCGGCTGGCTTCCCGACCCGCAGTTCTCGATAGGTCTGCTCAATCTGCCGCGGACGTCATTCGGTTTCGACGAAACCCCCATGACCGGCGTATCCGTGGGGCTGACGCAGAGCATCCCGTGGCCGGGAAAACTCTCCACTCAAACCGGTATCGCTCATCTAAATACCGAAGCTATGGCAGCGGACCTGGCCGCCCGCAAAAACAGCATCATCCGGCTGGTGACGTACTTCTACTATGACTACTCGCACTGGGTTATGGCCGGCGATATTCTCCACCAGAATCTGAACTTGATTGATGACATCATTGCCGTCGCCCAGACCCGCTACGCCAACGGTATGGGCTCGTTGCAGGACGTGCTTCGCTCAGAGACCTCCCGGTCCAGACTGGAGAATCGCATCCTTGTGGCCGGGCAGAAAAGTTCTTCCTCGCTGATCCAACTGGGGTGGCTCACCGACAAACTCGAGACAGTCCTGACATCGTTGACGCCGTTCCTGCCGCCGATACCGTCAAATGCCCGGTATGGGACCTCAGATTTTTCAAACCCCATTCTGGCCGGGGCGTCCCTCAGATCCGTGATGGCCGGAAAGCGGGTGGACCTGGCTCGCTTGAGTTACTGGCCAGACCTGATGTTTGGCGTCGACTACCGCATCCGCAAGAACATTCCGATGGATCCCGTTCGTGGTGAGGATTTCCTAACCTTTAAGATTGGGCTGAAAGTGCCGCTCTGGTTCTTCGTGCGTCAAAGGAATCAGACCGCAGCGGCCAGGCAATCGTTTCTGGGCGCACAGGCCAAAGAACGCACGATCATCAACGAGATCGAACAGCGGGTATTGGACGTCGGCCTTGCTCTACAGTCTCTGACGGAACGCGTTGAGCAATACGATCATGCTATCCTTCCCCAGGCAAGGGCAACCAGCAAGGCGGCACAAGTAGCTTATGAAACAGGTCAACTCGATTTTGACGGCTTCCTGGTGACGCAATTGGATGTGATGAATATCGAACTGGAACGGCTGGATCTCCTCAGACAATACAACCAGCAGGCGGCCATGTTACAAGAGTTGACCGCCGGAGACCAAGGGGTAAAATAATGAAAACAGTAATTTTAGTAATTGCAGCTCTGGCAGTGGGGTTCGGCCTGGCATACCTGGTTATGCCGGCTCAGGAACATCAAGCGCAGCCACGCGAGAGTGTAGAGAAGCAGCAGTACACCTGCGGGATGCATCCGGAGATCATCACGGACGAACCGGGTTACTGCCCGATCTGCGGGATGAAACTGACACCCAAGAAAAAAGGGGCGGGACCGGCAGGGTCAGTCACAATTAATTCCGTTACACGACAGAACATGGGGCTGGTGACAACGCCGGTTCGGTACCAATCCCTGACCAGGAAAGTGCACGCCTTCGGTAAAATCGCTTTTGCCGAGCCGCTGATGTACGGTGTCAACCTCAAGGTCGACGGTTGGATAGAACGCCTCCTTGTCGACCACGAAGGAGAAAGAGTTTACGAAGGCCAACCGTTGCTGGAAATTTATTCTCCAGCGCTGGTTGCCGCTCAGAAGGAGTTCCTGATCGCCGGTGAATCAGGCCAAAGCACGACCGATCTGCTGCGTGCCAGCCGTCTGCGCCTGGCTAACTGGGATATCTCCGATGACCAGATCGAACGTTTGACGGCTACCGGGGAGATCACCCGCACCATGACAATCCACTCCCCTGCCAACGGGGTAGTGGTTGCCCGGCGCGTATCAGAAGGTGACCATCTCAAACCCGGCACCGAACTGTATCAGATCGCCGATCTCTCGATGGTATGGGTGGTGGCACACGTCTATGAACAGGATATCCCCTTCGTCAGCCTCGGTCAAGAAGCAACCGTGACTTTGCCCAACCTTGCCGGCGACCGACTGACCGCAACCGTCTCGTACGTATCCCCCTTCCTCGATGCCCATGGTCAGGTTGAGATACGACTCGATGTCAACAACTCCGACTACCAGCTCAAACCAGAGATGTATGCCGAAGTTACCATCGACTCCAAACTCGACGGCAACCGCCTGGTAATTCCTCGTTCGGCGGTGATCAACTCCGGTACCAGAGAACTGGTTTACGTGGCTTCAGATGAAAGTAACTACGAACCGAGAATTATCGTGACGGGAGCGGTCGATAACGACGACAATGTCGAGGTCATCTCCGGTCTGACTGAACATGAGCAGGTGGTAATCTCCGGCCAGTTCCTGCTGGACAGCGAGTCACGTTTGAGCGAGGCTCTGGCGGAAGGCTACCAGGCCGGACACCAACATGCCGACCACGGTGCAGTTGAAGAATTCGACCACGACGTAACTGAAGCATCCGACCCCGACATAACTGAAGTCTCCGACCCCGACGAACTTCTCGCTATCGGTGGACACGACATCTATACCTGTCCGATGCCGGAACACGACCACGTTCTCCAGTATGGTGAGGGTTCCTGTCCCGAGTGCGGCATGAAGCTCGTCCCCCTGGCCGAAACGGAAGATCGCCTGGTTTATGTCTGCCCGATGACTGAGTGTGGTGTGGTACAGGATCACAAAGGCACGTGTCCGGAGTGTGGCATGAACCTGGTCAGATACCAGCCGGAGGAGAGCCATGACCGGTAAGATTATCGAGTACTCGATCAACAACCGCTGGCTGGTACTGGCGGTCACGGTGGTTCTGCTGCTGGCCGGGCTATACGCCGCCGACAATATCGCGGTCGACGCGATTCCCGACCTCTCCGACGTGCAGGTCATCGTTCAGACCGAATACCCGGGACAACCACCACAGGTTGTCGAAGACCAGGTGACTTATCCGCTGTCCACCGCGCTTCTGGCCGTGCCCAAAGCCAAGAACGTCAGAGGGTATTCCTATTTCGGACTATCGTTTGTCTATATCATCTTCGAAGACGGCACCGACATCTACTGGGCTCGCAGTCGGGTTCTGGAGTATCTGTCACAGGTATCGGGACGACTCCCCAAAGATGCGACGCCGCAACTTGGCCCCGATGCCACCGGCGTGGGATGGGTCTATCAATATGCCCTGGTAGACACGACCAACCGACATGACCTGGCCGAGCTTCGTTCAATTCAGGACTGGTTTCTGAAATATGAACTGTCGTCCGTAGCGGGCGTGTCGGAAGTCGCCTCGGTGGGCGGTTTCGTGCGGCAATACCAGGTTGAAGTTGACCCCCGCAAGCTGGAGTTCTACGATATTCCCCTCAAACATGTCATTATGGCCGTTAAACGCTCGACCGGCGCGGTCGGTGGCCGACTGCTGGAGTTGGGAGAAACCGAGTTCATGGTGCGCAGCCAGGCCTACGTCGGTGATCTGGAGGACCTGCGAAACGTCCCCGTGCACACCCCCAAGAACGGCCCTCCGGTGCTGTTGTCGTCTGTTGCCAATATACAATATGGACCTGATATCCGGCGCGGCGTGGCGGAACTGGACGGCGAGGGCGAGACCGTGGGCGGCATTATCGTCATACGCTGGGGAGAAAATGCGCGCGAGGTGATCCGCCGCGTGAAGCAAAAACTGTCCGAACTGGCCGCCGGACTCCCTGAAGGTGTGACCGTCGTTCCCGTCTACGATCGCTCAGAGTTGATCGACAATGCCGTCGGCAACCTGCGCAACACGCTGACCAAGGAGATGATCGTAGTCATGCTGATCACATTCCTTTTCCTCCTGCACGTCCGGACCACACTTATAGCCGTCGTAACTCTGCCCACCGGCGTGCTGATATCCTTACTGGCCATGCACCTGCTGGGCATCAATGCCAACATTATGTCGCTGGGAGGAATAGCTATCGCCATCGGGGTCATGGTCGACGCTTCGCTGGTGATGGTGGAGAACGCCCACAAACATCTGGAACGTGATCTCGACAAGAAACCGCGCCAACAAATCATACTTGATGCCGTCCGGGAAGTCGGCCCGGCGCTGTTTTTCTCGCTGTTGATTATTACCATCTCCTTCCTGCCGGTGCTGGTGCTGGAAGGTCAGTCCGGCCGACTCTTCAAGCCGTTGGCCTTCACCAAGACCTTCGCCATGGCATCCTCGGCAGTTCTCTCGATAACCCTGATTCCGGCTCTGATCGCGCTGTTTCTTAAAGGGAAAATACGACCCGAACACCGCAATCCGATCTCTCGTTTGAGCATCAGCCTGTACCGCCCGATTATCAGCTTTGTACTGAGACACAAGCTGATAGTGATTATCGTAACACTTGTGATTATGGCCGTCACGGCCGTACCTCTGAGTCGAATCGGTTCCGAGTTCATGCCGCCGTTATACGAGGGCGACTTGCTCTACATGCCGACCACATTGCCCGGGATCTCGGTCGGTAAGGCCCGGGAACTGCTCCAGCAGACTGACCGGATCATCAAGTCCTTTCCGGAAGTCGAGAGAGTGTTCGGCAAGGTCGGTCGCGCGCAAACAGCCACCGATCCGGCGCCACTGACCATGCTGGAGACGACCATCATGCTCAAGCCGACCAATCAGTGGCGGCCCGGGTTGACACCGGAAATGCTGGTGGACTCGCTGGACATGGCCATCCAGTTCCCCGGTCTCACCAACGCCTGGACAATGCCGATCAAAACACGAATAGACATGCTCGCTACCGGCATCAAGACGCCGGTCGGTATCAAGGTGATGGGGCCTGATCTCGACAGCCTGACTGCGATTGCGCAGCGCATCGAAAGTGCCGTGAAACCACTGCCCGGAACAAGATCAGCCTACGCCGAAAGGGTAACCGGCGGCAACTATCTTGATATCAAAGTTGATCGTCTCAAGGCGGCTGCGTATGGCCTGGCTGTCGCTGATATCCAGGATGTAATCAAAACGGCAATTGGTGGTATGAGTATTACCACGACCATTGAGGGCCGCGAGCGCTACGCGATCAATGTCCGTTATCCCCGCGAACTTCGAGATAACCCCGAAGCTATCCGTCGTGTTCTGATTCCGACCCCGGGTGGCGACAACGTCCCGCTCGGTCAGGTGGCGACTCTTACCTTCGCCAAGGGAGCGGCCATGATCAAATCCGAAAACGCCCGACCCAGCGCATGGATATTTGTCGATCTGAAGGACATTGACATCGGCAGTTACGTCGCGGCGGCACGCCAGGCAGTCGAGGCGTCGGTTAATTTGCCGCCGGGGTACAGCATCGTCTGGTCGGGACAATACGAAAACATGCAGGCGGTAGCCAAGAAGCTGAAAGTCATCGTGCCTTTGACGTTGTTCGTGATCTTCCTGCTCTTGTACCTGCACTTCAAAAATCTGACCGACTGCCTGATCGTAATCCTGTCGTTGCCGTTTGCCCTCGTCGGTGGTGTCTGGTTCTTCTATCTGTTCGGATTCAACTCTTCAGTGGCGGTGTATGTGGGCTTTATCGCCCTGGCCGGCCTGGCCGCAGAGACAGGAATAGTCATGCTGGTCTACCTGGAGGAGGCGGTCAAAAGGTACCGGGCTGAGAAGCGTCTGAACACTCGCGAAGATCTGCGGGCGGCGGTCATGGAAGGCGCGGTTGAACGAGTGCGTCCCAAGCTGATGACGGTTGCGACAACTATACTGGCGCTGTTGCCGATCATGCTCGGTCACGGTACGGGATCGGAAGTCATGCAGCGCATCGCCGCCCCGATGATTGGTGGGTTGGTTTCATCGACTGTTCTGACTCTCATTATCGTGCCGGTGTTGTTCTATCAGGTGAAAACCAGATATTTGTCGGTCAGCGAAAAGTAACGATCCACGGTCTCGGGGAGTGTTGAAAATCATTGCGAGAAGCGGAGGCCTTCGGGCCGAAGCGACCAGGCAATCTTGAAGTCGGTTACCAGCAGTTTCTTGTAGGGCAGGTCTCTCGGTGAGTGTACGGTGAGACCTGCCAATTATTCCTTTATGTCGGAACCTCAGGGGTTGTAACCTACAAAACTATGCAATAGTATTTTGGAGTGCGCCCGGGTGCAGCGCGCGCTATATGGGTCGTGTAGCCGCTACCGCACAGACGATACCGGCCGGCTCACAATCGGCTGGGTCTCAACTGACGGAGGGCTTGACAACCTACGGATATTGTGATATATAGGGACCCATGTTTGTGAATAATTTCTCAAGCATTACCGACAGGTCTTTTGGTCCGGTCGGAACCGGCAGACATTTATTATCAGAACTGTTCCTGCGCGGTTCTGAGAACTGAGCAGCACGGAGGTGCCGATGAGCGGATTGCAAATACTGTTGTACCTGTCGGTTCTATTCTTTGCGGTAGTGGTGGCCGCCAAGATGATCAGAATCGCCCTCATGCCAGTTCACCTGCGCTGGGACCTGTATCCCATTCCGCATGAAAAGGGAAAAGGCCAATACGGCGGGTCCTACTTTGAAGAGGTTGACTGGTGGAACAAACCGAATGATTTCTCATTGTTCAGCGAACTGAAGGAGATGGGCAAGGAGATTTTCTTCCTGCATTCGGTCTGGGAACACAATCGCCCTCTGTGGGTTTTTTCCTTCCCCTTCCATATCGGTATGTATAGTCTGATCGGTTTTCTGTTTCTGCTGGTGTTGGGAGCCATATTGGGAGCGGCGGGAATCGCCGTCTCATCGGCCTCTTCGAGTGTTCCGGGTGTCGCCCTGCATTATCTGACGATCGTTCTGGGCACGTTAGGCTGGGTACTGAGTATCTTCGGCGCCTTTGGCCTGATTCTCAGTCGAGCTTTCAGCAGAGATCTGCAAGGTTCGACTATTTTCTCGGATTACGTCAACCTGGTTTTCCTGCTGGCAGTCTTTATCGCGGGCTTTCTCTCCTGGGCATCGGTGGACCACGATTACGCGGCGCTTCGGGGGTTTGTCCAGGCTCTGATCACGTTCTCTCCGGCCACCTCGTTACCCGTGATAACGGCCCTGCCGTTGTGGCTGGCAGCGGGACTGCTGGTTTATTTCCCTTTCACTCATATGACCCACGTTTTTGCGAAGTACTTCACCTATCACAGTGTCAGGTGGGAAGACGAACCCAATCTACCGGGATCGAAACTGGAAAAAGAGATCAAAAAAACCCTGGGATACCGGGTCACCTGGGCAGCGCCCCACATCAAGTCCGGCGCTACCTGGGCCGAAGCTGCCACCGCGGGTGAGCAAGAGGACAAAGATGAGTAAGGACAAGACAACACTGCGCGATTTCAGTCATAAACCGGGGCAGTTGGTCAAACTGGATCACACGGAATTTCTGCCCCTGCCACCTCCCTACGACAAGGCCGATCTGGAACCCGTCATCAAGCCACTGTCCGAGGAAAGAAAGCAACAACTCGAATGCGATCTTGACGGTGTCAGCGGCTTTAAGTTTCCGCGTCCCCGGACTGAGGATGAAAAGCGCCAACTGGTAGAGAAATTCCTCTCCGGTCTGAAGAAGCTGTTCGAACGAGAGAACAACTGGACTTTCAGGCAGACGCTGTTTCTGACGATGGAGTATTGCGTCCGCTGCCAGACCTGTGCCTCGGCCTGTCCGATCTTTGAGGAATCGGGCCGACAGGAAATCTACCGCCCCACCTTTCGCGCCGATATCCTGCGGCGTCTGTACAAGAAGTACGTCAAGTCCGGCGGTAAGTTTTTCGCTAAAATTTCCGGTAATGACATTGACGTCACCTGGACCATGGTGGCCCGTCTGATGGAACTGTGTTACCGCTGCACCATCTGCCGCCGTTGCGCCCAGAACTGTCCCGTCGGTGCCGACAACGGCCTGGTTACCCGCGAGTTGCGTAAGATCTTCAGTCAGGAGATGGGTATTGCCGTCGAGCCTCTCCACAAGAAGGGCTCCGTGCTGCAACTGAAAATCGGCTCTTCCACCGGAATGGGTCCGGAACCGTTTCTGGACAACGTCGAGTTCCTCGAGGAAGAGGTTGAAGAACGAACCGGGATGAAGTTCAAATGGCCGATGGACAAAGCCGGCGCCGACATTCTCCTGATCCATAATGCCGGTGAATACCTGGCCTGGCCGGAAAACCCCGAAGCATTCGCCATTATCCTCGAAGCGGCCGGTATTGACTACACCCTGTCCAGTGAACTGGTCGCCTACGATGGCGTCAATTATGGTGTCTGGTACGATGACATACAGTTTGCCAAAGTGGCCTTAAAACATATCGAGGCCGCCAAGAAACTGGGTGTCAAGAAGATCGTCATCGGCGAATGCGGCCACGCCCACAAGGCGCTGGCTGTCATTGCCGATCGGGTCTTAACCGGTGATTACAACATTCCCCGGGAAAGTTCCATGACCCTCCTGCGCGATATCGTCAGGAGCGGACGCCTGAAACTGGACGCCTCCCGCAACGATGATATCACGATCACGCTGCACGATCCGTGCAACATGGTGCGGCTGATGGGTATCGTGGAACCACAGCGGGAAGTCCTCAGAGCCGTCAGCAATCATTTCCGGGAGATGGAACCTCACGGTGTTAGAAATTACTGCTGCGGCGGTGGCAGTGGTTTCGCCATTACCCAGGACCTGAACTTCCCCGACTGGAGGCAGAGTCTCTCCGGCCGGGCCAAATTGCGCCAGGTCCTCGATGTTTTTCAGGATATCATCGGCCCGGAGCACAAGAAGTACGTTTGCGCTCCCTGCTCCAACTGCAAGGGCGCTTTGCGTGACCTGTTTGCCGCCTATGGCTTGTTTGAACGCTGCAACATTTTCTATGGCGGACTGGTGGAACTGGTAGTCAACGCCATGGTCGACATTGAGAAGCCATTCATCGAGTGGGAATGGCATTGACCGGTGTCCGTTCTCGCCACTGACAGGCTTTTTTCAGGTCCCATTCGGACTTGAACAGATTGGGTGCGCGGCGTATTTTCGTGGGCGGCAGATGTCCACATCTGCCCCATTACTAATCATGTGAAGCGTCAAAAGTTCCCTTCGACAAGCTCAGGACAGGAGGGATTCCAACCTACCAGACTGAGCACTAAAAGGCAGAAAAAAAGACTGGCCGGGACGGGTAGCTATTGGCCAGTCTTTTTGTGTTAGGTGGGAATAATCTCAGTTTTTCTCGGCTTTGTCCATTTCTTCCTCGAACTTAGCCACAACCTTATCCAATTCCTCGGCCAAGTTCTCCGGTGGCTCACCGGCACCGTCCTCCGAGAGATCGGCGGGACGTCTGCTGTCGGCCGGGGGTTGACCCGCTGATGTCTCGGCATCATCGTGGGGAGTCGCGATTTTATCGGTCGCGCCGGTCCGGGTCCCTTCAGCATTGACAGAGATAAAACCCGGGGGGACGTCTTCAGCTCGCGCCGTCGTCTCAACCATTTCACCGGGCATCGGCACCGGCTCGGGAGGCATTGACGTATCCATCGGAGGAGAATCCGGCGTTTCTTTCTTGTACTGATATTTCTCCAGGGCTGCCGCCAACTCGGGGTCAACGGCTGCCTCGGCGTTTTCATTGACACCGGACTCCGCGGTTGTGCTTGCCGGGACTATGGTGTCGGCCGCATTGGCTTCCTCGGTACGGATCGGCCGCAGCTTTTCCGGCCGGCTGCCAACCGTTTCCAGCTTCCGACGGGTGACCTCACTCGAAGCCGTGACTTCCAACCCGTCACCTTCGCTATCACTATCTTTGCCGGTCACCTCGTCCAGGAGGTCCAGATGTGATTTAATAAGGCTGTGCAGTTTGGACAGATATGATTTCTTCATCCTCTGCAGCCTGACGATTTCTTCCTCGAACTCGTGCACTTTCCGGGCACGCGAGCCGATGATCTCCGAAACCTCAGTCCTGGCCCGCGAAACAATCAGTTCCGCTTCACTTTTGGCGTTGGCAACGGTCATGTCGGCATTGCGTCTGGCATCGATAGCGGCATCCTTGATCGTATCCTCAAAATGCCGTAACCCTGACAACTGCATCTTAACCGAGTCCATTTCCATCGAGAGCTTGTGGTTTTCCTGTTTGAGGATTTCCATTGCAGCCGCTATTTGCTCCCGAAAGTCGTCGACATCGTCCCTGGCGTATCCGCGCATCTGCGTTGAAAACTCGTAGCTCCTGACGTCGTTGGGTGACAGTTCCATGGACTTATCTCTCATCTAAAGGTTCATATCTCTTGCCAACGCAACCTGTCGACGACAGGCGGCCGGTTTTTCCGCCGGAGACAAGTCACCGGCTTACAGTTACTGTATCGGGGGTTTCTGTAAAATAATTGAGCAGAAATGAGGTAACTTATAGCGGACCGGAACAGACCGTGGGTTCAAACCGGCGGCCGCGGTCCAAACAGAGCGGTGCCCACCCGGATCATAGTGGCGCCTTCGGCGATGGCTAGCGCGAAATCTCCGGACATACCCATCGAGAGGGTATCGAAATCATCGTCGGCAATATCCCGCGCCTGCCGGAACAACTCCCGGCAGAGGTGAAAGGACCGGAGCACCGCCTCCTCATCGTCAGTCAACGGTCCGATTGTCATCAGACCGGTCAGTTTGATATTGTCAAGGGCTTGGGCCTGGCGCACCAGATTAAGGCATTCGTCGGGACTGACGCCATACTTGTGGCTCTCACCGGAGCTGTTAAGCTGGACATAACACTCGATTGTGCGGCTTATCAGACCGGCTTGCCGGTTGATCTCCCAGGCCAGCTTAAACGAGTCCACTGACTGGATAACATCAAAAAGCGCCACCGCCTTCCTGACCTTGTTGGTCTGCAGATGGCCAACCATGTGAAAGCGGGCGATGGGACCGAGTTCGGTGATTTTCGGCTCCGCCTCCTGGATACGGCTTTCACCTATCTCATGAAGTCCGGCCGCCACGGCGGTTCTGATAACAGCCGCCGGGTGAGTCTTGGTAACGGCAACGATTGAGACGTCATCAGCGTCGCGGTTGGACTGCTCACACGCTTCAGCAATCCGCCCGCGCAACTCCATGAGATTGCGGGATAAAAGGTCCTTCATCGGTTGACGGCAAGTTATGATAAAGACGTTAATTAAGGCAAGGGAAATGTGCCCCGGTCGTCATTTCCCGCCCGGGGTAACTGTAACCCCCCGGGCGGGCGATTGTCCTGTTCCCGTCAGGCCATCGCTACCTGGGTCTGCTCCGGGGCAATGGCCGGGTCCTGGTAGTTTTCCGGGATCACGATCGGTTCACCGACCGGCAGGGTCGGTTGCACCAACTCGGACGTGACGAACTGCGATTCCATACCGGCCAGCGCTTCGTCAACCTGGCTGAAGAAACTGTCGATAGCACCCAGCAGGTGCTCGCGTCCGGTATCGATCATAGCCTCCGACATGCCCAGTTCCTCGGCAGCCATGTCAAAGAATTGATTGACCTTGTCCACCAACTGCTCCTCGGCACGATCAAGATAGCCGTCTACGGCATCGAAGAAGGCCGCCATCATTCCCGGCGTACCCATTTCGGCAACGTTGCCGGCCGAGGTGACATAGTTACCCAGCGACTCGGGCGCCTGGTCGGTGACATCCTGGGTCTGGGCATTGAACCGCTCCAGGAATGAGAAGTTGAAACTGGTGTCCATCCGGAACCGGTAGGCGAACTTGTTCACCGTCCGGCGGTAATCGTTATGGTAAGTCTCTTTCATGGACTGCATCATGCTGGTGGACTGACGGTGAAAACCCTGGGCGGCAAAGTCGCGGCCCTGGATGCCGATCTGCATTGCCTGCCGCGAGCGCATCCGCGACCGGTGAGCGATATGACCTTTGGTCTGAAGGGCACCCTCAGGAGCGGGCAGGTTGGTTTCGATGAATTGCTTGCCCTTGATATCAAGAGCCGCCTTCAAGCCAAAACCGGCAGCCGAAAACTGCTCCACCGACTGGACATTTCCTTCAGATAACTGCTCGACGGTCCGGCTGAATGCCTGCATATCAAAACCCAGGTCCAGGTGGTAGTTCAACTTCGCCCGTCGGCGGAAGAAATATGTCGCCGCCGATGCTTCCGGTTCACCTTCAACCGGCACCAATGCATCATCAGCCGGAACCGGGACCTCGTCGGCCGTCTCATCCACCGGGACAACCGGCGTCGAGGTTTGCAGGGGGTCAGTGCCGGTCAGGTACGGCAGCTGTGTCGGAGTGGACGGCAGAAACTGGTCTACCGGTAGCGGCGTGAGCGGACGATTAACCGGCTCCTGACCGGTGTACAGTGATTGATGACTGCTGTCACTCAGCGGCCCGGCCAGATTGAGATAGCGCATCTGAATATTTCGCGCGGCAAGAGCAATAAGATCGTAAATACCCATCATTAACCCCATGTTTGTGACTGATGTTACTTACACATTTTATCGGCAGAATTACTGAGTCTTACAGTATACTCCGGCATTCTTTTGCGACCCATTATGCTCATACTCCTCCCCGTCTTTTTTTCTCGCACCGGCGCGTCGGCGGACATAAATTGCGACATGGACACTTCGCACCTGCTGAACTGGATCGAACTGTCACGCTCGGCCCTGCGGCACAACGTTCGCTCACTGGCTCGACTGGCCGTCGGCAGGAAGCTGGCGGTGTCGGTCAAGGCCAACGCCTACGGCCATGGACTGAAGCAGATTGTTCCCCTGCTGATCCGCTTGCCGGAGGTTGACTATGTTACTGTTCACTCACTTGAGGAGGCCGTCGCCTGCCGTGACAGTGGCTGGAATCGGCGCCTGATGCTCCTGGGACCGTTGCCGCCCGGCGGCAGTGAAGCGGTCCTGGAATACGACCTGGAGCCGGTGATATGCGACCGCCGAACCCTGACCGAACTGGGTAAAACCGCCGACCGCCAGGGCCGTAAAATCAAAACTCACCTGAAACTGGAAACCGGCACCAACCGGCAGGGGATAACCGAAAAGGAACTGCCGGCCTTTGCCGATCTTTATCGGCGTTTCCACGGTCTGCAAAAACCTTACGGCGCCGCTATGCATTTTGCCAATATCGAGGACACCACCAACCACGAATACGCCCGCTTTCAACTGGCCGGTTTTAGGAAGTTGCTGGCGACCATGACCAGGCTGGGGATCAAACCGACCATGCGCCACGCCGCCTGCTCGGCGGCGATGATTCTTTTTGAAAAGACTCGCTTCCAACTGGTGCGTCCCGGCATTGCCGCCTACGGCCACTGGTCGTCAAAGGAAACCTACCTTTCTTACAGACTGCAAGGGGGACAGAATGATCTTTTCCAACCGGTGCTGACCTGGAAAACCAGGATCACCCAACTGAAGCAGCTTCCAGCCGATGCCTTTGTCGGCTACGGTTGCACTTATCGCACGACCTCTCCCACGCGGCTGGCCGTGTTGCCGGTAGGTTATTCCGATGGACTGGACCGGGGTTTGTCCAACCGGGCACATGTCCTGATCAGGGGCCGGAGAGCTCCCGTACGGGGACGGGTCTGTATGAATCTGACGATGGTTGACGTGACCGATATCAAAGGTGCCCGGCAGGGTGATGAAGTCACGGTGATTGGCCGCAGCGGCGATGAGGTGATCTCCGCGGAAATGCTGGCACAATGGGCCGAGACTATCAACTATGAAATACTCGCCCGTCTTTCACCAGCTACTTTGAGATACTCTGCCCTCTGAGCAAGTATCGCCGACTATCTTTTTCACCCCTTTCTCAATTGTCTAATTCATTGCACTGGTTAGAGTTTAGACGGGCCTGGCGATAGTTCTCGAACAATTTCGCTTGACACCAATAACAGCGGCAGGTATCATCTTTGTGAAGCATTTCACATGAGTGATTTGTACATACATGGATTAAAGGAACGATAATGGATGTCCCTTCAACACCCGAACCCGTCAGACGCATCTCGGAATCAACCATACATCGCCTGTCCCTGTACTATCGGGCGTTATCCCTTCTTGAAAAGGAAGACTACGAAACCGTATCATCCAAGGAACTAGCCAAACGGGAGAAGCTGACGCCGGCCCAGGTGCGCAAAGACCTGTCCTTTTTCGGCTCATTCGGCACCCGGGGGCTGGGCTATCCGGTAAAGGATCTGCGAACCAGAATAGCATCAATTCTCGGAATTGACAGGGTCTGGCGGGTGGCTCTGATCGGGATCGGGAATATCGGCTCAGCCCTGGTGAGCTACAAAGAATTTCAAAAACAGGGATTTCAGATAGTCAAACTCTTTGACAACGACCAGCGCAAGATCGGCTCCAACCACAAGGGCATTATTGTTTCCGACATCAAGAACCTCGAAACAGAACTTAAGGAAGCCGGGATTGAAATGGCTATCCTGGCAGTTCCAGCCACGGTGGCTCAGTATATCGTCGATGACGTCGTTCGGGCGGGGGTCAGATCGATTCTCAATTTCGCACCGGTGAACTTGAGGGTTCCCGATGACGTCTGTCTGCGCGGAGCCAACATGGCCATGGAGCTCGAATATCTCTCCTTCGCCATGGTAAATAACCAGAGGCAGAAACGGCCCGGTTAAGATAAGAAAAAGCCTCTGTTTCAAGGATGAAATGGAGGATACCTCTTTTAAGCGTTTTCCGCTTAAAGACAACGGCTCGCCTGTAGCGGGCCGTTTTTTTTAGATGGATAGATTGATGATCGCCGATGCCGTCCGGACTGCCTGAGCGGCTAATACAGACCTCTCGATTGCCGACAATATCTATGGTAGTATAATCGATGGGAATACAACAGGGCTAGGCCGGTATTGGGGGGCACTATTTCAAATGAAGGATTCCGATGAAGATACTGGTTATAGACGATGAGGAGATGATTCGTAGTCTGACCCAAAGGATTCTGCACCGGGCCGGACACGAAGTGTTACTGGCCGAAGATGGTCAGGCGGGGTTTGAGATGTTTTCAAACGACCCCGGCGACATTGACCTGGTTTTGCTCGATCTCACTCTGCAGGGTACTCCGGGTATTGAAACCCTGGCTGAGATTCGGGCTATCATCAATGATGTTCCCTGTGTCATTTCCAGTGGCAGCCCACCGGAACCGGGATTGGTGCCGGCAGAACTTGACCACCATATCACCTTCCTGCAGAAGCCGTATCGCGCCTCACAACTGACAGACGTTGTCAATGGTTTCGACGTGTCGAACAACAGCCCGATTGATCCGACACCGGTTGCACGTCGCTAATCTATACCGACAGTAGCCTCTTCGGTCGACGGCCCGCCGATTGCAAACTCAGAATTGTGTGCGCGGCGTATGTCCACATGCGCCGCGATCTACCGGCAGATGTGGACATCTGCCGGTCACAGAGATGGAACGTTGAGTTCGTTCCTCGATTGTCGCTGAATAATTCCCTTTAACATTCCCCCCAAATTGCCTATAATCTTTGTGCCTGATAAAAGGATAAAGACAGGTGAGCACAGATATGATATGTAACTATACAAGGTCATATGTTATCCCATTTGTAATCCTGGTGATGACCGGGTTGACCACCGGCTCGGCACAGACGACACAGCGATTCCACCTGGGTTACTTTGAGGGTGGGTTGTACCCCGGTCATTCCGTCCTGCGCAATGAATTCACCCGACAATTGCGTCTGCTGATGCCGACCGATCAGGAAGTGGTATTTGCTCCGGAAGGTTACCGCTCCGCTGGCTGGAAGCGAGACTCCTGCCGCATCATGGCCCGGCAACTGGCCGCCGTCAACAGCATTGACATGGTGGTCGCTATGGGACCGTGGGTGGTGGAAGACTTGTTGGAGGCGGGTTTCGACCGACCGATACTCGCCATGCACCAGTTTGACCCGGTGGCGGAGGGTCTGCTGGACAACACCGGCCGCCCGATAGCCTCTAACCTGACGGTTCAGGTCAAACCGGGCCGTCTGGCCGATGACCTCAGGGTTCTGACGGAACTGGTCTCTATCAAGAAACTCGGAGTCCTGTACTTTCCCTCCCGGGATGAATCGGCCCGTATTATGGCTTCAATCGATTCTTTGGGACAGGTGTTTGGTTTTCAGTTGGTCACCGCCGACGGTTTTGACAACTTCGGCACTTTCGCTTTCTTCAAGGCGTTCAACCAGCTTCCGGAAAAACCGGACGCTCTCTATTTGCCGCCGCTGTGGGGGATGGACGAAATAAAAATCTCTGAATTCCTGGCTATGATCGCTCGGCGGGGGATACCGACTTTTACCTCTGAGG
>SDBU01004133.1_pt1 | contig 18022 bp, 8 predicted proteins | sample 2277071 | NCBI WGS metagenome assembly SDBU01 (sample SAMN10397929, study PRJNA504765) | marine sediment metagenome | isolation source: marine sediment core GS08_GC12, 126 cmbsf | place: Arctic Ocean: Gakkel Ridge, Loki's castle | collected 2008 | reverse complement strand
CGCAGGCAGAGGTCGGGCGGGGTCGCCCGACACCACCACCGACCGGACTGAGATTGTGAACCAATTCACAAAGACCATACGCCCAAACAGATATGAACAGAACTTATACTGTGACAACATCCGCAAACAACCAGAACCGGCGACGCGGCGACTGGGGAGGTCGGTTGGTTTGGAAAAGTCCGAGGAGTGAAATCAGGAAGACGAAGCGCGGCCGGCGCCGGCTTTCTTACCCTTAGTATCGATGGAGTTCGGGCCTCGTTGGGGCCAGGGAGGTTGGGCAATCGCTGGGTGGCGGAGCATCATTGAACATATAATCGACTAGGTACACCATGTCGGAAATGTCAATAAGCTCGGCGATGTCACCGTCGACATTGGCCTCTTCCGGGCAAGGTGGGGGCGGTCCATCTTCGAAGAAGAATGCAACCATATAGACTAGATCGGATATGTCGACCACATCAGCCAAGTCAAAATCGATATTGCCCCTGATCGGTGGTACGCAACAACCTTCGTCGCAGGCATCGCCAACGCCATCGCTGTCGCTGTCCTCCTGACCCGGATTGAAAACAAGCGGGCAGTTATCGAGGTCACACATGTTGGCAGGGAAGCCAGGATTGCCGAATCCGTCACCATCGGTATCGGTACAGGAGTCGCAGGAGTCGCCGACCCCGTCTTGGTCAGCGTCTTCCTGCACCGGGTTGTATATGGCAGGGCAGTTGTCACAAGAGTCGCCGAACTGGTCGCCGTCAAAATCCTCCTGGTCGGGGTTGTAGACTGAGGGGCAATTGTCGGGATCGCACGTATTGACTGGAAACCCCGGGTCGCCGTAGCCATCGTCGTCTAAATCGGTGCAGACATCACAACTGTCGCCGATACCGTCGCCGTCAGAATCGACCTGAGAGGGATCAAAAACGTCCGGGCAATTGTCCTCGGGGCATGTGTTGCTCGGAAAACCTGGATTTCCGAATCCATCACCGTCGGTATCGGTGCAGGTGTCGCATGGATCGCCGATGCCGTCGCCATCAGTGTCGAGTTGGCTGAGATTGTAGATGTCGAGGCAGTTGTCGCAGGAATCGCCGACCGAATCGAGATCGATGTCCTCCTGGTCCGGGTTGAACACGAAAGGACAGTTGTCATCCGGGCAGTGGTTTTCCGGGTGGTCGGGGTCGCCAAAACCGTCGTCATCGGAATCAATGCAAATGTATTCGATTCGGGCCAGCTTCGTGACGAAGGCGTCAAAACCGCCCATCAGTGAATCCTGCATCGGATCGAGAGTAGGGAAGTCGGCCGAGCCGGTATACCCAACCACATAAGCATTCAGGCCGGTATCCACCCGTATTCCATAGCCAAAGTCATCGCCGCCAATACCACCCAGAAAGGTTGAATAAACTAAGGAGTCGCCGTCATCACTGAGTGCTGTGATAAAAGCTTCGTATCCAGCGCCGAAAGTTGGGTCGAAAGCTTCTACAGTAGGGAAGTTCTGTGAGTTGGTGGCTCCCGTGACGTAGGCTTCGCCGTTTTGATCGACGGCGATCCCAGAGCCGAATTCCACATTCCAGCCGCCGAGCATGGTACTATAAGCCAGTGAATCTCCAGACGGGCCAAGCTTGCTGATGAACACCATCAAGTAGCCCTGGAATACAGAATCATAGGCATTAACGGTAGGGAAATCGCTGGAAAGCGTATATCCGGTGAGATAAGCGCTACCGAACTCATCCACATCCAAGGCAAGCGCGAGATCATCGCCAGTGCCTCCCAGGAAGGTGCTGTAGACGAGGCTTCCGCCTGCAGTGTCGAACCTGGTGACGAAGGCATCACCATAGGCCGTTCCCCCGCCATAAGTGGCATCGTAGGCAGCCTCGGTCGGGAAATCAGCGGAGGCGGTATATCCGGTTACGACGGCCGCTGAATCAGGGCTGACAGCTACTGAGGCGGCGTAGTCGCTACTGCTGCCGCCAAGATAAGTGCTGATCTCTAATACGCCCTCGGGGCTGAGTCGAGCCATAAATACATCCTGGTCGCCGCCGAGACTGTTGTCGTAGGGCGTTGCTGACAAGGTGAAATCTGCGGATGCTGTGTTCCCGACCAGGTAAGCTCTGCCGGCATCATCAACCGCCACGCCGCCACCTGCGTCGTCGTTGCTGCCGCCGAGGTAAGTCGAGAAAAGCAACGAATCGCCGGTTGGAGACAGCCTGAGGGCGAAGGCGTCCCGACCGCCGGAATTGGACGATTGAAAGGCCTCGACCACCGGAAAATCGCCGGAAGCTGTTACGCCCGTAAGGTAGGCAGAACCATCATCGTACACCGAGATTCCGAGGCCGCGGTCATCGCCTTCGGCCCCGCCGAGGTATGTGCTGTATATCAGTGAGTCACCAGTGGCCGAAAGCTTGAGCACAAAAACATCATGGGAGGAGATGGTGGTATCATTGTAAGTGCTGTCGAGCGCATCAGCCAGGGGGAAGTCAAGCGAGTTGGTATAGCCGGTGACGTATGCGCAGCCCGCCGAGTCAATCGCCACGCTTCGTCCGTAATCATTGCCGCCGCCGCCAACAAAACTGCTAAAAGACAAAACGGGATCGATTACCAGTGGTAGCGAAGAGTCATAGTCGGGTCCCAGGTCAAAGCCGAAGGTATTATCCCCATACAGGAGATAGTCCGCAGTCACACTGATCTGAGTCTCACTGTCGAATTGGTAGGTCACTGGTCGCGTCTCGATCATCCGGCCAAAGGCGGTACTTATTACTAAATCACCGGCGGCACTGGTAGAGAGCGAATCGATGCCATAGTACTGAAGCCTGATCTGGCTGGGATCGGCAAATGGCGATACTACGAAATCGTATTCAAGGTGGGTGTGGGCCCCCTTGAATTTGAGATCGATCCCAGGGTAAACTTGGAGGTAGGATACTTCGCGGTAGTTGGGTACGCGGAGCCGCCAGTTTTCGGAGTTGTTGCCGAGGAAGTAGTTGGAGTAGGAACCAAGAGCCGCCAGACCGACGATCTCAACTTCGCTCTGAGCGCCCAGCATAGATAACCTGACTATGTGGCCGGCCAGACTATCCGGCTTATCGGAGATGCGGTAGCCGTAGGCTACCAGCGGATCTTCGTCAGTAGTGGTGTCAAGGAGTCGGGTGAAATGGTAGAAGATGCTATTCCGGGTAAGCCAAATGACGGCACCACCGGCATCGGCTCGGAAAAGAACAGCATCATGAAACTGACCCGCATTGGCCGTGAACATCAAACCGCAGTCGGTCAGATTCCGAAAGACTACATCATCGGGGTTGGGTTGATCCATCGCAAGAGGGCGTTGACGGACCAATCCTCCCAAGACGGCCAACAGGGTCAGCCCGGCGATCGTGAAGATAGTTGCTCGCTTCAACAGGTTCCTCAGAAACAGTGTCAATAGATTCGAAGCAAAGCTTCCCGGTAGACGTCCGTAAAATAGTTGGTCACATTCTGTTTGTCAATCGGTAACGATCTATAGTACCGGTGCGTTCCGATGTCGTCAGGTCGGATGCGATTCAATTCGTGTGTTCTCCAACTATGCCTTCGAGAGTTTCTTTCCTGATCATTAGGATCGGTCATTGCCCGCAAAGCGGCGGGGAACCTCCGGTAAACATATAGTTAGCCAACCAGACCAGATCCGAGATGTCGTTCTCGCCATCTCCGTCGCAATCAGCAGCCATGAGGACGGGAGGTTCCTGTCCACCCGAGAACATCCAATCGACCAGATAGATTAAGTCTGATATGTCAATGGCGCCACCGGCGTCGTTGTCGATATTGCCGCAGACATAACCGCCGGTTACGGTCAGCGATCCGTCGTTCACGAATACCCGTAATGTATCGAGGACGGAGATCTGGTGCCAGAAAATGTAGGTTGAGTCGTGCGGCTCCCAGGGGTTCACCAATTCCCACTCAAGACAGGAATCTCCGACCCACTCTAAACAGGCATAAAAGGCGGTGTCCAACACGGAGTCCTGGACAGTGCCGATTACCTGCCCCATTGGATCGGAGAAAGCGAACTCAGACAGGTTGGACCGAGCGATCAAAATATCCACCGACCTATTAGTAGTTGTATCCGGCACGGCGTCTATGTCCGCGATCAGTTTTATCAATGGTAATCCGTTTTGTTGCGGCGAAATACCGGGGGTCGTTGGTGGGGGCGGCCAGTTGGCCACGCCGACGATCTTGATATTGTAAGGAGTTCCACCGATATGATTGACCAGAATCAACTCCCAACCAGAGGTGAGGGTGCCTGATGTATCGAAGCTGAGCTGAAATTCCAGGATGTCCGGGCGACTGAGCAGCAGCCAGAGTGAAAACCCCGCCACCGTATCTTCGTAGTTATTCATATAGATGGAGATCGGTACATCGGTGGCGCCGGACTCGGCGGTGGTGTCCATGACCCGTACTTCCAGGAGCGGCGACTGCGGGGTACCGAAAGCTGCATAGGGCGCGAGAGTTATTAGAATGACAGCGCAATAGATGAAACTACGGGCTGGGTTGGCGGTCCTGAACATCTGGTCTCTCCGGACAGTTTCAGAGTTTCATTTGGTCGATCTTCCGGCAATGCGCCGTGGCGTCGACCCCGATGTGTAATTGTTTCTGCCGCAACTGGTTGTACGTGCGGCCCCTTCCCGTACACTATGATACTTAGCCATATAATATAGAATCGACGGCGATTTGTCAAGCTTGACTCTGCATTTCATATAGATTTGCAGGAGATGAAAACCCGTTGCTTTTCGTCCAGTACCTGGCAGAATATCCCGGTCCCATGGCCGATTGATTCGATCTGCTGTGCCTGCTAAAACTCGGCCGCCCCCGGTCTTCCAGGAGCGGCCGACACTCACCTGCGATTACTTTACCAGCATCATCTTGCGGGTCTGGTTGAATCGATCGGTCTGCAGGCGATAGAAGTAGACACCCGAAGAGACCGGTCGATCCTGCTCGTCGTGTCCATTCCAGACCAGTTCGTGTCGTCCGGCCGGCAGCAGGTCATCGATTAGCGAGGCCACCTCCTGGCCCAGGATATTGTAGATCGATAGCTGAACCCGAGTTGGTGACGGCAAGCCAAAGGCAATTGACGTACTCGGGTTGAACGGATTAGGATAGTTGGCGGCCAGGTAATAACGGTCCGGTACCAACTCGGACTGTTCGCCAACCTGTCGAGCCACCAGCCGGTAGCTGCCGTCCGGCAGTCGGAGGGAAACATCTGCGCCGACGGTCTGCTGATATCCATTGTCGTGGCCAATGATTTCGAGTTGATATCCCAGTGACGACAGCTCGGTGAGGCCGCCCAGGTCAACCGCTCGTCCGCCGGTTCCGGCGACGGCAAGGGTCCAGTTCACTTCCTGCTCCAACCCTCGAACCTCTTGTCGATAGCGCCCGAAGCCTTGATCGAGGTCGGCTAACAGTACCAGGGTCTCCTGGGCGTCAGTTGGCGATTCTGGCGGCGCCGGCAGATCGTATTTCGGATCAAACCCCGCGACAGCATCCTCGGCCAGTCCGATAGTTACCACCGCGTCCCCACAACTCAGACTAACAAGGGTGGCTTGGTGGTTGACCGTACCCAGTGACAACGGTGGTTGCGATGAACCGTCATGCGCTACCGTGGTCATGGAAGACACGTCGGTCAGGCAAAGTTGAAGATTGGGCAGCAGAGCAGCGAACCAGTATCCGTAGCCGGGTTGAAGCTCCGAGGTCATGAAGTAGAACGTCCCGGACCAGGCGTAAAACACCGGCGAAACCCATCCGGCGGCCGCAGCATCCCAGAAAGACAGCTGGTAGCCGGCCGAGTCAATCATGGCCATAAAAGGGTCTATCGGATGCTGGTAGGGACAGCCTATGATGTTCCATCCCCTCATCAGATCAATACAGACAACGCTATCACCCGGCTGTACTGCGGCTCCCTCGTAATCGACGGTGGTAGCCTGCGGCAACAGCAACCAGTAACCGGGACCCCGACCGACCACTTCGTTCGGAGCGTAGTAGCCACCGTTCCAGCCATAGAGCTGGAAAAATGAGGCATCGTCACCGAAGACTGCTTCGGGTGATCCGTCCCGCAACAAAAGCGGTGACGAAACCAGGCTCCAGCCGGACAAGTAGCGACGGTAGACGATTGGGAAATCGCATACGCGAATAGTGAAATGGGTCGCACCGCCCGAAGTGACGAACTCGTAACCGAAGCGTTTGAAGTCCTCAGACAAGAGCGTGCCGAGTTCGCTAAACAGCGAAATAGTATATCCGGACGCGCCGGTCACGAAGTCGCAGCTAAGATTGACCAGGGTAGCGTGATTGGTCTCAACCACCAAATGCCACTCCTTGCACTCCTGCTGCAACAGATATCGGATATCGGTGGCAAACTCATCGGAGAACTGACCCCACTCCGGATGGGGGAAGAAGACCCGTACGTAATCGCCCGGCGGCGCCGGCGCCTTGAACTGATCGAAGAGCGGATCGAAACCGTCGGTGGCCTCGCCGTTCACCCCGAAGTGGGCCGTCCAATCCTCCAAACCCGTGCCGGTGAAGGCGTGGATCGTGATGTCGAACGGTCGATGGGTGAGTCCGGGCTCAACGGTCAGATTCACCGGTACCATAACGGGCGAATTCTGGACAGTCGGCGATTCAATAGTGAGATGTCCGGTGTGAACTCCGACCGGCATCTGGTCTACGTGCACCATCACCACTATTGAGTCCGGGGTTTGGCTGCTGGATGGAGAATATGAAAGCCAGTTAACGTCGGCGCTAACAGTGAAATCATCCGAGACAGGACCCGTCGATCCGACCCACAAGACCTGCGCAGGCGGGTCTGGTTCACCTTCAATTGCGAAGAAATCAAGTTGACCAGGTGTTACCGTCAACTCCGATAGTGGCCGATTGACGATGGTGAAGCAGTGCGGTCCGTCCCAGGCGGGAAAAACCAACCCGGTCGACGAACTGTGCCAGCCCCATCGACCAGCCGGCGGAAACCAGGTGGAATCAAGGCATAGCAAACCGCCGGCATATACTGAATCGACAGGACCGATCTCTATCGTCAGCACTACATCGTCAAAGCCGGGCGGCATACCGCCGGTAAACATCCTTGCTGCTCCGAAACCGACGGTATCGGCTCCCATACCGTTTACACTGAAGTGGTTTAGCCACACGCCGAGGTCAAAGTCGGCCATACCCAGAGTCCCGGTGGTATCTATTGTGGTTGTGGTCCACTGCGCTCCGGTCGGAGAGTGGATCTTGAAACCATTGACAAGCCCGGCATAATGGTTCTCGTCTCCAGTGAATCGAAGATGGAAGGTGACTTCCTCATTTGTCAGTGTCTCACCATAACCCACTAAGCCGTCGACATGGTCGAGCGTAACGGCCGGTCCGCCCGGCAGCACTCGGAAAACGACGGGTACAAGAACTGGCGAGTTGTCAGCCTGGGCTCTAATGTTGATGGTAGTCGTGTAGGTGCCGGCGGCGAGATTGAAGGCGTCTGCAGACACTACTACCGTATCAGGTGTGGTGCCTCCCAGCGGACTGACCCCGAGCCACGGAACAGAATCCAGTCCCACTGAGTATGTCAGCGGGTCTCCGTTTGACCCGACAGTCAACGTCTCCCATAGTATTAGATTCTGTCCCGGGTGCGCTACGAACTCCAGTGACGGCGGCCAAACCACCAGCGTGTCACCTGTCATTTGCACCGAAACGGTGTAACAATGAGGTCCATCCCAGGCCGGAAAGGCATTGATGCCGCCTGAGGCGGCCCATTTCCAGACGCCGGACGGGGGATAATAGGACGAATCGAGGCAGATGGTTTTGCCGGAATGGACAGGGTCGATGGGACCGATGGTGATGGTAAAGGCGACATCATCGAATCCTGCCGGCAGTCCCGTAGAGAAAAACCGAAGAGCACCGATGCCGACCGTATCGGCGCCTTGTCCGTCGGCGCTGAACTTGGGCAAGAATACTCCGCCGTCGAATTGGGTCATACCCAGAGTCCCGGTAGTATCATGATGGGTGGCCGACCAGGTCGCCCCGTCTTGGGAATAGACTCTAAAGCCGTTTGCTATGCCATCGAAGTTGGTGTCGCTTGGATTAGACACTCTCAGATGGAATACCACGGCACATCCGGTCCCCATGGAAGAACCGCCAACCAAGCCGTCGACATGATCGACGCTGATCGACTGACCGTGAGCTTGTCCGATCAGCAACATCGTCAGAGCGGTTGCGATCAGTAATACGGTGCGTTTCATTCTGTCCTCCTGTCTTAGTGCGCTTGACTCTTATTCACTCTGTATGTTTCATGTCGCACCATGTGTGCCTCTTGGCCTTGCCGTCTATATACCGGCCACCCCTCTTGCAGGAAGGCAGCGGGGGATGCCGGCTATCGAATTACGGATCACACGTTCTGATCAGTCTGCCGGCAGGTCCAGGGTTGGTATCGCCGACTAACGGGAGTCGTCAGCCAAGCTATTAACATCTCCAATATAGCGTTTTCCCCGCCAGTGACAAGGGAATTGACTGCAGTGCCCTCCGTCGGGCCGGCCGGCGTCCGCCCACTTCCAGGTGCCGGTGGGCGGAGAATAGGATGAGTCGAGACAGATCGTTTTGCCGTTGTCGGCATCGGCAATCGGTTCGATTGTGAATGTGTAAGCGGTGTCATAGAAATCGGCCGGGAGGCCCGCTGAGGTCGCTCGGGATCCTGAAAAGGCCACTGTATCCGCACCACAACCGTTGACGCCGAGACGGCAAAAACCATCAGTGCTGCGGCCACAAGTTTCCACAGTGCGCCTTTCACAGGTACTTCTCCTCTCTGAAGACTTTGTGGTGAGGAATGTGCTCGATATATGACATGTGTACAGATTTTGAACCTGCTGTTGCTTTACGATGTTGAAGATGACCGTACTACCCCGCTGTTTGTCCAGCTAAAGGTTGTTCCTGCAACCTCATACGCGCCTGCGAATCACACTCCTTGTTACCTGCAACTCCTGAAAATGCGCATTGCCGAAGCGGCTTTTTGAGGTTGTGGCCGTTTTGCGCCGTTCGTATCTTCTGCCCAATGCGACAACTCAACACGCTGAGAAAGACAACCAATGGATAGAAGAACCAGCAACATTGTACTGATTGGCATGATCGCGGGGGCCGTGCTGGGCGTTATGGGCGGGCTATGGCTGGGTGATTTCATGCTGAGCATCAAGTTCCTCGGCACGATTTTCTTGAACGCTCTCAAGATGGTGGTCGTACCGTTGATTGTCGCCTCGATAATCGTTGGCGTCACTTCTCTGGGTGACATTCGAAAGCTGGGAAGAACAGCCGGGAAGACGTTGGCATATTATATGTTCACGACCAGTTTCGCTGTCTTGATCGGGATAATACTGGTTAACCTGGTGAGGCCGGGGGATGGCGTGCCACCTATCGGAGCGTCCATCCCGGAGTTCATTGGTGGGGGTAGTGGATCGACGATAGTTGACGTTATTGTCGGCCTCGTCCCGGACAACATTTTCAGAGCCGCAGCCGATGGTAAGATTCTTCCGCTTATCGTATTCTCGCTTATCTTCGGTGGTGTTTTGACTGTTATCGGCAACAAGGGCAAGCCTGTTGTTTCATTCTTCGAAGGTGTCAACGCCGCGATAATGAAGATTGTTATGCTGGTTATTTATTTCGCCCCGATCGGTATCCTTGCTTTGATTGGTGGCATCGTCGCCGAAAACCGCGAGTCGGTGGGCGAATTAGTCGCTGCCCTGGGTCTGTACGCTCTGACCGTCATCATTGGCCTCTTAATTCATGCGGTAATAATCCTGCCGATTCTCCTGAAAGTCTTTGGCCGAAGGAACCCGTTCGGCTATTTCCTGAATATGGGCCAGGCACTGGCCACGGCTTTTACCACCGCTTCTTCCTCTGCAACTCTGCCGGTGACAATGGAATGCGTGGAGGAGAAGAACAATGTGGATGAGAAAGCGGCGTCATTTGTTTTACCTCTTGGGGCGACTATCAATATGGACGGCACGGCCCTCTATGAAGCGGTGGCGGCTTTGTTTATCGCCCAGATTTACGGTATCGATCTCTCGATCGGCGCGCAGGTCATAATATTCTTTACCGCCACCCTGGCATCGATTGGCGCGGCGGCTATTCCCGAAGCCGGGCTTGTCATGATGAGCCTGGTTCTAACGGCGGTTGGCCTGCCGCTGGAAGGCATTGGTATCATCCTTGCTATTGACTGGTTCCTGGATCGTTGCCGCACTACGGTGAATGTTTGGGGTGACTCCATTGGAGCAGCGATAATTGCCGAAACCTCGGAAATCAAGGGAGCGACGGCGCCACAGTAAACTATCGCACCGAAGCGGCAGTAGCAGCGATTGGTTGGGTGGCGCGGACGTTCGGGGTTGTTGAGAACCCCCAGAAGCCGTCATTGCGAAGCCACGCGTTTCGCGTGACTTCGCAATCTCAATTCATTGACGGGCTTGGCGTAAGAGATTGCCGCGCTCCCTGCGACACGAGTGTCTTCGGTCGCTCGCAATTGTAAATGGCAAGTAATTCGGGGACAGTTTTGATTGAAATCAGCAGGCGTTTTGGGATCCAGAGCCTGGTGAGGTCGTTCGTGGTTGTAGTAGTACGGGTTGCAGCCGAACGGATATTTGACCGATTAAGTCTATCTTTTTGATGTTGACAAGGGCCGACAATAACTTATTTTACAATGAGTTAGAGCACGTACATACACACGAGTTCTCAGGATTACTGCATATTGGACGAAGTTCATTCATAAGGTACCGTTTGGAGGAGCAATGACACGATTTATTGCAGCGCTGCTGCTGATAGCATTACTGGTGGGGTCCGCCGTGGCCGCGGATTCGCACGAGCTTGGGTTCGGCCCGAATCTGCTTCGTAATCATCCCGATGTAACCACCTACCGCGCCACCGACAAGGGCGTCACGCGCTATGTGGAAGGAACGTTGATGAAATCAGTTCCGTCCGGTCAGGAAATAGCCGCGGCGATTTCATTCTTCGAAGCCAACAGGGGCGCTTACCAAATGGCAGAGCCGAGCGAAGAGCTGATGGTCAAGAAAATCGAAACCGATCAATTCGGAAATATCCACATCCGTTTCCATCAGATTCATCAAGGCGTCCGGGTCCTTGGCGGGGAGCTTTTGGCGCATTTTACAGCCGAGGGCGATCTGAAGACGGTCAACGGCTGGTACGAATCCGGTATTGATATCGATATGACCCCGGTCTATTCTGCTGAAGACGCCGTCGCCCGGGCCGAGGAGCATTTGGCCACATTCTTCGGCCAGGGACGCCCGGACGAGCCGGAGTTGGTCGTGTTCCCATGGGAAGGCTTCAACTACCTTTGCTGGCGGACGTTTATCTGGTCCGACACGCCGATGGGACGCTGGGAGTATCTGGTCGATGCCCATTCCGGCGAGGTTGTCTACAATGCTAATCGGATTATGGATGCCAACGACGTGGGCACCGGCATTGGTGTAATGGGTGACTGGCGCTACCATATAGATACCGACTGGAGCGGGTCGCAATACCAGATGCGCGACTACACCCGCCAGGCCGACAACAACCCACACGGTCACGACGGCCAAATGCCGTCCGGTCGCTATATCCAGACCAACGTCGCCTCGTCCTCCCTTCCGGGGTCCATCGCCACTGACGCTGACAATCTCTGGACTGTATCCTCGCAAGCGTCCTCGGTCGACGGCCACGTTTACTCCATGCTGATGTATGACTACATGCTTCATCATCTCGGCCGCAACAGTTTCGATGACGCCGGCGCCAATATGCTCACCAGCGTCGACTACTCAGCCCAGGGGGACAACAACGCTTACTGGAACGGCAACCAGATCGTGATCTGGAGTTGGTCGACCGGTTGGCGCTCGCTGGCCGGTTGTCCGGACGTGGTTGCGCATGAGTGGGGACACGCCGTGACTCAACACTGCTCGAACCTCGCATATCAGATGGAGTCGGGGGCGCTGAACGAATCGTTCTCCGACATAATCGGGGCGGCGTTTGAGTGGGCTCATGATACTCTGGACACGCCGGACTGGCTGATGGGTGAGAATGGAAGGCTCACCGGGGAAGGTTTTCGTGATATGGAAAATCCACACAACGCCGGCGATCCGGACTTCTACGGCACCTCCGATCCTTACTGGATCGATCAGGACGGCTGTACACCTTCATGGTATAACGACTACTGTGGCGTCCACACCAACAGCGGCGTTGGCAATAAGTGGTTCTTCCTGCTTTCAGACGGTGGTGTCCATCATGGTGTGACCGTGACCGGGATAGGTGTTCAGAACGCGATGTTAGTTGCTTACCACGCCAATGCCTACTACTGGAGTGTCAACACCGACTACCACGAGGGAGCTTTGGGAACGCTCTCGGCGGCCATGGATCTCGATCCCTCCGGCGCCTGGGCCGCACAGGCAGCCAACGCCTGGAATGCCGTTGGAGTTTCAACACCCGGACCGTCGCTGGTCTTCTCGTATCCCCTGGGTATACCCGATATCGTAATGCCGGGCGCCACCACCAGTTTTGAGGTGGTTGTAAGCGGTATGTTGGGCGGCGAGCCGAGACCGGGGAGTGGTCGTCTCTTTTACTCGATTGACGGCGGTGTTTGGGTGGATGAAGCGATGACGCAGTTCGTGGACAATCACTATGAAGCCGAACTGCCCGCCCTCGATTGCGGTAGCTACGTCGAGTTCTACGTCCGTGCCACCGAGGCATCGTCGTCAGCCTACTTCTTTGATCCGGATCCTTCCAGCCCCAATAGAGCTGACCCGGCAACCAACGTCATCACCGTGTTTGCCGATGACTTTGAGACCAACCAGGGTTGGACGGTGAGTGGCGATGCCTCGACCGGCCATTGGGATCGCGGTGTCCCGGTGGGTGGCGGTGATCGCGGCGATCCGCCGACTGATTTCGACGGCTCCGGGCAGTGCTACCTGACTGAGAATATCGACGGCGATTCCGATGTCGATGGTGGCACGACCACCTTGGTTTCACCTACCATCGATCTCTCCATCGGCGACGCCAGGATTCACTATGCCCGCTGGTATTCCAACGACTTCGGCGCCGATCCCAATAACGATGAGATGTACATCTATATCTCAAACAACGATGGTTCCAACTGGGTGCTGGTCGAGACGGTGGGTCCGGTAGATCAAGCCGGCGGCGGTTGGTACGAGAATACCTTTGTGGTCTCGGATTTCGTGACCCCGACCAGTCAGATCAAACTGCGCTTCGACGCTTCTGATCTCAGTTCCGGCTCGGTGGTCGAAGCGGCTATTGACGATGTTACCGTGACAGTCTATGAGTGCGAGCAAAACCGACCAGTGATCATCACCGAGGACGTCCCCGATTGGACGGAAGATCATTCGTATTCCGAACAACTTCAGGTGAGCGGAGGCACCGCTCCGTACACCTGGAGTGACAAGAACGGCGATCTCAGCGGTAGCGGCCTGACTCTTTCTACCGACGGCCTGCTTTTCGGTATCCCCAGTTCAAGCGGTAGTCTCTCCTTTACGGCCATGGTGACCGACGATAGTCTTTACACCGACGAAGTGCTCTTGAGCTTCATGATCAACCCGGCGGTGGAGATCACTACCACTTCACTGCCCGACCGCACGGCCGGCGCGACCTACTCCGAGCAACTTGACGCTACAGGCGGCACCGGCACCAGAACTTGGACGGACAAGTTCAACGAACTGGACGGTACGGGTTTGACGCTCTCGACCAGCGGGCTGATTTCCGGCACGCCGGTGGCGGGGGTGGTCTCATTCACAGCAGTAGCGACAGACCAGGTCGGCGCCGACGATGAGCAGGTTCTGGGCATGACGATCAACCCGGAACTGCTGATAACCACCACCAGCCTGCCGGATGGTGTGCAGGGCAACGAGTACGCCCAGCAGATCCAGGCCGCCGGCGGCACCGGCGTCCACACCTGGGTGGACAAGAATAGTGACCTGGTCGGCACCGGTCTGATGCTCATGTCGACCGGTCTCGTGTTTGGCATTCCGTTCACCGCCGGTGTTCGGAACTTTACGGCTGAGGTGACCGATGAAGGCGGCGGCGTGGATGAACGTGCGTTCAGTATTACCATTGGTGAATCGGTAGGTATAACTACCGAGGATCTGCCGGACTGGACGGTCGACGCCGTTTACTCCCAGCAGCTTGATGCATCCGGCGGCACGGCACCATACATCTGGACAGACCGCGATGGTGATCTCGTCGGTACCGGACTCATCCTGGCCTCAGATGGAATGTTGTCGGGTACACCGACCACGGTTGGATCGATCAGTTTCTGGGCGGTGGTGACGGACGACAACAACGGTTCTGATGAGAAACAGTTCAGTTTCATGATCAATTCGCATATCCAATTCCTGACTTATGTCTTGCCTGACTGGACTGAAGGTATAATGTACAGTTTGCAGATAGCTGTGGCAGGTGGCACCGGCGTCAAAACCTTCACCGATCAGTTCGATGACCTCGCTGGTACCGGATTGACCCTGTCAGCGACCGGTCTGCTGTCGGGTGCGCCATCTTCGGCCGGGCTGATCAACTTCACCGCGCTGGTCAATGATGAAGGCGGCGCCTCGGAGAGTTGGGAATACGAGTTCACGGTCAATGAGGCAGTAGCCATCGTTACGGCATCGTTGCCGGATGGCGCTGAAGGCGTCTCTTATTCTGAGCAGCTTATATCTTCAGGCGGCACCGGGACAATTCTTTGGTTTGATCAGTACGATGATCTTGTTGGAACCGGCCTGACACTATCACAAGACGGCCTTTTATCGGGGATACCGGTAACCGCACAGACTATCAGTTTCACTGCTCGGGCAATCGACGATCTCGCCAGCTTTGATGAGAAGGTGTTTACTTTCGAGATTGTGCAGACATTTATCTGTGCTGACGTCAACGGTGATGGCGAAGGACCAAACATCGCAGATCTGGTGTACCTCGTCGACTTCATGTTCAACGAAGGTCCGCCGCCGCCGATCGTAGCCGCTTCTGATTTCGACGGCGACGACGAAATAACCATCGCCGACCTGGTAGCGCTGGTTGACTTTATGTTCAACGATGGTCCCGAGCTGACGTGTGATTAGCTTCTTCGCTGACTAAGGCAACTTAGTTCTGTATGATGAGTCGCCGTACCTTTGATGGTATGGCGACTTGTTTATTGCGGCGGGTTCCACAGCATTTGTGCGCGGTGGACGTCCTCGTCTACCGCGTTCACCCCGAGAAGTTGTCGGCGCACGGGGACGTACGCCGACCACAAATACTAAATGTTGCTGTTCAACCCCAGATCCAGGGGCAAGTCCGTATCCATTTGGCCTTGCATAAACAGACCGTGTCGCTATATTGAACTGAGCACCGCCGTCCCTGGGACGGTTGGGTCCAACCATTCCCGACGACGACTTACGAAGATCGTGTCGGCTACATTCGTTCGGAGGTAAGAGTCCCATAATGGTTAATTGTACTATGATGCTGTTCGTGTGCATATTGGCAGCGGGTGCATCGGCCACTCCGCCGATAGAAACCAGTCCGTTTTGGCAATCCGGCGAATACAACGTCTATGGTACTGGCATGATCTGGGAGGACTGCAACAACGACGGCTACATCGATGTGTTCTTCAGCAACGGCAATGACATCGTGTTGGCCTCCAATACTATTTATCTGTCCCAGTACGGCAGCTTGCCGTCGACGGCTTCCTGGTACTCGTCAAACGCTGAGTACTCCGGGCATTGTACCGTGGGTGACATTGACGACGACGGTTTTGTGGATTTCGCCGTGGCCAACTATTTGGGGTCCGAGGGGTTTTCCACCGCCAACTATTCCAACTTGTATCTCAACTCCGGCGGTCATCCGAATCACGCGCCGGACTGGTACAACGCCGATTCGATCTACACATTCTCCTGCGCCCTGGGCGATCCCGATGGTGACGGCGACCTCGACCTGGCCTTCGCCACCGGTGATGCCTACACTGCCGTCTACACACCCGAGCGGATTTACTTCAACGTGGATGGGTCTTTGCAGACCTTGCCGGGCTGGCAGTCGTCGGTGGTCGATGCTGCCATGGATGTCACCTGGGGAGATGTCGACAACGATGGTGACCTCGACCTGGCCTTCGCTTATGATAACATGGGAGTGGCGATATATTTCAACAACGCCGGTACCATTTCCACCACTCCGAGTTGGCAGTCGCTCAACGCGCAACCGGCCAACACGCTTATCTTCGGTGATGTCGACCGTGACGGTTGGTTGGATCTGGTAGTGGCCTTTAACAATCAACTTGGTGATGGCGGGCAGTTTCGCGTGTATTTTAACAACGGTGCGGGGGTGCCCAGTACGTTGCCGGGCTGGGAGTCGGCCACCTCCGGGTATGGTTCGGGGGTGTCGCTCTATGATTACGACAACGACGGCGACAACGACCTGGCCGCCGGGCGGTGGTGGGATCAGCCGCGCATCTATGAAAACATCGGCGGTACCTTCACGACGACACCAGTGTGGCGGGCCGATCCGGAGACGGTGGTAGAGGAGATGGCCTGGATCGATGTCGACGGCAACGGGGTGGAACAGCGGGCCGATACTTTCTATGCCGCCGGTCGCAAGCTCTTCTATGTTGCTCATCAGCCGCTCTTCAGCCTCGATTCAGTGCTGGTCGATGGTGCTGTGTTGTCGCACGGAGGCTACTGTTACGACTTGGTGTCGGGATGGGTGTCTCTGGGAACGGCGCCGACCGTCAGCGCGATAGTGTTTTACAAATACTCTTTCACCAATGACTTGGCTATTTCCCACTGGGATACCTATAACATGGTGTTTGCCAACATTAGTCGTCCTCCAGTTGAGTTCTACGCTGACACCACGGTTGGCTGGGCGCCGTTCACGGTGCAGTTTACTGACAGCTCGCTCGGAGCGGGTGAGTGGCACTGGCGTTTCGGGGACGGCGGTAGCTCATCGGTGATCAATCCCGAGCATACATATGTCACCGGCGGGGCGTTCGATGTTTACCTTGAGAACCTCCTGCCGGATGGATGGCACAACCATACGACTAAAAAGATGGTCGTGACCCTGGCTGACACGATCATAATCGACGATGGGTTTATGCCGCCGGGCGGAACAGTTTCCATCCCTGTTTACCTGCGCAACTCTCATCCGATGAATGAACTGGTCTTGCCGGTGTGTTACGCAGGCGATATCGATCTGACTTATCTTGACTTCGATACCGACTCCTGCCGCACCGACTACTTTGACGATGTCGCCCTGGCAGGGTACTCGCCTTCCTCAAAGAAACTTGCTTTTCAGTTGACGGCCGGCGTTGATATCGGCAATCCGCCATTGTCCCCCGGCTACGGTTCAATCATTAACCTGAACTTCTCCGTCGGTACCGGCAGTGGTACCAACACCATTGACACCACGACCTTGGGGTCGCGCCTGCTGGAACTCGAGGCCGGCTACGTTGTCTACCAGCCGCGAGTAGTGGCCGGAGTCTGGCGGACGGGCCTCTGCGGTGATATCGACGGTAACGGTACGGTTGCCGACATTGGCGACCTGGTGTACATGGTGGATTATATGTTCAACGGCGGACCACCGCCGGCGACCATGGATGCGGCTAACGCCGATGGATTTGACGGCATCGACATCTCCGACTTGGTTCACCTGGTGGACTACATGTTCAACGACGGGCCGCCGCCGGTCTGTTAGCGGCCTGATCGTCGCGGAAAACTCGTAAGCATACAAAACGGCCGCTCTCCTGTGCGGAGGCGGCCGTAATCGTTCTATTTGTTTGGGGAGAGCGGTGCTAGCAGGTTGTTGAAAAAGAACGCTTAGGTGGGCATTTATCTCTTTGGTTATCGTTTCACGTTCAGCTGATCTGTTTCGGATGGCTCGTAGCCCAGGTCAACCGGTCCCTCACCGTTTCCGGCAGCCCCGGCTCCACGCCCCCAGGCAGACTTCCCCCGTAATCATGGAACTGATCCTTTCAGGAGGGTTCTCATACGAACCAGATTGTACGCGGCGGCAGTAAAAGCGAACATCCAGTCCACACGTC
>SDBU01004132.1_pt1 | contig 18025 bp, 15 predicted proteins | sample 2277071 | NCBI WGS metagenome assembly SDBU01 (sample SAMN10397929, study PRJNA504765) | marine sediment metagenome | isolation source: marine sediment core GS08_GC12, 126 cmbsf | place: Arctic Ocean: Gakkel Ridge, Loki's castle | collected 2008 | reverse complement strand
ATTACGAATTACGAATTACGAATTACGAATTGAAGGAAGAAAGCCTCAAGGTGAGTCGATAGTGGAAGGATGGAAGGAATTTATCCTTTCACCTTTTGATAGGGGGGCAAGGGAAAATGTTTGGACTAAAGCTTCTTGAATTTCTTGTTCTGCAAAGCAGAGCGCCCCTTCGCCTTGAACCAACCAGATGTGCGCGCTTACACCATCCATTATCCACATGTCAGCAGTGCATTGCTGTCTGCCCCGTCAACGCTGTTAATATCATGAATAGCCTCGAAATTGATAAGATTAATACGCTACTGTTTCATCCGGGATAGTTCAAATTCTCCAAGTTTAATCACGAAAGAAAGCTTTACTTCTGAAGATAGCGTGATAGTTTACCTCTATAAATATTGAACGGGGGAAAGTGGGAAAACAAAAATGTGGAGAACCATAGTCTTTATCTCGTTTTCACGTTTTCTCGTTTTCGTTCTTACTGAATTGTCACGCTAACTCCTGATTAGGTATTTTTCAATATTAAACTTTAGCCACGAAAGAAAGCTTTACATTTTGGGTTCTGCAAATCTATGAGGACATGCGTTTTTCCCAATTCGTAACTCGTAATTCGTAATTCACATAAAAGTGGCATTTGTAAACTATCCCTTTTATCCTTCCAACTACCCCACCACGCAAACACCTTGCTATCTGCCCCACAGAATCCATAGACGACACACCAATACAGAAGTGAATTTTTGTTCTCACCCCCCTGCCCCATCTGCTCCCCAAAAATAATTTGAATGAATTTTTTATTGACATTATTACAACATTGGTATAATCTTTTATAAAAAAGGACAGCTTGTCACGTGTGACCGCACGCGACAAAGAAGTTGCTGTTTTCTTTATCAAGAGGTGTCTCATGAATAGAAAACTCAAAACGCCTGCAATCGCACGCCTGGAGGTGATTTTTAATGTGTGGAAACAAGGTTTTACACGTGTGAAAAATATTCCAATAAACACCTTACTGTTTCTTTTCCTGCTTGCCGTTGTTCAGCCTATTTGGCACGGCTATCAATTCGGCGTTTCTGACCACTCTATTCAATTTTCTATTATGAATCGCATAATGGATGAGACGTTGTATCCAAATGACCCGATGCTTGACACAGCAAAAGGTTACGTCAGTTTCTTCCCCAGATTTATGGTAATTTTGATAAAGATAGTAGGCAAAAGCAATATGGAAGCGCTTTACTTTGTACTGCATGTTTTGTCTTACTTTTTTTACTTTACTATGTTCTATTATATCTCACTTTTGTTATTTGACAAAATCAGCGCAACCCTTTGCGTTATCTTGATTTCAACGAGCAAAATTGTTCTGGGTGGCAGTTCAATACATTTTACAGGTTTATATCCGTCATTTTTTACATTGCCCCTCGTACTTCTGGCGATTTATTTCTTTTTGAAGGAAAGGTATTCCATAGCCTATGCGATTATCGGCATTAGTTTAAATCTTCATGTGTTAGCCGCGGGTTATACATTTTGCATGTTCCTCTGCTATTCCCTGTTGTGCGTCATCCGGGCGAATGTGTCAACTGGTACGTCCTCAAAAATAGCATCTCTGAAAGAATTGGCAAGGTACCTGGGGATATTCGTTCTTTGCGCATCGCCAGCGCTCATTTGGATACTATCAACCCACGGCACTATGAGTGATGAATGGGTGCGATTGTTGAGAATTCGCTCTTCTCATCACAGCTTCCCCTTTTCCTGGACAAAATCTCACTATGTGAACTACCTCTTATTTCTATCCGCGGGTGTTTTGTCGTTTTTATACGCGCCCAGGGCAAACTTCCATCGCAAAATACTGGCTTTTGCACTTGCTGTAGGCATTATGTGTATCGCCGGGGTTATATTCGCAGAATACTATCCTGTAAAATTCGTCCTGCGCGGTCAACTTTTTCGAAGTACCAATTTTCTGACAATATTCTGCGTGATATACGTATCTAATTATCTTCGGTGTTCGTGGAAAAATACCATCTTGCACAAAGTTGCCGTTATTATAATTTTTATGGCTCTCTTCTTCTCGTCCTATTTCAACTTGCTAATTTTAGGTTTAATTCTTTGCCTTCTTGCTGACAATGTTCTCGCCGACGCATCAACTGCTTTGCCAGCAACTGAAAAGACAACAGACAGACTCGTTATCTCAGAATCTGGAGGACAACGTTTAAATCAACGCGTTTGGATTATTCTCTTCGTATTGATGGCAATTTTAGTCCGGAACTTTGCCCCACATGACAGTTTTCCAAGCAGCTTAAATTTGAATGGAATTGCAAGTTTACTCAAAACCTTTTTTGAAAATAGGTTGTTGCTATTTATTATTTGCGCTGCTATAATGCTTAGGTCGATTGTTGCCCCCAAGTCTCGAAGCAGCGAAGTTTATCCCGATGAGATTACTTCAGTTTGCGTCGTTCCTCGCACCAGTTTGCTTCGTTCCTCGCAACGCCTCGCAACAGCGAATTTGAAAAATATACTTCAAAAATTGGCAATGCTCTTAATAGCAACTCTGTTGGTTGTTTACGTTGTGCCGTCAGCTTACAGACGTTTTCACCCTGAAAATCGCTACAGCGAAGGTTGGCGAAACGTTCAGGTTTGGGCGAAGGAAAACACGGAGAAGACCGCCTTGTTTTTAACGCCACCGTACATGACGGGATTTCGGATTTTCTCACAGCGACCAATCGTCGGCGAGTGGAAAGACGGCACGCAACAATATTTCGATGCGGATTACTCTTACGAGTGGTGGAGACGGATGCAGGATATGAAATCAGATAGGGGCGGTAGGAGTTTTGATAATCTGAGCAAAACACAGTATGTAGAATTGGCGGAAAAATATGATGCTAACTACCTTGTTGTTCCGTCAAGTATATCGCTTGATTTGCCCAAAGAATATGATAATAGTCAATATGCAATCTATCGATTTGAGTGAAAGGGCAAGAGGTCAAAGGTGCATAACGGAGTAGCAAACTTCAGTTTGCGTTTCTGAACGCAAGATAAATCTTGCTACTCCAAAGTGAAAGTTTATTCGTCAAAATTACCTGATAAATTGAAGGAGAAATCTGGTGAAATACTATAAACATTACGTACGATTTTGTTTCTTCGTTCTATCATGCTTTATAATTATGCTACTGATGATTGGTTGTGGTAGGACAGGGCTGAAACAAGAGAGTTTAAAGAAGGAAATTGACGGTAAGATTGCAGAGGTAATAAATGGCAAAATTATCGGTCATATTGATAGCATTGACGGACATGGAAATGCAGTCACAAATATTCCTGAAAATCTCTTTACTAGCTTAGAATGGCAGATAGGAGATACTCTCGAAGTCGAGTTTACAAAAAGGCAGAAGATTCGATGCCAATACGTTAAGGATTATGGAGATGTCCCAGTGGGCGATTATCTTGGTAGATTCGGCGGCGATGGTGTATTTAAAATCGCAATCAACGAGGGATATCTTGCTGAAAATTTAAAGCTAGAAAAATTCAGTAAGGTGATTATCCATCAGATTAAGTAATTTATTGTAGTGGTAAATGTCACCTACTTAATTGCCCATTACAAGATTAAGTAATTTATTGAGGAATTCGATACTATCAATAAATTTCTTGCCCGTAGCGAAGCGGAGGGGCGAAGCGGTAGTTCACTTTGGGATGGCGGAAACGCAGTAGCCAGCAGGTTTTTCTAATTCAGATTGCTTCGCAGACTCGCAACTTCGATTCGTAATTCGTAACTCGTAATTCACTTATGAGGGAAAAAAACTTTAATGAAGTTCTCAGTAAAGCCGAACCGCTAAAAATTACTGAAGCCCAAAGTTTCCTTTTACGAGTTCCTGTGCGTACTCTGAAGGTAGATTCGCAAAGCACGCTCGAGGCATGGGACGTGCTCGCAGTGAGACTCGTTACCGACTTGGGGCTGGAAGGTTGGGGATATCAGTGCGGCTTTGGAGGAGTGATGGCGGCATTAAAAGTATTCGTTGACGAAGCCCTTTTGCCGGAACTCATCGGTCAGGACGCGAGAATGCACAAGCAGTGGTGGAGTGAGATTTATCTCTTGCGTCATCACACTGGCCTGAACGGTCCAGCGGTGCAGGGTGTCAGCGCGCCTGAAGTGGCAGCGTGGGACCTCATGGCAAAGGCAGTTGATTTGCCCCTCTGGATGTTGTTAGGCGGTAGTTGTCGTCGCCGGATACGTTGCCAGAATACGACCTGCGGATGGCTCGGATACTCCCTGGACGAATTGGTTGACAACATCAAACGGTCAGTCGACAACGGCTTCCGCGCCGTCAAGGTGAAGATAGGTTCGGAGGACTTCAGGGAAGATTTGCGCAGGTTGGAAGCAGTGCGTCAGGCTGTCGGCGAAGAGGTGGAAGTCGCCACTGACGTCAACAATCGGTGGGATTTGCAGACGGCTTTGAAGTGTGCTCCTGCTTTGGCGGATTTCAACGTCGCCTGGCTTGAGGAACCCCTCTATCCATTTGATGTGCGTGGACATGCCGAGCTAGGTGCAGCGATTGACATACCTTTGCTGCACGGCGAGAACATCTATGAGCCGCTGATGTTCCGAGATATGCTTGATGCTGATGCGATAGATATTGTCCAGCCTTCCGATATGAAGCTAAGTGGCATTTCGCGTTGGCTAGAAGTTGCAGCGTTGGCCAGAACAGCAGGCAAACGGATAGTGCCCGCTGGATGGACGATGATGCAAATCGACCAGCATCTGGCGGCAGCTACCCCTCACTGCTGGATGGTGGAATGGATTCCCTGGATTCTCGAAATCTTCCAGGAGCCAGTTCAGTTCGAGGATGGAGATATCATCATTTCAGATACTCCCGGTGCCAGCACAGCGATTAAGCCTGAAGCTCTGGAGGAATACGCTGTTTGATGAGAAATGAGATTTCTCGGAACCATTTTTCCAACCTTCCAATCTGCCCGATGACTGGAAGGTTGGAAAAATGGAAGGAAAGGAAGGAATATGTGGAAAGCGGATTTCAGCTTTCTACAAAACCACGCTGCAAAAGGCGTTTTCAGTTCTGAGAGAGTTGAAATAGAGTTCTCTCGGAAAGTAGCCCAAGGCATGTCCAGAGCGTAGCGAAGGATCTCGTAGCCGAACCCCGAATTCCCCGATTTACCGGGGCCGAGCATCGGGGCGGCAGCCTTCTCGCCCGTTTTATCTCCATTTCCGAGAATACCCTGATCTGATTCTTTGAATCAGTCAGGGATGAATCGAGATCCTTCGAAAGCTCAGGACTTCGACTTTAGACACTTCAAAACCCTCCGGGTGGACGGTAGGCGACTTCATAACTCGATTTTGGTGGGGGGCAAAATCCCCACGCGGTGCGATGAATTGGGGAATTGAAGGGGGTCCCCTTCTAAGAGGATGATACCTCAACGCCTTCCTGCCTGGTCTACGACGGCAGGTCGGAGACCGCGCAAAATCGGTAACTTTAGGCACTTTAGGCACTTTAGACACTTTAGACACTTTTTAAGTGAATTTATAGAGGATAGGTGGTGGAGATGCGCTATAAAAAATTAGGTAAAACCGGACTCAAGGTTTCAGAACTTAGCTTCGGGGCGTCTTCTCTTGGCGAGGAATATGGCCCTATTGAGCCAGCGGAAGGGGAGCGCGCGGTACACTATGCCATCAATAAGGGAATTAATTATTTTGACGTAGCTCCCTATTATGGTGGAACGCTCGCCGAAACCCGACTTGGTCAGGCTCTCGTGGGTCGGCGGGATTCGATTATCCTCGCCACAAAGATGGGCCGTTATAAAGTGGGAAATGCGGAGGAGTTTGATTTCTCGGCAACGCGGGTTCGCCGCTCGTTGGAGGAAAGCCTGCGTCATTTGAAAACCGACTATATTGATGTCTATCTGGCGCATGACATTGAGTTCACGCACCGGGAGCAGATTATCAACGAAACATTGCCAGCGATGCATCAGTTGAGAAAAGAGGGCAAGGTAAGATTTGTCGGAATTACTGGGTATCCGTTGCATCTGTTGAAGGATGTTGCTGAACGAGCTGAAGTGGATATGATTCTCACCTACTGTCGCTATAATCTAATGGATACCTCTATGGACGAAGTCCTGACGCCTCTAGTCAGGGAAAAAGGCATCGGTTTGATTAATGCCTCGCCTTTGCATATGAGGGTGTTGACGGAGAAGGGCGCGCCGGGGTGGCACCCGGCTCCGAAGAGAGTGCTTGAAGTGGCACAGAAGGCCGCTCAATATTGCCGGAGCAAAGGCGTTGACATTTCTGAGCTTGCCATGCAATTTGCGCTTGCCCATGAATACGTGAGTACCACCCTGGTTGGAATGAGCAAAGTACGCCATGTGGCTCGTAACCTTAAAATGCTGGAAGCTCCTTTGGATAGCGAACTACTTGAAGAGATTTTGAATATCATTAAACCGGTGGTAAATATTTGTTGGCAGGAAGGAATTCCGGAAAATTTTGACCCTGATGCAGTGCCGCAACAATCTTAAACGGAAGACAGAATACGGAAAACGGAAAAACCGAAGGCGACGTTGCTTTGTCAAAAAAACGCTCATTGAAAAGATTACTTGACTTTTGGTGAATAGGAGAAGCCAACTTTGAAAACAGGTACACAACTTCTTTTTTTCTTCATTGTGATATTTCTTTTCATAGCGCGCTGCATCAATGCCTTTGAATTGCCACAATCGCTTGAAATCTACAACGCGGACGACGTATACCAATTACTTGAGGATGAATTTATTACTACAGAAGTTGCGGAACTGTTGCTGGAATTGCTCGAAAATCCCATCGACCTTAATCGTGCTGATGCAGACGAATTATTCTCTCTGCCGGGAATTACGCAGGCGGATGCTGAATCACTTGTTCAAACGCGCAAACAACTACATGGGTTTAAGCGGTGGGATGACCTGTTGCGAGTGCTTGATTTTAGCCGTGAGAAGTTGAAGCAATTAGAGACATTTGCATATATTCGCCCGCCGGTGGATAGGTCGGACGGACGGGCAGAGTTGAGCGTATCGGAGACAGCGAATGATGGCAAAGCATATTATGCGCGGGCGAAAATGCGCGCTGATGTCGATGAACGGATTTTCTGGGGATTATCCAGTATACGTGAAGATGATGCGGCATACCGCTGGCGCAAGAGCATCGTGATTGACCCGCCGGGGTGGCGATTAGATAAATTTTATGTTGAATGGCGCAGCAAGGGAGTGGTGAATCAAATTGTTGTGGGCAACTACACAGCGGGATTTGGCGCGGGATTGGTTTTCAACGACGCGCATAGATTCATACCCAAAGGACTCTACATGGATGATACGCTCTCACGGAACCGCCAGCGCGGCATTGCAGTCAGCCTATCCTGGAAACCGATACGGCAGACGATATTCATGTCGGCATTGGATTACCCTACAATATTACCGCCGCAGGCAACGGGTCTGAAATGGCAGCGCACAATCAATGACATATACACGGAACGATTGCTGGGGACGAATATTTCATTCAATTTGCCGCGCAGTTCAAATATAGGATTCACATGGTACAGAAGTATTATTGATAAACATCTGGACGCGGAGTTTTTAAATTTACCCAATAAGGAACGATGGGGCGCCTATGGACTGTATTTCAGCACAGTTGTGAACGATGTTTATCTTCGCGGCGAAGTATCTCAAATGGAAAATCCCAGCGAAGAGGAGCCGGTGGATTTCGGCCGCGCCATGTATTTAGAATTATCGACAAAATACAAATCCGCTGATTTTTTAGCCTCTCTCCGTCGATATGATATGGAATTTCAAAATCCCCATAGCCGCGGTTTTGCGGATGCTGATGATTCCCACTCGAAGGATATCGACGGTGATATTGACGAAATTGGAGTATATATGCGTTTGCGATATATCCCCACTGCGCAAATCCATATCCGAGCTTATTATGACCAATGGCAACATCCCTCCACACATCTCGCCGACAATGAAGCATACATAGAATTAGAATACAGACCGATTAGACTGATTAGATTAGGTATTTCTAGCAAATGGGATGATAATGACCTGTCCATTCATGGCGATGAGCGCGTTGGCTCGCTTTTTTGGACACAATTGAGACCATCCCGCGCGCTACGCTTCACAACAGTCTATCGATGGTTTCGCATACGAAAAACAGCTATAACGTATGATGATTACGCGTATCTGAAAATAGAGTGGTTTCCCCGTGAATGGCTGGAATTTGAAGCCCGTTGGAAGATAAACGATACACAACTTACCGATGGAGATACATTTCCAAAAGAGGGTTACCTACAATTACAAATATGGAATAAACTCGGCTGGGCAGGCAGGTTCCGATACACCCGCAGGCACTACGGCGTCTCCAGCCGCGTGACGCCCAATCCGAAACACATTATGTTCCTCAAACTGGAATACAAGTGGTAAGTCGGAAAACGGAGAGCGGAGAACGGAAGATAGAGAACGGATATCCATCTTCCGTTTTCCGTTTTCCGTTCACCTGGGCGTTGAATAGTGAATGGCATCTGCAAATTCGTATACCAATTGGGTGTCATCGCATGCTTCCAGAACATTGCCTGTGACAATGAAATCTGCGCCGGCGCGGACTTTGTCGGCTGCGACTTCGGGTGTAGAGATACCGCCGCCGACGATGATAGGAATATGGACATGCTCTTTGACGGCTGCTATCATGTCATTGGGGACAGACCATTTGGCTCCGCTGCCGGATTCTAGGTAGACAAATTTCATGCCCAGATATTCCGCTGCCAGCGCGTGCGTCCAGGCGATGTCCGGTTTGTCGCGAGGTATCGGGAATGTACCGCTCATAAATCCCACGGAGGTCTGCGTGCCACCGTCGATGAGCATATATCCCGTGGGAATTGCTTCCAAACCGTAGCATTCGACCAATGGAGTGGCTTTGACGTGTTCACCGATGAGAAAATTGGCGTTGCGGCCGCTGATGAGACTGAGAAATAGCAAAGCGTCTGCATGACGGGACAGATGGTGGGATGCGCCGGGGAAGAGGATAGTGGGGAGAGATGTATGCTGTTTGATGCCCTGAATAGTATCGTCCATGCGGTCTGAGATGAGTAAACTACTACCAATCAATAATGCATCAACCCCTGCGGTTTCTGCGAGTTGAGCGAATTCAACTGACTCCGCTACAGACCGCCGGTCTGGGTCGATGAGGACGAGGTATCCCGCTTGTGCGCGAGAGCGGATATTTAAAAGATAATCTAATACCTTTTTCATTTCGTTAGAAAAACAACAACGGTTTTCCAAAATGCGCCGTTAACCTTTTTGGCAACTCTGGTTTCTATATTGAGGTAAAGATACAATTCCGCAAAAATACTTAAATTATTTCTTTAGGTAGTTTTCAATATTAAACTTTAGCCACGAAAGAAAGCTTTACATTTCGGATTCCGCAAGTCTATGAGGACATGAGCTTTTTACAATTCGTAATTCGTAACTCGTAATTCGTAATTTACATAACTTTCAGCCTGGCGTAAAAAACCAACTGCCATTTCTTTAGCCATCTGGTAAAACCTCTCCTATCTCAACATCTGGTGCAAACACCCAGTACCATTTTTTTCCTATCCATTTCTTCTGCGCGTTAATTTTGCTAAGGAAATTCCTCATATCTTTAAGGATTTGCATAAAAAATTGTTCTTCGTCGTAAATAACAAGAACATGTTCTGTCATATCTAAATATATCCGTGAAAACTTTCTCGCTTCATCCATTGTTCTCAGAATAGGCGAAAAATGTGGATAATATCCAGTAGTTTTGAAAATATCCATCTTTTCTGTTTCTATATCTTTTTCGATTTCCAGAAAAAATCGCGTTCTTGCTCGAAGCGAAGCGGAGGGGCGAATTTGTTTTGTCAGTCGTAGAGAACCTTGTGACTTCTTACACGAGAATTCACCAGCAATACCGTTTGGGTCGGCTGGCAAAACGACAAGTGGCTTTTCTGAATAAGAATCTAAAAACTGTCGGAAAATGAGTAATAAATCAATGTCAGAATTTAATCCGAAATCTCCACGTGCTAAAGACCCAAAAACCACCAATGAGACCAAATTATCTCCACAGTGTTCTATCAAACTGTTTTTCAGAGAATGAATGAGTTTTAAAACAAGTTCTTGTATTTTTTCCATTACCATTCTTGGTACCTCCTGCCAAAAACTCAGTCAACAAATTGGTCATTGATTACCTAAAAAAATTACTAAAACAAAAAGAGCAGAATTGTTTCACTTTTGAACATAGTTGCAGCTAAGGCAAGATGTCAGCGACGGCCAGTTCAAGGTCGGGAAACTCGGAAAACGAAATCACATCTTCTACGTAATAATCAGTGTGTGTTCGATAGACTGCTGAACGGTCTTTAAGTGAAACTACTCCCTTATATATCTCAACTCGCTTCTCCAACAAATTGACTATCCAAACTTCGGGGATATTTGCTTGAGCATATCGCAACAATTTTACTCTTTTGTCGTACTCTAAGGTTGTATCGGCAACTTCTATCACTATTAGAATATCGTTAGACCGTGGATGCGCTGCTGAGTAGTTATCATCGCGTTGCTTGACTATAGCCACATCCGGTTCCGGCTCCGTATTATCATTAAGCACAATAGGATTTTGAACACGCACTAATGCGCGCCCTTGCAACGGAGGAAGTAATAGATTCATAAGTTTGCTTACACAAGCAGCATGTTGACTGCCAATCGGACTCATTTGTTTTAAAACTCCATCAATTAATTCTACCCGCTCGTCAGGATGCAAAATACCGACCTCACCCATCCGATGGTATTCTTCCACTGAAAAACGCCGAATCTCCTGGAGAGGCAATGTCATACCTGGAAAATCTTGCTCAATGATGAGTCCATTTAGTATAGGCAACGCATATTCCTTTCTTAATTCGGGTAACATATTCGCACCATATTCTAGCTTTTCTACAACTTCCGCTATGGTATTTCCTTCTGCATGGCAATCCTGAAGGATAGGACAGACAGCGAAATATCCCCCTTCTTCAGCGGAATTCGGAATTCGGAACGGTCACTTATTCTTCTGCCCTTCGCATTTCCCCTTTCGACTTTTATTTACAGCCATCCCGCCGCGATGAGGTGTCTCAATTCTAATAATAGGCTGGGTTTATTCGCGAATACTGTTTTGAATACTTGCAACACTGTAAGCTTGTCTTTCGGCACTTTCACGAGCACTTCCGCGCATTTGTCAAGAGTTTCATCGCTGAATTTCATCACAGCATCGCGTAGACGGCAAAGACGTTTGAAGGTTTTACCGACTTCCTGATGCCATCGGCGTTCGTATTTTTTTAAAAATTTTGCGGAGACATCATCTTGCTGGATAGCTTCGGCGGCGACTTCAGCGGCGAGATTTCCGGCTATCATGGCATTGGCAATGCCGCCGCCGGAGACGGGGTCATTTTGATGGGCGGCATCGCCGACCAACATAATGCCATCGCCGACAATATCATTCAGACCGTCACCGGTGGAGATGCAACCGACGACCTGAGATAGGATGCTGCCGTTAGGGAATTTCTGTTGGACGAATTCGTTAAGGTAATGGATGGCAAATTTACCATTTTGACCAGAGAAAGCTCCGCCGATGCCGATTCCGACGTTGGCTGTGCGTCCACCTTTGGGGAACACCCAGGCGTATCCTCTGGGAGCGATATTATGACCAATGTAAAAATCGCAAAATCCTGGCTCAATGTCGATGTTGGACATGAGATACTGTGCGCAAACATCAATGTCGTCAAGGTCACTCGTCGTATCAATGCCCGCCCAGCGTCCCACTTGCGATTCGACACCATCGGCAGCGATGACAATTTTTGCTTTGATGGTATGGTCCTTGCCGAAATAGCGTACATGGACGCCATCAACGGTGCCGTTTTTCTTTGTAACTCCTGCCACGCGAGCTTTGACGAGAACTTCCGCGCCGGATTCTGTCGCTAATTCTGCTAATCTGCGGTCAAATATTTTACGCTCTAACACGACGCCCGCGCCGGGAACTTCCATGGTGACAGGCGTGCCATTCGGGGAAAAAATTCGCCCGCCGTGTATTTCCTGGGCAATCCACGCGGGTTCAAGTTCTATGAACCGGCGGATAGCCTCTGTTCCTATGCCTTCGCCACAGCGCACGGGTGTACCAATTTCCTGACGTTTCTCTAACATCAATACGGATAATCCATGTTCCGCCGCAGTCTTGGCAGCAATTGAGCCACCCGGCCCAGCGCCAACAACAATAACATCATATTTTGGTTTCATAGCTGAGTGAAACGTGATGCGTGAAACGTGTTGCGTGTTACGTAAAAGCTATTTCCCTGGCTTTCCGGCTATCTGGTTGTCCAGCTTTCCTTGTCTCCTTCTCGCTCTTTTACTTACCGAAAACAAGCAAGAACGCTGTATGCTTCGCTGGTGGAGTAATTCCGAAATCCGAAATCCGAAATCCGAAATCCGTTCACCCCACAAATCCGCGTTGACTCCTCATAATCTTTCGTGAACCGTAATTCGTAATTCGTAAAGCACCTATCGGACATCCTTTCACGCAACGCGCGCACTGGGTGCATTTTTCATGAAAGAACTTTACATAAGTATCGACAAGCTCAATTATATTTTGTGGGCATACTGCCACACATGAACCACAATAGCAACATAGTTCTTCGTTGATTCTAATCATAGCTTTCCAATAAACATCGCGCCCAATCCAATAAAAATATCTATCTTCATCACTTTTTGGATATGAGCGGCGTTTTCGCTGGATAGATTTCTTCCAAGACTTACCATGCAATAGAGTAAAACACAATCCACACCAAGTACAACCAAAGCCAAATAGCGCCAGGAATATCCAATCAAATATGGAATCGGACTAAATATAATAACGAATGCAATGAAGAGAAACGCTATATACATTGCCGCGCGTTCACCCCAGAGGACAGGAGCAGTTTTCGCTTCGACTTTACGGTCACCTTCTATATCTTCGATGTCTTTGATAATTTCTCGCGCGGTAGTGAAGAGAAACGCAAATGTTGCCGGGATGAATGTACCGCGTAAGGCATCAACAGCAACGCCACCAGAGATAAACACCAATGCTGTCAGCAATCCAACGACGATATTCCCCGCAAGCGGTATGCGTTTGAGACGAATGGCATACAAAGCTAAACATCCAGACACGCATACTGCAATCAGTAATGCTGTCCAATTGATGAGAAACCCCATGCACGTCCCAATACCTAACAAAATAATGGAGAACGTTAATGCTTCTCCCCGCTTGATTTTTCCCGCAGGGATGGGGCGTTGAGGTTTATTAATGACATCTATTTCAACATCGCAGAAATCGTTGAGCGCATTCCCCGCCGAGATAATCAGAAACGCCGCGATTGCAACAATTACAACGTTTACCAGGGGTGATAATGAACCTGATGCGAGCAACGCGCCGAGAAAAACGGAGATAAACGCTATCAATCCGTTTATTGGTCGGGATAGTTCAATAAAATACGAAATTTTGCGCATTTTGGGAATATTGGTAATATAGTATGGATTGCATCAACCGTGTTGATGCATGCGCGGATGAGGGATATAAGGTTACCGCGATTTCAATCACCAGTCAACCGTATACCCTCCCACGAAGCCAACGCTTCCTTCCAAAATGCCACCCGTCCATTTTGCACTAACACCACATTTTGCTCTCTGCTGGAGGCCTCACCACCTTGTGTCACCTCCTCGCCGGCAACGACAGGCAACGAACGATACCCAGCTTTGCGTAGCAGACACGAGCGACATACAGCTCTAGAAACATCCGTCCTATCCACCACCGACGAAATTTCCACCGCCAGAAAAATATCAGGCGATTCGGGTATATGACGCAACTTGCCAGTCACCAGCAAGTCGAGGAGGAGAATATCACGGAATTCGTAAGGTGCAAGCGCCGCTTCGAGCGTGTCTTCCAGCGTGCGCAGTTCTGTTACCTTCGCTTGTCGTAATAGCGGTCCAAAGTAGGAGAAAGCCCTGTTTCGGTAAGTAATCTCCAGCATACGTCCCTTGAGCCCGCCGACGGTATCCGTGAGACGTTTTTGCCCTTCGGTTAGGTGTTTTTGCCCTTCGGTTAGTGCGTTCACCTGCGCGGTTAGTGCGTTCACCTGCGCGGTTAGTGCGCTAACCTGCTCGGTTAGGTGTTGCACGGTCATTTCTAGCTGAGAGAGCCGTTCTTCGGTGTGTTGTTGTGCAAGAGCCAATTGCCGGACAACCTCCGGTAAAGTTAGCAATTCGTCAGGAAGCAACAAGCATCGTAACTCATCTCGCCATTCTGGATGTTCCCAAAGCAGGCGCGCTAAATCATGATAATCCTGTATGGTGAAAGCCATTGAGCACCTCCGTTTTTTTGTTTTTTGCGTCAAAATCAATTTCGGATGGGGGTTCGGGGGAAGGTGTCCTTCCCTCGATTCCTGTCCTTCCCTCAATACATGCTCGCTTCGCTCACCGACGACCCCGATGTTCAGGATGTCGCAGAGTTTATCCCGATGAGATTGCTTCGTTCCTCGCAACGGCTCCACTGGCGCTTCGCTGGTCTTACGGAACTGCGATGAACGAATGGGGGAATTAGAAGGGGGTCCCCCATCCGAAAAGGATGTGAATCGGCGAAGCGGCCTTTCACAAAAAACAAGTCATTATTCGTGCCGGGGGAGTATCTGCTCCTTAATTTTTTTACCTAATTTCCACTCATTACCCAAATAGGATTGGTGATACAGCGGTATTCATATCCATCCTTCTGTGATTTAGCATCAAGCCTGAAGTAGCAGTTTGTATGCGCCGTAGTAGAATGTTGGTATTGGTGTTCATACCGGTTTGGGATGGTGTTCAAGTCTAATTCGAGTTCGATTGTCTCGATTTTTCGTGAAAGGTCACCGCGATATAGAACTGCTTTGGATAGTGGGCCAAATTCCTCTGTTGATTTTATCTGGAATTTCAGCGTGACCGACTCTTGAGGTTCACCGACGGATAAAGTTTCTCCGATATTTGCTGTGTGTCCGTGAGCGTTTTGTATAGTAAATATAGCAAGTGGACCGTCTGTGAGGACGGCGCGGCCGTGCCGCAGAGCATCCAGAATACGAGATTCATTAAGTGTCTCTCCACAATATAGACATGTGCGTGGTTTCCCAAAGGCGCTTCCCATATATTCTCCGAGTTTAACAAAGGGGAATTTCATTTGACGAATACGGTTGAAATCTCCGTGCGCATCGCTGCCAGCGATGGTATATCGTCGATATCCCTCAAGTAACAGCCGTACCCACCGTTTATATCCTTCGATAAATCGTTTGCCGGTACAACCATTCCAGAACTGTAAACCGTAGCAGCCTTCGAGTTCGCAATCGGCATCCAGCCATGTGCCTCGGTTTAAAATAAGCTTACCTAAAAAAGAATTATCTGCATTGGGATGTGCGGCGTATGTGACTCCATTATATTCTTGAACACGCTCTAAAACATCCTGAAGTGAAAGGTCTGGTTCGAATTTGAATTCAAAACCCGTTTTACCGGCGTCACCTCGGCCGGGGATAAACTCTGGGACGCCATAGACCAACAGATGGACATTTTGTCCCTTCGCGTTGCCACAGGACACCTCTTCGCCGCGCAAGACTACCAAATCATCATATGTCGCGTTCACCGCTTTAATCTCCATACCGAGCATTCTCCATTTGGGCAAGTCCGGGTCGATACTGAGGTAATCATCAAGGGGCGAATCTAAATCATAGGAGTGGTCTGTGACCGCGAGCCAGCGGATTCCGATAGATTTGCTGAAAACTGCGGCGATTTCAACAGGAGCAGCAAACTCAATCTGGTCTCGTGTTTTATCAGAATGCCAGTGTGCGTCGCCATAGTACCAGCCATCAAATGTTGGGAGAGGCTCGCGAGCAATATATGTCCGCAACGGGGCATGGGAGAGTCCGGGTAAATTGTCTGTATATATTATTCGCGTGCGATTGCGAGTTAATGGACGCTTGCCTTTTAGAGTAAATTCAATTTGTGGATTGATAGAAATGGGACCAACGAAACCTTCCGGAGGTTGGATGTAACCTAGCGCGTACCAATATACATCCTTAATATGCCGGGGATACAAATGTTCAGTGAATATATCGGATAGTGAATAGTCTTGTTGAAAACCGTCGCCGAAAACCTGTACGTTGATATTCAACAATTCTATAGGGTAATGATGTGCATCATTAATAATACAAACTATGGGAATCGGTTCGCCCTGTTCGACGCGCCACGGAGCGTCAAAGACTATTTCCGGTTGACGTCGTGTGATGAAGCTTAAACCTTTCGCGAGAACAAAATGAATTTCAGGATAACTCAAAGCCTTCCGAGAAAGAACTGAAAAGAGGATAATACTTGAGATAAACCAACTTTTTTCCGAGAAAAATATCGATAACATTTTATACCTTTCAAATTGTGAATTTATGATGATTGGTGTCGAGTGAAACGTGAAGCGTACAAGAACATAGGGTAAGAGGGCAAAAGGGCAAGGGGGCAAAAGGGCTTTTCGAATACGGAATTAAAGAGCGCTCTTCTACATTCTGAGTTCCGAATTCCGAGGGCAAGAGTGCAATGCCGAGTGAGCGTTCGTGTACCCCTTTGCCTTCTTGCCCTCTAGCCCTTTTACCCCTTTGCCCCCCTGGGATATTTTTGCCCTTTCCACGCAACGCTTCTGGCGAACATTGAACCGCAGCCAATCCAGAAAACATTAAAAAGAAGGAAAGCCTCATAAGGCAGAAAATATTTCAGCAAATCCATCCGCTTAATTCGTTTGCAAATGCTCCAGCAGAAACAAAAATCAAGTAATAATTTCACAAATACGCAGCCCGATAACAGCAGTAGCGCGCGTAAACCCAAAAAGACGCTCACAGGCAATGATATTAAAAGTAGCAGATAAAACCAGAATGTTAGGTGCAATAAAATTACAGACCGTGTACCGGTATCTTGGGCTCCCAGAATCCAGCGGTTCCGCTGGTGATACAATTGTCTCATGTTGGCTGCCGGTTTCGTTATAATGACAGAATCCTTGTGACGCGTTACCCGAACATTCCAATCGGTATTTTTACTAATAGCCTGAATCAAAGCGGCATCCTCAGTTAAGGTATACCTCAGTGTGCTATAACCTCCTATATCTTCTATGGCTTGTTTACGATATGCGATATTATTGCCGATACATGTGACGGGTTTTCCCCATCCGACACATCCAGCCGCATGGTTGACGAGATGTACTAAATCGAGTGATTGCAGTTTGGTAAATAACGAAGCATTCAGTTGATGCCGCGCATGCGCTAAAGGATATCCCATTACGAATCCTGTGTTGTCATCGAAGCTATTGAGCATTGTACTAATCCATCTACGAGGGACGACACAGTCTGCATCAGTATTGAAAATAATCTCCCCATTGCATTGTTCCAGCCCATGAAGAATTGCGTGCTGTTTGCCGGTCATTCCGATTGGTGGGTCCGTCTTGATATTCAGACTAACGATATTTGAATATGATGTCTGAAAGGTGGCGATTATCTCAGATGTCCTATCAGTAGACCTATCATTGACAACGACGATTTCATGTTTATCGACAGAGAAATCTTGATTAACAAGAGATGTCAGGCATTTTTCAATATTATCCTCTTCATTCCGTGCCGCCACCAGCACAGAAACAAAAGAATGATTTGGCCCCGATTTTCCTGATTCTCGTGATGGCAGAGCTATAACGCTGTTGTTATCTTGAAGTCGCGCTGTCCCGATAAGCATGATTATTACCACCGCTACGTAATATGTTATAAGTACAAGAAGTGTTATCAAAAATAACAATGTCATTGAGCTTAACCTAACCCAATCACCTAAAACGGATATTTCATGTCAAATCGTTTTAGATAGTACCATTTCACAGTGAACAGAACGACAATCAGCAAGATTAAGTAATAGGGTATAACAACACAAACACACAATGATAACAGCAAAATACCGGATTTAGTCGCCAAGA
>SDBU01004131.1_pt1 | contig 18027 bp, 24 predicted proteins | sample 2277071 | NCBI WGS metagenome assembly SDBU01 (sample SAMN10397929, study PRJNA504765) | marine sediment metagenome | isolation source: marine sediment core GS08_GC12, 126 cmbsf | place: Arctic Ocean: Gakkel Ridge, Loki's castle | collected 2008 | reverse complement strand
CTGCACGGTTAAAGGTATTTCAGACGGAGAAGCTCATACGGATGCGGGTCAGACCGTGACGATTGCTCTTAACCTTACCGGTGGTGATGAAGGCCAGAATTATGTTAATAAGTGTACCGGCACGATTGACTGGAATGACGCTACTCATCCTATAGCTGCGGGTGATACGGTCATTATCAAGGCTGTAGTGTCCTTGGCAGCCGGGACGGAACCTACCGGGCCTCTGCATATCATTGACTGGTGGATTGAATACACGGCGGACAAACTTGGTACGGCAACGTAAGAGTAGAATTATTTTATTTTTGACTTGACAGGAGAGTCAGATTATGGTAGTCTGGCTCTCCTATTGTTTTTCTTTTGAAAGGAAAGAAAGATGAATGATTTACTCAAAGTCTTAGATATGAGCGAGGAAGAGCAAGTGTCGTGGTTATGCAACTACATATATCATCACGAAAAAGGTGCAGACTACTGGCATAATTTTCTTAATAGACATATTTCTCTTGCCGACCTTGCCTTCAGGCTCAGGGATGATCTTGTTAAGCAAGCCCCATATAGTATGAGATATGCTTGGGAAAATGCTCTTGAAGAAGTTTATCAGTATGAAAAAGAACTTAATAAAGAGGGAACGGATAAAGCTGGTTGGGGCTTAGATTGGTCTCAGCCGATTCACTGGATAATTGCAGCGCTAATTGCTAAGAACAAAAATAAGAAATAACACTATTCAAGAAGGAGTTTCTAATGACAAATGAAAACCCGAAGACAGAAGTGCTGAAGTGTGAGAGATGCGAGCAAGATGACGCATCCCCGACCACCGAGGGGGTTAAGACTTATGATCCACGAGTGCCGGGAGAGCCGTATCGGACAGTGAATCTCTGTGATAAGTGCAAGAAGACCGAACCAAAGAGCATCTTCATTGGTGCCTCAAGAAATGCTCCTCCTCCAACAACACCATATCCAGAACCAGAAGAAGTCCCGCCACTGGAAGGAAAGGCACTGGATGATGCCATTGCAGAGATACAGGCAGGGGCTGATGTAAATAAAATCGAGACCATCAAGTTTGAACCCATAACCCCGGAACCCATACAGGAACCCATTCAGGAGACTATTGTGACACCCAAATCCAAAGTACCGAAAGCAAGTGAGAATCTGGCCAAGGACGTCGAGACCAAACCCATTGGTCGCGAGGACATCGAGAGCAAAATCAAGAGCCACGAGAAGGACATCGACACTCTCCAGGACAAGAGGAAGGAACTGGTTGAGCAGGCAAATGTCCTGAGGAACCAAATTAACCAGGTCAGCGGAATAATCACCCAGAAGATTGGCGCTGTTGCCGGACTTAGGGACTTGTTGGGAAATGACTAAAGCAGAGTTTGAAAGACGGTATGCTGAGCGAAGCAATCTATCTGTAAAGAGGATGCGAGAGTTTGGTGTTACAATAGAGTCTTGTAACTGCGGAGACCCAGTGTGTCGAGGATGGCAAGCAGTGGCCCAACATCGTTTCCATAGAAAACTTAGACAAGGACATCGTTTAGAAAATGAATAACATCACCATAAGTCCCAGAAGCAGGGCTCGACTTCAGATGCAGGCTTATCTCAGTCAGTACACGCGAGAACCAAGAGGAAGTGAGGTCGAATGGCAGAAGAAACTGACCTCACTTGATTCGGAGCTTGTGTTGAGATGGAGTTATCTCCAGAGTCAGTATGTTGTGCTCTATGACCACCACGGGATGGTGTCTGTGATTAGAACGTTTAAGCCTGGAGAGTTTGGGAGGGAGTTTCTAAATATCAGGCATAATGCGACGATGGATACGAGGAAGCTGAGGCGGATGAAGGAGGAGTATGATGAGGAGCATGAGAAAGAGACTGACAGGATGATTGGGGACTGTGGCGCTGAGTTCGGGATAGAGCTTCATCACGCTACGAGAGGGAGGGTGATGACAGATGGCGTCGATATGTATAAACCCAAGAAACCAAAACTTGGAAGAACTATTCTCTAAGGAACTATTAGAAAGGAAAGTTAAAATGAAGATTCGACCAGTATCAGACCACGTACTTGTTCAGCGTCTTGAAACAGAAACTCAAACCCTCGGTGGTATAATCCTGCCGGATAGTGCCAAAGAAAAACCACAAAGAGGTAGAATCCTTCGCGCAGGCAAAGGTAGAATGCTTGACGACGGAACCATAAGAAAGATGCAAGTAAAAGAAGGTGATATGGTGCTTTTCACAAGCTACGCCGGGACAGAAGTAAAGATAGACGGTAAAGAGTATCTGATTATGGATGAATCGGATATTATGGTAGTGCTTGAGGAGTAGCAGGAGAGCAATAACAGATGGTATTGTTGACAACGACTATTGATGCTGAGATTGTTGATGTCGATGAGAGGCTTGCGACGCTTGAGACCAAGATAGAGAAGGTCTCTAAGACTCTGGAAAACTACAAGAAGAAGAAAGCGAGGTTGGAGGATATGAGAGCAAGGCTGGGTGTTAGTAAGTTGCACGTGGAGAAGTTCAATGCGCTGGATAAGGGAGCATAAGTATGAGTGTTTGGAGTAGGTCAAAAGCAGAGCTACAGCGCTCGATTGAAACTACCGTCAGGAGCGCGCGCAAGGGCGTGGCTATCATAACCGCAGACGATAGATTCAGTGTCTTTGGCGCCATCAATGAAGCTCTTATTGATATATCATTGGAGCGAGGGATTGATGTTCCCAAACCCATACTCTCCAATACCACAGTCGATACTGTCGCCAACCAGAACTATGTGGATTTGGGTGACGGTGTGATACAAGTAATGGATGGGACTGTCAGGATTATGGCCGAAGACCAGATGCTGAGTCCGATGAGTATTGCGGCCTTCTATGGAGTTGACCCCGGCGAGGATGTCACGGCATCCTTTCCTACGAGATATGCTATTGATACCAATGGGTCTGGTGTGATGAGACTCTTGTTGCGAGATACGCCGGATTCGGTGAAGACTATTGCTTTCAAAGCACAGACGATGCCTGATGAGGATGATGTCGGGGCGCTGCCGGGATGGTATCACGGGATGTTGAGAAGTCTGGCTACCTCGATTGCGCTTGAGTCTCTTGGGTTGCCTGTGGGAACACATCAGCAGAGGTATGGAGAGCGGCTGAAGAATATTAGGGAGGTACAGAGAGGGAGGGACGGGCCTCAGCATCTGCAACTGAGACAGGGAGGGATGAGGTCAGTTGCGTCAGAACTTAGGATAAGTGGAAGTATCTAAGATGAAAGACTGGCAGACTGTTAAGCAATTTGAAGAAAGACGACTGAAAAAGCAAATAACATACGTTCATCAACTACATTGTAGTGCTGCTCTTTTTGGAAAGAAATATGGCCCTGGATGTAGTTGTCAGAGAATACAAGTAATAGAATATAAGAAACCAGTTGCGCTTGAGTCAAGAATCAGTGGAGATATATAGTGGCTACGGGAACAACCCTAATTGCAAAAGTCCGGGACGAGTTACAAGACACCACCGATGCTTCCTTTAGTACGTCAGAGCTACTTCGGTATCTCAATAGAGGTGCTACTGAGTTCTGTGCCACTACAGGGTGTCTCCAGGACACGGCAACTATCAATACCAATGGAGCTACGTTTAGCTTTACGCTCTCAAGCTCCTGCACCAACTTAGTTGCAGTATTTAATGTTCAGTATGCGGGAATTTTCCTTGCTCCAACCTATATACACGAAATAACATATAAGTTTGGCGCCTCTGTAGGGACGCCGACTGCTTGGTATCAATTTGCTGCGGTCTTATATATTGATTTGAAAGCTACGACCGCAACTGGGTCGAGTGCCTTGACTGTGTTCTATCTCAGGACGCCGGTAGATATGTCGGCGGTTGGAAGTGCTTTTGACTTTCCTAACGAGTGGGAGTCAGGTATTATAAGTTATGCTTTAGCAAGGTGTTATAAGAGCCAGAGGGACACGATTCTGGCCGAGCAGGAGATGGTGAAGTATGAGACAATGAGAGCTACGGCTCTTGCAATAAATAAGTTTAAGTTAATGGGAAATGCAACCTAAAACATAGTACCCTCCCTTTTTTCGAGGCAGTCGTGAACAGCGGCTGCCTCTCTCTATTTGACTACATATACGTAGTCTTTTTTCCCAATCTTACTACGTATCCTACATAGGAAACCAACTACTTTCAAGAAATGTTCAACTACCCCTTAGCCATACCAGAACCGATTTTCGAGCAAGCCTCTAAGTGGGAGCCATATCTCATTGAAGATTTCTCCGGCGGCCTCAACACTGCCGAGCCCTCGGCTTCTCTTCGCAAAGACCAGTTCTCAGTGATGCTGAATTACTACCACCAGCCTAACAGGACGGTGAAGGTACGGGGGCCATTTCGTCCGTGGTTAGTTACTTCCGAGGATACGATTCTTCCGGATTCAGCGCCTCCCGTGACCTTTACAATCGTAGAGCTCCGTGGCTCTGACTACCGTGTTGCTTCCTGGGATGCCGGGGCCACCTGGGAGGTCACTGTGTATGACGAAACCAATAATAGATGGGCGGGAGAGGTCGCTGGGACTTCTATCAAGACAGGTCTTACGGATGGCTACAAAGTCAGGTTCGCTAAGTTTAGTATCAACGAGGCCGAGGACTTGTTGTTTTGTAATGGTAAAGATACTCCCCAGAGATGGGTGGGAACAGTGGATACCGCCGCAAGTGATTTAGGTCTGGCCGTACCTTCTCTTGGTGGTAGTAAAGATGCTGCCGAAGATGATACTTTAGCTGCTGGGGATAGAGGTATAACTCTCTCTGGTGTCTATACTTACAAGTTTAGTTATTTCTACGATGATGCCGGAACATCGACTAAGTATGGAGAGTCGGGGCCATCAGCAGTTCTTACCTCGGCTGACTTGAGTAATGCCTCAAGCAGTAATCCTGTTGCCTGTGACTTAGACCTGGATTTGACAAGCAGTGCTTTTCCCTCCGGCATCACTAAGTGTTTTGTATATCGGTCGCCCCCTGACCAGTCAGTGGGGCCTTTCGAGTATGTAGGGTACTTTACTTCAGGTGATACCTACAAAGACAATATGCCTAACTATGAAGAGGGTGAGGAAGCGCCGCTGGATGCGGGGACACCACCCAAGTTGAAGAATCTTCTGTCGTGGGCCGGGCGCATCTGGGGGATAGGGCTTACGTCCGGTGGTGCTCTAACTAACAAGTTGGTGTATAGTAGAAAGGGCAATCCTGATTATTTCGATGCTCTAAACTTTGCTTATCTTCCTGATTCTCTTATCGGGCCAAAAGAGTTCAATAAGAATGTATATATCTTCACCAAGAAGCAAGTGTATGTGATACCGAATGGAGACCCGGTGGCGACTCCAGACCCACTCAAGGTCTGTGATATTGGAGCTGATTCCTTTGACTCCATTGTGGATGTCGGTAATGGTTTGGTTTGGCAGTACAACGGCAACATCTACTGGGCTAACTTTAACGCCGAGAACCCAATGACGGGGGACTTGCCCTGGCCTATCGGGGATGCTGTGAGAGACAAGATAGATAAGATTCCTGCCTCCTATCGTAGTAACTCTGCCGGAGAGTTTTACAAAGACAGGTACTATCTTTCTTACACCGGCCCTAACCAGACGGTGAATAGTGCTACTGTAGTCTGGGATGTTAAGGCGGGGATGAGGTTTTTGTTGAAGGGACTTACTGGAGGATGGAGTTCTCTCGATTGGAAGACCAATGATCTCAAGGCTTTCGGCGGGATTCTGTACTCTGCTGACAACACGAATAAGTATCTGATGGAGCATGACTTTGCGGGGTCAGCGGATTATCTCTCCAAGACTGCTTATGATGCTTCGAGTAGCGTGAGTCTCCCGACCGAGATGGCAACGGGGGATATTCATTTTGGTCACGAGTGGGCGGAGAAGCTGGTGAACTCACTTTCGATAGTTGCTGAGACCTCTGGAGTGACACTGGAGACTACAGTGTCTTTCAATAGTGGGGAATTTGAGAGAACGAAACAGTTTGTTCTTGGTGATGCTTCGGTTGCTATTGATAGCACTTGGTTGGTCTGGGGACAGGGAACTTGGGGAGACTTCAAATGGGGGACGAGTAATTTTGCTTTTCAGGGAGCGCATAAGAAAATTGGAAAGGGAGGGAAGGGAAGGAATGCTAAACTATCACTTGTGTCCGTAAACTCACAGGACACTAATATAGTTGCTTTGAAACTTTATCATAAGGTTCTTCCCACGCCATCATAAATAAAGGAGGTGTCTCATAACTACAACTTACACCGTAACAACTTCGTTTAGTGCTAACACTACTGCCGTTGCATCCCAAGTCAATCAGAACTTCACGGATGTCTTGACGGCGCTTAACTCTTTCGACGCCACGAATCTCACCGGCACTATTGCTCTGGCTCGTATCTCGAACCTTACATCGAGTCAGATGTCCTCGGCTTACTTCAAGGACGAGGACAATATGGCAAGTGACTCTGCTACGGCGGTCTCCAGTCAACAAGCTCTCAAGGCTTATGTTGCTGCTCAAATAGCTGCTATTATTGCTTCTGATGTTACCCTCAGCGCTTACACAGATGAGGACTTTGATAGTAATACGATGCTGAAAGACCACGCATATAAGGCCGCGACTGGTGGTATGGTTTTTGCTTATTCTTTAACCATAGACGAGGGAGAGAATCTGAATGTTTTTGTCGGAACTACAAATGACCCAGTTGGTGCAGGGACTCTGATACAAACATCCGAAGGGGCGACAGCTAATAATGAACACAGTATAGGTGTCTTAGTAGCAGAGGATGAATACTTTGAAATTGAATGTAACAAAACTCCCATCATTCTTTGGAAATCCTTTGGAACACTTTCTAAACCCGTAGACCAGGATTAAGAGATGAGTGACGAGAAAGACAAACAAGACCCGTGGCCGTGGGACAAGGACTGGACTCCGAAGCTGGAGAAGCTAATTTATCGCCTTATTGCTCGCAAGACCAGCGCCAGTGCCGGTGCAGATGGTGATGTCCCGACTGCAAATGATTCTGAGCCCACTGCGATGTTGAAAGACCACGCATACCTGACTCAGACATCAGGATTTGTCGATGCTATAATTAACAGTACATCAAATGCTGTGCAGGGTTTTGTAGGAACTACGAATGACCCTGCTGGGGCAGGAACTAATGTTCAGCATCAAAGGTCGAATGCCGCGGCCAGTGACTCTTGTATACACTTCTTTGTGGGTAATGGAAAGTATTTTGAAATTGTTGCCGCTGGCGATACCCCCACGATATATTGGACACCACTTGTTGCCGGTGGAGGCGCTCCCATAGACCAGGATTAAGAAATGATAGAATATTTTGACCTAAAACCAGTGATGCCAAAGCTTTGGTATCATAATCCTAACACTAAGAACTTCTTGGGGATGTTGGCCTTGGCTGGAGCAACAGTTTTTGCTTCAACTCAAGCTTCTAAAGCGGCTAAAGCTGCGCGCGGAAGCGCTCCTCCATTGCCACAACTTGACCCCAGAGGGAAAGAGTTTCAGCAAGAGCTGTATGGTGGACTTACGAGAGCGCTAAAAGGTGGGGAGTTGGTGCCGGGACTTGCAGGACAAACAGAGCAAGCAAGACTTGGGGCTGTTCAGAAGAGCTTCGCCGAGACCCAGTATGATTTACCGGGCACCCTTGCCCGCTTTGCTCAGAAAGCAGATGTCAAAGTCCGTCAGTTTGTTCGGGGGTCTCTCGACGCCCAGCTTGCACGAACACAGAAAGGGATAAGGGATGAGACCACTATGCAGGGGTTTGAGGACAAGTCTCTGGCGCAGTCAATGGCTTTCGATGCTCTGGCCGGAGAGAAGAGAATGGGAACTTCAATCACCAGTATGTTTAATCAGTCTATGTTGAGACAGGCGCAGGCGCCTGGCTTTGGGTCAGAGCTTGCAGGAGGCCTGGGTGGAGCTGCAGGGATTATGTTAGCCGGGCCGGTGGGTTATGCCAATATGTTTAATCAGTTAGCGTAGGGATAATAAGATGCCAGTAGGACAATCACCTTTTAGTCTTGGGACGGCAGGAGCCTCGGCCTCTGCAATTAGGGTCGCTAATTATGGCAGTGGCGGCGGCGCTGCTGCCGGAGGAGGGGCGTTTAGTCAGATAGGAGGAGCGATAGGACAGAATCCGGCTCTGGCAATGGGAATTGGGGCGCTGGGGATGTCGGCTTTCGGAGGGACTTCTACAGGAGGAGCGCCGTCATCCAAAATAGAGCTGACAGAGGAGGGGAAGAAACTTGAGACAGGTCTCTATGAGTCTATTAAGGGTGACTTGTTTCCAGAGAATTTGGCTTCGAGATTCATCGGACAAGCTAAGAAAGTGGTACAGGCGCAACAGAGAGTATCGAGTAGAATGATTCAGGGAGCAACAGCCGGGGGGCAAGATGGGGCTGTTTCAGGAAATGTAGCGAGGGCCTTCCTTACACAAACACAAGCCGGACTTAAAGGTGTTCAGGAAGGCCCTCGACAAGTTGGAGAGGCCAAGAGGACTTTTGCTTTGAATAGGATGGCTAAATTGCAGAATTTTATGAATTTACAGATGCAGACGCCGGTGCTGAGAGCTGAGGCTGAACTCATTAACCAAGAACTGGCACAGTATCGTGGGGCTCAGAGGGGGGCAGCCCTTGGTGGGATCGCACAGTTGTTAGCTACTGGATATCCTTATGGAGGGAGGAGATAATGGCACAAGATGCTGGATTAGCTTTTGCTCAGAACCTCGTGAATCGCTATATGCAATTCAAAGCGCAACAGTTTCAGGTGGAGCTTTTTAACCGCAGAGAACAGAGGTACGAGAGACAGTTGCAGGAGAACCGTTTGCATAGGCAGAAGTCGCTGGCGCTTCAGGAGAGAAGTGTTGCTTCACTGGAAGGATATCGTAATAGACCACCACAGATTGAGATATTTAGTCCGGGGCAAGTTTCGTCTCTGGATAAACTGGCTGGGGAGACGCTTGAGGACGTTGATGTCACGAGAGCGGGACGTATTCCCGGAGTCAGAAGACTTCCCTTTGCCGGCGAGGATGTTGTAAGCAAGGAAGAGGTGATGAGGCAATACCAAGAGTATCGAGACTCTGTTGGTTATGCTGGATTATCTTCTGACGAAAGAAAACAAGCTGATACCACTTTTGACAGGCGCGTATCAGGTCTAAAAGCAAAAGCAGACTGGAGACCTGATACTGATGCTGACATCCGGACTATGAGAGGAAAGCAACCGAAACTCATCTTCCGTGGATTTGGTCAGCGGGGAGGGAAAGAAGCCCCTGCCTTCCCTGCAACCTCCGGACAGAAGATAGGAGACCCTGTAACCAGAGGAGGACGGGACTATATAATAACTGGTTTTGATTCAGATGGAGAACCATTAGTAGAATTGGTTAGGTAATGGCTATAAGACTTTCTGACATTCCGGACGCCCCTACAAGAGGGATTCGTCTCTCAGACATATCTATGTTCCCATCTGGAGCTGACCCTGATAAGCCTCTGGGATTTGTAAGAGACTTCATTCCTCCTGCTCCGACTGCCGACAGAGTTGATCCCAAGGATGTTGGACTCTTACCTAAGCCTTTGATGCCGATGAAACCTCTCAAGGAAGTGTTGATACATGGGCACAAAGGCGCCGGTAATCTAATGATTGACTGGCTCTCTAATATTGCAGAGCAGGAGTCGGAGGTAGGGGGTAAGGTTCGTACTTGGTTCTGGAACAAACTTGGCAGAGACAAACCCGGCTACCTGGAGAAGATGGACGAAACTCTTGGTCGTTGGGGTAAAGAAATGCAAACTGCTCTTCAAGTTTATATCAAAGAGCATCCAGAGGAACAGAAACGAATACCTGAGAACGCAGATTTCTGGACAACACTTGGGACATATACAACACGCCCCGATGTTCTTGCTCAAGCGCTTATTGAAAACTCACCATTGATGTTAATAGGAGGCGCTGGACACGCTATTGCCGGAGCGCCTGCTTCTATATCCTTAATGGGGATTCCTCTATCTGCTGATATTTACTCCGACGCAAGAAAAGAAGGAACTGCTGTTTTACCTGCTTTTATGCAATCTGCCCTTGGTGGATATGGAGAAGCTGCTATCGAGGAATGGACTCTTGGTAGAAAAATAGGTCTTGCTAAGTCGATAGGTAAGATTAAAGGCGTGCCCCGGATGCTTTGGGAAGGCACTAAACTGTTCTTTAGAGGAATGGCTGAAGAAGGTTCACAGAGATTCAATCGAAATCTATGGAATTGGGTCTTTACTGATAGAAGCCAGAAACTGTTTCAGGATGTGATGGTAGAGGCAGCTGCTGGAGGGCCGCTGGAACTCGCCGCAGGAGGTATTTTTGCTGCTGGCGGAAGAGGCATTCAGATGGTATCTTCAAAGGAGAAGGTTGCTCGTGTTGAGATATTTCAAGAGGCCATAGAGAGAAGTGACTTATCTGTACAAGAGAAGCAGGAGATTCAAGAGGAGCTTAATAAAGCAAAGCAATATGCAGTAACAGGAGAGTATCCAGAAGCAGAGGTAACAAGACTTGAGAACGTACCGATGTTTAGAGCTGAGGCAAAGGAAGTAGTAGTTTTTGATGCAGAACAAATAAAAGCTCAAAAAAGACTTGACTTTTTGGAAAAAACTGGTATAGTAGAGGCCGATGTTACAGAAAAAGAACAACGAGGACTTGAGCCTTCTAAGGACAAGGTTGTGGTAACTAAACTTGTAACTGAGGCAGAACCAGTCCAACCTGAGATAATCTCTCCCAAACTCTATATTGGCAATGTCACTAAGAGAATGAAGAAGGTGTTTGGAGAGATATTCGGTGTTGCGCCTGAGCAGGTGAGGGGTTTCACCGAGAAAGGATTTCCCACCAAGAGAACTGGGATTGAGGTCACTCGTAGACAAGCGCAAGAAGCCCTTGATATTCTGACTGAAGACCTGAATCAACAGTTCCGAGAGAATAAAATCAGGACTGAAAATCAACTTGCCCTCGCCAATGCCCACTGGGGAGATGTTGTGCAGCTCAGAGAAGTTCTTGGACTCCCGGCAATTCCCCGTCCCTGGAAAGTCATCCGGGCAGCCAAACACATCATCCTTGAGTTCGAGAACCTCAAGACCCGTATCCAGATGGCTGTCCAGCCCTCTAAGATGTTCCAGGCAGGGTTCACTGTTCAACAAGTGCTGGTAGCCACAATGAAGAAGGCCGAAGTTGCTTCAGCAAAAGCCTGGTTAGAGAGCGCTCGCTCTATCGTTAAGTCTCATAAGGACTTAGCGAGATATGCTGCGGAGAAGCTCAAGGGTCTCGACATCACTCAGGCCGAGCGGGACAGGCTTTTGAGTTTTGTCGCCAGAGGCAGGACTGACCTACAGAAGACCATGGCCGTTGCAGGTGTAGAGATGTTGGCTGAGAAAGCTGATAAGCGCACGGCCTTTATCGAGTTGCGAGAGGAAGTTTCCAAAATCAAGACCCGTATCGGGAAGACAATGCAGGAGAAGGGGATACGGCCTGAATATGCTCGCAAACTCAATACCCTCATAGACTCCTTCAGGACTAAGAAACTCTCTCTCTGGAGACTTAGTGACATTGGAAGTCTGAAGAATTATCTCTCTAATCTCAAAGAAGGTATCTCCAATGACCCCACGATAGATGAGACCTATGCGGCCAAACTTGCTGAGCTTCTTGTTCCAGTAGCGAGACTCAGACAGTTGGAGCAACTTTCCAAATCCGCCATCAATCTTCTAACCGCCGCTGATGTCAGAACTATTACTACTGAACTACAAAGATTAGTAGGTCTCAATGACCTCAAGAACAAAATATACCTTGGTAAGACAGCAAGACACGCTGCCGAGTACCTGAATCGTGCTGTAACAGAGCAGGAGAAAGTCAAGGACAATAGTAAGATAGTGAAGCAGCAGACAGCCTGGACTACTGCTCAGAAGGGCGGAGCACTGAGAGAGGTCTGGAGATACACCGCTGGAATACATAATCAGGATGTCAAGACTCTGGTGTGGAATATCGAGGGCGCAAAACAAGGAGCGCTTTATGATGTCCTGGTGGAAGGGATGAGAGAAGGGCGCAGGATTGAGTCTGAGCATGAGAAGAAAGTCACTAAGTATATCACGGACTTTCTTGACCAGCACAAAATATCTCCCACTGACTTAGCTAAGCTGAGTTCTACCTTCCAACAAGTGTTCCGAGACCCACAACAAAAGGCTCGGAAACTCTTTGGCGCCGCCGTCCCTACCTACAAAATAGGTGACACTAACTGGGTGATGGCTGAGCTTATGAGTATGTATCTACATACTAAGAATGACTTCTCGCTCAGAGCAATGGTTAGTGAAGGGATTGCCTCTATTCTTGAGGAGAAGGGGACACTGTCGGCAGATGACCTCGTGCAAGTAACTACTCTCGTCGAGAAGAATCGAGTCGCTAAGTTACTCACTGAGATGTACGAACACATCGCTGAGAACATTAACAAACCAGCTATCAATGCAGTCTCTCTGGTTCTGAAAGGAATCGAGATTGCTGACATCAATAACTACTTTACGGTAGAACGCAGGAGTCCGGGTAAGATCGCAGGGAATCAAGAGTTTAGAATATCGCTTCTGGAGTCCCAAGGGTTCTTGCAGGAGAGAACTGGGAGTAAAAACCCTGTTATTATCCGGGATTTCTTCGCGGTGCTTAATGCTAATATCAAAGGTGTCGCCGAGTATGTAGGGATGGCACAGCCTTTCCGCGCTGCTCACACTATCCTGAGTTACAAGCCGCTGCTGAAGAGTATTGATAGTAAAGGCCGTGAGGTCCATCGGAGGCACGTAAATACTCTCATCGAGAGAGCAGAGTCCAAGATTAGACCGAGAGGGAAAGTCGAGGCCATCTTTGCTAAGGTCTTACGTGCAGTACCGAGAGCTGTCTTAGCGAGTCCCGGTATCATGGGTGGACAGATAATGTCGGAAATCTCTTACGCAGCTACTGACATCCCTACCAAGTATCTCATCCGTATGCCTGTACCGTCTGAGAAACAGGTAGAGAGAGTAGGAGAGCGATGGGCTTGGGCCTGGGCGCGTAAGCATCTTGGGGCCACAAGTATCGAAACACGAAACATTGCTTCCACCGATGCTCTTCTGAGAATGTTTACCGGCAAGAAAGCCATCATCAATCTTCCGACACAAGGCATCAATTATGTAGATATGAAAGCCATCACCTTTGGGTGGCTGGCAGTCGAGCGATGGGTACGCGACACTACTGACTTGTCTGGAGATGCTCTCTACACTGAGATAAATAAGAGAGCACATAAAGCTATCAGTGAGTCTCAACCGATGTTTGAGACCGAGAACCGCTCTATCCTGACCTCCAGTGAAAATGTCATTGCCCGGTCTTTTGTTATGTTCCGTTCCTATGTTGACCAGACGCTGAGGATTTTTGCGCGGGCACAACAGGGACGTCTCAACAAAACAATATCCAGAAGCAAGTATCTGGAGATGACCGGGGCAGTGTTAGCAGGATTCGTGGCTTGGAAGACAATGAGGCTCTTGATAGATGCGCTCCTCTTCGGAAAGAAGAAAGACCCCTATGAGGTCGCTAAAGATGTGGCTCTCTCACCTCTGCGAGCTCTGAACCTCGTGGGGTATCAGGTCGAGCGCCAAGTCTCCCGGATGCTGGATATTTGGGTGGGGCGCAAGCCTCAGAGCCGCTACTGGGACACGGAGTTTGAGAACCTCGTGCTCTCTACTATCAATGAAGTGTGGAAGGCAACTAAGGATTTCTCTGATGCTATGGCTTTCTATGGTACGGATGAGGTCTACAAGTCAGGAGTGAATAAAGGCAAGTTGAAATCTGACGTCTTGATGGAGAAGGCTGTTACAAACCTTGTTCTCAGCATCGGTAAGGTATATGGGCTTCCGACGCCAGTAGTCAGGAAAGCACTCTTCAGTCTCAAGAAGAAAGAGAAGAAATCAATCTTCAAGACCCGTAAGTCTATTTTCAAAAAGAGAGTGAGATAGAGATGGATGAGTCGGAACAATACGAGAAAGTGTGTCAGCCTCAGCTCAAGCGCATCGAGGATTACACACAGAAGATATTCCTTATCCTGGAGGGTAATGGTAACGATGGTCTCGTGACCCGTGTCGCGCGACACGACGAGCGCATCAAGAGTCTCCAGAGCTGGAAAAAATGGGCTATAGGGTTTGGCTCTACTCTTTTTTGTAGTCTCACGGTTGCTTTAATTATTTATATCTTGACAAGATGATTTGGAGATGATATAATGTCTGCCACAACAATAGCTGATGTAAGTAATTCTGAATCCAAGAATGGGTTGCTTAAAGACGTTTATGCTGATAGGAAGAAGAAGAAAGCCAAGGAAGGTCAGGAAAGCGCTGAGAAACTTCTTCGGAAAACAAGGTTTGGGCCTTATGAGAGCACCTAAGAAAGAGTATATTGAGGTACTGGAGGAAAAGGTAGCGAGGTTGGGTAAGTTGCTTGATGTTTCCGAAGCGCAGAAGAGGAGACTCAAGAAACAGAATACGGAGTTGAGAGAAAAGATTGCCGAGATTCTGAAAGATAGTTCTTGACAAACAGATGAGAATATAGTAGTCTGTAGAAATGAAAAAATACCAAATTATACTGGCAGACCCCCCTTGGCCTATTAAATGGCAGGGTAGTAGCTCTATTGGAACAAAACCTTTAGCTTATCCAACTATGACTTTGATGGAGATGGCTCAGTTGCCAATTAAAGAAATTGCTGAGGATTGTAGTAAATTATTTATGTGGACTACTAATGGATTTTTACCAGAAGCTTTAGGGTTGTTGAATTTTTGGGGGTTTCAATATAATAAATTATGGACATGGTGTAAACCAACAGGGGCAGGAGGACACCCAAGAAACGCAACTGAACATTTAATAGAAGCAAGTAGAGGGGCATTAAAAAGTATAGGTCGACATGAAAAAGCTATAAATAATTGGTTTGAAGCCCCAACAAAAGGTCATTCAGTAAAACCTGGTAAGATGCGAGATATTATTGAGTATTGTTATCCAAGTTATACAAAAATAGAGTTATTTGCCCGACAAAAAACCTTGGGTTGGGATGTGTGGGGTAATGAGGTCGAAAGCGATATAGCTTTGAAAATTAAGACTTGACTTTAGAGAGGATTTGTGGTAGGATGGTTCATCTGCTGGTGGCGGCGTGTGTGAAACGCATCATTGAGAGCAACCAAGTTAGCAAGTAGGTTAGAATCCTGCCCACCAGCACCTTTTTTGAAAGGAAAACTCAGTATATGGTAGACTACGCAAAAGCAGCAGAATTATTGATTATAAAGAACGACAAACTTCAAGAGCGAATCAAAGAGCTTAAAGAACTTTTGACCGAATATGGCAGACACTCAGAAGGATGTCCTGCTCAGTATAACAAGAAATATGATTGCAACTGTGGCTGGGATAGAGAAAAAGTTCTGAAAGGAAAGCTATGAAACGTAGAGACTTTCTCAAACTCCTCGGCCTCGCTCCTATCGTCCCAAGCGTTTTAGCGTCGCTACCTAAGACAGAGCCTCTGACAGAGAAAGTTCTGCTGGCTTCTATAGCAGATGATGCTAAACTTAGCTTTGGCTCTGACGGATATATCCTATACTCAAGTAGTCCTACAGCAAGTAAATCACATTTTTACAATCTTTGGCTTGAGCAACAGAGGTATCTCGTAGGAGACCAATGGCAAACAGATATTTTTTGGAGACCTTATTGAAAGGAAAACCAGAATGGATAGATGGGACAGAAAAACAGATTTCGGATGTGGCTCTTGTATGTTCTACGTGCCTAAGAAAGACCACGCTTTAGAGTATCCCTCACTCACTCCTAAGCAATATGCTGAATATGTCAAGGAGGGAAGATGTCGTCGTCTCTCCCCCACAATGAAGGGCTATCCTGTCGTCTTCGCGGATGACTGGTGTGGGGAACATAAGAGAGGGTCAAATCCTGTCAGAGACACACAGAGGAAGCCAGTACCTACAGAAGACCCGCTTGAGTAATTGATGGAACCTAAAATAACCTTCTCCCAAGTCGAACCTACTCTTCACAAATGGGGATACCACTTCTCCTCGGTATTCGAGGGCGCCTTTGAACCCTGGGAACTGATTAACGCTGCCTGGGCAGATGGAAAAGTACGTTTCCTTCCTCAGTCGAAACTGAAATGGGCCTCGCACCGTATCCGATGGGACATGATAGATTATATCCGGATAGAGAGCAAATCTCGATGCCGAGTGCGCTGGGACAAGAGTGGACGTCCCTGGCCTTTCTTCTACCACATCTCGTCGCTGGAAGACACTGATATTGAGCACCGTCCCTTCATCGAGACTTACGCCGCTCCGAGTGAAGACCTGGAGCAAAAAGACCTCATCTCCTTTCTGGTGAACCATCCCGCACTGTCCGGAAGAGAGAGACTCTTGATGAAACTACACTACGTCGAGGGCTATACTCTCAGAGAAGTCGGAAGAATCATAGGATGCACTCAGTCCCGAATCTCGCAGTTGCGAAAGAACATATTGGAGAGACTCAGAGCCATAGCCTTGTCTAAAGCTGTTTAAGATTATGAAAGGAAAGAAGAAATGACCCCCAAATTCAAAATCCGTGACAAAGTGACCTCAGTCCTGGACACCACCTTTCTCGGTCAAGTAATAGCTGTGACCGAAAGAGAAGGTCATTACTCCTACATCGTAACTTTCTTCAAAGACAGCGACCCTCTAACAACCACGATGTATGGGTTCGAGATTGAGTTAGTCCCTGAGAACGGTGGCCTGGGATTTAGTAAGAAAGAGTGAAAGGAAATACAGATGAGAGTCCTGATAGCCTGTGAGTTCTCCGGCATCGTCCGTGAAGCCTTTGCCCGCCAAGGCCACGATGCTGTATCCTGCGACCTGCTCCCCACTGAACAGAGGGGCAACCATATCCAGGGCGATGTTCTTGAGATACTGGACGACGGCTGGGACTTGATGATAGGTCATCCCCCCTGTACCTATCTAAGCAGGGCAGGAGCAAGATGGTGGAAGCAACCAGGACGGGCTGAGAAAGCTAACAAAGCGGCAGCATTTGTCTTTGCTTTACGTGACGCTAATATTCATAGGATTGCAATAGAAAACCCCATCGGACAATTAAATCGCCGATGGCGGTATCCTGACCAAACAATCCAGCCCTGGCAATTTGGGCATCCGTACTCAAAAGCAACTTGCTTATGGCTTAAAAACCTTCCTCTACTTCAGCCCACTGACATTTGCAAGAGTTACACTCCGCTGTTACCTTCTAATGTAGGACAAGGACGGCGTCAAGGACAAAAGTGGCATCGAGGATGTACCCACTCAAGTAGAAAAGCATCTACAACCTTCCACGGCATAGCAGATGCAATGGCATCCCAATGGGGTTAGAAAGCCACAACTCAAGATAACTGGTACACAGAAACACCAACGATAGTGTGTTAGGTATAATGGTACCTTGGATTGACGTTCCCCCCTCTCGGAGCCCCATACCCCATCTCCTCTCGACAGATATAGAGCTGTCTCGATAGTTGTAGAGAGGGTTCGACAGTTGTAGAGTGTCCTCTATGGATGTCGTGTGTCCTCTATACCTGTCATTCTCAATCAGTGGCGCTACTATCTATACCCACTATACCCGGCATCACCTAACCACATACCCACATACCAACACTACTGCGTATCTACTATGCGATGTAGTACTCACCACTGAGTATATCTTACAGATGTCAGAGATGCCGGATATGTCTTACAAACGTAGGTTATCAGAGATGAGAGTTGCAGAGGATTGAGGACAATACATTCAGGATATTTTTTTATTCACTTACCTTGACACAACACTCACTAATTGACTCTTGAGTACTACAAGGTGTAGTATGTTTGTCTGATAAACCAGTTGTCCAATAGGTGATGCTGCGCGTAAAAATGTAAAAATGTAAAGATTTTATCTCGTTATGCTGGCAGGAGTTATGGATATTTGGGTAATTATTTTGTAATGTGGCCTTGACATTATGCCGAGAG
>SDBU01004130.1_pt1 | contig 18028 bp, 21 predicted proteins | sample 2277071 | NCBI WGS metagenome assembly SDBU01 (sample SAMN10397929, study PRJNA504765) | marine sediment metagenome | isolation source: marine sediment core GS08_GC12, 126 cmbsf | place: Arctic Ocean: Gakkel Ridge, Loki's castle | collected 2008 | reverse complement strand
TCAAATTTTTTTGCCCCCTCTCATAGAGGGGTCAGGAATTCTCGGACCCGGAAAACTACTGGCTTTTTCATAGAGCAAATGGGGTATCTGAACTGTTACCCCAATTCTATGATTTGCAATGCGATTGTGGGTTCTTTATAGATGGGGAATTTCTCTATTGGTATGCCAGAGAGACCAATCTCTCCTACGCTTTAAAAATAGAGTCCAAAGAAAAGACAACAATTCCAGCTTCAGACGGTTCTCCACCTCCTACTACCCTCATTTTTGCTCCCCAATCCTATGAACATCTCAGCACAAAATGGGACCCCGGCTTTCGAGTAGGTGTCGGCTTTAATAGCGAATGTGATGGATGGGACTACTATCTTCACTGAACCTACTTCCACAACAAAAAAAGCAATTCTACTTCCGTTTCTCCTGATTATGTATTGGGTAACAGCCCCTTTCTCGGAAGTAGCGAAGAATTTTTTCTAATCAATCCATGGATCAATGCAAGTTTTCATGGAGACACCGAAGCTCCTTTCCTCTCTTTTGATAAAATCAATGCAAAATGGCGACTCTCATTCAATTCTGTTGATCTTGAGCTCGGCCGCAAATATTGGCTAAGCAAATGTTTCAATTTAAGACCCTATGCAGGTTTGCGAGGAGCATGGACGCGAACAACTTTCCGGACCAAATCCCTGCGAAATATCTCTTTTGAAATAGAAATCAAACCAAATATTGGTCCAGATATTCTTTCTGATGAAGTGCTCGATGCAAATTTTAAAGATCGATTTAAAACACGGAATTGGGGAGCAGGGCTCTTAGGAGGGATTCAACCGACCTGGTATTTCTGCAGCAATTTTGCCCTCTATAGCAACCTTGATATGGCACTACTTTGGGGTGAATGCGAAAACAAAAAACGAGAAAAATATCAAACAATTACAATCTCTACAAAGATTTCTCCGAACCAAGGTGACCCCATCACATTTACTGATCCCTCTTATAGAAATCTATCAAAAAGCAAATTCTTTCAGATGAATGCAATCCTCGATTTAGCCATCGGCCTTCGTTGGGAAGAATATTGGTGCTGTGAACAGTACCGCAGTACCTTCGATATCGGTTGGGAGCACCATATTTGGTTTGACCACAATCACAGAAACAAAAGTTCTGATTTCTTTTTCTCAATTCCAAGTAGACAAGATGGAACACCAGAAGTAAATGGATTCCGCGCATATGACGAAGTGACTGGAAACTTGTGTTATGGTGGACTTGTCGTACGTCTGAGATTTGATTTCTAAAAAACCCCACTAAATATTGCCTAAAAAAAGCGCACCAATCTGTGCGCTTTTATCTTGCATAAAAAATTTCTTCATGAGAACGTTGGGGGAACTTATTCACCCCTTCTAGGAATGCTCATGTACAAGAATCTATTAGCTCTCAGCCTCCTTACAACATCTGGAATGATTCAAGGAACTGCTGAAGAAAACGCCTATCCGTACAATACCTACTATTGTGATGCTTGTTCATGCAATTCCTGTTGTTGCGATGATTACGGCTGCGACACCTGTTCCTGCAGTCCTTGCGATTGTGAAACATGTTGTACCCCAAAACCTCAAGAGAGCATCGACTGCGAATGTTATACCCCCGCTTTTTATGACCTGCAATGCGATTGTGGCTTCTTCATAGATGGCCAATTTCTCTATTGGTATGCCAGAGAGACCAACTTGCCCTATGCAGCTCGATTGATTTTGAAAGAAAGTAATGCTGTCAACATAGATAAAGTCAGTCTAGGATATGTTAAAAAATTAGAACACTTCGATACAAAATGGGAACCGGGACTACGAGTGGGAATTGGCGTCAACAGCAAATGTGATGGCTGGGATTATTATTTGAATTGGACCTATTTTCATAATAGTGAAAAACAAAGCCGTAAACTTCCTTTAGATGTCACGAATCCTACTCTCGAAAATGAAATCTTTTTGAATCCCTGGTTAAATTCGACAAATTTTTTGTTTTTTTCGTTAGGTACACCTACTTCAAGAACTTTTTCCTTATTCAATACCATCGCGGCCAAATGGGAAACACGCTTCAATCAGATCGATTTAGAAATCGGAAGAAAATATTGGTTGAGTCGCTGCTTCACACTCCGACCCTATGCAGGAATTCGTGGCGCTAGGACAAAAACAGTATTTTCTGAAAAAGGAACGCGAGGACCACTATTAGATGAAATATTTGGTGGTGTGTCAAAATTTTTTTCTCAATCCACTGATCGATTTAAAAATCGTTTATGGGGTGCGGGATTTTTTCTAGGTCTCCAACCAAATTGGTATTTTTGCCGCAATTTTATTCTCTATGCCAATCTCGATGGAGCATTGCTTTGGGGAGAATTTCAAAGCAAAAAGAAAGAAAGCTTATTTTCTTCTGGCATTAACAACTCTACTAACACAATTTTCGTTGACCTAAGACATACCTCTAAAGATTCATTCTTTACCATGAGCGCACTCATTGATCTCGGTATTGGCTTGCGATGGGAAAAAAATTGGTGCTGTGATCGATACCGCACTTCTCTAGATTTAGGATGGGAACATCACATTTGGGTTGATCACGGATATCGCTTTAAAACTTTTGGTACGCAACTTCAAGACACCACTCTTTCCAATGAATTCGCAGTTTTCCCCGAGAATTATGCCTATGATGTGAGCAACCTCATCTATGGAGGCCTTGTCGTACGCCTGAGATTCGATTTCTAAATATCTATAGGAGAAATTTATGAATAAACACCTCATCGCATTCAGTCTCATCGGAGCTCTAAGCCTAACCGCAAAAGCCACCGCTGAAGACAAACACTGAGCAAACGACAACATGCAACTCATGCAGTTGTAAATCCTGCTGTTGCGAGCCCAAACCCAAAAAGTGCATCGACTGCGAATGTTACACACCCCAATTCTATGACCTACAATGTGATTGTGGATTCTTCATAGATGGTGAATTTCTCTATTGGTATGCCAGAGAGAGCAATCTTTCCTATGCTGCAAAAATACAGTCAGAAGGAATTCCTTCAGATAGTGCTGATCTTCCAGATGCACTCTTTTTTTCTCCTCAAACCTACGAACATCTTAGCACCAAATGGGATCCAGGCTTTCGAGTAGGTGTCGGCTATAATAGCGAATGTGATGGATGGGATTATTTTCTCCACTGGACCTACTTTCAGAATAAAAAAAGCAATTCCACTGCAGTTTCTCCTGACTATGGACTGGATATTGATATTGATATTGTCACTGTCAGAGATCCCTTTCTTGGGGATAATCAAGAATTTTTTCTACTCAATCCATGGATCAATACCAGTTTTCATGGACTAGGTGTTGGTGTGAATATTGGGTTTTTGCTACCACTAATAACTGCTCAAGGCCAAATTGTCTCTTTTGATAAAATCCAGGCAAAGTGGCAACTCGACTTTCATTCTATTGACCTTGAGATTGGGCGTAAATACTGGCTAAGCAAATGTTTCAACTTAAGGCCCTATGCAGGTTTGCGGGGAGCTTGGACGAAAACCACTTTCCGCACTCAATCTTTCCGCAATGGTGTCTTTTTCCTAGATATTGATAATCCTATAGATCTGGCTCTAAATTTTAACGATCGATTTAAAACAGTAATTGGGGAGCAGGATTCTTAGGAGGGATTCAACCTACCTGGTATTTCTGCAAAAATTTTTCCCTCTATAGCAATCTCGATATGGCACTACTCTGGGGCGAATACGAGAACAAGAAACGAGAAAAATATCAAGTGAACATATCCTCACAAGAGACCCAAGAGTCTATTCCTACTCCTATCCCCACTAAGCAATCCAAGAGTGAATTCTTTCAAATGAACGCAATCTTAGATTTGGCCATTGGCCTTCGTTGGGAAGAAAATTGGTGTTGTGATCAGTATCGTTCCACAGTCGATATCGGATGGAAACATCACATTTGGTTTGACCACAATCACAGAATCAAAACATCGGATTTCTTGGACGAGAAATTTGTTAACATAGGAAAAGGTTTTCCTACTAAATTAGCAAAAGGCTTCCGCACTTATGACGAAGTGACGAGCAACTTAAGTTATGGTGGCCTTGTCGTTCGTCTGCGATTTGATTTCTAATGAAAGCATTGTGGAAAGGATGGCTCAGCTTTGGACTGATTAATATTCCGGTCAACCTCTATTCGGGGACTAAGGAAAAGGAATTGAGTTTTCATCTTCTCCATAAGAAAGATCTCTCCCCTATTCGATATGCGCGCATCTGCAAAAAAGATGGAAAAGAAATCCCCTGGGAAGATGTGGTCAAAGGCTATGAACTCGAAAGTGGAGATATGGTCGTTCTGACCTAAGAAGATTTCGAAAAAGCCAATATCCAGCGCGTCAAAACCATCGAGATCTTAGATTTTGCAAATGAAAAAGAGATCGATACCGTCCTCTATCAGAAACCTTATTTTCTCGAGCCGCAAAAGGGAGCAGAAAAAGCCTATGTCCTCCTGCGCGAGGCTCTGAAGCGGACAGAAAAAATAGGAGTGGGCAAGTTTGTACTGCACAACCGAGAACATTTAGGAGTCATCAAACCGTACAAGGATATGATCGTCCTCAATCAGCTCCGTTTTGCTAATGAGATTGCAGAGAGACCTGGGCTCAACATCCCAAAAGGAGAAAAAGTTCCCAAACAAGAAATTGAAATGGCCATCAAACTCATCGATCAGCTGACGACGAAATTTGATCCAAAAGAATACAAAGATGAGTATCGCGAAGAGCTCATGTCTGTCATCAAGCAAAAAGCCAAAGGGCACCCTTCACGAAAAAAAGGGAAAGCCCCGCAAAAGACTAAAACAGACGATTTCATGAAAGTACTCAAGGCCTCACTCAAGAAGAAAGCAGCTTAGCTCTCTCTCTTAGCCAATAGACAACCCCTATCAGAATGGGGATGAAGATGTCCGACCAAAAATAGACACCAGCATTTCCAGAAACAAATGTCCCCGTTGCCATCATATTCCGTATGTATCCGATAGCATCGCCCCAAAGCCAAATCGAATTTCCTAGTAATGCAGCAAAAAGAAAACTTCCCCGGAGCCAAAAACTCAAAATCGCCAAAATGCCAAAAGCAAGACTGGCAATCCCCACTGCAAATTGAAAAGAGCCTCCAACGTCCCATCCAATGAGAGCTGCGGCGCGATCAGAATAAAAAACATGGGCCACGAAAGAGCCCAATCCAGTAAAGCCAAGAGTAAAGAACATTAGATATCCCAAAAGGAGCTCCAAAGACTTTTTAGGATAGGTTTTTTGAAAACCCCAGTGTAAGAAAAAGACAACAAGACCAAGAATCAGAAATACAGCTGGCATAAAAAGCCCCTATAATTTTTCAAAGGGATCATCTTCCCAATAACTCTCCCCATAGCAATAGAGAAGCTGCGCCCCTTTCTTAATTCCATGATGACAAGCAGTAAAAATAATACGTGGCCCCCACTTTGAATAGTGTTCCCATGCGACCACATTCGTCTTCTTACTTCCTTCCGCACTATGGTTCATGAAGCGACACCAATTGCCTGCTTTAGTAGCATCAATAGAAAATTCAGAAAAATTCGAAAACATGAACGTACTGTCATTGTCTGGATCGATCAACTTATCTGGCATTAATATTCCTCCATACGAATTGAGAATGCTATAGGGAGGAATATACTCCTTTGCAAAGACACCAGATCCAATCGTCTTATTGATGAAACGAATGGCTACCCGCTTAGTATAAGGCAAATCATCTTCTAATTTTTTGATGCGTCGCAAAAGAGCATCAAAACGCTTCCTTCGATATACGGAGCCCACCTCTTCGAATTCATTTTGGAATTTTTTCCACGCCTTTTCATACTCTTTTTGATACTTGGGGTCGACAACAACATCATAGACATATCGAATAGAAGTGGAAATGCCAAAACGCTCTTTAAATGTAGGATCCTCGCGCATAGACTTACCTATAACGAAAAGCATCAACCATTGCAACCTTAAGGAAAGAAAAATATCTATTTTCTCCCTAGTCGAAAAAAGCGCACCTCATTATATTGAATCCTTATGAATATGAAATGGCTACTTCCCCTACTTTTCCTCTCTTCTCTGATTTTTGCAGAGACCACTCCACAAAAAATTGAATCGATCACCTATCGTTCTCAGCAAGGAGCAACCATTGCTCTTATCCAGCTGACCGATGGATCCATTTGGAAATGGAGTCCCGATCCCTATAGCGAAAATCTATTGCGCCGCTGGGAAGAAGGCGATGAAATCCTCATCCAATCCATCAATCATTCCGGCTTTGGTCTCAAAAACCTCAATAAACCTCATTACAGTCCTATCGTTTCCTTAAGCTTCAACTCCTATCTCCTCTATCCCACTTTTGTAGGAAGAGATCATTGCTATGGACTCATCTACTTAAGCGACGGGACACAATGGCAAATTCTCTATGATTTCAACAAGCGGACACTCCATCATTGGTCGCATGGGGACCGAATCATTGCCGTAAAAGGAATCCAGAACAACTATGAGCTCATCAACCTTGACATTCCCCATGAAAACCGCTGCCAAATCGAGCGCTTCATGGAAGTCACACCTTTTGATCAAGATATCCCCGTCCCGCCCTGTATTGAAGAAGAAGAAGAGTACTAAAAATCCTTTTTTTGGACTAAGCAAGCTTGTAGGCGGATGAGTTATTCGGACTTTATAGAAGGGGTAAATCGCTGCAAAGAAGCATACTTTAACAAGACTTTGTAACAATACAGATAAAGATGCTGAGGCATGAGATTTTCATGAGCAAAAGCACGACCATTCTCTGCAATCTGCCTAGCATCCTCATCATGATCTTTTGCCCATTGAATTTTTTGAAAAACATCAGAAAGATCCTCTTTTATCGGAATATAATGAACCCAAGGGAGAAGGCATTTATAATACCAAAGCGTATAAATAGAATCATGTTTTAAAACTGCACAATTTGATAACAACTTCCAGGCAAAACCCGGTGTTGAAGCCACACATCCATCCATGTCCATTAAGTATTTGTGCTGAATGTATTCTTCCCAAGAGGCTCGCTTTTTGGGAAAAAACTGAAAGAAGCTTTCTTGAAGATTTTTACTTATTTGCCAATCATACACCCCTGAAAATGTTGCATCAATCAAATCGGGGTATTGCTTGGAAAAGTAACTGAGTTTTCCCCTGCGCAATTTGATCCAATCTTGCGGATTGTCATAAATTCCATCTGTATTGTTTCCCCGCCAAAAAATTTTCTCAACTTTTGATTCCCAAGGAGAAGCTTCACATGCATTCTCCACATTGCCAATATAATCTCTTTCCCATTCCAACCATAACTGCACAGGAAAATGAATCATTTTTTTTGTCGTTCCAAGTATTTTACAAGTAGCGAGAACAGGTCCAGTGAGGATCCCATGATTCCATATAATATCTTGTTCTAAGATGATGAGATCCACATCAGGGACAGAATAAATTTCACAGATTGTATCTAATAAATGTTTTGCAAATCCGCCTGGCCCATACACTTTCCCATTAATAATTTTCAGTCGAACAAGATTAGGCCCAAAAATAATTTCAGGAACCTTTTCCATCACACTATTTAACATTTCTAATGCGATTCCTGTATTTTCGAATTCTTTAAATTCTTCTTCAATTTGAGCATCCATCCAAAACCATTTTGGATCTTCTAAACTTAAAGGTTGCGCATGAATTACAGAGGATAAAAAACACAAGAAAAACAAAAAAAATTTAATTAAATTCTCAATCATAGAATAAAACCTCAACCTTGTCTGTTTTAGACAAATTTTTAGATCGACCCAGAGATGATACACTGGTTTCCTGTATGGTAAAGCCTCAGACAAGCCTCTAAAAAATATATTGAAAGCATTATTTTTTAACTCGAATAGAATTTTTTTTCAAGGAACATGTTTGCTTAGTATTTTTGTTCTGAACTTGAACCCACTTTGCGTAATAGTCTGTGAAGGCTTATTGAACAGATCCAAAAGGAATGAATCATTGACGAAGATGTTGCATTGAATCTATGGCATGCTCCCCCGTATTGAAAAAAAGAACTAAAGATCTCTTGTCTAGTAAAAACATCATTTTGCTATGATCCTACCTTGAGTACAAACTCCCTTTTTGGTACAATTTTGAAATTCTCTATGCTGGCGTAGCTCAATTGGTAGAGCTCCCGACTTGTAATCGGATGGTTGAGGGTTCGATTCCTTTCGCCAGCATTTCCCTGGGGGTGTCGCATAGTGGCAATTGCAAGGGACTGTAAATCCCTCGACTTCGGTCTCCGTTGGTTCGAGTCCAACCGCCCCCAAATTTCATAGAGGAAATCTCCTCAAAAATAAGCCCCAAAATTTAACCCATCAAAACCCCCAATTACGCAATTTTTACGCACTCGGCCAGACTAAACCAGCACCAAACTCCCCTTTTTGCTGGTCCCCTCATTTCATAGTTTCTCCACTCAATCTTTGGCACTTTTTCTATCAAATCATTTCTAAAGTGCGTAAAAATTGCGTAAACCTACTGTCAACGTTGACACAACTCACTAAGAATAATTGGAAAACAGACATAAAGTTGTGGGATTATATATCCCATGCTTTACTTTTTTTCCTCACTTTTGGTAAATTCTAACCTCTTACTTTGGAGCAAAAATGGGAACGATTAGAGAAACAACGAAAAAGGACGGGACAAAGCGATACCACGCTGAGATACGACTCAGAGGATCAGCTCCACAACGAAGCTCTCACCGTACTAGAACCTTAGCCAAGAAATGGGTTCAAGATATTGAATCTGCGATCCGCGACGGCAGACATTTCCGCACAGTTGAAGCGAAAAAACATACTGTTGACGAACTAATTGACCGATTTATTGAGCAATGGATTCCAAAATATCCAGCTAGGTATCAGAAAAAGCAGGAAGCCCTTTTGCTTTGGTGGAAAAATGAACTGGGACATTTAGTTCTCTCAGATCTAACCACTCCTCTGATTGCTGAATGTCGAGATCGTCTCTTTGGTGGAATGACTTACAGAAAATCCAAACGAAGTGGATCAACTGTCAACCGCTACCTAGCCGCCTTTTCCAAATGTCTAAAGACTGGGGTTAAGGAATGGCAATGGCTCTCAGAGAACCCAATGGATAAAATCACAAAATTTGCTGAGTCGCAAGGGCGAGACAGATTCCTATCCGAAGAGGAAATCGACAGATTACTCAAAGCTTGTCAAAATTCCCAGAACCCATGCCTATTTTCCATGGTAAAACTCAGCCTCCTTACTGGGCTGAGATATTCAGAATTAATCAATCTTTGTTATGAAGATCTAAGTTTCGAGTACAAAACAATCACTTTGCAACAAACTAAAAATGGTGAAAAAGCAATTATTCCTCTCACTGCAGGAGCCGCGGAGATTTTCAGAAGCTGCCCAAGTTTCGGATCCCCTCCCTCGTCAAAAATATTTCCGCCACTTAAAAAGCGCTCCTCATCTTCCAAGCTCACCATTAGATACGCCTTTCTTAAAGCTCTAAAAGAGGCCAATATCGAAGGGGTTGTATGGCATGACCTCAGAAGGACATTTTGTTCACATGCCGCTATGATCGGCTCAAGTCAACAGGAATTGATGCGGCTTATGAGACACCTCTCTCCAACCATGACCCGTGTTTACGCAAGATTTAGCCAAGGGCATGTTGAAAACCTCATGGAACGAATTCAAGAGAAATTGATGGCGAATAATGCTAATTGAGCATGAATGTCACGTTACAGTTAGCTCCCTAGGGAAGTATTTTTCATTTTCTATCGGTGTCAACTCTAGTCAACCTTGACACTGATTTTGACACCCTTTCGTCTATGTAATTATCGTTAATTACATTGTCAACTGTTGACAGTTCGATTTTAAATACAAATCAGAATTATATTTTATTTAATCTGCAAAAAAATATAATTGAGCTTCAATCATAATAACACAGACAACGGAGGCTTTGATGACCACTGACCAGAAAAATAAAGTTTTTTTGACCTGCAGACAATTCAATGAGAGATTTCCCTGGCCCTCAGAAACAGGCCTGCGGGCAATTATCCAGGATGCCCATAGAAGAGGTTTTTCCTCTGCATTTAAGCGATATGGCAGGAGGGTGTTAATCGATCCCGAAGAATTTTGGGAATGTCTCGAAAGACAACAGAAAAACGCAGTTTAAAAAAAGTAAGAGCCTGTCTGACAACAGGCTCAAAAATAACCAAAAGCAGCAGGCAACTTACTTTATGGTACCGGACAGTATATCCCATACTCCCCTCTTAGATCAAGAACGATCTGAACCTCATTTTAACTTTGGGGACGATAAATATACAGCGCCTCGCTCAAAAGAATTCTTATCCACTCCTGATTTGATCACAGACTGTCTTGATCATATGGTCCAAAATAACATCCCCATTGGGGATATCATCGGTGATGGACAAATCCACCGTTTTTCAATTGATGCTAAACGAGGCAAGAAGGATGAGTGGTACATTGCGCGGACTTGGGAGTTTAAAAGCCGGCTTTATCTATACTGTTACTATGGTTCCTGGAGCTCCGGTGAGCAATGCTGCTATCGATCCTGGGAGAATAATGAACTAACCTTTCAGTCCACAGAAGAAAAAAGCGAGTTTGATCGGCATCTAAGAGAGCTGGAAGAACAAGCGATTAAAGCGAAGAAATTTAGACAAGATGAAGCCGCAGCTGAAGCTCTGGAGATCTGGGAAAAGGCCTCTCTACACCCCACTTCACCGGGTCATAATACTTACACACAGCTAAAGGGAATCAAGCCTTATGGCATTCGATTTGGGAAAAATCCATCGGGGTATGATTCTGTCATCATCCCTCTAACCAATATTGACGGTCAGCTGCGATCCCTTCAATTTATTTCCGTTGGAAAGGGTGGCACGGTCTTCAAGCAATTTCTCGCAGGGGGTGAGACAAAAGGGTTATTTTATGTCATCGGCAATCTTAGGGATTCTGGAGCTGCATATGTTGTTGAGGGGTTTTCTACAGGGGCATCCGTCCATGAAGCCACTAAAAAGCCTGTTATCATCGCTTTCACCTGTAGAAATCTCCTCCCTGTTATCGAATCCATCCAAAAAAGACTTCCTAAATGTCAACTCACTCTAGCAGCTGATGATGATGTGGGGAAACGAGAAAATCCGGGGCGTACTTGTGCTGAAGAAGCTGCTGAAAAATATTTTTGCAAAGTTGTTTTTCCTAAGTTTAGACCCGATTTACATTTGCCTAACGGGGATATCCCCTCCGATTTTAATGATGTTTTAGCTTTAGAAGGCATTGAAGAAGTATTCCGCCAGCTTGAATCCGAAAAGGCGTCTGTAGTTTCGGAGGAAGTAATCCTAAAGGCATTGAATAACAATGAATCCGGTGACGCTGATTTATTCCTCACCATGTTTGGGGAAAAGTATATCTTTGATCACTCTGAGGGGCAATTTTATAAATACAACGATTGCTACTGGGAAGTCGATCAGAAGGAGGAGCGGTATTCGGATCTATTAGAGGTAGCAAATCTATATCAAAGACTCTCAGAAAAAAAAGAATTAGAAGAAAAAGAGGCAAGCCCAGAAGATTCAAGCAATCTCCTCTCAAAAAACCTCTCTAAGCGGGCATCATCCCTAAAAACACTGCGACGACAAAAAAATGTCCTGGAGATGGCGACTAAAGGGTCTCAGAGGCTTTCATTTAACGGCGAATGGGATCTTTCCCCAGGTTATCTTCCTTGCGCCAATGGGATTGTCGAACTGGCTACAGCTGGTTTTCTCCCACCGCGACCTGAGCAGTATATCAAAACCATATGCCCCACAAATTATATTCCTGATGCAAAATGCCCTCTCTTTGAAAAATTTTTGCTTGAGATCATGTTAGGGGATGCTGAAATGGTCTCATTTCTTCAGCTTTTTTTCGGTCTAGTCTCTCTCGGGATTCCTATGGTTCATGTTTTTGCAATCCTCTTTGGAGAAAAAGGAAGAAATGGAAAAGGGGTGCTAATTAGGACCCTATCCCGAGTTTTAGGAAGATTTGCTTTTACCTTTTCTCCCGAGATGGTGCTCAAACAGAGAAATGCCCCCTCCTCTGGATCGCCAAGATCGGACCTAATGCATCTCAAAGGCACGCGTCTCGCAATCTTCTCTGAAATCAATAAGGATAGATCGGTCGATTCAAGTGTGATCAAAAATTTGTCTGGAGGAGATCCCATTTCTGCGAGACATTTGTATTCAAAGGAAGTAGTGAATTTCTCACCTACCCACACTCTAGTGCTTCAAACAAATTTTCTTCCCAAAGCTCCCACCGATGACCATGCATTTTGGGAACGCGCCTTAATTATCCCATTTGGTGCGCATTTTGTCGAAAATCCCAATGAAGAAAATCAAAGAAAAATAGACATCCATATGGAAGAGAAACTCAAAAAGGAAGATCCCGGAATTTTGAATTGGCTTATTGAAGGCGAAGGAAATTACTCGAAATATGGTTTCAAAATCCCAGAAAAAGTGCTAGAAGCCAATTCCATTTATAAGAAAGAAAATGATGGTATTGAACGGTTTTTAAATGAAAAGTGCTCCATCAGTGGAGGCAAGAAAACCCCTTGTCAACTTATGCAGGACCAGATCAGATCATTCTGTAAGAATGAAGGGGTACATATTCCCACTCCGAGAGAAATTACTCGCCAATTGGGATCGAAATTCCAAAAGACATCAAGAAGCTCCGGAAATTTTTGGGTTGGAGTCCAGATTGTGGAATAAGTGGAGCTACTTTCACGCATCTTTAAGCAGAGCGAATTCTATATGAAAAATAAATTGAAAGAAAAGAGTTATAGATCTTGCTCCACTCATTCCACAAAAGAGGTCCTCCAATGCTAACGCCGAGGGAATATCAGCTAGAAGCCTTGGAAGCAATCAATGATTGCTGGGCAAATGGAATCACGCGTCAGCTCGTTTCATTGCCAACAGGGGTAGGTAAAACGATCATATTCGCTCTACTGGCAAAATTGCTCAATACCAAGACTCTTATCGTTGCACATACAGAAGAACTCATTAATCAGGCTTACGATAAGCTAAAGGTAGTTTGGCCCGAAGCTGATGTTGGGATTGTGAAAGCTGGGACCAATGAAATTTACTCACAAGTCGTCATTGCTTCTATTCAAACGGCCTCTAGAATGAAGCGACTCGGAAAGCTCAAGCAACAGAGTTTTGACCTCCTAATCATTGATGAGGCTCATCACGCTGCTGCTGCTTCATATGAGAGACTGGTGAGGGAGCTTGGCTTCTTTGATGAAGATCCATCTAAGCTATTGGTCGGAGTTACCGCTACTCCAAAACGGGGTGACGGGGTTGGACTTGGCTCCATTTTTCAAGAGATCGTTTTCGAGCGTTCGATTAGCACGATGATCCGCGGGGGCTACCTCGCTCCTCTTTTAGGGAAACAAGTTCATACAAAAATCGATTTAAGAGGCATCGGTGTTCGTGCAGGCGATTTTATCACCTCTGAGCTTGCAAGAGCAGTAAACACGAGCGGACGCAATCAATTAATCATTGAGAACTACAAAGCCTTTGCAGAAGACCGTAAAAAGACACTAGCATTCTGCGTGGATGTGCAACACGCCAAAGATCTAGCTGACGCATTCAATGAGTGTGACATTTCAGCTAAAGCAGTATATGGCGACATGGACAAGGAAGAGAGAGCGCAGTCGTTACAAGATTTCAAGGATGGCAAATATCAAATGCTCACCAACTGCCTTCTGTTAACTGAGGGATTCGATGAAAGAGCTGTCGATTGTGTCATCATGAGCCGACCTACAAAGTCAGCGTCGCTTTTCACTCAAATGATCGGCAGAGGCACACGCACTTTCCCAACAAAAAAGAACTGTTTGATCCTCGATTTCTGCGATAACTCAACCAGAAATGATCTCTGCACGTATAAAAACACGTTAGACGGTGCTATTACCCCTTTATTTCCTTCAGAATGCGATATCGATGTTTTAGAGGGTAAAGAGTCGCCTATACAACAAATAGACGACTGTAGAAACCAATCAGAGCTTCAAGTTATCAAAGATCGTATTGAAGATATCGAATTCTTCGAAACTGCTCACTTTGCGTGGATCCCCGTTGGTGATAGCTGGCATTTGAGTCTTGGTTTGAACCGAGATATCTGGGTGCGTCAAGTTAAGGGAGGATTCCTTGTCACCGCTCAAAGCGATGGCGATATTACTCAACTGTCAAACAGACCGCTACCTCTTGATTATGCACTTGGTGTTGCTGAAGATTGGTCTCGTAAACAGACGACTAAGAGTACATGGGCTCGTAAAGATGCTCCTTGGAGATCCTTGCCCGCCTCTCAAAAGCAATTAGATTCTCTGTCTAAGATGGGGATCCAATTTAGTCACGGCATCACTAAAGGAGATGCAGCTCAACTTCTTGATAAGAAGCTCAATGATCCAGCTACAGACAAACAGCGCTACTTTTTGAAACGACGTGGAGTCAAAATCACCCATAATCTAACGAAAATAGGAGCATGTAAACTAATTTCTAATTTAAAATGAGGCTATAATGAAAAAGAAAAACGAAGTAAAGCTGGCCGAGAAAAAAATGGAGCTAGAAGATCGCCTCAACCAAGAGTTGATAAAGGAAACTGTTGGTGTAAACGATTATGATTTTGCTCTTTCCTTAATAACCTCAGCAGGAAACGCTCTTGAACCCTTTTTGGGAAAAGAGGATGGCTTAAAAGCCATTATGCAATCCTTTAGAGACCTGAAACCAAGAAATTCCATAGAAGCCCAACTAATCGGAAAATCGGCCATTCTTTTCGAGTATGCAATGAAAAGCTTCCGAAGAAGTGGAGATGCCGATCAACTATGTCACATCGAAGCCCTGACGAATTTAGGAATGAAATTGATGCGAGTTCACAATGAGACAGTCGAGACCCTCAGTCGATATCGAAGAGGCGGTGAACAAAAAATCCTTGTTAGCCATGCCGTTTTAGCCAATCAAATAACCAATAATTATGGGGAGGGGGGATCCCCACAAAACAGAGGAGACACCTCATGTCCTCAAGAGAATGTAGAGCCAAAGCAAAGACCAACAATCATCAGCCATGTAGACAGCCCGCAATGGCCAATGGAAGATGCAGATTCCATGGTGGAAAAAGTTGTGGAGCAAAAACGCAAGAAGGTAAAAAGAAAGTAAAATCTGCAAACACTACACATGGATTCTATTCAGCCGAAAGTATTGCTGGGCGCAGATATTCTCGATCTCTGATTGCTGCATCGAGGGATTTTCTCAATTTCTAAAGATAAGGAGCTCCTCTAATTGTCGCACAGGCGGTGCGATTTTTTCATAAGAGTCATAAAAGCTATCTAGTATCCGAGAGCATAATCTAGAGACAATTCCGGAAAAATCCGCTTAATCATCGACATGATCTTCAAAGTCGGGTTGCACTTGCGTTTCTCTAGGCGCTGATAGCTATAGACATTATCAAAGCCCATTGCTGTAGCGACCTCTTGTTGCGTCATGCCGTGTGTAATACGAGAGTGCCTCACTAGGAAAGAAAAGGCGACAGCTGGATCTAAGGCAACTTCAATAATACCTTTAGATTTCCTAATAGAGTCTTTTGGGAGGGCCGCTAGGTCTTCTGAACCTGCTGGCTCTTGAACGTAGAGATTTAAAGCTTCTTCCATGTTTTTTTGAAGCTCTTTCAAAGAATCTCCTTGAGTGATGCACCCTTCGAGTTCGATACACTGAGCTGAATAGCCTTTTTTTTCTTTTCGGATTCGAAAGTGGTATTTCATTTTGTTTTTCCTCCTGCTGCCTTCAAAAGTTTTTTAAGAGAGTGTTCGGTGCCAGGTTTTAGCGTTTTATGGTTTGGAACTATTGCTGTCGGACATCCTGATTTCTTGAGCTTCCAGTGACTTCCCTTGCCACCCCCGGAATCTATTTCGTATCCAACCTCAAGAAACAACTTTCGCATGTCCTTTCCACTTAACGGCATTCCCACTCCAGCTTATTCTCTTTAAGTAACCTCTATCTTACCAAATAGAGTTGGTCTTGTCAAGTGACAAACCGCAAGTCTTTCAATTAAAGGAATATAGGCTTTTTTATCTCAGCGGCTGACCACTATTAATGAAAGATTCAACCGTTTTTTTGATTGTTAAACATGTCTATTTCATTGGGATCTGCTGTCTTCTCAACAGGTTGGTATAGTAGCTTTTCGACCATAGATAAAACCTTCTCCAAGCTTTTTCTGTCTTTAAGCTTTCTGATATTTGGGAGAATTAACCTGAGAAGATCTGCATCACTTACTCGATGAAAGCTTTTTCTGCGGTCACTCTCTTTCAAGGGGAATGCTTCCTGCACAGCCTTGATGATTTCATTTGGTGGGCTATCGTGATGCGCTTTGATGATTTCGACCTTTTTTTCGATTTCTCCCGCCCTACTGGCTAAGACATATGCAGCTCGTTTAGGCATAGAACTCATAAGCTCTTTTTCATCTTTTTCGAGCCTGCTGAAAAGATCATAAAACTGGAGCATTCGGTAAGGTGTTTGGCGATTCCCATAGGCTAGATTTAGCCACTTGCTAAACGTTCCGTCGTGATATTTTTTCAGGACATTCTGAGCCTTGAAGATCCTCTCTCCGTGCAACAAAACGCTCTGCTTTTCAATCGCACGAATCTGGGTTGTGATCTCGGTTAGAACGTGGTGATCCTCATCAACTTTCTCACTAGAAAATTGACCTTCTTGAGATGAGGTCTCAAGTAAAAGGTGAATCTGCGAGCTTTCCTCTTCGGACAAAGGAGCAGAAATAAACTCAGCTCTAAAGGCTGCTTTTGAAGAGCGCTCTCTTTCTTCAAACCCCTCAGCAAAGGTAACCGTCTGGGTGGATTTCTGTAGAAAGGCCATCGCCTTATCGTTTGCTTTCGACATACTCACCCCTTTCTGCTTTTGCTTGTAGACTGGAAATTCGACTCATAAATTCGGTTGCTAATCTTTGGTAATCATCGGAAGCTCGACTGGTTTTTTCCGCAATAAAGACCGGCGAACCATCCAATACCGATTTAGGAATAGCCTTGTCTCTTCTCACTTTTGCATCGAAAATCTTCCCCTCAAACGCCAGATCGATCCCTTTAACAAGAGCCTCATTTATGCTGCCCCTTTCATCCCAAAAAGAAAGAAGAACGCCAACGACATCTATTCGATGATTCTTGTTGATAGCATCGTGATACTTCTGAAGCCGTTGCATAGCCAAAACGCTAAAGGGTTCAGGAATTGCGCAAACAAGAGAATAATCAGACGCGTAGAACGCCGAACGACACAGCCAATTTAAGCTAGGGGGGATGTCAATGAAACAGAATTCGTAGTCGTTTTGGACATCTTTTAGGTTGTTCCGCAACCGCTCATGCGCATAAGGATCGCTTACAAGAGGCGCAGTGGCCTCAATTTGGTCCAGGTAGGTATTGGCGCTGCTATGAGATCTAGATTTTCGATTCTAGAGGCTTTAATAACGTTTTTGAGAGCTTTCCCTTCTTGAAGGACAGGAACCATAGTGTCTAGGTCATCCGTAGAGAACCCCAAACTGCTAGTCAAGTTGGCCTGTGGGTCAAAATCTACTAGTAAGCATTTTTTTTGATGAAACAGAGATAGGGCAGAAGCAATATGTAGGCAGGCGCTCGTTTTGCCTGTTCCGCCCTTGAAGGATGATGCAACGATGGTAATCACGGAAACCTCGGTTTTTCATGCAAAGTTAACCGAAGTTCGCCTCGCAGGTCAAGGAAATGTAACACAGTGTTACATTTGCCAATTCAAAATTTTATATAATATTACTAACTTTTTTTGCTTGCTCTTTTACTTTTCATTTAGTGTATAAACATTTACCATTCTGAAACAGTTTGAAAAAAGGAGATTAATATGTCTGTTGCCGCCGCTTTAGGGTCCACAAAATTGTTATTAGGCCACACAGTCTTAGAGAGGCTTTCTGAGTCAGTTCTTAACGAA
>SDBU01004129.1_pt1 | contig 18028 bp, 13 predicted proteins | sample 2277071 | NCBI WGS metagenome assembly SDBU01 (sample SAMN10397929, study PRJNA504765) | marine sediment metagenome | isolation source: marine sediment core GS08_GC12, 126 cmbsf | place: Arctic Ocean: Gakkel Ridge, Loki's castle | collected 2008 | reverse complement strand
GCGGAGAAGCTCCATAGGAGCGACATCCCATTAAAAACAGGACTGCTTTAATTTTTTAATATTTTCAAATAAACTTATTCAGATAACTAAATCTTTACATTAATTTTAATATTTAAAAAAATTTTAATGCATAATTTTCTGAGATATTATAACTTATGTTTGATATGTAATTTTCTAAAAATTTATAAATATAACAATATACAAAACCGTGATATAACTGCCCAGTTAAGTGAGTTATAGTTATATAGGAATTATGGAATGATAAGAACTAAATAGATATTTTCATTCCGAAAATAGAACTACTGATTACACAGATTTAAAACTGATTTCACTGATAGAAATTATAGCTGTTGGTTAATTCCTATTAGCTATTTTCATATTCCGCGGCATTCATAAACAGAATGAGTGTTTAGTCTGGTAATAAATTTAAAACATATAGATGACTAAATATATAATTTGAATAATTAAAATCAAGTAAATTTTAACAGAAATAAAATTAATTGGAAGTCTGACAGGGGAAAACAAAAATCCATCGATTTTATTATACTATATTTCAAAGATGCAAAACAAAATAAGAAGTTATTAAATTATAGCTCTATATTTAATCTGATAATATTAATATTCATCATTTAATCCGACTGCTTCCCCGGCTTTCAACACTTATAAGTTCCCCTTATTTTGTAAAAAAATATTACAAACAACCAACGTTATATGTTATATAAAAACAGGATAATGTCAAGGAAAAAAAATCCCAAGTAAAAATTTAAAGTTTTTCATTCAAGGAAAATTTTGTATTGACTTTAGTTAAGATTAACATTAGATTAAATTAGTCTATGCGGATTATATAAATTGTCAAAAAACAATGAAAAAAATATTATTTCTTGCAATAGATATTTAATATATAATGCAGAAAAAATAAATTATGGAAGATGAACTTTTTAATGCATTGATAATTTTTTTTACACTTTCACCATTCGGTTATTTTTACCTGAAAACAATTTTTAAAGCCCTCGATAGAACCGTACCCCGTCCAAGACCTAAATCGGCTATGTTTCCTGAGGCAGAATCAATCGAAGAAGATATTTCCCGGGAAGCAAAACGCAGAACCGAAATGCTGGAAAAATTAGTAAAATATTCGATTAAAGAACCCGAAAAGTTTTCTTCGCTGCTTGCAAACTGGCTTTTCAATGGTAGGTAATATGCTAAGTCTAAAGAATTATTTTTTATGTCTGGTTGGATTTATTTTGTTAATATTATTCTCCGTTATCAGTAACAATTCTGCTGCCCGGGAAGTTGAAATTAAAGAAGGGGATAATATTACAATTGAATTATTTACGTCCCGCAAATTACACGGTTCATTTGTGAGAATGGACAGTATAAGTATAACCTATATACCATCAGGCAAAACGCTTTTTTTTAATCCAAAAGAAAACACAGTAAAAATCGAAAAAATAAGAAAAATATATGATGAAAAAGGTTGGGTCGTTTATAATACTCCAAAAGAACTTAGAAATTACGATTATCCGACACGCGAAGCCTTCGTTGGCTATTCATTAATGACCATTAATAAACATTCATTTACGTATGGTAATTCTAATGAAACATTAAAAGGTATATCGATTGCCGGGAGCGGGACCATTAAGAAGTGGTTGAATGTGGAAACCAGATTAAATGCATATCAAAAACTTGAAGGTTACATACAATTATTTCTGAATTATACAGGATATTATAAAAAACACAGATACTTCTTTGGGGGAGGAGCCGGTGTTTTGGGTTATTGGATTTTTTCAGTAACTCCAGTATATTCGTACGGCGGAGGTGCTAAAGTATATATATTTAGAGACCTTGCCTTAAGATTTGGTTTGTACGATTATATCGTGCCTGTAAACAAAAGAAGTAAACATAATTTTGTAATGGAAATAGGAATTACAGTTGCCGATTGGGAAAAATAATATTATTTTCTTAATTCGTCATTCATACTTCGTACTTTTTTTTAATACTTATGGAACTAAACTCCAATTTATTTGTATAATATAATTGAAAAATTAAAAGTGGATTTTTAATTTTATTTCTAATTCGTACTTCGTACTTTTCTTTTGGGGGCGATAGGTTTCGACGGGATTAATAAACTGAAGACGGCATATCCGGGAGTCAGCGAGCCCGGTAAAAACTGCTGAAAAAAACTTAATTGCAGACGAAAATGCGTTTGCCATGGCAGCTTAATTATAAGCAGCCCGTTTCTTAAGGCTCTTTCTTATCGGGGCTTTATGAAACGCCGATTATGATAAGACAACTTGCTGTTTTCCTGGGGCAGTAAGCTGAAATTTTCAGGATATCCGATTCTTAATCCTGTTTGTCGGAGAAAGATGAGGAGAATAAATAAAAGGCAGACTAAATATGTAGAAGTTTTCGGTAAGTTCTTCTCGGACGCGGGTTCGATTCCCGCCGCCTCCACAAAAATAAAAAAGTCCTTGAGGTAATGAAAGGACTTTGTTCCTTTTTTATCTAAAAAAGTGCTAAACTACACTTATTTAATTCAATCGCAATTTTTTAAGATTTTCATCGCAGCCGTATCAGGTCTCTATAAACTTACCAACATTTCACTTAGGTTTATCATATCAAAAGAATTCTTGACTTTTGAAAATTATATGTTTAATTAAATTGTAAAAATAACTGCACAGACACAGAGAAAAAAGATAACTACATATCCCATTTTCGTTCCCAAACTCGGTTTGGGAACGAAAATGAAAAAATGGATTACACTGATTAAGAAATAAAAGAAATATAAATAGAAATAAATGTTATCATTTTTTATTTCTTAACCTGTGAAATCTTTGGTTTCCACTATAACTAATAACAGAGAGGAAAATAATGAGGTCGGATAATGTAAAAACAGGTGCAGACAGGGCTCCTCATCGAAGCCTTTTCTATGCTTTGGGTTTAAGAGAGGAGGATTTTAAAAAACCTTTTATTGGTGTTGCAAATTCTTACACAGATATAATTCCCGGGCATATTCACTTAAAAGAGATTGCCAAAGAAGTAAAAAGAGGTATTACAGATGCCGGAGGAATACCATTTGAGTTCAATACAATTGGAGTATGTGATGGAATAGCAATGGGACATGAAGGTATGAAGTTTTCTCTTGCAAGTAGAGAACTTATTGCCGACAGTGTTGAGACAATGGTTGAGGCGCATTCTTTTGATGCTTTAGTATGCATAACCAATTGCGATAAGATAGATCCGGGGATGCTTATGGCAGCGGTGAGATTAGATATACCGACAATTATAGTAACCGGTGGACCAATGCTTGCCGGTGTGGATGGAGAGAAAAGAATGGATTTGAAAACGGTTTTTGAGGCAATAGGGCAGTTCAATGCCGGTAAAATTTCAAGAGAACAGCTATATAAAATAGAATGTACAGCCTGTCCGGGTGAAGGAAGTTGTGCGGGATTGTTTACTGCAAACTCTATGAACTGTTTATTTGAGGCTTTAGGTATTGCACTCCCCGGTAATGGTACAATTCCGGCGGTGGCTCCGGAGAGAAAAAAGATCGCTTACGATTCCGGCAGACAAATAATAAAAGTATTAAATGCGGGATTAAACGCGAGAGACATTATTACAAGAAAAGCTATTGAAAATGCTTTTATTCTGGATATGGCGATGGGAGGCTCGACAAATACTGTTTTGCATCTTCTTGCTGTTGCGATTGAAGCGGAGATTGATTTTGATTTGAAAGCTATTAACGAACTTGCTGAAAAGGTTCCGCATTTGAACCACCTTAGTCCGACAGGTGATTATTATATGGAAGACCTGGACAGGGCAGGCGGGGTCAGCGCTGTATTGAACGAGTTGAAAAAGTCAAATATACTTAATAATGATGAAAAAACAGTTTCATTGTGTACAATCGGTGAAAGAATTTCCGGTGCTGAAATAAAAGATAAAGATGTAATCCGTCCGATAGAAAATGCATACAGCTCAAAGGGTGGATTAAGGATACTTTTTGGTAATCTTGCACCTGACGGGGCGGTTGTAAAAGCCGGTGCAGTTACCGAAAAAATGATGATTCATAAGGGACCTGCGAGAGTGTTTGATTCTGAGGACGAAGCAATCGAGGCGATCAGGTCGCTTAAGATTAATAAGGGAGACATTGTAGTTATTCGGTATGAAGGACCAAAAGGAGGACCGGGTATGAGAGAGATGCTTATGCCAACTTCGGCTATTGCAGGAATCGGGCTTGATAAAGATGTGGCTCTAATTACAGACGGCAGGTTTTCCGGAGCTACGAGGGGTGCATCAATCGGACATATTTCACCGGAAGCAGCAAACGGAGGTCTTATTGGTCTTGTGGAAGAAGGTGATTTGATTAGTATAGATATTCCAAATGCAAAAATCGAACTTCTCGTTCCCGGAGAAGAACTAAATAAAAGAAGAAATAACTGGAAACCCAATTTGCGTGAACTAAAAAGTAAATGGCTGAATAGATATAGAAGGTTAGTGACATCTGCAAATAAAGGGGCAGTACTTAAATAGAAGAAGGGACAAAGGCAAAAAGGAAGAGCGCACAAAAATCATAAATCATAAATCGTAAATCGAAAGGGGTTAATGTGTTAAAGGTTGCATTTCAGGGTGTACGCGGGGCTTACAGTGAGGCGGCTGTAGAGCAGTTAATAAAAGAAACGATTGAGATTGTTCCCCTGCATTCTTTTGATGATGTGTTCGATGCTGTCGAAAATGGAGAAGCTGACAGGGGAGTGATACCGATAGAAAATTCTCTGACCGGTTCTATTCACAGAAATTATGACCTTCTATTAAAACGCAATTTGTGGATAATGGGCGAAACGAAAGTCAGAATTGTTCATAATCTTATTGTAAATAAAAATGTTGCGTTTGGAGATATAAGAAAGATATATTCACATCCGCAGGGCTTATCACAGTGTGAAAAATTCCTTAGCAAATATCCTGACATTGAAAATATTCCCGCTTATGATACAGCCGGCAGTGCAAAAATGATTAAAGAAGAGAAAATGCTGGATAGTGCCGCTATAGCAAGCAAGCAGGCTGCGTTTCATTATGATATGGTGATACTCGAAGAAGGAATTGAAGACCTTGAAGAAAATTACACAAGGTTTTTTATACTGTCAAAATCCAAGATTATAAACGATAATGCAAATAAAACATCCATTGTTTTTTCAGTAAAAAATGAAGCGGGAGCGCTTTTTAAAAGTCTGAGCGTATTTTCGCTCAGGGATATTAATCTTTTGAAGATTGAATCGAGACCGGTGCACGGAAAACCCTGGGACTATTATTTTTATCTCGATATTGAAGAGAATATAAATAATGAAAAGGGAATGAAAGCAATAAATCATCTGGAAGAGATAACAAGTTATTTGAAAATATTAGGATGTTATCCCAAAGGGTGATTGACTTTTTGAGAAAGAAAGAACTAATGTAAGGTAATAAACAAGAAATTAGCTCACTGTTGGTGTTGTCACCTAAGCTCACTGTTAAGCTCACTGTTGGTGTTGTCACCAACAGTGTAAAAGGTAAATAATTTATGAAATCAAATGTAATTGAATTTGAAAAAGAGCATTGGTTTTTCAATACTTCAAGCATTTTTAATTTTAACTACCTACTACATAAAAAAGAATACGCTGAAATTGTTTTAAATAGCTTGAATTATTTTGTCCTAAACAACAAGCTATATATAGGTGCATTTGTTATAATGCCAAATCACATTCATCTTATAATAAAAACAAAAAATAATTATAGATTATCTGATATCAATAGAGACTTTAAGAAATTCACTGCCCAGAAGATTATTTTCACTATGAAAGATAAACATGATAGTTTGATTGAAAGTTTCATAGTCAACAAATGTGATCGGGAAATTCAGATTTGGAAACGTAATTTAAATATAAAAAATGTTTATAGTGCTGACTTTATGATTCAAAAAATGGAATATGTGCATAATAATCCTTGTCAAAAACATTGGAATTTAGTTAATTCACCGGAAGACTATGAATTTTCAAGTGCTTCTTTTTATATTAATAATATACCAAATAAGTATTTAGACCTTTTTGATTTGAGAGAAATTCTTTAATAAAAGTGTGTTGGTGACAACACCAACACACAGCTTGTAATGTAAGGTAATAAGTAGGAAATAAGCTCACTGTTGGTGTTGTCGCCAACAGTGTAAAAAGTAAATAATTTATGAAATCAAATTTAATTGAATTTGAAAAAGAGCATTGGTACACGCTTGGCGAGGTGTTCTTCACCTCGCTATTTTTGAGAGTTAATAATTTTTTTGCCATATTTCTTTTTTGCTGGCATATTCTCAAAACTCCGAACTAATTATTTCTCCTTTACCACCTGCCTTAATATGTACGGCTTTACAATAGATGTCCAGAGTTTATAGCCCTTTTCGTTCAGGTGCAGCCCGTCTTCTACAAACAAATCCGGACCGGGCGTGCCGTATCTTCCAATCATCGGCGGACCAATATCGATATGCTCCACTAAAGCATTGTTTAAAGAAAAAATCTTAACAAGTTTATTTGCCTTATCCATTTTATCCCACAATGCCCACCGCCTGATGCTCGGTTTGATTGTGATGTACATTATAACTGTTTCGGGAAGTGATTCGTGAATTTTTTTAACTAAAAGTTTGAAATCATCGTAAACCATTTCGGAAGTTTTTCCTGCAGAAATATCGTTATCACTCTCATAAACCACAACAATACCCGGTTTGTATGGTATAATAATCCTGTCCGCATAATACAAAAGGTCGGATGTTTGAGAGCCGCCAAATCCGCGGTTTATCACATTGAAAGGAATAAAATCTTCTGCGAGGGTTTTCCACAGTTTTATGCTTGAACTGCCGGCAAAAACAATTACGCCTTGAGAAGGAAAGTGAATTTTGTCCGCTTCCTCAAATTCCCGAATTGCTTCCTCATACCTTTTGGGGTCGTCCTTATATTTATAAATTTTGGATTTCTCGTCTGATATAACAGTATCAGAAAGCAGTGAAGAGAGTAGTAAAAAAATAATTAAAAAAATAATTTTTTTCATATTATCACCCCTTAATATAATTCTAATCTTTACAAATTTAATAACTTATTAATGAAATGTCAAAGTATTTTTTATGTCGAAAGATTTTTGTTACTTGAGAAAAATAGTTGAATATAAATAAATAATTGTTTAATTTAAAAACATAATTAATTGCTTAAATGTATTGGAGGCATAATGGATAATAAAAAAAATATTTCGAGGAGACAGTTTTTGGGTGGTACAATTGGAGGTTTGGGAGTGTTATCTTTGAATATAAAACCTTTATCAGAGTGTTTTTCTCAATGGCGTCCGTTTGACTGTCATATTCATCTTCCGTCGTTGAGCGGCGATACCTATATGTGGCACAATGTTTTACCTTCTTCGCCTGACTGCAAAAGCTTTTTTGATTATTTAAAGCGATACGGAATAGAGAAAATTCTCGGGCAGGGAAATCCGGATGTGCCGAGAGATTCCAATGTTGCTGAACTTATTACAAGTGCTAACGATGCTTCTCTTTACTGGCGTGATAAAAATCCTGATTTTGTAATTCCGACTTGTAGTGCTAATCCTAACTTTCTCGATGTTTCATTGAAGGAAATGGAGAGAATGCGAAAAGAGGGTGCTGTCTGGCTGGGTGAATTTACCGGATATATGCACGGATACGAATACGATACTCCTGAGTTCTATAAAATTGCCGAAGCTGCATCGGACTTGAATTATATTATTTCGATTCATATTAGTGCTGACAAAATGGAGAAATTGCTCAAAGATTTTCCAAAAGTAACCTGGAATTTATGCCATTTTAACCGCACTAAACAAGATATGATTGAACGGTTTGAGCTCGGCAGAAAATATCCTAATATGTTGATAGATACATCGGGGTCGGGTGTTGAACGGGTAGGTATGTTAGAATTAGCAGTTGAAATAATGGGTGCTGAAAAAATATTATTCGGTTCCGATTTTCCAATTAATGAACCGGGGCAGTCACTCTGTCGAATAAACAATGCATTTATAACGGAAAATGATAAAAAGAAAATAATGCGTGAAAACCTGGTAAGAATACTCAAGGAACACGGAGCTTCTTTATAACAGAAAGTGAATTCTAATAATTTAAATGACAAAGCTTTGCCAAATTTACAATGATTACTACAGGAAGAGATTTAATTCAAAGTTCCAATGAACCTTGTTAAAAAGTATTAGTCTTGATATATTACTTGTTTATAGAAAATTATATGAGTGAAAATAAAAAATATATGGATTTTCAATAATTATGAAAGAAATCCAAACATACATTTCCGACTCGGCGGCTGAATATATGCGCAAAGAGATAAGAGAAGCAGATGGGAAAGAGGTGTTTTTCTGCGGATATACCGATGAAAACAGTGTCATAAACAATGTAAATGTACTCGCCAGAGGAAATGAATTCTCTGTGCCTGCTGTTATTGACTTTTTGTCTCCGGAAAATATTGTGATTCACAATCACCCTTCGGGAGCTTTAGAGCCGTCTTTCGATGATATAAATATTGCATCATACCTTGGGAATCGGGGTATCGGTGTATATATTGTTAACAACGAGGTTTCGGATATTTATGTAGTCGTTGAGAAATATCAGGAAGAAAAAAAGAATCTTCTCGAAAAAGAAAAATTATTGAAAATTCTCCAATCCGGCGGGGAAGTCTCGAAAAAACTTAAAAATTATGAACTCCGCAAAGGACAACTCCAGATGATGGAGGATATTATAAACGGCTTTAATAAAAATAAAATCCGGATTATCGAAGCTGGTACCGGTATCGGAAAAACACTTGCATATTTGATTCCCGCTATATACTGGTCGCTGGAGAATAAAGAAATATGCATAGTTTCGACCAATACAATAAACCTTCAGGAACAAATAATCAATAAGGATATCCCTTTTCTTCAGGAAGTTCTCGATGTTGAATTCAAGGCGTCTTTGATTAAAGGGAGAAATAATTATATCTGCCTGAGGAAAGTTGAGACAGAAGAAAGAGAAATACCGGCATTATTTCTTGAGGGAAAAGAAGAACTGAAATTAATTATAGATTGGGCAAGGCAAACCGCAGACGGCGATAAATCGGGATTGACTTTTATCCCGGCACCTGAGACGTGGGAAAAGGTTTGCTGTGAGGCAGACACCTGTATTAAAATGAAATGCCGTTATTTTGAAAATTGTTTTCTACTGAAAGCAAGAAGAAAAGCCGCCGCTTCAAACCTTTTGATAATTAATCATCATCTGCTTTTTGCCGATTTGTATATCCGCTCAAAATCAGGACAATTTTCAGATATAGCAGTTCTTCCACCCTATTCGAGAATAATAATTGACGAAGCCCATCACACTGAAGAAGTCGCAACCAACTACTTTAGACTTGAGGTTTCGAGAGGGGGAATTATCAGAACTCTTGGAAGAATTTATTCCGTGAGAAAAACAGGTGAATCAAAAGGACTTCTTTCGATACTGAGAACTAAACTTATTGTAAAAAACAAAGGAAGAATAAAAACAGAGATTTCTCCTATTATTTTGAATATTGAAGAAGTCCTGATTCCTCAAAAGAATGAGCTTACTTCTCAAGCTGAGGATATATTCAAATCGATTTCGATGCTTGCACATAATATCGACGATAATTCTTTTGAGAATAAAAAATTACGGATAAAAGAAAATATAAAAAATTCTAAATTATGGAAAGAAAAAATAATTCCGGAAATATTTGATTTTCAGAAAAATCTAAAAAGTTTCTCGAAGAACCTGAAAAATCTTAAAGAATCGATAAAATCTTTACCTTATGAGGTTTATAAAGAATTTGAAGACAGGTTAATCGAACTAAATTCAAAAATTGGAAGAATTAAAGAACTAATAGAAAGATTACAGGAAATTTTTCATACCGATAAGTCGGATAGAGTAAAATGGATTGAAACCGAAAAACTTACATATTACGAAAGGATTGCTGTTATTTCTGCACCCCTGAATATTTCATCCGAACTTGTTCCGGTTCTTTTCGAGCATTTCAAAACCATAGTGCTTACTTCGGCAACTCTTGCAGTGAATAGAAAATTTGATTTCTTTAAAAAAAGAATCGGCTTATCAGAAATATCACACGATAAATATTCAGAATCAATTATTTCCTCATCATTCGACTATCAAACTCAGGTGATAGTCGGTATACCTAATGACCTTCCATTACCCAAAGACCGGGATTTTAATGTAAACATTAATAAATTAATCTACCGCTCGGTCTCGCTTTCTAAGGGAAGAGCTTTTATACTTTTTACATCATATAAACTTCTGAACGATTCATATCAAAAACTTGAGGAGTCCTTATTAAAAAATCTAAATATAACTGCACTGAAACAGGGGAATTCCAGCCGTTCTTATCTAATCGATAATTTTCGCAGGGACATTTCATCGGTTCTTTTTGGAACCGATAGTTTCTGGGAAGGAGTTGACGTCGAAGGCAGCTCGCTGGAATCTATTATTATTGTTAAATTACCCTTCAGAGTGCCGTCTGATCCGATTATAGAAGCAGTAACGGAAGATATTGAAAAAAAGGGCGGAAACTCTTTTAACGAGTATAGTCTGCCTTTAGCGGTCATAAAATTCAAGCAGGGTTTCGGAAGACTAATCAGAAGAAAAACAGACCACGGATTTATTCTTATCCTCGATAAAAGAATTATTGAAAAATATTATGGAAAAATATTTTTAAATTCACTGCCAAAATGCAGAATTGTTTCAGGAACTTCAGACGATATATTCTGCGAACTAAATGAATTCTACTCTTCATTTAAGTGAATTTAATACGAAAATAGACCACTGATTACTATGATTTAAAACTGATTTCACAGATTAAACTCTTTTCCTACATATGCGTAGGGGCGGGTTTACCCGCCCTTTCTGCTGGCGAAGGTGTTCTTCACCTTCGCCCACGAAAAATAGGAACCCTGTTGAGCGGATTAGCTCTCTGTTGGTGTTGTCACCAACAGAGAAAAATCAAATATTTTCATCCTTCGTGGTGTGCCTTTGGCACATGAGTGTTTATTTCAAAAATAAAAACCACGAATTATAAGGATTAAATTATTTTCTTGGAACAGGATTTCTTTCTTCAATTAACCGTTCCGCTGTTCTGGGATTTATGTTGTTTATCATTCTTTTTGGCGGAAAATCATCCTTTGTTTCTCTCACCCATCCATCGAGAGCATCACGCATATCTTTCAATATATTCTGATATTCGGAACGGTAAACAAGATTTTCAAACTCATTTGGGTCTGTTTTGGTGTCATAGAGTTCCTCCGGCGGGCGTATAGCACGGAAAATCAACATCTGCTGTTTAGTAAGTTTACCGGCATCCAAAAGGGGCAGCATTCCTTGGTAACTCTTACTTCCCACCAGATCGCTTGCATGTAGAAACGGTTCTTGTGGGTAGTAATTCCGGATTAATTTATAACGGCTGCTTCGTGCACAGCGGATACGGTCGTCATTGTTGTGCCAGTTTCTTTCGGCAAAAATGTATTCTCTTCCCTTTGCACCCGAGTCAAAAAACAACTTCGACATATCCTTCCCTTCAAAATCCTTATTTGAATCTATTCCCAGAATCTCAAGCATAGAAGGAGTAAGATCAATTAAACTGATGAGACCGTTTTGAACGTTACCTTCAGGTATTTTTCCTTTCCATCTTGCAATCAAAGGCACACCGAGACCGCTGTCATATAGCGTCGTTTTTGCCCGGGGAAAAGGCTTTCCCTGGTCGCCAAAATATAAAATCAATGTATTCTCTGCTAATCCCTCCTCATCCAGCCAGTTCAATACTCTGCCGATTTCAGCATCCATATATGAAATCTCATCGTAATATAAAGCAAGCTCTTCCCGGACTTCCGGTATATCTGCCAGGTATGCGGGAACAACCACCTTATCCGGAGAATGCGGATTTTTAATCAGATTTTTTTGGAAGGGTCTGTGAGCCTCATTGAAGCCTATCGAAAGGAAAAAAGGCTTATCCTTCGGTCGGACCTGTGCAAAATCTTTCCAGCCGGTTGCATTTTGATAAATTTTATCGAACTGCTTTTCACCGACCGGTCCGAGATGCAGCTTGGCACAATTTCCGGTAAAATAGCCTTTCTCTTTTAGCATTGAAGGTAAAATAGTTGTGCCGGGAGGAAGTGTTGAATGCAGGTCTTTAGCTCCGGCAGTGTGTGGATACTCTCCGGTGAACATACTTGTCCTGCTTGGTGAACAGCTTGGAGACGTAGCAAAAGCACTTGTAAAACGAGTGCCGTTTTCTGCTAATGTATCTATATTTGGAGTCTTAACCGGATTCCCGTAACAACCGTGATCGGGCTTGCTGACATCATCCCCTATGAACCATATTATGTTAGGAAGTTTACCGGCCGGTTTCTTAATAGTTTTTGCAAAAGAGATGTTTTTAAGACCGACAGCACCCGCAGCAATACCTCCCATTGCAGCAAGTGATTCTCTCCGGGTAATCTTTTTTTGTTTGTGAGTTTTTTTCTTTACCATTTTGTTCTCCTGTTATGTTTACAGATACCACATCATGGAAAATGAGAAATTATTAAGTTATATTTTTTAAGAGGAAAAGATTCTTCTGTGAATTAAATATTTTTATAAGTTCCATAAAATTCTCTGTAATTCTGAAACTTTGTGCCTTTATCTATTTTCGTAAAACCGGCTCTCTTCCCTTAATCATTCGTTCGCCTGTTCTGTGATTAAAATAATTTACCATTCTTTCATTCGGGCTGACATCATTTGTTTCTGTTACCCACCCATCAAGAACACCCCGCATTTCATTTAGGATATTTTGATATTCAGAACGGTAAGCAAAATTTTCAAACTCATTTGGATCTGATTTGATATCGTAAAGTTCATCAGACGGGCGTAAAGAGCGGAAAATCAACATCTGCTGTTTAGTCAGTTTACCTTCATCCAAAAGCCGCAGCATTCCCTGACAACTTTCACCCCTTGTTATATCGGCGGCGTGTATAAATGGTTCTTCAGGATAGTAGTTACGAATATATTTATATCGTTTATTTCTTACGCAGCGAATGTGGTCATCATTGTCATGCCAGTTTCTTTCACTAAAAATATACTTTCTTCCTTCTGCGTCTGCATCAAAAAGCATCTTCATCAGGCACTTTCCTTGAATGTCGTTAATTGGAGTTATCCCCACAATCTCGAGCATAATAGGGGTCAAATCAACCAAACTTATGAGACCGTCTTGAACATTACCTTCAGGTATTGTTCCCTTCCATCTTGTAATCAAAGGCACACCGATACCGCTGTCATATAGTGTAGTTTTTGCCCGTGGAAAAGGCATTCCCTGGTCGCCAAAATATAAAATTAATGTATTTTCTGCTAAACCTTCCTCATCCAGCCAGTTTAATACTCTGCCGATTTCAGCATCCATATATGAAATCTCATCGTAATATAAAGCAAGCTCATCACGCACTTCGTCTATATCTGCAAGGTACGCGGGAACAACCACCTTATCCGGAGAATGCGGATTTTTAATCAGATTTTTTTGAAAGGGTCTGTGAGCTTCATGGAAACCTATCGAAAGGAAGAAAGGTCTATCCTTCGGTCGGACCTGTGCAAAATCTTTCCAGCCGGTTGCATTTTTATAAATTTTATCGAACTGCTTTTCGCCATTCGGACCAAGATGCAGTTTTGCACAATTACCTGTAAAATAACCTTTTTCTTTCAGCATTGAAGGCAAAATTTTTTGGCTGGAAGGTAACGGATCATGGAGATTTTCTGCCCCGGCAGAATGGGCATATTTCCCTGTGAACATACTCGTCCTGCTTGGCGAACAGCTTGGAGATGTCGCAAAAGCACTTGTGAAACGGACACCTTCACTAGCCAGCATATCGATATTTGGAGTTCTAACCGGGTTCCCGTAACAACCGTGATCCGGCTTACTCACGTCATCAGATATGAACCAGATTATGTTAGGAAGTTTACCGGACGGTTTTTTAATAGTTTTTGGAAAAGAGATATTTTTAAGACCGACAGCGCCCCCGGCGATACCTCCCATTGCAGCAAGTGCACATCTACGGGTAATTTTGTTTTTTTCATAAGTGTTTTTCTTTACCATCTTACCCTGCTGTTATGTTAAAAAGAAAAATGAGAAATTTTAAATGAATGAAAATCATTTTGTATTGATGAATTTAGCAATGTTCAAAATAGTAAAGAATCTTAACAATTCCAAAGCAAATATCTAAAAGTTTTTCAAATTTCTCTATTGGTGTTTTTACCAACAGAGATAAAAAAGACTTATACGTAAGTATCATTATTTATATAATACTAAAAACAATAAAACTATTGATTTACTGGTTTAATTTAATTATAGTTTAAACATGAAAGAAAACTAATAAATAAAAACAATTAAATATTGTGTCCCCAAATTTATAAATTTTATGACTCTTATTAATTAATGTTATTATTGATATTTTTAGTCAACATAGTTATGCAACTTAATAAAATTAAGAATATTAACTATATTTTCAAATTATGTCAAAAAAACAGATAAAACTTTCAATAAAAGAAGCAAAAGAAAGACTCGAAATTCAAATCACAAAAGGAAAAAAAATAGGTGATAATGGGATTTCGATTATTAAAGGCAAAAATAAATATCAAATAACGACACAAGATAGAGATAACTTTAAAACATATTTCGAACTTTGGATAGACATTACTTATGAAATTTTATATGAAATTTTTGTTAGTTCTGATTATGCAATAAAATTTCGGGAAACACATTCAAGTAAAAAAGAATATGTAAATTCTGATTGGATTCCAGATATAAGATATTATTTAGAAAAGCAATTAATTCCTAAACTCGATTATTTGAAGATTCTAAAAAACACACTTGATGATTTTGATGAGATGAATGAAAAAAAGGAAGAAGTTTTTCAACAAGAAAATGTTTTAAGTAATTTACCTGAGACAGATTCACTTACTCCCAAACCTCCTGAATTGCTTCAGAAGTTAAAATGGCTTAGGTTATTGGAAGACGCAATTGGAAATATATAATATTTGTAGTAGTTTTCATTGTTCTCGTATGGCTTGCTAAGCCCTTCATTACTGATATTTTTAAAAGAAGATAATACATAAGTATCAACCGACTCCAAACACGTAAAATTTGGAAACATAATACTTATTTCTTAACAATAGACTTAAAAAATCATACGTCTTCTTATGCCACTTTTATCAAGAGTTGTCACATTAGGATATCATCGAGGAGCGTCTCAATCGGTGAGTACTGCGAAAAAGTAAAAGATTACAATATCTTTATCCTGATAAAAAAAAATCCCCGGTCAATGAATGAACGGGGATTTTTAATGTCGGTTTGAACTAAACTTTTGTAACTTCGGTGGCTTTTTCGCCTTTTGGACTTGGAGCAATTGAAAATTGGACCTTGTCCCCTTCGTTCAAGTTTTTATCTCTCTCGTCCTCGATGTCATTACTATGGACAAAAATATCACTACCGCTTTCACGGGTAATAAAACCATAGCCTTTCCGACTGTTAAACCATTTGACTACACCTTGTTCCATTGAATTTACCTCTCTGTAAGTTTTATTAATCTTCTGCACAACTTAATGCAGTTTTATATTTCCGGTCCTATGCAATAAAATAATAACGTTATTTTAAAGAAACTGCAGACCGGAACGCCTTTGAGTTGTATAAAACTTACAAAGGTGTTATTATATAAATACTGTTACAATTGTACAATTTATTTGATATAATATAACACTAAATATTTGAAAAACCTAATCTTTTTTATTTATTTATCTAAAATATGGATTTAAATTATTCGTGACGTTTCAACTCCAATGCTCCACAAATCGCATTCTATTTATTCTAATCTTAAAATTTCTATCACAATTTTTGGGTACTACTTATTTAATATTTTGCCGGTCATAGGGACAAAAACAACATCCATAAGATGCCTGATATCTGTCAGTTCACCATTTTTTTTCGTACCCAAAGTCAAGGTTTGCCAGTATCTTGTACTTCCGAGCGGTAAAAGGAGTTTGCCTCCCTCTTTAATCTGTTTTATAAGAGGAGGCGATATGTGATTAGCAGCTGCAGTTATGATAATTGCATCAAAAGGAGCATATTCTTCCCATCCATAATATCCGTCGCCATATTTCGTTTTTACATTGTGATATCCCAGATATTTCAGTTTCTTTTTAACTTTTGCTGCAAGTATTTCCTTTACTTCGATAGAAAAAACAGAATCTGTCAATTCAGCGAGTACCGCTGCCTGATAGCCGGAACCGGTTCCAATTTCGAGAATTTTATCACCCGGTTTAACATCAAGAATCTGCGTCATCATTGCAACAATATAAGGTTGAGAAATAGTCTGTCCCTCGCCAATCGGGAGGGGATGGTCATTATATGCTTCTCTTTTAAATTTTTCATCCACAAAAAGATGCCTTTTTACTTTTCCCATCACTTCGAGAACTTTTGGGTCTGTTATATCTCTTCTCTTTAGTTGATACTCCACCATATTTTTACGCAATTGAGTGAACTGCTCTTCAGTTTGAAACGGGGAAAAAAATAATAATATAATAAAAATTGTGGGAAAATATAGCTTATTTGTACTTTTTTGAAATTCCTTTTTTATCATAATAATGTTGTCCTGTATTTTACTTAATAAGCAAACTTAAACAAAAATTAGATTATTAATCCCTCATTTGAAGGATTTTTATTAGACTGCTGAAAAAGTCCAATAATATTGTCTATACCGGAATAATAATTTATATTTAATAACACGAAAATATTTATTTAAAGATAATTAGACAGAAATATAAAAACAAGTGTTTTTATAATTTAAAAAATTTTAATTAAATTGAAATCTTTTCAGAAACTAAATTGTTGTTATTTCAAAGAAGTAATTGACTTAATAAAAAAAAATATATATATTGGTAAACTATTTTCATTAAATAACAAAATATAAGACTATGATAAAGAGAATTCTGCCGGAAGAATTAAAGCTGGGGATGTTTATAGAGAGCGCCGTGTTTGAAAAAGGAGAAATGCGAAGTGCTGATTTTGTTGATAATGTACTTATTGACAGCATAAAGAAACTAAAGAAATATCAGGAAAAGGGAGTATTAAAGTATTTATATATCGATACTGACAAATTCGTCGAGATAAAAGAAGAACATTTGAAGCCTGAAAAAGAAGAAGAAAAGAAACCGCTTGTGGTTGAAAAGGTAGAAGAGATAAAGAAACCCGAACCTGAAGAAGTAGAACCTGTTCCATTTAAAGAAGAAATAAAAGTTGCAGTTGAAGTGAAAAATGTGGCACACAATGTTGTTAAAGATTTTATGGAGAATGTAAGACTTGGTAAAGACATCGATACCCAGGTTGTAGAAACACAAGCTTCAGATATGGTTGATAGTGTCTTGCGTAATGATAATGCACTTGTCAGTTTGACAAGAATCAAGAGTTTTGATGAATATACATTTAATCACTGCGTAAATGTAACGATTCTTGTCACAACATTTGCGAAGAGACTCGGATTTAACAGAAGCAGGCTGGAAAGACTTGCAACCGGTTCACTGCTGCATGATGTTGGCAAGGTTAAGATTCCGGATAAAATCCTGAACAAGCCGGGACGTTTTACTCCGGAAGAGAGACAAATTGTTCAGAACCACCCTGCTTTCGGGGCAGAAATATTGGAAAAAAATAAACTTATTAACAATGAATCGATCAGGTTAGCTTTAGAACATCATGAAAGATTAGATGGAACAGGATATCCTAACAAACTTACAGAAAACGAACTTCATATAGATTCTAATATTATTAGTATCTGCGATGTTTATGATGCATTGACAAGCAAAAGAGTATATAAACCCGGATTTCCTCTGCCGAAAGCCCTAAGAATTATCCTTGAAAAAGCCGGTACGGAATTTAAACAAAATCTCGTTCAAACGTTGATTAAAATTGTAGGA
>SDBU01004128.1_pt1 | contig 18043 bp, 17 predicted proteins | sample 2277071 | NCBI WGS metagenome assembly SDBU01 (sample SAMN10397929, study PRJNA504765) | marine sediment metagenome | isolation source: marine sediment core GS08_GC12, 126 cmbsf | place: Arctic Ocean: Gakkel Ridge, Loki's castle | collected 2008 | reverse complement strand
AAGTTCCGAAGTCCAGCGGTGGGAAGCCACGGCCCAGGAAAAAGCGGACCTGATGCTTGAGTTTTTCCTTCTGGAGCGTGATCAGGAAATTGAAGCCCAAATACGCCAGGAAGCCAGAGCTTACCAGGAAGCTTTACGACGGAACGAGAAGCAAAACGTCATCAAGGCATTCATACGTATGTCCCTGCTGACCTACACTACAATTAAGGGCACACCAGGGCTCGGCTCTGGCGCTGTGGGGCTGGGTAAGTCTTACTCCAAACTGTTCACTGGAACGGGAAACCTGTTAACAACCGGGGAGGGTCTCCAGCAACTGGGTCATCTACTGAATGTAATTAACGGACTGACGCCAGCAGATGCACCCTATGCATTTAATAGTAAGCAACTCTCCGGTAGGGTTGGTTCGGGGGGTGCATCCGTAGCGATAGAAACCATCCAAGAACTGGGTAATCCTCTTGCCGTAGGTACCAAGATAGTGCAAGAGACCATCAAGCTGATAGTTCCAACCGACTTTTCGCTGAGCCAGGATGAACTTGACATTCTTAAACGACAGCATGACCAGCTCGGCCAGATTAATTTGGCGCTGGATGAGAGCTATGAGGCTGCCAGAGTCAAGCAGGCCCGTATGAACGAAATAAACGCACAAATAGGCCAACTGGACGGGCAACTTACACAGCTGGAAACCTCTGAGAAAAAGCGTGTAGCCCGCTCTCTTACCTCCACTTATGAAAAGGCACTTCAGTAAACATTATAGAAAATCGGCTGAAATTATTGTTCCTTTTAAAAAAAGAACCTTTTTACAATTTAACGGTGTAGCTAAACGGTATTGCCCACGAGTACTCATGAGTGGACAAACATACCGATGTTCGTGCAATGGTAGCTAAATAGTTAGCTAAAAATAGTATAGGGGGAGCAGTTCTGCTCCCCCTATTTAATTAATAAAGGAACGATTGTTTTGGGGCACAGGTCATGATGCTCAATAATGATATCGAGGGTCGTTGGGTTAACGGCAGTATCGGGAAAATAACCGGTATAACTCAGAACAGGAAAGGCTAGGCCACAGTTCTATCACGATAACCCTTGATACTTATAGCCATGTGGCGCCGGGGTTACAGCAAGCGGCAGCTAATAGTTTTGACGAAGCCTTTACCACCAAGTATAATAAAGCTCTCAGTAGCAAATTAGTAGCAAAACCTGAAATACTAAGTAAATAAACCCTGATATTAGCTTCAGGCGCCTATAGCTCAGCGGACAGAGCATCGGTCTTCGGAACCGAGGGTCGAGGGTTCGAATCCCTCTAGGCGTGCCAGTTTTCGTAGCTGAAATGACCAAAGGGAAGCCCTCATTGCTGAGGGCTTTTTGAATTTTGCTAACAACCTTGTTTCTCGATGAATTCTATAACTCCGATGGCTTTAGCTGGCGGCACCGACGATTAACTTTATGAACCGAACCAGCGCGCCGACTCCCAACCCGACCGCGATGATGATTAGCCCGATGGTTACCGCTGCCGGCACGATAGCGGCGGCGGCGGCACCGGGAATCACACTGAAATCAAAGGGGAAGATGGATACCAGATTGGCCACCACGACAACGCCGATCACGGTGAGGATAATCTGAATAATCTCCCGCAGCCAGTATCGATCATAGGTGACCAATAGAATGTTAGCGGCTGCGGAGATGACTAAGGCTGTAACCAGCATCGGCAGCCAGTCAAAGTAGTCGCTGGTGAGCATCGATAGCCTGCTGACGCTCCCGTCGGCTTCGACATGGTACCAGGCTATATAGCGGTGGAAGAAGGAGGAGAAAATAAGCATAACCACGTTCCAGAAGATTGCGGCGCTATAACCAGTAATCCGGCCGGCCCTGGTGTGTGCGAAATAGTCCTCCGCTCGCTTGCCAAACTCTTCCACCTTTGCTGATATTGCCGGAGAGGATACTGCTGGAGGCTCCGCTGGTGATGGTGGCACCTCGCCGGGGCTGGCCGGTTCAGCTGTTTCGGGTTTTTCACCACGCCGGGTAACCGGCCGTATTCCTTCAGCCACCTGGCCTGCCAGTGGCACCTTGTACAGCTCACCCTGGTAAGCCTTGACCATCAGCAGTATCCACAGAATGAAGACCAGGATGCCGATAACAGCACCGAAGAAGCCGCCGATAACAGGTAGCCAGCTCAGCAGGGCACTGGCGACAGTCAGCGCACCGAAGGTAACTATCGACTGGAGGGCATGGAAGCGAACGAACTGGTTCTTTTGCTCGATGACCAGAAAGACAATGCCCGTAATCCAGCCACCCAGGTAACAAAGTAATCCAGCAATATTTGGCTCCAGGCCGGTTGTCGAGCCACCGGTAGCCATCCGCTGTTGCTGCTCAGCGTCAATCCGCGCCTTCTCTTCCTCGTAGATTTTATGTCTTTCTTCAGCTGAAAACTGCATCACTGCCTCACTCTGCCGAGGCATATTATAGCAGAAATTCCTTAACAACTGAACCGGGCAGAATCACACCCCCTCCGCAGCCGTAATTGCACCAGGCAGGCTGGACCCGCCTCCACCCGGGAGGTTGACAAATAGCCAAGCAAAGGATTAAAGTGCTAGTCACAGTATCTAAAACAGGCTGACATCGGATTATTGGTTCAGGAGGTGGGGTGGATGAAATATAAAAGAACGGCACTCGAACCGCTGGCAAAGTCTAGCGATGGCTGGTGCCTTTCTCATTTGAACGGCTTGGCCTCAACTGTCATTCTGAGCAACGAAGTGATGAAAAATCTATGGGTGGGGAGGGTAACCTGGATGCAGCCCTTTTGGGGGCAAAACCCATTTGAACAAGACCGGGGACATGAGCTGCCAGTGGACTCTCAGGGAGGCGCAATTCGATGGGAGATAGCATGGTAACCGGATTTCCAGATTTATGGCTATGGCTGGTATTGGTAATTGTCGGCCTGTTGCTCATCTTGCTGGAACTCATCGTTGGCGTGGAGACCGGCTTTGACCTGGTGTTTATCGGCTCAGCCTTTATCCTGGGAGGGCTGGTAACCTGGCCGTTTCATTCCTGGCTGCTCTCACTGATCATCACCAGCCTGATCTGTATTGCCTACGTGTTTATCGGCAGGAGGTATGTCCACCGGTGGACTGCGGTGAGCCAGACGAAAACCAACATCGATGCCATCATCGGCAGGCAGGGAATTGTGCTGCGCAGTATTGCCAGAAATGTTGATGGTTTGGTTAAGGTCGGCAATGAGCAATGGCGGGCCAGGGCAGCCGAGGACATCAAGGAAGGGAACGAAATCGTTGTCATTAGCGTCAGTGGCGTTACTTTAATCGTCCAAAAAAGCAACGGAGGTGATTGAAAATGGGTGCAGGAATTATAGTCCTGATAATCGTCCTGGTGCTGGCAGTAATTCTGCTGGCCAAATCGGCGACCATTATTCGCCAGGCCGAGAAGGGTGTCGTGGAGAGGTTCGGTCGCTACAAAGAAACCCTGGACCCGGGGCTCAGGTTTATCGTGCCTTTTATGGATACCCTGAGGTTTAGAGTCGACATGCGGGAAACCGTGCTCGATATCGAGCCCCAGCCGGTCATCACCAAGGACAATGTCACCGTCACCGTAGATGCCGTGGTCTACTACTTTGTCACCGAGGCCCAGGCCGTCAAATACGAAGTAGCCAACTTCTACTCTGCCGTCAGCAAGCTGGCACAGACCAACCTCAGAAACGTAATCGGTGACATGAGCCTTGATGAAACATTGACCTCCAGGGAGCGTATCAATACTGCCTTGAGGGAAACCCTCGATGAGGCCACCGATAGGTGGGGGGTAAGGGTAACCAGGGTGGAGGTCAAGGAAATCGAGCCACCCAGGGACATCTCCGATGCCATGAGCAAGCAGATGAAAGCGGAAAGGGAGAAGAGGGCCACCATCCTGGAGGCAGAGGCCTACCGGGAGAAACAGATACTGGAGGCGGAGGGAGATAAACAGAATTCGATACTGGTGGCTGAAGGCGACCGGCAGGCAGCGATATTGAGGGCCGAGGGTGAGGCTCAGGCAATCGAAGATGTATCGATGGCAGCTGATAAGTTCTTTGTCGGCAATGCCCAGTTACTGAAACAACTGCAGGTAACTCAGGCCTCCCTGGAGGATAATACAAAATTAGTTATGTCCGACCAGTCGAGGCTGATTAATGTGCTGGGACTTGGAGAAGCGCTAACCGGAACGCAACCAAAGTCAAAGTAAGCACCTGTCCTTCTTCGCAAGGATAACACGGCGCTCTTCGGGATGTAGCCTCCAGGAAAATGAGCTAAGGGCACTGGCACCGCCCACTGGATAGCGGTGGCGGGTGCCCTGCTGGCTGATAACTTTCCCGTCGTCACCAGCAACCGAAACAAGCAGGCTGGCACCATTGTCAGCAGCTTCAGCAACCTGTCTTTGGCACGCCTGCAGCCAGCGGTGACACTAACCGGTCTACGGAGATAATCTCTTGTCTTGCCGAACGGAGGAACCAGGATGAAGTATGATTTCGACCAGGTATGCTCCAGGCAGAATACGAACTGCGTTAAATGGGACGCCGTCCAGACCATCTTCGGTAGCAGCGACCTGATTCCAATGTGGGTAGCCGACATTGATTTCCCGGCGGCCAGACCGATTGTCGAGGCACTGGAGGCACGAACCGGGCACCAGTTCTATGGCTATACCCAGCCGGGGCCGGGCCTGATCGAAGCCGTCGTTGAGCGCCTGCAGCGGAAGTTCGGCTGGCAAATAGAACCGGAATGGGTAGTCTTCACCCCCGGTGTTATTCCGGCGATAAACATTGCCGTCAGGTCACTGACCCGCCCCGGTGACGAAGTTATCCTGCAAGAGCCCACCTATTACCCCTTTTTCTCGGCAATTAAGCAGAACGGATGCCAGCCAGTCACCAATAAATTAAAGCTATCCGGCGGACACTATCAGATGGACTTTATCGACCTGGAAAGCAAGTTTCAGGCCAGGGTTGGCATGCGTGATACTCCGAGCCGGGTAAAGGCTATTATTCTCTGCAACCCGCAAAACCCTATCGGGCGTCTCTGGAACCGGGCAGAGCTGACCCGTCTCGGAGAGATTGTAGTCGGCCACGGGGCGACCGTAATTTCCGATGAAATCCATTGTGAGCTACTGTTCAAGGGCAATCAACATACTCCATTCGCCGCTATTTCCGGGGAATTCGAGCAGAACTCTATTATCTGTATGGCGCCCAGTAAGACCTTCAACCTGGCTGGCCTGCAGGCTTCCTCAATCATCATACCGAATCAGAAGCTACGTGATACCTTCAATCAAGCCCGGGCAGGTATCCCCACCCCGAACCTCTTCGGGTTAACGGCAATGGAGGCCGCTTACCGCAACGGCGATGAATGGCTGGAGCAACTGCTGGATTACCTGCAAGCGAACCTGGAATTCACCCTTGAATACTTCAGCCAGAAAATCCCAAAAATCACGGTCATTAAACCGCAGGCAACCTATCTGCTCTGGCTCGACTGCCGGGCACTGGGGTTGGATAAGATGGCATTGAGGGATTTTATGCGGCGGCAAGCCAGGGTAGGCCTTGATGACGGTTTCATCTTCGGGGCCGGTGGTTCCGGCTTCCAGCGGATGAATATCGCCTGCCCCCGGGGCATTCTCGAGGAAGCGTTGCACCGGATTGAGCTAGCCGTTAATTCACTATGATATATTTTTGTAACGAGTTGATGCCAAGAAATACTATTATCAATTCAAGCCAGCTGGAGAAAGCATTCTTCCCCTATGAGCAAAAACTGCTTGCCCAGCAGCGGCGGCGGCGCTTCCTCGGCGTCAAGGAAGTGGAGCGACCGACCTATGAACAGTACATCATCGGCCCCATCGAGCGCTTCGACCGCCGTCAGAATGCCTTCGCAACCCTGCTGCCCGATAACCCCTTCGGAGAAGAATTCCGCCAGCGGTTCCAGGCACGCACCGGGGGTGATTCCCGGCAGCCCCTGCCCTATAGCCAGCTGGAACCGGAAGACCGCATTGGTCGCAGCCTGAACTCAGCGGCCGGGCGGCTGTGCCGGGAGTACTCTCCCGATACTCTGCCGATTACACCCCCTGCCGGCTAACCTTACCGCCGTTATCGTATCCTGCCGGCGGACAGCCTGGTATCGGCCTTAGTTTGACGCGGAATTCATCATCAGGGCGGCTGTTACCCCATCCGCCTCTTCCCAGGCGGTTTCTATTTAACCCCACTCCATTCCTTGACCAGCGCTACTGCCGTCATCGCATCCCGTCCAAAGGCATCGGCATCGGCGTACTTGCTTATTTCCCGATCAATCTGGCCGCCGCCAATCATTATCTTGACCTTATCTCGCAGCCCAGCCGATTTTATCGCCTCCACTGTTTCCTTCATCGAATCAAAAGCCAGTGTCAAAAAGCCGCTCAAGCCGACGACGGGTGCCTCGGTCTCCTTTATCTTATCGATGAATTTTTGGGGCGGCACGTCGACACCGAGGTCGTAGACCTCGAAACCGCTAACATCCAGCATAAAGACCACGATGTCTTTACCGATATCATGAATGTCACCGGCCACCGTGCCGATAATTACCTTACCGAGGCGTTCGACTGGCACCTCTTGCTTAAGCTCGGGCATAACCAGCTTGGTTACCTCTTTAAAGATTTCGCCGGAATAAATAAGCTCGGGAAGAAAATACTTACCGGCACCAAATCGCTCGCCGACCAGCTCAATCCCACTTCTACACTCCGCCAGAATTAAATAGGGGTCTTCACCACTCTCCAGCTTTTCCCTGGTCAGCCTTAAAGCTTCTCCTTCCTCTAAATCAGCAATCGCCTTCGTTAGCTCGCCACTCATTACTGCTTACCTCCCTGATGTTATCTTTTATTGACTTTTATATTACTACTATCGGCAAATTCATACCACTCTACGGGAAAAGCAATCCAGCCGATGGCAGCGAAATATAAAAAAGCCGGCAACCGGGGGTTGACAAATCCCGAAAGCTATTGTATACTAAGGTTACTACTATTGTCACCTATTATTTAAAATGAAACTTTCAAGCAAAGGACGCTACGGAACCAGGGTACTGATCGACATTGCCCGGCATGAAGACGGCAAGCCGATACTACTAAGAGATGTGGCGGAACGGCAATCTATCCCGCTGTCGTATCTTAAACGGCTAATTGCCCGGCTGGTGGGTGGAGGGATATTGAGGAGTATGCGGGGTGTCGGCGGCGGGGTCTTGCTGGCCAGACACCCGCAACAGATAAAGCTCCAGGAGGTGCTTGGAATCCTGGAAGGCTCGACGCCCCTGGTGGAATGTATCAGCAACCCGGCAGTCTGTGAGCGCTCCGGGTGGTGCGCCGCCCGTGATACCTGGGCTGAACTAGAGATGGCAACCAGCCAGATTCTGGAGACGACAACCCTGCAGGACCTGGTCAAGCGCCAGGAAAAGAAGCTGCAGGCTACCGGCGCAATGTATCACATCTAACCAAGCGGCGGCGGGTGGCGGAGAATGTTGAAGCGGAGCGAGGCCAACACGGCCACGATTATTGATTGAAGTAGACGCAGTCAGCTTTAAAGAGACGTTAGTCACCAGCGAGAAATAGGCGGATATTTAAAATGAATAAAGTATGGGATAAAGAGCCTGGGGAAAACCGGGACAAAGTACCTGGCGGAAACCGGGGTGAAATGCTTATATCGGAGGTTTTAGCCGCGATTAAAAGCATTCGATATGGCCAGGTTCAAATAACCATCCATAATTCCGAAGTAGTCCAGATTGATAAGACCGAGAAGATCAGAATACCGAGGCCAAGAGCCGGGATTGGTAACTAGCCGACCCGAAAACGGGAGGCTGCAGATTTAACTCATTAAAAGAGAAAACCGGGCCGGCCAGACAGCTGGAGGCTAAAACAGGAGGAAAGAGTGAGCTTAATTAGCAAAGTAATGATCGGTCTGGTGCTGGCGGTGATGTTAACCGGTGGCATTGTTACTGCCTGCCAGAAAGCACCGGCGGCAACCACGCCGGCGGCAACCACGCCAGCTGAAACCACCAAAGTAGTTTTCGGTGACTGGGGGGTCGGCCCGACCTGCCTGGCTCCATTTTATGTGGCTCTCGAGGACGGATTCTTTGCCCGGGAAGGGCTGGAGGTCGAGCATGTCAGGTACCCCGGCATGAAAGAGGTGTATGAAGCCCTATCCCTGGGCAGGGTTGACTTCTCACCGGTACCGACTCACCTGGTCAATCTACTGGAGGAAGGGTTTAACATCAAAGCCACCCTGGCCATCCACCCCGGGTGCATGCAGGGTATCGCCGACGTGAATCAGCCCATCTACGAGGTAAAAGACCTGAAAGGCAAAAGGATTGGCATCCCCGGTTTCGGGACCTGCCCCCACGCCTTTACTTCCTGGGAGTTACTGAAGGCCGGATTGGACCCGGAGACAGACGTGGAGTTTAAAGCCTATTCCCCGCCGGACTTGCTGGCTGCCCTCAAGAGTGGCAAAATCGATGCCATGCTCGTTCTCGACCCAATCGGGCAACTGGCCATCAATGACGGCATTGGCCGGCTTATCTTCTCCACCACCTACCCGGAACACGGCTACAGTGATGTCTACTGCTGCCTGCTCAGCCTCAATGCTGATTTAATCGAAAGCGAACCGGATACGGCGGCCGCTATCACCAGAGCCATCGTTGAGGCCGGCAAATCCATTACCGGCCGTGAGAGTGAAGTGGCCCAGATGATGATTGACCAGCAGTATTCGGTGGGTGACCCGGAAGTTCATGGTTTTCTGCTGCAGCAGTACGATTTCAGCAACCCCTCTATTCAGGGTATCGAGGACACCCTTCGCTATTATGGGGCTTTATACCAATATGTCGGTATCATTAGACCTGAAACGGATATAGATGCCTTAATCGCCAACAGTGTCCGGCGGGTAATCGCAGAGGTAGGTGATTCCCCGGTGCCGCCACCACCAACGCTACCTTAGAATGTTAAAGGCCTAATGAAAAAGGATTGATGATGCGCCAAGCTACAAGTGAGCCGAAAATATCAGTGGCCAGGCTGATGCCAGTAATTATGGTAGCCATTGTTTACGTTGTGCATCGGTACATCGCTGATGTGGTTACCTATACCGGCAGTGATAATCTCGACTGGCTCTTGCTAGCTCTGGGGTTAGCCAGCGGCGGCAATCTGGTCGCCGCCATCGGGTGGCGGAAGAGCAGCCCGGCAATAATCGAGCGGGGCGTCGTTATCATCACGGCGCTGATACTCGTCTGGGAGCTGGTAGTAGCCAAGCTGGGGCTGCTCACGCCGCCTTTTTTCCCTCCGCTGGGCCAGGTGATTCAGGTCTATCGCCAGGACCTGGGCATTCTTGGTTACAGCACTCTTCAATCTTTACGGATACTGGCCAGCGGCTATCTGGTAGGTGTGGTTACCGGCATTTCCCTCGGCTTTCTGGTCGGCTGGTACCGGCATTTCCGGTGGTGGGGTCTACCGCTAATCAAGGCCATCGGGCCAATACCAGCCACCGCCCTGACCGCATTAGCCATCGCCGTTTTCCCCGGCGTGCTGGGCAGTGTCTTTCTGATTGCCTTTGCCGTAACCTTCCCGGTCTTCATGAATACCTGGTCGGGGGTAGTCAGTATTCCCAAGGCCCTGCTGGAAACAGCCCAAAACCTGGGGGCGGACAGGAGGTTCCTGGTCTGGCGGGTAGTGCTCCCGGCGGCGACACCATCGATATTCACCGGGCTTTACATCGGATTGCTGGTTTCCTTCCTGACCCTGGTGGTCGCTGAGATGCTGGGCGTTAATGCCGGGCTTGGCTGGTATATCTGGCGGGCTCAGGGGTGGGCAGAATACTACCGTGTTTATGCGGCGGTAATCGTGATGGGCCTGCTCTTCTCCGCTTTGCTGACTACTCTGTTCTCGGTACGAGACAATCTACTCCGCTGGCAGGAGGGGATGCTGCGATGGTAGCCAGCAATACCGGTGAGAGTGGCCGCGTCAGCTTCCGGGAAGTGGCCAAGCATTTTCTCCTGCCCGGCGGGCAGGAGTTAGCTGTCATCGAAGGGATAAACCTGGAGGTCGCTCCCCATGAAATAATCGCCCTTATCGGCCCGAGCGGCTGCGGTAAAACGACCTTGCTGCGCATGGTGGCTGGCCTGGAGTACCCATCGGCGGGCACCCTGCTGGTGGGCGGCAAAGCCGTTGACGAGTCTGGCTGCGAGCGTACCTTCATGAGCCAGGAAGCCAACCTTTTCCCCTGGCTGAGCGTAAGAAAGAACATCAGCTTCGGGCTGGAGGCCAGGAAAAAGAGGGACGGCATCAGCGATGCCTTTTTAAAGGAAAAAGTGGCCGGCCTGGTGAAGCTGATGGAGCTAAATGGCTTTGAGGATGCTTACCCCCATCAGCTTTCCGGAGGGATGGCACAGCGGGTGGCGCTGGCCAGAGCTCTAGCCAATGAGCCGGCGGTGCTGCTGCTGGATGAGCCTTTCGGCTCTCTGGATGCCTTTACCAAAATTACCCTGCAGGAGGAACTGCTCAAGCTCTGGCAGGACTGCCCGAGGACGATTATCTTCGTTACCCATGATATCGATGAAGCGGTGTTCCTGGCTGATCGAATCGCCATTATGTCGCCGCGGCCGGGGCAAATCAACGACACGATTGCGGTACCCCTTATCCGGCCCAGAGACAGGATGGACATTGATTTCTTGAGAATCAGAGAGAAAATATACCGGGAATTCAAGCTCAGGTTAGAAAGGCCCTTTGTTGTTCAGATTTAGCCGAGGAGAGGTGAAATGAAGTTCTTTTACCCCATATTGAATACGGAGATGCCGGACAAGGATGATATTAAACGGTTAACACCGAACCAGGCAACCAAGCAGATGCTGGAGCGATTGGAAGCAGATGGCATCGAGACGAGCTTTGACCGTTACCTGGCCCAGCAGCCCCAGTGCCCGTTCGGCATGCGCGGTACCTGCTGCCAGCGCTGCCTCTGGGGACCGTGCCGGGTCGGCGGCCCCAAGCAGCTGAAGGGCATTTGCGGCGCCGATATGAACCTGGTGGTCATGGGCAATTTGCTGCGCGGGCTGGCCGCCGGCTGTGCCGCTCATGGCCAGCATGCCCGTGAGGTAATTGAGACGGCTATCCTGACCGCAGAGGGCAAAACCAGATACCGTATTCTGGGCGAAGCCAGCGTGCAGAAGCTGGCCGGGCGATTTGGGCTGGAGACTGGCGGGAAATCCATCCAGGAAGTGACCAGGGAAGTAACCGGAATACTGCTTGAAGACCTGGCCAGGGTTGAGAACGTGGAAATGAAGACCCTGCTCGCCTTTGCCCCCAAAGAGAGAATCGATACCTGGCGGAAGCTGGAAATCATGCCCCGCAGCGCTATGTTCGAGGTCTTCGAGGCGCTGCACAAGACAACGCTGGGCGGAGATTCGGATTGGCAAGACCTGGCCCGGCACGAACTGCGTACCGCCTTAGCCTACTGCTGGAGCACACTCTTCGGCTCATCCCTGGCCACCGAGATATTGTTCGGCGTCCCTAAGCCCCAGCTTACCGAGGTCAACTACGGCATACTGAAAGAGGACCACGTCAATATCCTGGTTCACGGCCACTCACCGATGATGGTGGAGAAGGTGCTGGAGAAAATAGAATCCCCTGAAATCCAGGAGCTGGCCAGAAAGCAGGGAGCCAAAGGTATCCAGATGGCCGGTATGTGCTGCACCGGGCTTGAGCTTCTGGCCAGGTATGGGATACCCAGCGCCGGTAGTATTCTGGGGCAGGAGCTAATCGTTGGTACCGGTGCCGTCGATGCCGTTATCGCTGATATGCAGTGTGTGCTCCCCGGCCTGAAACAGGTTGCCGATTGCTTCGGCACCGAGATTATCACCACCAGCTCATCCAACCGAATACCGGGGGCAACCCACCTTCCCTTCGACCCCTTACAGGGTGATGAAATTGCCTTGGAGATTGCCCGGATAGCGGTTAATGCCTACGGGCACCGGGACCGCAGCCGGATAAATATCCCGGCGGTGAAATCACGGGCAATGGCCGGGTTCAGCCTGGAAGCTATCCTGGATAAATTCGGCGGCAGGGCAGCCCTGCTGGAGCTACTGAAATCAGGCAAGATAAGAGGGATAGTTACCATCGTCGGCTGCAACACCACCAAGGTTCCTTACGAGAGCAGCCACGTGACCATTGCCCGCCGGCTAATCGAACACGATATACTGATAACGACCACCGGCTGCTCCTCCTACGCCTTGCTCAATGCCGGCTTGTGCGCTCCTGAAGCCGCCGAATTGGCCGGTGATGGGCTAAAGGAAGTATGCCTGGAAAAGGGCATCCCGCCGGTGCTGGCGGTAGGTGCCTGCGTCGATAACACCCGCAGCATCCGCTTGTTCCTCGAGCTGGCTGAGGAATCCGGCCTGGCGCTGCCCCAACTACCGTTTTGCTTCTCCGGGCCAGAGCCGGGAAACGAGAAAACATTAGGACAGGCGGTAACCTTCCTGACGCTGGGGATAAGCACTCATCAGGGCTTCCCCGGGCCAATCCCGGTGCCAATCCCGGTACCGACAGCCGATGCCAAGCACCTGGATGACTATCAGCGTGGAGGCAATGAGGTGGCTGATTTCTTCGCCGAAAAGCTGCTGGGGCTGCTCGGTGCCAGGGTTTACAGCGAGCCTTACCCCGAACTGGCGGCAAAGACGATTCAAATGCACATTCATCGCCAGAGACTCGGCCTGGGCTGGAAATAGGTTCTCAATAACCAAAGCGAAAAGGAGGCAGCAATAGAATGGCAAAGATAGCTACAGATATTACCAAGCTGGTCGGCCGGACACCGCTGGTCAGACTGAACCGCCTGACCGATGGGTTGGCGGCAGAGGTAGTGGCCAAGCTGGAATTTTTCAACCCGTGCGGGAGCGTCAAGGACCGCATCGGGGTGAACATGATTGAAGCCGCTGAAAAAAAGGGCCTGATTAACCAGGACTCGATTATCCTGGAGCCGACCTCGGGCAATACCGGCATTGCGCTGGCTTTCGTCTGCGCCGCCAAGGGCTACAAATGCGTCCTGACCATGCCGGAGACATTCAGTGTCGAGCGGCGGGCACTACTCAAGGCCTTTGGCGCCGAAGTTGTGCTGACTCCGGCGGCAGAAGGGATGAAGGGCGCCATCAGGAAGGCGGAAGAGCTGGCGGCCAGGAATAAGCAATACTATATCCCCCAGCAGTTTAAAAACCCGGCCAACCCTGAAATCCACCGCCGGACAACCGCCGAGGAAATCTGGGCAGACACCGATGGTAAGGTCGACATTCTGGTAGCCGGTATCGGTACCGGTGGCACGATTACCGGTGTTGCCGAAGTAATCAAGGCCAGAAAACCGGAGTTCCGGGCAATTGCCGTTGAGCCGGTTGACTCTCCGGTCCTCTCCGGCAGGCAACCGGGGCCGCATAAGATTCAGGGAATCGGGGCCGGCTTTATACCCGAGATATTACGGGTGGAATTAATCGACGAAATTATAACGGTTGCCGATGAAGATGCCGGCATCATTGCGATGAGATTAATCCGGGAAGAGGGAATCCTGGCCGGTATATCCTCCGGGGCGGCGACCTGGGCAGCGCTGGAAATAGCGAAAAGACCGGAAAACCAGGGTAAGCTGATCGTGGTAGTGTTGCCGGATACCGGCGAGCGCTACCTAAGCACCTGGCTTTTTGAAGAATAGCTATCGCACCGCTGCCCCAGCCGGCAATAAATACCGGTTTGTCTAGGCTGCATTTTCCCTGATGCTATCCCTGGCGGTGGTAACCACGGAGCTTTAGCGGGGAACAACGAGTGCCACAATGATACCGGCCCGGATATCAGTAATCAGGGTAATTTAGCTGCCTGACTTCCGGATAAAGTATAATACCCCGATTACAATTACAGCTATCCCTATCAGCCAATTAATAAGGTGGGGCAAGACTAACACCAGGATACCAGCGACAATCCAGATTGCTCCTATCCAATTCCATTTCATAGCTCGTTCCCTCCCTGACACTAAATTTGGTAACGAACCGGTCTGAATAATAAGCCGCCTCCTTAGCCCGGGCACGAAGGTTATGCCCCGGATTTCGAGGGCCGGTAACGTGGTGGGCAGTAAAGGACTCGAACCTTCGACCTCTCGGATGTGAACCGAGTGCTCTAACCAGCTGAGCTAACTGCCCACCTGTAACCACAGGCAAATTCTACGCTACAAAACAGGGAAAATCAAGCTGCCGGCCGCTCAGCTATTGCAAATCCGCTTACCGCCGGCAAGCCCAGCAGCCAAACAATAGCGACGGATGATTACTGAGCTTTGCCGGCAGCAAACAAAGCTATTTTTGTTAATGGTATCCTCCTCTTCACAGCTTGCTTTACCTTGTAATTTAAGGGGAATATTGCTACAATATTATGTAAGGACAGGCAGCAATTTAGCCCGGTAGCGGTGGTGAAAAAATGAAGGTTCTGCTAATTGAGGACAACTCGGAGATTGTAGATATAGTAACCATCACCCTTCAGCTTAGATGGGCTGAAGTAACCCTGGTTTCTACCTTTCTGGGGAAAGAAGGTGTCGAGTTAGCCCGGACAGAGCAACCAGACCTTATCATGCTCGACCTCGGCCTGCCTGACATTGATGGCTTTCAGGTATTGCGCCAGGTCCGTAATTTCTCCGATGTACCGGTGGTTATCCTCACTGTAAGGGGAGATGAAATGGATAAGATTAAGGGCCTTGAGCTGGGAGCGGACGACTATATCACTAAGCCCTTCTCCCCTGGTGAGCTTCTAGCCCGGATGAAAGCATTACTACGCCGCAGCTCGATATCTAAAACAGTGGAAAATGTTGATGGTAAGTCTGCCGTCCCCGCCATCAAGGGTAAGCTCAGGATTGACTTTACCAGCGGTGAGGTGAGTATCGGTGACCGGCTCTTGAAGCTGGGTCCTCGCGAGTACGAACTGCTTTATCTGTTAGTGACCAATGAGGGGACGGCACTCTCCAAACAGGCGCTGCTGAAGAAGGTATTCCCGGAGCAGGAGGGCGATACCCGATTTGTCGATGTCTATATCAATAAGCTCCGGGAGAAACTGGGCGAGAACCCCGAAAGACCACAGATGATTCTCAAGGAGGGTGAGACCGGCTATAAGTTTGTCCAATAATCAGGCTGTCCACTGCTCCGTCTTATCTTAGCGAGGCGTTCCCGGCAGGTTGACATTGATGCTCACCTGGTGTAGTGCTACAATCTAGTATAAGAATGAGATGACACTACGCACTAAGGCACTAATAATCATCGGGGTGGCCTTGCTGTGCATGGCCGGGCTTACCTATATCACTTCACGATTTACCTTTATGCGGGGCCTCCAGGAAATCGAGGAGCGTGATACCAGCCGACACGTTGAACAGGCGCTGGGAGCCCTGTCTTATCTCATCTCGGACCTGGAGACCGATACTGCCGACTGGGCATCCTGGGATGACACCTATGCCTTTATCGAGAACGGCAACGACCAGTATATCCAATCGAACCTCCTCGATGAGACTTTCATAACTTTACGGCTGAACCTGATGCTGTTCGTCCACTCCTCCGGCAGTATCGTTTTCAGTAAGGCCTTCGACCTGAATAATGAACAGGAAACACCAATCCCGGCGGACTTGCTGGCCCATCTTACTGCCAGCAGCCTGCTGTTGAGCCAGGCCGACACGCATAACTTTACCTCCGGGTTTATCTCACTGAAGCAAGGCCCGGTGCTCATCGCCTCACAGCCCATTCTAACCAGTGACGATACGGGACCGGCTCGCGGTACGCTTATTTTTGCTCGCTACCTTGATTCCGAAACAATCAATGAATTAGCTCAGATTACGCTCTTTGCCATCACCATGCATCCGGTTAATAACCTGGCGACCGCAGACTTCGAGGATGCATTAACGTCGTTGTCAGCGGGGGAAGCGGTTTTCATAAAGCCGCTGAGCAGGCAGTCCATCAGTGGCTATACCCTGCTCAAAGACATCTACGGCCAGCCCACGCTGGTGATGAGGGTAGCGGTACCCAGAGATACCTATCAACTGGGCCAACTGACGACCAGCTATTACATATTATCGATACTGGGAGTGGGTGTGCTGGTTGGCACCATCACCATGTTCCTGATACAGAAGCAGGTTCTGTCACGGTTTACCACCCTGATTCGAGGCATCGACCATATCGCCACCAGCGGTGACACTGCATCACGGATATCACTGGGGGGAAGGGACGAGCTGAATCTGGTAGCCGGTACCATTAACGGGATGCTGGCAGCGCTGCATGAGGCAGAAGGAGAAATACGGGAGCGTGAAGAACGTTATCGCGACCTGTTTGAGAATGCCACCGACCTTATCCAGAGCGTCGCCATCGATGGCCGTTTCGTCTATGTCAATGAGGCGTGGCGGAAGACACTCGGCTACAGCGAAGCGGATATCGCCGACCTTTCGCTATGGGATATAATCCATCCCGATTATACATCCCGCTGTAAGGAGATTTTCCAAAGGGTCATCTCGGGTGAACCGGCCGGCAATATCGAGGCGATATTTGTAACCAAGGGCGGGGAAAACATCGTCGTTGAAGGTAATGCCAGCTGCCGCTTTAAGGAAGGAGAAGCAGTGTCTACCCGGGGAATCTTCCACAATATCACCGAGCGCAAGCAAGCGGAAGAACAGCTACAACTGCTCTACCAACACGAAAGAGACATCAGGCAACAACTGGAAGATGAGATTAAAAAAAGGACCGAGTTTACCCGGGCACTGGTACACGAGTTGAGAACCCCGATTACTCCGGTGCTGGCGGCCACCGAGTTGCTGCTGGAGGAAGTCAAAGATGAACGTTCACTAAAACTGGTGCAGAGCATTGACCGCAGTGCCTCCAACCTGAACCGGCGGATTGATGAACTGATCGACCTGATCCGGGGTGAAACAGATATGCTCCCGCTAAATCTTATGCCGGTAGACGTGGTATCACTGCTTCGGGATATCGGCCTTGAAATGATGCCGGTAGCCCTGCGCGATAAGCACTCTCTGACCGTCGACTTACCGGCTGCTAATCCGCTAGTCAACGCCGATAGAGACCGTCTACGGCAAATTATACAGAACCTGCTTAACAACGCCCTAAAGTTTACTCCGGTGGGAGGGGAAATCACCTTGAGAGCCAGAGAGGATGGTGCTAATCTGGTGGTGGAGGTTCAAGATACTGGCCCCGGGATAAACGAGGCAGACCAGAAGCGGCTGTTCGACCCTTACTACCGGCGTGTCGAAGACAGGGAGCGTCTCAGCGGGCTGGGGTTGGGGCTGGCTCTCGCCAAGAGGCTGGTGGAGCTTCACGGAGGACAGATATGGGTAAAAAGCAGGAGGGGCCAGGGCAGCACCTTCGGCTTTTCGCTGCCCTTAGCCACTGCCGAGCAGCCGGAGGAATAAGTTAATCCGAAAGGAGCACCATGAAAGTTCTTATTATCGAGGACGACCGTGAAATTATCGAGGTCATTTCCCTGGCTTTTCAGATACGCTGGCCTGAGGTTAAAGTCGTTTCCACTCACCTTGGAGATAAAGGGGTGGAACTGGTAGAGAGCGAGAGCCCCGATGTCGTCATTCTTGACCTGGGGCTTCCCGATATAAGCGGCTTCGATGTGCTCAAGGAACTCCGCACTTTCTCCAATGTGCCCGTGCTGATTCTGACGGTCAGAAGTGATGAAGCCGATATCGTGAAGGGGTTAGAGTGGGGAGCCGACGATTATATGGTGAAACCCTTCCGTCAAATGGAACTGCTATCCCGCATCAGGGCGCTGACACGCCGAATCAACCCTTCAGCCAGAGAAAATCCACTGGTATCCGGAGAATTGTCCTTTGACCCGGTTACCAGGCAGTTGATTTATGGCCAGAGGGAGATAAACCTGACTCGTACCGAGGGTATCATCCTGAATAGCCTGATGCTGAATGCCAATCAGGTGGTAACTCACCCTGCCCTCGCCGAAGCGGTATGGGGTGAAGATTACCCGGATGCCACCAATGCCCTCAAGGTTCATATCC
>SDBU01004127.1_pt1 | contig 18044 bp, 15 predicted proteins | sample 2277071 | NCBI WGS metagenome assembly SDBU01 (sample SAMN10397929, study PRJNA504765) | marine sediment metagenome | isolation source: marine sediment core GS08_GC12, 126 cmbsf | place: Arctic Ocean: Gakkel Ridge, Loki's castle | collected 2008 | reverse complement strand
GTCCGAAGGCGAGGAAGATGCCCGTCAGACGATGATAGAGTCGAACCTCCGTCTCGTCGTTAATATAGCCAAACGCTACATCAACAGGGGCCTTCCTCTCCTTGACCTTATCGAGGAAGGTAACCTGGGTCTTATCAGGGCGGTTGAAAAGTTTGACTACAAGAGAGGTTTCAGGTTCAGCACCTATGCCACCTGGTGGATCCGTCAGTCGATCGAAAGAGCCATTGTGAACCAGGTGAGGATAATCAGGCTTCCCGTACATGTGTCCGAGGATATCAACAAGGTTCTGAAGACTGAAAGAAGACTGTTCCAGACCCTTGGGAGGGAACCAACCTCCAGGGATATCGCTGAAGAGCTCAAGGAGACAGAAGCCAGGATCCTTAATATAATGAACCTCGTTAAGCGAACAACTTCCATTGAAGCTCCCGTTGGCGTTGAGGAGGAACAGGAGCTTATTGATCTGATCGAGGACGAAAAGGCCGAGTTGCCCTCAGAGAAAGTGGAGGTTGAGAGGAAATTCGAAATTATATCCGGTTGGCTGATGGAGCTTGCCGAGAACGAGCGCAGGATCATCATAATGCGTTTCGGTCTCGACGACGGTGAGCCCAAGACCCTCGAGTCCATTGGAAAGGTTTACGGCGTAACCAGGGAGAGGATCCGGCAGATCGAAGCGACGGCCCTTCGAAAGATGAAGCGGATAACGCAGAAACTGGGACTGTCACTGGATGATGTTATGTAGGTTTGAGTAGCAGGGAAGAGGAAGTAGGAAAGAGGGAGGAGTAAGTGCACTTAGCATTAGATATTAGAAAATGGATCCTGGATTGTTTCACGTTGGACATTGGACATTGGACGTTGGACACTTGCACAAGCATGACCAATCCGGGCGTCGATAAACTCTAGTCAGGAAGAAAGAGCCAAAAGAAGTGAGCGACCAATTCGACATAGTGATCGAACCCGGGAAGGGGATTGGCCAATACTGGCAGGATCTCTGGGATTACAGGGGCCTTTTTTACTTTCTGGCCTGGCGTGACATCCTGGTTCGGTACAAACAGACCGTTATCGGCATCGCGTGGAGCGTTATACGGCCTCTCCTTACGATGGTAGTGCTAACCGTCGTCTTCGGCAAGCTGGCAAAACTCCCTTCGGGGGGCGTACCATATCCAATACTTGTGTTTGCAGCAATGCTGCCCTGGCAGATGTTCGCCAATGGACTTACGGAAAGTAGCGAATCTCTTCTTACCAATGCTAATATGCTCTCAAAGATCTATTTTCCCCGCCTGATCATCCCTACGAGCTCAGTGATAGTAAGCCTTATTGATTTCCTTATCTCCTTTGTCATCCTCCTCGGGCTGATGGTGCTCTATCGATACCCGGTGTCCTGGAGGCTGTTAACCTTGCCCGCCTTCCTTGTCCTGGCGCTCATTACGACCCTTGGCTTCGGTTACTGGCTCTCGGCTCTGAACGTGAAATACCGTGATTTTCGATATGTCGTTCCGTTCATAGTACAGTTCGGCTTGTACATCTCCCCTGTAGGTTTTTCAAGCAGTGTGGTGCCTGATAACTGGCGGCTGCTGTATTCCATCAATCCCATGGTGGGAGTAGTAGACGGTTTCCGTTGGGCGATCCTCGGTGAAAAGTTCAACCTTTTCGTCCCCGGTTTCTTGATCTCAATAGTTCTGTCAATCCTGGTTTTTGTCTGTGGATTAACTTACTTCAGAAGGACTGAGCGGTCCTTCGCCGATGTGATCTGAGGTTGGTGTGAGTACAGTCATCAGGGTTGAGGGTTTATCAAAAAAATACATTATCGGCCATCAGTCTGATGGGGGATACTCCACCTTTCGGGAGACGATGACAAGGTCGATCAGGAACACGGGCAAACGCCTCCTGAACCCTTTTCGATCCTCTTCAGGTCAGCCGTTGGCAACCCTGGACAGTACGGAAGAATTCTGGGCTTTAAAAAATGTCTCTTTCGAGGTCAAGCAGGGTGAAAGAGTGGGGATTATAGGCCGGAACGGAGCGGGAAAAACAACCCTGCTCAAGATCCTCAGCAGGATAACGGAACCCACCGAGGGAAAGGTCTCAATTAATGGAAAGGTAGCTAGCCTGCTTGAGGTGGGGACCGGCTTTCATCCTGAACTAACTGGAAGGGAGAACATTTTCCTCAACGGTGCTGTCCTGGGGATGGGTAAGGATGAAATAAAGAGGAGATTCGATGAGATAGTTGATTTTGCGGAGGTTGAAAGATTCCTCGATACTCCTGTGAAGAGGTACTCCTCAGGTATGTATGTGAGGCTGGCTTTTGCCGTCGCAGCCCATCTTGAACCTGAGATCCTGCTGGTGGATGAAGTGTTGGCAGTAGGAGATGCTCAGTTTCAGAGGAAATGTTTAGGGAAAATGGAGGATGTATCCAGGTTGGGAAGAACGGTATTGTTCGTCAGCCACAACATGAATGCCATTAACCGGTTATGTTCCAAGACAATGCTTATTTCTGAAGGCGCGATCGTAAACATTGGTCCGACAGATGACATTGTTAAGCAATACATTAGTATCGGTGATGAAGAATGCATAAGCAGGGTGGTTTTTTCCGATGACGATTCCAAACCCTATCAGGTTCTCGAAGCGAGTGTCCAATTTATGGACGGTCAAACGGTAAACAGACCGCTGGAGGCTGATGAACCTTTTGAAATATACGTAAAGTACGAGATCAAAAAGCCAATGGAAAAGGGTTGGGCTACCTTAGCCTTTCGCAACCAATTGGGTGAGATAGTGTGTTTTTCAGATATCAGGGACTCTGAGCACTCGGTTCATATTGGGAAACCTGGCATCACAGAGGCTCGAATACGGTTTCCCGCTCCTTTGCTGATCCCGGGAATATACTCCGTGACGATCGCACTGATACAATATCCGCATGAGAGAATTGATTCTCGAAATGATGCGATTTCCTTTGAGGTAGTTGATCTGAAGAGTGTCAGATTGACCCGGCCGGGACATATCAACCCACAGCTTGTATGGAGAGAGGCCACGGAGGAACAGAGGTGATCTCTTATAGTCCTGGTCTCTGAAAATAGCCATATGGAAGAGGTTATGAAGGCAATAGATATTAAATGTAAAGATATTGAATCCCATTGGTACAGTAGTATTCTCGAGGATTGGAGCCCGGACGGCGAGTATATCCAGTATCTGATGAACCAGATGTCAAACAATGTTTATCTGCCGCCTGTAATAGTGGTTCGCGATGGGGGAAAATACATCATTGTAAATGGTCACCATCGCGTATACGCATCTCTGAAGATGGGTGCTGAGACCTTAAAAGCGTTCGTATTTGACGGTACCTTTCAGGACACCGAGCCTCTTCGCAAGGCAGAGGTTTTACTAAAAGAATACGATTCCGGAAATGATTATAAATATCAGGTCAGCGGCTATCTGGACAGATGGTCGGCTAATGCAGATAAGCATGATTTTGTAAACAGGTACCGTCCGATAATACGTCTTGATCCTTTCAGATGGATAGTGAGGGTTATCAGGTCGTTTTTCCAGTCTGATTCGGGGTGATGTAATGGGAGAAATCAAGAAAGTACTTTCCACCAGACATCTTCCTGACAGGGAAGAGCACAACAGCAGGCTGTTCGTCGACCTGTCGGAGCAGGTGCACATCCACTTCCGGGAGTTCAGGAACCAGTTTTCTGTAGAGGAGTTTTATGAATATGCTGATACCATCACCAGGAGCGCAAAGGATCTCAAGAGGTATTTGAAATGGCACCCGAAATACAGGGAGCAGGAAAATTTTAATGTCGTTACGGTGGCCATGGGCCCTGAACAGCAGACACGGCCCCTTCTCAAAAGCCCGGAACCCCACAAAGCAAAATATTTTCCTAACCGTCTTCAAGTTGAACTACAGGGTGAAGAAGTTATTGATGAGATCCACATCCACTTCCGGGATTACAGATTGGCGATGAATCGGGAAACCTTTAGAGAGTTTGCCGAGGGGATAGGAGAGGCGGTAACAGCCCTGGATAGCTACCTTGAAGCACAGGACTATCAGCCAAAGATGCATCCTTTTAGAAAAATGCTGGTTGAAGACAAGTATTACGAATCGAGGGAATGGAAAGAAACAGGCAAAACCAGCATATCATTTACTCAAAAACTCAAGTCCATATTATTCTACCTGGGAGGGGATAATCTGGTCCAGTTTGTGAAGCGATTAATTTCACCATTCAAGCGGAAATGATGCGGTGAAATGAAGCCGATTATCCTGTATTACCCTGTTGGTACTGTACACATGCGAAACATCACTCTCCTGTCTGGAGTACTTCCGGAATATGACATCAGAGTGTTCTACGATCTGGGGAAGCCCTGGTTTTCAAGGGAGAGCGTAAAGGAATACGGGTATTCCGCTGTACTCCATGAAACCGGCCGGCCAAATGACAGTCTCTTCGACGGGGATGTGCGCTCCCTGATCCTGAGCATAGCCGCCATCCATCCTGTCGCCATCGATCTTGTTGAGATGGCTTTTCGCAGGGATATACCTGTACTCGCCATCGAGGAAGTCAACCAGCTTGCACTGAACCAGGGAGCGATAAACCATTACTTGCTGCCGGTCGATCATCTCCTGGTCGCGTCGGATTATGAAAGAATGGCCTTCGAGGATCTCGGGATCAGGAGCGGCAATATCCGTGTCACGGGGTGGCCTTTCCACTCTGGCCGCTATCCTGAAGCTGGTCGGAAGCCCGGCCCCGAACTAAGGGACCGATTTGGCATTCCTGCTGAAGGTCAGGTGGTCACGCTTTTTCTGTCAGCTCTCAAGCACAGGAAGGACGCGAGCACCCTTGAAACCCCGGAAGTCAGGCGACGCCTTCTTGAGACTGCAAGAGACGGCATCCCGGATAATTCACATCTCCTTGTCAAACTTCATCCCATAGATGATCTTGATACAGGCAGGAGGGACGTCGAGTCCGTGTGTCCTGCCGCACGTACGATAGCCGGTAACGTGCCGGTCGAAAACCTGCTCGACGTGACCGACATATGTCTCAACAGGGGAAATTCCCAGGTCATTATCCAGGCGTTGTTGAAAGGGATACCGACCTTCGTGATCCCCTGCGGGATCAGGACGGTTTTCCATGACTTTCCAGAGCTCCCAGTTGTCCATGATCCGGAAGACCTGAAAAAAGCCGTTCAGTCCGCCGCTATTGGCATGGTTCCCGATTACAGTGAACTGCTCAAGACCCACATGCCCTTTTTGACCGAAGGTGCGCTTGAGCGAACCGCTGCTGTGATCAGAGAAATCGCAGAAGGAGGACCAGCAGCCAGAGCGGGACGGAGGTGGACGGATCTTGTTCTCTATCGTGGGATGATCGGGGATTCCGACTCCGGCAAGAACATCTTGCGGCAGGATTTTGTGGAAGACCTGATAGGTGTGGACCTTACCGAAAGCCTCGGCAGGTGGCTGGAAGATCGCTCCACGGTTGCTGATATGGAAATCATATTGAACCAAGCAGAAGCCAGATACCAGAGACCCCTTGTGCTTTCAGGCTGGATAAGGCAGCTTTCAGTACAGAAGCGCCCGGTTACCGAGAGAGAACTTGCGGTCATTGAAGGAAACGGCCCGTATCCACCTCCCTTTAATATCCATAATTACGTTGCTTATACCGTACAATTGGCAGATCTTTACCTGGATTACGGCAATATCAGCAAAGCCAGAAAAATAGCCGATGAACTTACTGTACAATATGGCATATTAAGATCGGTCAAGGATCTGCAAACCAGAATTCAGATAGCCGACGGGCACTTTAATGCGGGAATAGCAAAATACCTTGTTAACCGTACCTTCACGGGAATTCTGGTGCCCCTAAGATATATAAAGCGACGGATAAATCTTTAATATACAAAAAATCTGAACCAGGAAAGGAAAGCATGAAATTTAATCGAGTACTGGCAACTGGTGCAGCAGGTATGGTGGGTAGCTATCTCCCGGAGGTCTTCGGGGACAGAGAGTTGATTTTAACTGACAAAGTTGGTGATTTTAAGCGTCTGGATGTACGGGACAGAGATGCTGTAATGAATGCAGTTGTAAATAGCAAACCCGACCTGGTTCTTCATCTGGCGGCCGAAACTGATGTGGATCTGTGCGAAGAAGATCCAGACCTCGCCTATCATACAAATGCGATCGGGACCCACAACGTGGCATTGGCGTGCCAGAGCACCGGGTCATTGTTGGTCTACATAAGCACTGCTGCTGTCTTTGATGGAAATAAAGAACAGCCTTACACTGAATTTGACGATACTGATGCATCAAATATATACGGTGATTCCAAACTGCAGGGTGAAAAAGCTGTTGCTGCATTGCTGAACAGATTCTTCATTTTCAGGGCAGGCTGGATGATAGGTGGAGGAGAAAAAGACAAGAAGTTCGTAGGAGTGATCACAAAGTTGATTCTTGAAGGTAGAAATGAACTGCAGGCAGTTAATGATAAATTCGGGAGCCCAACCTATGCGAAAGATTTCCTGTACGGGATCAAAGATGTAATCGAGACCAACTGCTATGGTCTGTTTCACATGGCCAATTCCGGGTGCATCTCCCGTTACGATATTGCCCTGGCCATCAGCAGGATACTCGGCAGAGATGACATTAAGATCGAAGCGGTGACTTCAGAGCATTTTCCCCTTCCCGCGCCAAGAGGTCGTTCGGAAGCGGTTACAAACTACAAATTGGAATTGTCCGGCCTTTATAATATGCGTCCGTGGGAAGAAGCCCTTGAGGAATATATTAAAGAGGAAATTTTACAGAATCTGACTAAGGAAGAGTGATCTTTAATGAAGCCAACGGTCACAGTCCTCATGCCGGTTTACAATGGCTCGGATTTTCTGGAAGAATCCATAAAAAGTATTCTCGATCAATCTTTTGTGGATTTTGAATTCCTCATCCTGGACGACGCCAGCACCGATGGATCGGTGGATATGATCAGGGGATACTCTGACCCCAGGATCCGCCTCATAGAGAACAATGAGAATATGGGACAGGTGGCTACAATGAACCGCGGGATAGGACTTGCCGATGGCGAGTTTATAGCCCGCATGGACCAGGATGACATATCTCTTCCGGAACGGCTCGAAAAACAGATGAGCTTCATGGCTGCAAACCCGGATGTATCGGTATGCGGTACCTGGGCTGAGACGTTCGGGTCCGACAGTCAGATCTGGAAATATCCCTTGACACACGAAGAGATAACCTGCTGGCTGCTTTTCGGCTCGGGACTGGTCCATCCATCGGTTGTCATCAGGAGGGAGGCAGTTACTGAGGCAGCGGACATCTACGATGAGGGTTTTTCGAAAGCCGAAGATTACTATCTCTGGGTGAAGCTCTCACGGAAGGTCCGGTTCGCGAATATTGGAGAGGTTCTTATAAGATACAGGGTGCAGGAAGAATCGCTTCTGGGCGAACACAAGAAAATCCAGCGTGAAGCGGCAGACAGAGTGAGGAAAATCCAGCTCGAAACCCTGGGCCTGGATGTATCAGAAGCCGAAATGAAGCTTCATTCGGCTATTTCTCAGTGGAAGTTCCAGGATAAGCGAGAATTCCTTGACAGGGTTGACAATTGGCTAATGAAAATTGCGCAAGCGAATGTTAACGCTGGAATTTATGATCATGAAGTTCTCATGAGGGTTCTAGCCGAACGCTGGTGGTCGGCATGCAACTCGGCGACAGGTGATGGACTTTCCGTGTGGAAGACATACCACTCCTCCAGGCTTTCAAGGTACATGGATGTCGGCTGGGAAATGCGGCTCAGATTCCTGGTAAAATGCGCAGTCAGGTACAGGCAAGCGGGATGATGAGCGGCAAGAAAGTAGCGGTAATCTGATTACACGGGGGTCAGGTAAGCAGGAATGCGGAGGAAGAACAGGCTGCAAGCGCCACTCGAATATCCATGGTAAATATTGGAAAATTGGGATTCGAAGTCAGTTTTGAGCAGGCAACGGCACTACGAAGTTGGTACGATAGTCCTCCCGAGTAAAACATGGAGTATTTCAGGCTCCTTTTTTCATTAATTTCCAGATTTGAACTGGGTGGGTGGGGGTGTCGATAGAAGTCAAGCAAGAAGGATACGCCGACGCTGGATTGTGAGAGCTTTCAGGGCCATAGGACTGACCAGTTTTATCAATCCTGAAAAGGCACTATTTTTTCTGGAACTCTGTTGCGGGAAGGGAACATGAGAACTGCAGGTTCGTGAAATGGATCTTACAGTTGTTATCTGCACATTCAACCGATCCGACCTTCTGGCGGAAGCTTTAAAGAGCATTTCTGAACAGACTTTGGAGGATGACAGATATGAAGTTGTTGTTGTAGACAACAACTCGACTGATGACACCGATGATGTTGTAAAAGATTATCAGAAAAAAAGAAACTTCAGATATTTGCGGGAAACCAGACAGGGACTTTCCGCTGCGAGAAACCGCGGTTTGAAGGAGGCTAACGGAGTATATGTGGCCTTTCTTGATGACGATGCCAAAGCCGATAAATACTGGTGCGAGAGGATAGTTAACTCATTTGAGAATGTAGACCCCACCCCTGCATCAGTAGGAGGTATTATCAAACCCTGGTACGAAAAACCGCCACCTGAATGGTTCTCGGATTCTCTTGAAATACGTACATGGGGCGAGAGCCCCACATTTTTGGTGCCGCCCAGTGCCAGGGATGGTTTCTCAGGATCTAATATGGCATTTCCCAGACAGCTACTATTGGATTACGGTGGATTTTCTGAGGAATTGGGAATGATAGGGGTGCGGGTACGCTTTGGAGAAGAGACGCAGCTTTTCAGAAAAATCTATAGAGATCACCCATATTTCTGGTACGACCCGCGGATATTAGTACATCACTGGGTGCCTGCTGAAAAATTCAATGCGAATTACAGGATTAGGCGGTCCTTTTGGAGCGGGCAGTCTTACAGGCGTCTGCAGGAAGATACGGGCGACCATTATAGTATTATAAGGAGAACTGCATCAGTAGTATTCTTTATTATTATTCGAGCACCCATGAGGTTGCTTGTTAACATAAGCAATATCCGTATTGAGGCTTTAAAAGTCGCCGAAGAATCTGCATGGAGGATAGGCAACCTGACGGGATAGAATCGGACCGCACATGCATTTGCTTGCGACCTGGATTCCGCTGACCAAGAAATAGTAATGTAAAATCAGGTTTTAATGGCCTGATAGTAGACGGGATGAAAGGGCCTTTAAGAGAGGTTTTTTCGGATCGCATGGAACTGGAAGACTATGGACAATGCAACCTGATAGATCCTTCTGTTATGCGCGGCAAGGTTGACAGAGTGATCAATAGTGATGGAGCAAAATTTACCGAGACAGAAGTGGCCTGGGCTTGGGTTGGCGTCTCTTCACTCCTGAGGGTACGGCTCATAAAAAACAACGCAAAGATAAGGGTTGTTTGATGAAGCTCGTAAAATTATCTACAGCCTATCCGATCTATCTTGAGAAAATATACAGGTCCATTCCCGGCCTGTCAGCCAAAACATATGTACAACAGCTAACAGAAATATTCGCGGATGCGTTCGGAACCGCTGATTTCTGGACATCGGCATTGAAACCTCTTGGTTATGAAGTAACTGAGATACTGGCTAATGCGAGACCGCTGCAGGAGACGTGGGCGCGTGAGAACAATGTGCCTTCAGACGGATCTAACTGGTTTTACCATGTAGCTGCCAGTCAGATAAAACTGGCACGCCCGGAGATATTGCTCCTCACAGATTACAATAATTTCCCCGGCCCATGGATAGAAAGCCTGAGAAAATCAGTGCCGTCAATAAAGCTGGTAATTGTCTGGTGTGGGGCCCCGTTTACCGACCTTTCAGTATTTTCTGCCAGTGATCTGGTATTAACTTGTATTCCTGAACTGCGAGAGCGTTTCAGAAAACTGGGATTTTGCGCCGAGCATATTAATCATGCTTTTGATCCATCTATTCTGGAGCGGCTGAATACAGATGCTGATTCCGGGCTGGATTTTACCTTTGTTGGACAGATCAACAGGCAGAACGAATTTCATTACGAGCGAGAACAACTTCTGCTCGAGCTCCTTAAGAATACGCCTCTTACAATGTTTTCTCCGAGCTCAGAACTGGGTCTTAAGGACAGTTTTATGGCGACCTTGCGGATCGGTGCGTACGATCTGGTAAAACTGGCAAAGGATGTCAAAATCTCCGATTCCTTCCTTGCGAGAATTCCGGGAATAGCAAACGCGGTCAGATGGACTGCAAGACCAAGGATGCCGCTTAACAGGAACCTCAGGGATCATCTTTTGCCTCCGGTATTCGGATTGGAAATGTACCAGCTTTTGGCTGATTCAAGGATTACTCTGAATTCCCATATAGATATTTCTCCCAGGTCCGCGTCCAATATGAGGCTTTTTGAAGCCACTGGCGTTGGAACCTGCCTCCTGACAGACTGGAAAGAGAATCTGAGTGACCTTTTCGAACCAGATCTGGAAGTAGTTGCATATAGCTCAGCAGAGGAATGTACCGAAAAAGTGCACTATCTTCTAGAGCACCCGGATGAGAGGATTGCAATTGCACGTGCAGGCCAGAAAAGGACACTCGCTGATCACACTATAGGCCATAGAATGGCTGAACTGGATAGTTTGATCAGACAAACAATTGGCTAAAGAGCAGGTGATGTATTTAGATGGGTGAAGCGGCAAAGTGGAAGATAAATTTGGATACTACCTTTATCACGGATGAACAATCCAGGATAATGGATGATCTGCTGGATCGCCTGGGTACGGCCAAACCTCAGTTGGAAGATATATGGCGGCTGATGGATGAGGTGTGGGATGAGATAGGGTGCAATAGTCTAAGACCGGATCCAAAGATGTTGGAGAAGTTCTATGGTCATCCTGTCTGGCTAATGAACAGCTTGTTTGTGGAACAGGATGCTCTATCCATGGGCCATCGAAGAGCCATAAGAGACTGGATCAAAGTTCGGACAGACGGGATCCAAAGAGTAGTTGATTTTGGAGGAGGATTGGGAACTCTCGGCACCTTAATAGCTGATATCGGGAATCAGATCTCGGTTGACATCTACGAACCTTACGCATCTCCATTTGCTGAAAACAGTTTAGGTCAGTCGAGTAACGCTCGGTTTGTCAAAGAGCATGTCGGTCTTTATGATTGTCTTTTATCAGTTGATGTTCTGGAGCATGTTACAGAGCCATTAAAGATCCTGGATGAAATGGCAGGTGCTATACGGTCAGGTGGATACATGGTTATAGCAAACAACTTTTTTCCTGTAATAAAATGTCATCTTCCGGGGAATTTTCATCTTAGATTTACCTTCCGTTATTTTGCCCGTTTAATAGGGTTGAGCAGAGAGGGACCATGCCCTGGGAGCCATGCAACTGTGTATATAAAGACCGGAGAACGGGTGAGTTGGTCCTGGATTCGAGTGGCAGAGGGGGTTTCAAAGGTTTTGTATTATCCTTTACATATTCCATATTTTTTTTACCGGTTGCTGCGCCCTATACAAATCCAGTGACAATTGTAGTTGGAGGCTATCAAAAGCAATGAGAGTGCTTATCATTAATGCTCACGAAAAAACTGGTGGAGCAGCAAGAGCGGCCAACAGACTGCATCAGGGGCTACTGGCGGAGGGCCTGGAAACGAAAATGCTGGTGCAGGAAAAGAGTTCAGATGATCAAACTATTATTGGTCCTGTCAGCGGTTCCGAAAAAATAGCGAGTATTATCCGACCTTATTTGGATGCAATGCCGGTCAAGTTTTATAAAAGAAGAACGGGTTCCATTTTTTGTCCGGCGTTACTTCCCGGGAGAATCCTGAAAAGGATCAAGGCAGAGGCGCCAGATGTAGTAAATTTGCACTGGGTTCTTGATGGAATGATTCGGATAGAAACACTCGCCAAATTAAATGAGCCCATAATCTGGACCCTTCATGATGCGTGGGCTTTTACAGGCGGGTGTGTCTATCCAATGGACTGTGTTGAGTACCAGAATCGCTGCGGCAATTGCCCCGAACTTGGTTCGAAAAGGGGTATGGATCTGTCAAGGTGGATCTTGAATCGAAAACACCGAGCTTGGGAGGGGTTGGATATGTTAATTGTTACTCCCAGCAGATGGTTGGCAGAAATAGCCCGCTCAAGCTCCCTGTTATCGAAATTCAGGATAGAGGTGATCCCTTACGGTTTAGATCTAAATGTGTTCAGACCTGTGGAAAAAAATGAGGCTCGTGATCTGCTTGGATTGCCTAAAGACAGCAAAATAGTGCTATTTGGGGCTGTCACCAGCACAAGCGATAAACGCAAGGGTTTTGCCTTTCTTTCAGAGGCGTTAAATATTTTGAAAGATAAGCCTGTTTCAGAGGATATTCAACTTGTTGTCTTCGGCGCTTCTGGTCCAGGTAACGTTGAAAACCCTCACTTGCCTGTAATTTATCTGGGGACTCTCAATGATGATCTGAGTCTGTCTCTTCTCTATTCTGCTGCGGATATTTTCGTTGCGCCGTCTATTCAGGATAATCTGCCCAATACGGTTATGGAGGCAGCAGCCTGCGGTACACCAAGCGTGGCATTTGATATCGGGGGAATGCCCGACCTCATCAAACATATGGAAACCGGGTTTCTGGTAAAGGAAATGACATCAGCAGGGCTTGCAGAAGGCATAGAATGGGTGTTCGCCGAAAAGGATCGTTCTTTCAATCTAGGTTTAGCAGCAAGAGAGAAAGCTGAAAAGGAGTACTCATGCCAAATGGCAGCAAGTCGCTATGTTGAGCTATATGAAGAGGTTGTTCTTGAAAACAAGGAAAAGGCGATATAGTTGAATGGAAATTCAACTATCGGGTGCTTACGTAAAGTACTCTAGCCATATATTTAGTATTACCGGGATCATTACACTGGTCACTGTGAGCTGATCTGAAATTCACGGAGGAAATCATGAAAAAACGCGTTCTGGTTACTGGTGGAGCTGGATTTCTTGGATCGCATCTCTGCGAAAGGCTCCTGAACGATGGAAATGAAGTGATATGCCTGGATAATTTTTTTACGGCATCAAAGGAAAACATACGTCATCTCATCAGCGATAATCATTTTGAACTGATCAGACACGATGTGACTATCCCTGTCTGGCTTGAGGTGGACCTGATATACAACCTGGCCTGTCCCGCTTCGCCAATTCACTATCAGCACAACGCGATCAAGACGATAAAAGCCAGTGTTCTGGGGTCTATCAACATGCTTGGTCTTGCAAAAAGAGTTAATGCCAGGATCCTTCAGGCTTCCACCTCCGAGGTCTACGGAGATCCCGCGGTGCACCCGCAGACGGAGGATTATTGGGGATACGCAAACCCTATCGGGCCCAGGAGTTGCTATGACGAGGGCAAGAGGGTGGCCGAAAGCCTGTTTGTCAACTACAAGATCCAGAACAACGTAGACATTCGGATAGCCAGGATCTTCAACACTTACGGCTCGAGAATGCACATTGATGACGGCAGGGTTATCAGTAATTTTATAGTCCAGGCACTGAGAGGCGAACCAATTACCATCTATGGAGAGGGAACCCAGACACGTTCGTTCTGCTTTGTTGATGATATGGTCGAAGCTCTTATACGCCTGATGGGGCAGGAAGAGACCAGCGGACCGGTAAACGTTGGCAATCCGGTGGAGTACAGCATCAGGCAGATCGCCGAACTGATTCTTGAACTGACGGAGAGCAAATCTGAGGTTACCTATCTTCCATTGCCGGAGGATGATCCTGTTCAGAGATGTCCTGATATAACCCTGGCAAAGAAAGTGCTGGACTGGGAACCGAAAGTACCCCTGGAAGAAGGACTGGCCAAAACTATTGAGTATTTCAAGGGGGTGGTGTAATTCGAAATTCGAGAATCGAAATTCGAAATTGGATTACTTGCTTTCACCCCTCCCTCTTGTCAGGTCATAGCTTTAGCGAAGACTGATGATGGGAGGGGACAAAGGGGAGGGTGGTAGTATAAGGGCAGGCCATAGGCTATAGGCGGTAGGCTATAGAGTTAGATCATTAGAGCATTAGAACATTGAAAAACAATAACTGCTTTAACGCAGTGCAGCCACTTTCAGGCTGCTCCGCAGGGAGGGCTATTCAGCCCTTAGCGCAGGGGGCCGCAGATAAAGAAATTGTTGGGTTTAACCAATCACCCATCACGCATTACGCGTCACGATCTCCGATTAACAAACGTTGTACCAAAAATAAGCCCAGCCAGCAAATAACTAACGATTCCCAGCAGTAACAGCGCCACAAATCCCTGAGTTACCGCCAATACCCCAGCCAGTGAACTGCCCACTACCGAAGTATAGCCTGTGATCGCCCAGGCCCAGGGGACACCGGATTCCCGGTTTCCAGCTACTGCCCTCAGGCCCAGCGGGAAGGGGAGGCCCATGAGGAACGCTGCCGGGAAAATGGAGACAGAAAGAAGGGGGATTCTCAGCCCTCTTTCCAGGAACAGCAGGTGGGGGACAAGGAGATATGCAGCCGCGGCAAAGACCGCTATTAAAACAAAAACCGGGACTGCTTTCACAGTATTGCGAGGCATGCGTTCAGCAGTCCAGCTTCCCAGGCCTGAGAAGAACAGGAAAGACGCTATAACAACGCCGGCAGTAAGCTGGGGCGGGCCCATTATTAATCCCGCCCGCTTGATAAGCAGTATTTCTACAGTTATGTAACCGATGCCCAGGCAGACGAAATAAAGTAAGTACCCGAACCCGTATCCATAAGTGCCGGATCCCGGCCGGGAAAAATAAAGAAGCGGCAGTACTGTTATCACGGATATAACGAGCGCCATAACCAGGAAGAAAAATCCCCACTCGACCCTCGGGAAGATCGCCTCCCTTGATTTTCCCAGCAGACGCATCAGATAAGAAGCTCTTACGGAGTGCCAGGGATATGGACGGATATCAGTTGGTGATCGCAGGTCCAGGTCATCTGGTGAAATGATGTTGGCTCCTTTTTCAGTTTCCACCTGGGGCGATTGAAAGTCGTCGGCGTCCCTGAGTTTGAACCCCCTCGTTTCACTGAAAAGCCTGAGCCGGGAGACCTGTTCATCAGTAAATGTGTCTGGCATTGCAAGAAATGTATGAGTAGACCATCCTTCTACAAGATAAACGCGGCCGGAAAAGCTGCCATCGTAAAGTTCAGGGATCTGTTTCAAAATAGCCAGCACCTTCCAGCGTCCCGTGGGAGGTGCATGGTTCCAGCCGGTAATTGAGATAATACCCTTCGGAACAATTGAATTTAAAGCCGCCCTTAACCCTTCTACAGTGATGCTGTAGTCCTCCGAAGTTCCAGCAAAGCCCGCGGCAGCTGACGCCAGGTTTCGGGACAGGTGAAAAATAACCGCGTCGAAGGAATGCCTGTTTGATGCAAAGTAAGGCCTTGCTCTGTCACTGATGAGCTCTGTGACACCGGTCTGGAAGATCCAGGGTCTAAAAAGATCGGATTCATTAACTACCTTAACAAGTGTCCCGTCTGGCTCGATCACAGTAATATGGGAAGCGCCGCTGTTCAGCGCTCTTGCGATCTCCTCACCGCCGTCAAATCCAACAATCGCAACTGATGAGCCCATGGAGGGAACGGTGAAAGGAGCAGAAGCTGTCTGCCATGCCAGGTACTGTGTATCCTCATGTTCTCTTTCCGACAGTATCAGGGTCCCTATCCTGTCACCGTCTCTATATAGCGCAGCCTGACGGGGCAGCTTGTCGTTAAAGTTTGTTGAGAGCCCTGAGGCTGATCTGATGGACGGAGCTGTAACGATCTGGAGCTTCCCTGAAATACCCCATTTCTCAAGGACAATTTCAGAGTCAGGCAGGCGCAGGGTATATGATATGTCCTTGTACTGCCCGAACTGTACGGGGCCGATGGGGCTCATCCACGCCGACGCCAGGATACAGGCGGTTAGGACAAGGATCGGTACGGAAAATCTATAGTAGTGCAGTAGCGACAGTACAAAAGCCACAGCTGCCAGGATCGCCGCCCCCTGGGGGAGACGGGAGGGTGAAAGTGCAGTCATTGCCCAGAGGGATAAAACGACCCCCAAACAGGACCCTGTAAGGTTGAAGCCATAGTATTTGCCAACTGTCTCTCGCTCCAGAAGGGGCAGGGCAAGGGCAAGGGATGCAAAAACAAAGGGAACGATGAGTATCCCGACTAATGCGGCGATGCTAAGCCACTGGGACGGTTCCCTGACTATCAAACCGGGCTCCATATGCAGTTTCTGTGCGAGAAACGCGGCTGGCCGGAAGCTTAGGGAGGCAAGCCCGGCACAAAGAGGAAAGAACAGCTTTCTGTTGGGAAAGATCCTGTGCTTAGCCCTTGAAAGTACTGTACCGCTGATGCCGAACCCGAGAAGCGCTACTGATACTGCCAGGGTTACGAAGGGCTGCCAGTGGGACATGGAAAGCAGGCGGATGAGGACGATCTCGAAAAACAGTACTGAAGCAGAGAGCAGGAATACTGAGAAGGCGAGAAGCATCGACCTCTAATGTCCCAGGAGGGGAACGAAGCGGACAGGGATTATTGGTTTTTCCATGACCCTGCCTTTGCTATCCTTGGTAACGAGTATAAGCTGCTGAACTGAAAAAGGCCCCCCAAGAGGAATGACAAGCCGCCCGCCGGGAGCGAGCTGCTCTATTAACGGTGGGGGGATGTGATCGGCGGCGGCAGTGACGATGATAGCATCGAAGGGGGCTTCCGATTCCCATCCGAAGTAGCCGTCTCCGCTTTTTGCCCGAATGTTCCTGTATCCGATCTCTTTCAGTCTTGCTGCTGCGGATTTAGCAAGCTCCGGGTAGATCTCCACGGTGAAGACCTCTTTAGCCACCCTTGAGGCTACAGCAGCCTGGTACCCGGAACCGGTGCCGAGCTCAAATACCTTTTCCTTTCCGTTAAGCTGTAAAAGCTCTGTCATGAAAGCGACAATATAGGGTTGGGATATGGTCTGTCCCAGGCCGATGGGCAACGGATAGTCGTTGTATGCCCGGTGTCGGAGTTTATTGGGAACGAAAAGGTGCCTCGGAACCTCGTTCATTGCATCGAGAACAGCCCTGTCTCTGATCCCCCGGCCCTCGATCTGGTACTTAACCATGCTCTCACGGAGGGGCTTGTATGTGTCGTCAGGGGCGCTAAAGCCTGGCTGGGCAGGGAGTGAGAGTCCTATCAGAAAAGCAGCTATTATGAGCAGGGTCCTTGATTTCATTTATTAGTTCCTTTGTAAGGTTGAATATTAACGTTACGTTGGGTAATCAGCGTTGTCAATGTGGAGGGGAGGGTATACGAAAGTCGAGTTTCGAAAATCGAAATTCGAAATGGGACTTGGGGCTCATGGAAAGGTGCATAGTTTGCTAAGGGGTCGAATTACACCCCTCCCCAAGCGGGAGGGGAACAAAAGGGGAGGGGGTATGAATATCTATATTCCGAGTTTCTAGTGATAGTAATATTTATTCTCTGGTGCTGGCTGCGCATTATTGGCTACGGGGGTCAGTGGCTACGGGGGTCAGAGCACTTGCTCCCACCCTTCCCGTGTTCATTGACACCTTTAACCCATGGTGATACATAATTCTCCTGATTTATGCCCTCGTAGCTCAGTAGGATAGAGCACAGGATTCCTAATCCTGGGGTCGCAGGTTCGAATCCTGCCGGGGGTACCAACAATATCAAGGGGTTACGGTCTTACCGTGCCCCTTTTTTGTTCGATACCCATTGAACTGTGCCATTTTGTGCCATTGCTTGTTTGTTTAGGAGTGCAAACGGGGTCCGCAAACGGGGTCAGAGCCCTGTGGTGGATTCAGGAGTAATTTCCTGTTCAGACAGCTATTCATGGACTCTGATTAGTATTTTTCCCTTCAGAACGGTTGAGATCTTCTAAATGCTTCTTTTGGAGTGTGGTTCGGGAGCAGGAAAGCATCAAAATCCAGCATCAGGACAAACCTGTGCGTTGTTTTAGAGAAACTGGATCAGTATAAGTTTTATGTGAGGTAGGTCTCAGTCATTTGTTTGACGAAGTCGT
>SDBU01004126.1_pt1 | contig 18050 bp, 12 predicted proteins | sample 2277071 | NCBI WGS metagenome assembly SDBU01 (sample SAMN10397929, study PRJNA504765) | marine sediment metagenome | isolation source: marine sediment core GS08_GC12, 126 cmbsf | place: Arctic Ocean: Gakkel Ridge, Loki's castle | collected 2008 | reverse complement strand
ATGATAGGGACAATCACCATTGTTTATAACCATCATACACGGGGACTCTCAGATACTCTAACTGATCTCCAGCACCAATTCCTCAACCTGGCAATCTCTGCTATGCATGTACATCTAGATGAAGTCAATTGCCTCGAGGTTCTAATAGTTAAGGGAAGGGCAGATAAAATTAAATTTATCGCCGACAAATTAGTAAGCACCCGTGGGGTAAAGCATGGAAAGCTAACTATGACCACCACGGGGAAAGAGCTATCCTAGATATTTTTCTCAGGAGCGTTTCTTAGGCAGGACAAAGGAGATACTGACCCTTGGAGCAGATAGACCACTGTCAGAGCTACAATAGAATATTAGGTGATCTCCACATAGTCAGAATAATCAGTTACCCCGGTTATATGATGCCATTTTCCTGTGGACATTAGTTAAACCCCAAGTTATCCCTTCAATAAAATACTTTTGCGCAAAAAAAAGGACAATTATTGGAAGCAAGAATATAAGTGCGCCCGCCATCGGGTAACTTCAGTCTCTATGATATTGATTCATTCCAGCTCGGTCTCGAAGAAAATCGACTCTCATAACAAGATAACACATCTTTGTCATCAAAGAGAGTAGCTTATCGGCTGTTCCTTATTTCACAGCACATAATTAATTATTCGCCAAGATAACTCCTGATGTCTTGGGCAAAAGAATCTGTATTTTACCTTTTTGAGGAAAGTATTTTCCTCCACTTAATAAATCTAAAAATTGGTTTCCTTTTATACCTTTCTCAGAAAGATTGAGGCAAATTTCTTCAGAATTTAACCTCGAGTTCATTATTACAATAATAGTTTCTTTTCCTCTTTTTCGAATAAAGGAGTAGATCCCTTTCCCCTTTAACAATGTTTGAAAAGAACCTTTTCTTAACGCAGAATATTGCTTACGGATTTGAATACATCGTTGGTGAAATTTATAAATATCATTACTCTGAAAATCAATATTCCAGGGCATACATTTTCGACATTCTGGGTCATTACCGCCTCTTAAACCTACCTCATCCCCATAGTAAATCACTGGCGCCCCTACATAGGTCATCAAGAAGATAAGACAAAGTTTGAATTTTTCTCTATTCCCCTTGCATAAAGTGAAAATCCGAGGTGTATCATGACTACCCAATAAATTAAGCATTACTTTCTGTGCTGCTGATGGGTAACTCTGACTTAAAGTCTTAAGACGTTTATCAAAAGCATTTACATTAAGTTTATTTTGTATAAAAAATTTCAAGATTGCCTGCCGAAGTTGATAATTCATCGCACCATCAAATTCATTTCCCTGAAGCCAATCCGAGGCATCTTCCCAGATTTCTCCAACCAGATAAGCCTCGGGATTAATCTTTTTCACAAGGAATCGAAACTCTTTCCAGAATTCGTGATTTATATAAAAAGAAAGATCTAAACGCCATCCGTCGATCTCTTTCTTGGTCCAATATCGAACAACACGGAAGAGATATTCTCTAACCTGAGGATTCTTAATATTCCATTTAGGAAGATAATAAATTCCAGCAGTTTCATAATTGGGTTGAGGACGCTTCCTTACAGGAAAACTGCAAAAATTGTACCATTTCCAATAAGGCGAGGCAGGTCCTTTTTGAATTGCATCTAAAAAAGCCCAATGGTGATCACCTGAGTGATTGAATACGCCGTCCAGGATAACTTTCATGTTACGTCGATGGACTTCTTTAATAAGACGAGAAAATATCTTCATATCGCCAAAGTGAGGATCTATCTTAAAATAATCAGTAGTATCGTACTTATGGTTAGTTTCAGCTTGAAAAATAGGCGTTAGGTAAATTGCATTTATACCAAGATCTTGCAAATAATCCAACCTTTGGATAATTCCCTGTAAATCCCCACCAAAAAAATTATTTCTAGTAGGTATATCCGTCCAATTAACTTTGTTGGGTGGATCATTATCAAAATCTCCATTAAAAAATCTTTCTGGAAATATTTGATAAAAAATTGAATCTTTAACCCAATTGGGTTCTATGTAATTTTTACCCATTTTAACTCACCTTTCTGATTATATCTTTCTTTAAATTATTATTTCAAACCACTAATACATATAGAGAGTAATCAAAAACTACGCATGTTCTCCGCTCGTACTCCTTGAACAGATTTTTTAATGTAACACTAGCCATCTTTTTTCCCTCAAATAAGTAATGCTGTCTCTCTATTTATCCTTTTATAGCACCAGATGATAGCCCAGAAATAAAGTATTTTTGCAACAAGAGATATAGAATGATAACAGGTATCATAGAAAGGTTCGTCATCGCAAATACATAACCCCAATCCGTGCGATTATGTGCTTGGAAGAATTGTGTGATAGCGACGGACAGTGTCCTAACTTGGTCAGTTCGCAGTATCGTCTGTGCCCAGCCCAATTCCTCAAACGCGAAAAGGAAATTGAATATACTTATGGCGGCGATGGCAGGTGATGCCATCGGTATTATTACTTTCTGGTATATCGTAAATACAGTTCCCCCGTCCATATACATCGCTTCGTCCAGTTCCCTTGGTATATTGTCAATAAACCCTTTTATTAAAAACGTTGAAAAGGGCGTTACCCATGCCGTATAGAAAAGAATTACTCCCCAGAGATTGTCTATCAGCTTAAATGTCACTGCCAGTTCGAACTGGGGGACGAGCATCGCCAGGCCGGGGATAAGCATAACTGTTATGATCGTACTGTAAAGTATATTCCTACCCGGAAATCTAAATCTTGAGATACAGTATGCCAGCGTTGAAGATACGATAGCGGATAATATTACTACCGCTCCGGCTACATAAAGAGTGTTAAGCATATATATGAAAAAGTTTTGTTTGAAAAGAATATATGAATAATTTTCCATCGTCAATTCCGAAACGTCGGGGATTATTTTTGGCGGATATGCAAAAGTCAAGCTATTTGGTCTGAAGGACGATGTTATCATATAGACCATCGGCGTCACCATTACGGTTAGTCCAAGCAGTAGTAAAAGGTATCTTATTAACATGGGGGACGATAATACCTTCTTATTCCTAACAAAAATTGACTTTATTCCGGGTTTTTGTAGTATATTCATCGACTTTTCACATCCTTTCAGGTCTAAGCAGTTTAAATAGTATTACCGCTATTACCGCAACGATAGCTGCAACTATAAATGATAATGTCGCAGCATATCCCATTTTATAAGAAGTAAAGGTCCGGTAATACGTCCATGTCAGCACTACCTCCGTCTGGTGTGCAGGATTTCCCCCTGTAATAACTGCTATTGGGGTATATGTATTAAATGCACCGATTGTAAGTATGACGGTACAGAAGAGTATCGTCCCTTTTATATTAGGCAATGTAATATAGATAAACTTTTGGATGAAGCCGGCTCCGTCTGTGGAGGCTGCTTCATAATATTCTTTAGGAACAGCTTGCAGCGCCGCTAAAAATATTACCATATTCCATCCTATACCCTTCCATATACCCAGAAGGGTTATTGAAGTCATGGCCGGCCATCTCGTACTGAGCCAACCTATACGCCCTGGTATCCACTTGAATACATCGGTCAATAAATAATTCAATAATCCTTGGTTACTGAAAATATATCTAAATAAAAGGGCAACAACCACCCAGGAAGTAACCACGGGCAGGTAATATAGTAGCCGGAAAGTCACGCTAAATTTCCTGATGCCGTTTATAAGAAGGGCAACCGGTAGTCCCAATATTATCTGCCCAGGTACTGTCACCATTGCATAAAACATTGTATTGGCCAGAGCCATGCCGGCGATCGGATCCGACAAAACCGCTAGGTAATTTTTAATTCCTACAAATGGAGAAATCTGGTTATAACCTATTTTCCAGTCAAAAAAGCTCATTACGAACATTTTAATGATGGGATAAAACGTGAACATACCCATAACAACCAGCCCGGGGGCAAGCAGTAAAAGCACACGTGCATTGTCTTTTTTCCTGAAATATTTCCTTGTCCTAAAAAATACACTGGAAGCCATCATCATCCACCCTCGCTTTATAAATAGGTATTTTGATAAGTATTGAGGGGGCTATCGTAAGATAGCCCCCTCTGATTGTAACGTTTATTGCTGCAGCAGAGCGTTTATCTCTGCGGCCGCTTCATCCATTGCCCTTTGTACTGGTTTCTGACCTAATACAGCTTCTGTTGCCTTCGTATTTATAATGCCTTCCATGTCGCCCCATTTAGGTGTTACAGGACGGGCTCTACTTGTTTGAAGGGCATTAGCAAAAATTGACAGTAAAGGCATCACCTCTAGTACTTCTTTATCTGCAAGGGCTTCCTTGTTTACAGGCATCTGGCCGACTCTAGCCATCTCAATCTGGGCATCTTTACCAATCATGAACTTGATGAATTTCCACGCGGCATTTTGATGTGCAGCATCAGAAGTCTTAAACATCATAAAATCTTCTCCGCCAAGCACTCCGATTGACCCCGCTGGTCCCGCAGGCATCTGCACAGCGCCGTACTGTAGATCAGGATACTTAGTACTCAAATCCTTTGCCTTCCATGGACCATCAATTGTCATAGCATATTTACCCGTTCCCATACCATCTGTATCTGGTGGAGCACCGGGATCTATGGTAGGTCCGCTAAACGCACCGACCGCATAAAGGTCAGCAAGTTTTTGGATGACTGCTACCGCAATTGAGCCGTTGATATAACCGGTAGCAGTACTATAGTCGGGAGCAAGAATATCACCACCATAACTCCAGATGTACTGGCCAAGGTTCCACCCACCCATCCAGGCTTCGCAGAATCCTATTACATCTTTGCTACTTATTTTCACTGCAGTTGACCACATTTCATCAAGGGTAGTAGGTACAGTTGTGACGAGATTCTTGTTGTAGTAGAGGATCTTGGTGTTGGTATTTGAGGCTATTCCATAGTAGTGGTCACCTGCTTTTGCAGTGCTGTTGGGAGCTTCGAGCACAGTATCCGCTACATCAACATAATCTGGAAATACTGTGTCTATCTCTACAAGGACATTCAATGCTTGGAATTGGGGGATAAACCCAATATCTCCACGCAACACATCGGGAAGCATCCTAGTTGTTGCACCAACAACGACGTTGCTTTTAAGAGCTTGCCATTCGAGGTATACCTGATTGACCGTGATATCAGGGTTTGTCTCTTCGAATTGTGCGATAAGCTGATTCAGAACGTCGATTTGACCAGCCCCGGCATCATAATTGTGCCAGAACTGTATCGTGACCGCTCCTGCTGCAAGTGAAAAAACTGGAAGCATAGATATGTTTAATACTAAAATTATTATCCATACTAATGATCTCTTCATTTTTCCCCTCCTTTGAATTTTTAAATACTTGTAAAAAAATTCTCGCTCTCTATTTTTAAACCATATAATCACCCCCTTAGTGTATAATAGATCTGGGTACCCTACTAAATCTTTATTAAACAAAGTAGGGCGGCAGACATCATACAATCTGCCTATCGGCCCGTTTTATTATTGCAGAATATTTGATATTATGGATAAAAGAACTCTCCCTTGCCGAAGAGGCAGAATACCTTCTCCGCTCGTTTTTGATCTCCTTCTCTTTATTGACTCTCCTGTCTATCTGAAAAATCACGTAAGGAATATTGATAATCTTTCCGGTAATTATCCTTTTCTTGACTTTTTTAAGATCGGAGAAGTATAATCTTAATCGTCTCTAGCAAGCCTCAAAGGTGATAGCAGAAGTCAAATTAGCAAATTTCCTGTCATTGTTTTTAAAGGTATTAACCACCATGATTTTCCTCTTTCTGCTTATAAAAGTAATTATTAAATCTGTTTTTATATCTTTCATAAAGTGGACTCTTCTTCTACTAAAAACGGACTTATAATAGTATGTTGCTTTTTACAAAAACTAACATCTTGACATAAAAATAACATAATAGAACCGTTTTTCTAAAGTAGTGATTTTCACCTCCTTTCTTGATTTTTGGCCCCTTTTTACTATTCTTAAAGAAGACCGGAGATCTTATTATAGTCAAAAGTTCTCTCGCTTAGAGCAAAAAATCATTGTATGAATGTGAATCATCTCTCCTTTTCAAATTTATTGTCCTATTTTACCCTCCGTGAGTTCTCTTATATAAATCTCAAACTTTTTTTCTATGGGTTTAACCTCAAACTAGGAGTCGTATCCACCTTTATAAGACTGAGCAACCCACTCCACCTTTTTCTCTACAAAAATTGTTTGTAAGAGAATTAACACCAAAAATATCTTAAGAACTAACTTTCTAGACCGACTTTTCATCACCACCTTACCTCCCTTCGCCCGTACTTTCCAGCTTTTATTCTCCTTAAATCACTCGATAGACGGCGAAAAAGTTTCCCGGAAGTTGAAAAGAAAGCTCTTTTTTTATGGGCACTTTTTCGTTTTTCTGAGAGCAAATCTCGGGTATCAGATATTTTGCATTCTTAAATTCCTCTTCTTTGGAAGTGAGTTTTACAGTTAAGTTACGAGAGGTGTTAGAAGGATTTAAAGCAATGACAAAAGTATCGCCTTTACCATACCTAGAATATATATAGCTTTTATCTCCCTTTTTTAAGTGGAGATGGCGAATACTGGCAAACGAGTCCAGGGAAGGATTAGATTTACGCAATTTGATCAGTCCTTTCACTGTATTGAGGATTGACGAAGGTGAACTCTTTTCCTGCTCTTCTACATTTCTCATCTGATAGTCCCCGTTTACAGAAAAATAGAGTTTTGAAGAACCTGCAGAAGAAAACCCTGCGTTTTTTTCGCTATCCCATTGCATAGGTGTGCGGGAGCCAGCACGAAAATTAGCTCCTTCCCTACTGGGAAGATTTTCCCGGTAGCGCATGCCGATCTCATCTCCGTAATATATAAAGGGAGTAGTAGGATAGGTTAGAAGCATGGCAAAATAGGCTTTTATTATTTCATCTTTTCTACAGACATGGCTCATTCTCGACATATCATGACTTCCACTAATCATATTAATAGTTCCACCATGCTTTGTTACTTTTTTATATTCCCTGAAATACTCCTTCACAAATCGCGTCAAATCTCCTCCTTCTGGACTAAAAAATTTCTTTGAGAAGAAGCTTTCCTTGTACAGCTCTGGATAAAAAGATAGTAATTCCCAATTCTGAGGAATAAAAAAGCATCCATTGAATTTAGCTCTTACTATATCATCAACGTGATCCTGGAAACCCTCTGCAATAAAGGCCTTATCCCCGTATAAATCAATAACTTCTCTTATTTCATTCCAGAATTGAATAGTATTTTCATGCATCCCTTTTTTCCCAGCCTCCACTACTAAGCTGTCTGCGACATCAACTCTGAATCCATCTATCCCATGATCCAGCCAGAAGCGAACAACACTTTTCAGCTCTTCTCGAAGGGTCTTTATGTCTGGATCGTTATAGTTGTTCCCGTTTTCTTTTGCTAGGTCTGGAAATCCAAAATTTAAGTCAGGCTGGTAAAATGTAAACTGATGATAATATGATTCATAACGCTCTGCTACCCACATTGCCCAGTATCCTCTGTCTAACTTTATTAATTCAGGACGCTTACACCAGACATACCATTTGGAATAATGATTTTTCTCCATTTTTCGCGACTCTTTAAACCAGGGATGTTTATTTGAGGTGTGATTGAAGACTAAGTCCATGAGGATTCTAATATTTCTTTTGTGCGCTTCTTTAACTAAACGGTCAAATGTATTCAAATTTCCGTATCTGGGAGCTATGTTTTTATAATCGGCCACATCATAACCTGCGTCCTTAAAGGGTGATGGATATATGGGGTTTAGCCATATAGCGTCGATACCTAGAGAATGAATGTAATCTAATCTGCTGATAATTCCTTCCAGATCACCTATGCCATCACCGTTGCTATCCTGAAAACTTTGAGGATAAATCTGATAAAAAACACTGTTAAAATACCACTTTTCTTTGTTCATCTCGAATGTTCTCTCCCCTCATTTGGTCTAGTTTTCCAAGCCCTTGTTAAGTCTGAGTCTCAGGCGGAATTTCGTTTTATCAGCTTTGGTTTGAAGCTTACAGCTTTGGTAACTCCCTTATTTCCTTTAATTCTTTCCATAAGAAGATGTGCTGCTGTCTTGCCTATCTCCTCTATAGGTTGATGTAAAGTGGTAATTCCATAATCTTTGGCCCAGGGCTGATCGTCAAATCCAATTACTCTAACCTCATCCTTTAGGGAAAGCCCTGCCCCTCGTATCTCTTCTAGTACTCCCAGGGCAAGAAGGTCACAGGTGGCAAAAATGTTAAGAGGTGATTTAGTAATTTGCAAAACATCCCGTGCTGCAATCTGTCCTCCTCCCAGGCTAAAATCTACAGAAATGATGTTTCTTTGAGGAATATCTATTCCCTTTTCTTTAAGAGCAGTTTCAAAGCCAAGTAATCTCTCACCAAAAACCCTGGTACTAAGGGGAAATTCAAATTCTTCAACCAGGATGATAAAAAACTCCCCTGGAAATGAGGAAAGATACTGACCAGCAAGATATCCCCCTAGCCTGTTATCTACATACACACAGTCAAATTTCTCAGAATAGCCATCTGCAAGAACAGTGGGCTTGGAAAGAGGGAAAGGATTTAAGTGGTGGAGTTTCTCAGGATCCAGAGAAACAAATAAAAATCCATCATTCTGATAGGCGGCAGCATGAGGATTGGAGAATCTTTTGAGTCTTTCCTGGCTTAACAGAGGAAAAAGAGCCACGTCATAGCTGTACTCATCCAGTTCCTCTTCCACACCTTTAAGGACTCTTCCATAAAACTGGGTTCCAATTTCAGGCAGGAATAGCGAGATTGCATAGGAGTAGCCACTGGCAAAACGGCGAGCATGAAGGTTTGGTTTATAATTAAGCTTCCTAATTGCCTTCAGCACGATGCGGCGAGTTTCTTCCTTTACATTAGGGTGGTTATTCAGTACTCGAGAAACCGTGGATTTAGAAATTCCGCTTAACCGGGCCACATCTTCAATAGCACTTTTTGGTACCGTTTTCATAGTTTTTGCTCTTTATAACAGGAGGATAACAAATTAAAATATATCTTTTGGGGGAGCAGTTCCAATATATTATACTAAATTTAAAAATTTTGTCAACCACTGGCCCTTGCCAATGGTCCTTGCCACCCCCCAGTTTTTGAAATCCCGCTGTAGGTTTGCCTTTAACTAATCTTTTCTCTCTAAAATCTAACCTAAGAGATTACTGAAAAAGTCTCTCTATCCCAAGTAAATCTAAAAAATTAACAAAGAATCCAAAAAAATCCTCCTGAAATTTTGGCAGATTTATTTTTATGGTACAATTACAAATTGTATAAAAGCAATTGATGCCATAGACTACTGGGATTATCAGGAAATGTCTAACGGGATGAAAAAAAAGAGAAAGAAAAGCTAAAAAGGGAAAGGACGAGCCTCCTTAAAGGTACGGTGACTACCAGGATGTCCTCCAAGGAAGCCTGATCAGGATATATCAGATGTGTCGCAATAAGGACTGTTCCTGTGGAGACAGAAGCAGTTTTTATGATTAAAAGATCCCAATAAGCCAAATGAGGAATAAACTCTACATCATTTTTGGAATTAGCTTTAAATCTTAAGGGCATACATACGCCCATATAATTCCCGTAAGTTTATAGATGCGAATGGATAGTAGTAAAGAGGATAATGTACATAGCATGAGACCAAAGGAGAGGGTTGGCAATAGGACCCCAGCGGTTAACCCATTTTTGGTAATACTCAGGAACAAGCAGATCTTGCGGTACTTGTTCAGGGAGATTTCCTTCCTTATCCATTTGAGCTTCTACCCAAGTTAATAGATACTTTGCTCTTTTAAAATCTCCCAGTTCTGCATAGTACCAACCTAACCATGCTGTAAGAAGTATCCATTGCCCCCCTCCATAATATGTGTCCTTTAAATATCGATATAGGCCCCCTCCTTTACTTTGCAGATCTTTCTCAATCTTGGCTACTGTTGCTCTCATAAGTTTGTTCTCACGTCTTAATAAACGATAAGGGGTAGAGACACTCAAAAGACTGCTGTCAATGGCACCAGAGCCTATATACTTGGTCAAATGTCCATCTTTTACCCCATTTTTGAGGATAAATTGATGAATTTCCTTGCAAACTTTGCTCGCTTCTCTGTCAGGATGAATTCTAGTAATAGCTTTAATTCCTCCATAGACAGCAGCAAGAGTAGAGATGTGAATTTTGCCCTCATATTCTTCCCAGTAATCGTAACAAGGTTGTCGCCAAAGAGCGGTAAGATACCTTATAGCTAGCTCTGCTGTTTCCTCCCATTGTTGGCTCATTTCGCCTGTCAAATCAATATGTTGGGCAAGGCTCCATAGCCAACTGGCCAGGCCATCCAGTTGAAAATTTCCCCACTCCTCGTTGGCTTTCTCTCCTTCTATTGTGTAGCGAGCATGGAGATAATCTCCTTCTTGTAGCTTCTTCCCTTGAGATGCTTTCATTATTCCTCGCTGTGCTTTTTCCTTATGATTGAGTATTGTTCGACTTGCCCATTCATGAAACCGCCGCGCACTCTCGTGACATCCTGCCAAATCCATCGAATAGGCAATAAAAGCTCCATCACGGAGCCAGCAATAACGATAAACAGGGAATGCAGGAGAGGCTATATATGCTCCACTTTTAGCTTGATTCTTGTAAATAATCCTTCTACTGCACTGATATAGATCAATCATAAATACTTACCTCCGTTCTACATCTCTCTCTGAGAGTGATTTTCCTTGAAAAAGTAGCAGAGTTAAGTTTTATGTAGGCAATTTGTTGAGACTTATCAAGCCACCATCCTTTTGCAGTGGCTTTTAGGTCCCTTAAACTCTCATACTTTTCAAGATTATCTCCACTCTCGGTTACTGAAATAGGACAGCTATTATGCACAATAAGTGTACAGGCAATGCTTATTACGGGAAGATTTATTTCTGTATTTGCACCACTATATTTCTTAATACACTCAATAGTTCTCATGGTTTGATTTAAATCATCGTACCACTCATACGACGAGGCCCCAGAGGGGTAAATATTGAAAACGAGTTGAGAAAAATTAGTAATAGAACCACCTATTATATAATCCCCATTGAGGGTCATAGGTAAAATTGCTCCAGATTTGATAAAGACAGGTATAATATCCACAGGCGTAGGATAAGCTATAGTTTGAGGGCCGTGATATCGAGTCTCTTTCCAAAAGTCAATCCACTCTCCAGGCGGAAGGTAAACATCCCCGGTTTTCACTCCCTTGTAAACTACTGGGGCAATTAGAAGAAGCTCTCCAAAGAGATATTCATATATTTTATGGTGACAGTTTTTATCCTCTGGGTATTCTATTACTAAGGGACGCATTAATGGAAGTCCTGTGTTGCTACATTTTTTTGCCTCGCTGTAAATATAGGGTATAAGGTTCATACGAATGGTAGCATACTTTCTATAGATAGCCATTGTATCTGAAGAAAAACTCCACGGTGTTCGATCCAGACATTCCTTTCCTTCTTTATAAGCTATTGCATGATATTGCATTATAGGACAAAAGGCCGCCATGGCTGCACTTCGAGCGTATAACTCCTCGGTCGGTCGGCTGGCTCCAGTGAAACCAGCCAAATCCCAACCCCAAAAGGAAATGCCAGAGATAGCAGCAGATAAACCAGCTATGATTGATTGTCTAAAACCTTTAAAAGTAGAGCGTTCATCGCCAGCCCAATGGCAGGGAAACTTCTGTGAACCAGTAAATCCTGCTCTGCTAAAAGTAATTCCATTCCCATGAGTCTTCTCCTGGACAAAATCATGATAGGCTTTAATATAAGAATTGGGGTAAGCATTCCGCATCTCATCCCCTTTTCTTCCATCATAGAAAATAAGGTCTGCATTTTCGATATGCTCACCTCCGTCTGTCTTAAACCCATCGATCCCAATGGTTTCACCTTTATCATTGGTTCCCATGTCAAATAAATAAGCTCGTTTTGAAAGCCACCAGCGCACAGCGTTGGGGTTTGTAAAATCGAGAGGGATACCTCCACCAAACCAACTTTTCTGAGGTATTCGATATATTCCGTCAGAACTATGAGGATCCTTTATATAATAGCCCTGCTTTTTAATGTATTCCTCATCGTTTTTTTGCTGTAGATTAGGGTTTGCTGCATAACAAACAGGATTCTGCCAGAGTATAACTCTAAGTCCTTTTTGATGCAGTTCATCTACCATTTTCTTGGGATCAGGCCATCTCCCAGAAAGAGGAAACTTGAAATCCCCATAGAAAAAAAATTTATCACCGGACTTTGACTGATATTCAGCATCATTCCAAATATAAAAAGTTGCTTCATCGCTCCATGTCTCTATCACTACCACTGTTGCCGGGATATCCTTTGCTATTGTCCTATTGACTTCACTCATAACCCGACTCTGGCTATTCCACCCATTGCTTGACATCCAGGGTCCAAAGACCCATTGAGGAGGAAGAGCTGGCTTGCCAGTGATATCCGTATAATTAATAATCACATCTTTCAGGGTATCACCAACTATAAAATAATAGTCTAAAAGGGGTTTATCTGCCTTGCTCGTGTCAAGGGTAAAGCTATACATATCATCTTTTCTGGTGCACATTTCAAAAAGACAATAACGGCTCGAATTCACATATATGCCGTAGCCTTTTGTAGATAAAAAGAAGGGTATGGGCATATATGAATCACTTTTGTGATCAAGGTCATGGTCGGTTACACACATTTCAATCTTATGACCTCGCTGATAAAACCGATTAAATCTTTCTCCAAACCCAAAGAACTCTTCATCCGAAGGGGTGAAAAAACGCTCCATCACTTTACTGACCACTCCATAGGATTCACACCAGCTAAGAGAGCTACAAAAGTATTGTGCACTTTTATACTCACAAGCAATCAGACTATTATCTTTCCTTCTGCAAATAAAAAGACACCATGGCTCTCTTTTAATCTTTACTGTAATTGCAGGGGTAGTGATAAGAATACATCCTTTTTCTTCAGAGAGAGTATATATGGAAGAACCAGTTGCTAATTCCCCACCACCGGGAAACATCTGAAGCCTAAAGATCTTTGAAGATACAAAAGAGAGGTTTAACTTTGGGGCATAAGAGCCTTTATTATCTTCACAATCAAATAAAATTCGATCTCCAAAATTATAATAGTCTTTTACACGGGTTATATAATGCCATTTTTCTTTCAATGTATTGATTCTCCCCCTTTTATTTACTATTTATCAAACAGGAAACAGAGATGGGTTTTATCCCATCTCTGTTTCCAACACTATTCAAGCCGCTAATCTTATCTTAGCAGTTCCTCAATCTTAACTTTCAGATCATCCAGAGCTTCCTTAGGAGTTTTCTCCCCTAGCACAGCTAATTCAAGCTCTCGTCCAGCAGCAGCAGTCAACTCTCCCCAATTAGGTATATAGGGTGGAAAAACTGCTGTCTCTACAGCCTGGTAGAAAACTTCTGTATGCTCAGGGGGTTTGATGTCCAGAAATGCCTGTTTGACAGCCGGGTCCTTTACAGGAGGCAATTCCCATCCAGCTTCCACTCTGAGCCTATTAGCCTCTGTGCTTGCCGTATAGAATTTTAGCCATTCCCAAGCTGCTTGTGGATTTTTGGCATTTGGTGAGATCACAATAGCGTTAGCGAAGAAATGGTGGGCTTTGGGTCTACCATAGGCAGCTGGTTCCAAAGCTACATCCCACTTGAACTTAGCGTAAGCTCTAAAATCACTAAGCATCCAGACGCCTACTTTAAGCATGGCCAGCTTACCTGCCTTGAAAAGGTCTACATCAGACTGACCTGCCATTTCAGCAGTGCTCGGCTGGACATGATATAACCTTACTTGATCGATCATCCACTGGAGTGCCTCGATAGCCTCTGGACTGTTAACCGTGACCTGAGTTTTATCCATATTAAAGACACTTCCACCATTTTGAGCAATTGTCTTGTAGAATTCCCAGAACTGAATTGGACCATGGAATCCCCATTGATCTATTTTGCCATCGCCATCTGTATCCTTGGTTAGCTTCAAAGCCGCTTTTAACTGATCATACCAGCTCCAGTTTATGTTTGGATAATCAACGCCGGCCGCATCAAAAAGGTCTTGGTTGTAGAATAGGACCACATCCGAATAACTTCGGCAGAGACCATATTGGGTTCCTTTCAGATTAAAGGCATCAACGGTCCTTTTGTGGAAAATGTCGAGGCTGAAATCTTTATCTTGAGCAATCAATGAATCGAGTGGTAGGATGCCTCCCTTAGTAGCGTAATCGATAAAATTCTCATAATTCAGTTGATAAGTGTCTGGTAACTCGCCAGCTGCCGCCAAGGTGGCCAACTTGGTAAAATAATCACCCCAACCATAGTCAATATTGAGCACAAGATCTATATCAGGGTTTTCCTTCTCAAATATCTCCTCCATCTCTAATAAATAGGGGATGTTGGTGGTACCCGGTGCCCAAGCGAAAAAAGTTACCTCGGTCTTCGCATAGCTTCCTATCCCACCAAAACCTGCAAACACAATCAACGCTGTCATTAAAACTATTAAACTTCTTCTCATTTTTGTTCTCCTTATCTTTGACTTTTATAGCCTTCTTACTATTTTTTTTTAATTCACCTATTTACTCCTTGCCGCCTTTGCTCTTCTTAGGCTTTCATCATAACTCACCTCCTCCAACTGAACAGATTTATTTTTAATACGGCTCATCCCTTAATTGCACCCATGGCTATCCCTTTTACGAAATATCTCTGAGTGAATATAAAAACGATCAAGATAGGGATAATTGTGATGACAGATCCGGCCATCATTAAGTGCCATTCTACAGTATATCTTCCTGCCAGAGTAGCTAAACCCAGAGGTAAGGTCATTAATTTAGCTTCATTGATGATTATAAGAGGCCACAAGAAATTATTCCATCCCCACATAAAGGTAAACATCGTAAGTGCTGCCAAGCCAGGCTTAGCCAGGGGCAAATAGATCTTTCGATATATATCAAAATGAGTAGCACCATCGATGAATGCTGCTTCCGCCAAGCTATCCGGAATGGTCAGAAAAAACTGTCTTAATAAGAACGTACCAAAAGCACTAAATATCCCTGGAGCAATCAATCCATAATAGGTGTTATTCCAACCAAAAGAACTCATCATGAGAAAGAGGGGAACCATGATCACTTGCTGTGGAATCATAAGGGTACCCAAATACAGTAAAAAAATTGTCTCCCGCCCCCGAAATTTTAGACGAGCGAAGGCATACGCGGCTAAAGAACAGGTTATAATCTGGCCTACAACCACAGCTCCTGTGTAGACAATGCTATTCAGAAAGAACCTGGGAAAGGGGAAAAATCTCCTCAGTGTCCATCCAACTTGCACATAGTTACTCCACACTATGGGGTTAGGTATCAGCTTAGGAGGTACCTGAAATATACTCCCTGCCTCTTTCAGCGAAGTAGAAACCATCCACAAAAATGGAAAGACTGTGGTAAATGCCCCCACAGACAGGATCAGGTACAGCAGGAACCTAGCGAGGTTTCTTAGCAACCGTGGTCTTTTTAGATTTGACGTCCATATATTCATGCGCAACATATTTACCTACCCCTCATCTTTTCTCACTCACCATATTGTACCCAATACCGTTGATACCTCATCTGGACAGCGGTGGCTATGAACACTAGAATGAATAGTATCCATGACATTGCCGCTGCGTAACCCATTTTTAGATAATTAAAAGCATGCTGGTAGATCTGAAAGACCAGAACGCTGGTTGCTCCTGCAGGTCCACCTCTTGTCATCACATACACTTGGTCAAAAACCTGAAAAGAGTTGATTAACGATATCACCAACAAAAAGAAAATGGCAGGCGATAACATAGGCAAAGTGATATGACTAAACTTTCCCCAGGCACCAGCACCATCTATATCGGCTGCTTCATAGAAAAAAGAAGAAATTCCCTGCAGACCAGCCAAAAGAATCACCATGTTAAATCCTAGATCTTTCCATACACTGGCAAAGATCACCCCCGGCATAGCCCAATTCATATCCTCTAACCAGGCCGGTCCTTTGATTCCTACGAAGCTCAATATGTAATTAATAACTCCAACCTCAGGGTTATATAGCCATCGCCAAACGAGCGCTACAGCGACCCAGGTCGAGACTACAGGTATGAAATATGCCGTGCGGTAGATAATCAGCCCTCTAATCCTCTTGTTCATTAGTAAGGCCAACCCTAGAGCCCCTACCAAACTCAACGGTGTATATCCACCTATATAGTAGAAGGTATTCCGTAGAGCCTCCCAGAATATTGGATCATGAAATAGCCGATTAAAGTTATCAAATCCCACAAACTCCGGCTGTCTCAAGAGGTCCCATTTACATAGGCTTAAAACCAAGGAAGCTGCAACTGGAAAGATAATAAATAGCCACAAAACCCCTAGACTGGGCAAAAGAAACAAAAGTGCTGTTAAACTATCCTTTCTTCTCTTTATTCTCTTTATTCTCATTTATAAACTTCTCTCCTGTTGTTCTTATGCATTTAATAACGAGATAGTGCATTTCCATAGGGTCCTCCGGCACTATATTTTTCTCTAAAAGCCTCTGAAAAAAGCAAAAAAAGTCGCCAAAAATTTGAGCAAGCCCTCTCTTTCAAATCTTCCTCCCTGTCACAAAGGCAGCCTAAAGAAATCTCTTATTACTAATGTGGCTGCTCCAATGACCCATCCCTCCTTGCCAAATTTAGCTGGAAGAATATCTAACTTTTTTGCTTCCTCAGGAAATGAATGTCTCTTTACAGCTTCCTCAAATGAGGGCGAGAAGAATTCATAAGCATCCATTCTCTCTCCCCCCAGGATTATGGCCTCTGGATTTAGAAGATTTACCACGTTCTTAACTCCGATTCCTAAATTCTTGCCCATTCTCTTAAATATATCTTTTGCTATTGGGTCTCCATATTCAGCAGCCTCTAACAGGTTTTTAGGAGTGGGTTCATTGAAGGTTCCCTGACCCCGGGCCATGACTTTTTTTGCCTCCCTGATCAGGAAATAATCACAGGCGAAGACTTCCAAACAGCCTCTTTCCCCGCATCTACATTTAGGGCCATTTCTGCTTATGCAAATATGACCTATCTCCCCAGCGCCGCCGATGGCACCTGTATAGAGGTTGCTATCTATGACAATGCCAGATCCTATTCCTTCACCAACGGTGACGCAGATAAAATTCCTGTAATTCTTTCCTGCTCCATACCATTTTTCTGTCAAAGTTAAGGTATTTACGTCGTTGTTGATAAAAACTGGCACGCCGTATTTTTCCTCTAAAGGTCTGGCTAAATCGACATTCTTCCAATTAAGGATAGGAGAATAAATGGATACATCCCTTTCTAAGTTTACAAAGCCAGAGATACCGATGCCAATGCCTAACAGATTAGTTTCCTGTGTTAATCTGTCCAGGCTTTCTTTAATTAACTTTAATATCTTTTGACTTTTAGTACCTCTGGGAAATTTCTCTTCACTTTTTGAGATAATTTTTCCCTCAAGATTGGTTAACCCGAGGATAACTTTTTCTACCTCTACTTTTATGCCACAAGCGACTCCGTAATCATAGTTGAAATCCAGAAGAGTTGGCTTTCTTCCTCCACTGGATTTATCCTCCCCCACTTCTTTAACCAGATTCTTCTCCAGGAGATAGCTGACAATATGAGTAAGGGTTGGACGTTCCAAGCCAGTATTCTGTGCAATAGCAGTGCGGGAGATAGGTCCTTTCTCTCGAATTATATTAATCACAATGTTTCGATTCATATCTTTAATCAGCTTTTTACTGCCCTTTGTGATATTTCTCATTCTTAAACTACCCCGGGCTTACTTTATTCATTGAAGTAAGTATCTTTCTATTATAATACAAATTTCTCCGATGTCAAGTGTGTGAATTAAATTGTTAATTAAAATTCAAAAGTGCACTGTTTTTTAATAATTTAAAGTTTAAAAGTGCACTGCCCTAAGTGTGAGAAAGAAGAAATTTTGTCATAATGTAG
>SDBU01004125.1_pt1 | contig 18057 bp, 16 predicted proteins | sample 2277071 | NCBI WGS metagenome assembly SDBU01 (sample SAMN10397929, study PRJNA504765) | marine sediment metagenome | isolation source: marine sediment core GS08_GC12, 126 cmbsf | place: Arctic Ocean: Gakkel Ridge, Loki's castle | collected 2008 | reverse complement strand
ACCTTGGCCCTTGCTCCGAACCGGAGCAGCATTTTGTCCCGCCTGAAGCTGGCCGCCCGGTCCAGGCATCTACCACTGTTTTTCATCATCTTCGCCCTGGTTTTCACGATCTTTGTATCCGCGTTTGGGTCAAACTGGGAGAGTATCGTTACTTATCTACAGGGCTATGGGGCCTATTTCCAAAGAGGCCTGCATGATAGTGCCCATGTAAAACCGTGGTATTACTACGGCCGGCTGCTGATTTTTTCACACTGGGAGCGAGGGCTTGATCCTGTTTTTAGGCGCTGTAGGCGCGATTCACTTTTACCGCCAACGAAATTCAGTCAAAACTCCACAGGTTACGGCGCACAATTTTCTGGTCTGGAACACCTTCTTGGGAATTCTATTGTTCTCCCTGGTGCCATACAAGACTCCCTGGAATATGCTGGGATATTTGGCAGGCATGATTCTGCTGGCCGGCCAGGGTGTACTGGTTTTGTTTCAGAAATACCCCGGGCATCGCCAGAGATTGCTGTTGGCCGGAATCCTTTTAGTAGGATTTGGCCACCTGGCCTGGCAGATGGGTGCAGCCACCAAAAGATATGACGCCAGTCCGCTGAATCCGTATGTCTACGCCCATACATCTCATGATCTGGAGAGGCTGGTGACTGGGCTGAATCAAGTTGCGGCCGTTGACTCAGCCGGTTTCGACCTGCCGATCCAGGTCATCGCCAGCGGACATGATTACTGGCCGTTACCATGGGATTTACGAAAATTTTCTCATATCTACTGGTGGGAAGCCATCGATTCCAGTATTGCTCCGGCCCCGGTGATTGTGGTACGTTTGACGGAGAGCAATCAGGATTCTATTGAAGCCGACATCGCGGATTACGTATATAGCGGATTTGCGCCCGGTCAAAAAGTTATGTATACAGCCTTGTTCGGAGCTCCGATTGCTCTACGCCCGGGGGTCTCACTTGCGACCTTCATAAGATATGACCTATATAATCGGCTCCCCATGGTTGTGAAGGGTGAACCTTAGTGGCCGGCAATCACCCCACTATTGCTGTCGCCGTTGAACTTGTGAATCACCTCGAGAAGGGACCGGGGCAGGTGATGACCGGCGCAGTTTCCTTGCATAAATATTCCAGGTTCGCCATGGGGACCATATTCGAATTGTTCCTGGAACATGAGGAGCAGGAATATGCCTCGCAAGCTGCCGCCGCCTGCTTTGAGGTCCTGGAAGAGATAGAGCTGGAATTAAGTCGTTTCCTCGAGAACAGCGATATCTCCCGGATAGTCGCACTGCAGCGGGACGAAAAGTTAATCTTGGGCCGGCACGCCTATGCTTGCCTGGCACTGTCGCAGAAAATGACGCTGGAAACGAGTGGAGCTTTTGATGTGGCTTATGCAAGCCGCGAGGATTTAGTCGAGACCGCGGGCATGCGAGAGCTATTCAGGCTGGACCCTCGCAAGCGGGAAATTCAGAGCCTGACTGAGGCGCTCACTCTCGACTTGGGGGCTATCGGGAAAGGCTATGCCCTTGATTGCATGGCCGATCTCCTGAATGAATGGGGGTTGCGACGGGCGCTATTACAGGGGGGACGCAGTTCCGTGCTGGCCATGGACGCGCCTCAGGGCCAGGCGGGGTGGCTTTTATCCATCAGTCATCCCGAGGGCGGAAGATTGGCGAGATTAAACTTGCGGAACCGGGCACTGGGAGCCTCGGGGATTTTAAAAGGACCCCATATCAAGGAGCCATCGGGTTACAGCGGCCCCCGCGATAAACGTGTCCGGGCGACCTGGACGATAGGTACTTCTGCGGCCGAGATGGATGCTTTCTCAACGGCGGCCATGTTCATTGAAGAGCAGCTGCTTATGCGATGCTGCCAAAAATTCTGCCGGGCGGCTGCCAGACTGAAGTGCCAACCGGCAGTGAAGGATACCGCTACCACGAGCCGACTGCTGTTATATGGGCCCGAGCAGAATCTATTCACTTTGGAATTGGCGTCATCCGCGGGACCTCCCGAAGGTCTTGAACAGGAAAACCAGCTCCTTTAATACCAGGTACGTACTTCGGCCGTAGCGCAACCGACTGTCTTTGTCCCAGGCCCAATCGATGGGGAATTCAACGATTACAAAGCCGGCATTCCGGGCGCTGAGGATAATTTCGAGATCGAATAAAAAGCCTTCCAGCACACAATTTCGGTATAGTGTTTCGGCCGCATCTCTAGTGTAGAGTTTGAATCCGCATTGGGTATCGGTCAGATCTCCCGGCAGTGGCAAGATGGCGTGGGATAAGCGTTGGAAAGCATTCGATAAGAACCGGCGCAACAGGCTCTGCTTACTGATGTTGCTCGCGGGCAATTTCCGGGAACCATGGGCGATTTGGCAGGTCCCATTTCTGATTAAATCCAGGCCAGCCACCAGGAATTCCCACGCCACATTGCCACCACTGTCGGCGAACATGATGATTTCGCCCTGAGCCGCCAGCACTCCACTGCGCACCGCAGCTCCCTTGCCGCGATGTACCCTGTTCTCCAAAATAACCAGACTGATATCTTCCGGCAAGTGATCTTCGGTTTCCCTGGCAATATTTATCCCGGCATCGGTGCTGCCGTCGTCGGCGATGATTATTTCAGTTGTGATACCATAGCCCTGGCAGAATTCGGCAGCTGACCGAATGTCAGCCGCTATTTTGGAGCCCTCGTTTAAGATGGGGATAATCAGACTGAGTGCGGGCCGGTGCTCTGATTTTGCGGCTATCATAAATAGATGCTCAGTTAGAAATCATTAACGGCCTTCACCGGCGGTCCCCGGTCACACTCGGAAGCAGCTCCTTCAAGGGGGGCGACGAATCCGCCAGCTACCGGAAGGGGCGGGTTTTCCAGGCTTCATATCCGTCCAAGTGTAAGGTGCCGGCAAGTCTGAATCAAGACTTAAACCGTTAGAGCCGCAGGATCGTGCGGTGCATTCTAACCGACCCGGGGGATAACTTCACAGGGCGGTATTCGCAAACAACTAAAGACCCCCTATTCCCATCGGAAATAGTGGGTCTTGAGGTAGTGACACGGGTGGGAATCGAACCCACGACCAACGGCTTAAAAGGACGTTGTGCTTTAGACGGGGGCGGGTGGCAAGTGTGCAGTAAATGAGCAATCTGCGCTGCTTTTGTCGCTCCCCCGTCGTGAAATACCAAACGGGCAGGAAACGGGGCGGGGATTTGCCTGTCTTTGACCTGTACTGACTAGTGGGAGTGTAGTGTCGGCGCTCCCACGGAGGTGTAAACTAAACCTTTGAAAGGCCTATATCTAATCGTTTTCTTTTCTTTCCGTAACTCCCTTGCCTTGGCCGTACTCGATCCAGTGGCAATGGAAATGCCATATTCGCCGCAGTCCTCTGCAGAATCATTCCGTACTTCTACCGAATAAAGACCCGTCTCCGTGCAGGTCCAAGAATGGCCCGCATTCTCGTAAAATGAGTGTTCATAATTCGCCAGCATGGAGTCTCCATCAGCATTATAGAGGTACAATTCCGGTCCCAAGAATCCAGATATGGCAATGATGTATGAAGTGCCGGATTGGGCGGAGAAAGTATACCAGTCAGTATCATTGATCGGAAGCGTATGGTCCTGCTCGGTGCCGCCAACAGTTAAACTGGTTGCAGAGGCTACATTGTCGTCCGGTTCGTAAGTGTCGTTTGCTACCGCCGTTGTCCACTCGGATGGCGGGAAGATGCCAGTGTACCTTTCTAATCGCATGATGTATATTTCCGAATCGGCGCCATCGGTCCAATTGCGGGTAAGCGTTAGTTCACTGCCGCTGAAGGCGTAGTCATAAGTTTCGATTCTGGTTTCACCGTCCCACTGGATCCAGGTAATAGTTATCTTATTGCCATCTTCGAGGTTGTACGGACTACCCTCCTCAATATCTGCGCCCCATTCATCAGAGCATCGAAAATTGTAATAAGCCTGGACTGTGGTTTCTGTGAACTGGAGCATCAAGGCAGAGAAGATTTCAGTCGGCCAGGTCTGGCTCCACGTAAATGTTTCGCCATCAATGGTACCCTCACTATGATCGTAAAGCAAAATCCAGTTTCCTGGAATGGTGTTGCTGCCCCCTTTGTCATCGTCGGCATCATTACAACTGGCAAGGCCGATTAATCCGGTGATGGCCAGTGCGGTAAGTAAGTATCTACCCATTTTCATTTGTGCTCGCCTCTCTCGATGGCTATCATGATGTAATCTGATACTCTGGAGTGGTAGAAAATTAACAGATAGTGAACTGGAGGCACAACCACGATGCTAAATTCAGCCGGGCTGGTTATGATTTTACATCTCCTATCCAGCCATCCGCAGTTTGGCTGGGATCACATCAACTGGCAAGATCGCAAATTGCTGATCGATGGCAAGGGTTTGAAGCAGCGATATATTCCAATAGATGCGCCTCTTGAGCGGGTGCTGCGGCGACGTATTCAACGAGGCGGTGATTATCCGTTTGATTATCACCCGGACACCGTATCCCATAAGTTGGCTAGTTATCTGAAGGCTGCCGGTATTGAGGGTGCAAGCGTACACAGTCTCCGGAAGACATTTGGCAGCATGATCATGCAGCGGGATCCAACACAGTTGCTCTATGTCTCACGGCTACTGGGACATGCTAGCGTCAGGACAACGGAGTTGTACTATGTAGACTTGCTTGACTCAAACCTTCGTGGTGCAGTCGGTTGCCTTGACGGGCAGATTCCCGAGTAGAAACCGAGCCCCGCTGTGCAGTTAAAAGGCGTGCTTCGGTGCGTCTTTTTTTATCTTCGATATCCAGATTACCATAACTCAGGTACCTGCTCGGCGGACCAGAAAAACTGTGCAATAAATGAGCAATCTCAATATCGCGGTATTTCTGCTCCCGTCGGGGAATGTCGCGATTTGTCGCGGAGTATAAAATGAAAACAAGGGCCTAGAATTTCTCCTAAACCCTTGTTTTTATTATGTGACACGGGTGGGAATCGAACCCACGACCAACGGCTTAAAAGGCCGCTGCTCTACCGACTGAGCTACCGTGTCCCCAAACGGTGGGCACCAAGTACCCTGTTGTGCGCCATGAAGGAATCGAACCTTCAACCTTCGGATTAAGAGTCCGCTGCTCTACCACTTGAGCTAATGGCGCCGGTAGCGGGCAAATTTACCACTGGGAGTCGCCGGAAAAAAGCCGGCTGGCAAGGGAGATTCTTCGGCAAGCCTTGGGGCTTGGGGGCTGGGGAAAGTGGCAGAGGCAGTTGGCAGCAGCAGGAAAGAGGAAAGAGAAAACCGCCAAGCCGCCTTCGGACAGGCCGAACCCCGCCGATGGACGGGACTGGGTCGCCAAGGAACTCGAAACCCGGAATCCGTAACTCGAAACCCGCAATTGCTCCCCAATTTTCAATCGACAATATAAAATCTGCAATTCCCGCTGTCGTTCGCCCGGTGTCTCGAGCAGGCGAATTGACGGTTTCTCACCACCCGGCAGGATGCCCTCAGCGGTTCGGCGTTCCCTTTACCGGTTCAGTAGCCCTAATTTGGTTTATATGGTTACAGCGATAATCAGGATCCTTGGATGCTGAGCGGCGCCGTCGGGAAAAGGCGGGGTCCCACTCGTTGGCTGCCCTGGTATCTGGCGGCCGCCCTGATTGCCTCCAGCCTGTCCTGTGGTGCCGGTCGTTCCGCCGCTGCAACCGCCGAGCTGCAAAGGCTGACCGAGGCCTATTGGGAATGGCAGCTGCAGGAATTCCCCCAGTTGGCCACTTCCATTGGTGACCGGCGATATAATGACCGGCTGACCGATCTCAGCCTGGAAGCCTTCGAGAAAAGGCAAGTCTACCGGCGGGAACTGCTCCAGGCCGTGGAGAAAGTGCAACGCCGGCGGCTGGCCCCCAGCGACCGGATTACTTACGACCTGCTCCACCGGGAACTGGAGGCAGCCATTGAGAATTATTCTTTGAAATCCCATCTGCTGGCCGTCTCGCAGCTGGCAGGTCCGCACATCGATCTGCCTGAAATGGCCGCCCGTTTTCCCTTCGAGACTACCGCCGACTATCGAGCTTACCTGACACGACTGGAGCAAGTGCCTGGCTATCTGGAGCAAGTCACCGCACTACTAGGAGCGGGGATGGCAGCCGGTGTGGTCATGGCCCGTAATCCCATACGGCAGGCCACTTACCTGCTTCGCGAGCAGTTCGAGGTACGGATCAAGGACCACCCGTTTTACTACCCCTTTACCCGTTTCCCGGACGTCATATCGACTAGTGAACGCCGTGACTTGAGCGGGCAGGCCCGCCGGGCTCTCGATGAGAGTGTTCTCCCGGCCTTCAAGGATTTCTATCTTTTCATCGTCAACGAGTATTATCCGGCCTGCCGCCAGGATATCGGCCTGGCGGCTTTGCCGCAGGGCGAGCGCCGCTACGGGCTACTGTTGGAGGCTTACGCCGGTCCGGGATTCAATCCCGGCGAGCTGAACGGGCAGGCCCAGGCGGAGGTGGAAAGGCTGGAACTGCAGATCGACAGCATCCGGCAATCGCTAGGTTTCATCGAGGACCGCACCACCTTCGCCTGGTCACTGCAAAACAGCCCCAGCCTGTTTCACCGCTCCCCACGGGCCCTGCTTAAAAATTACCGCCGGCTGCTGGACCGCCTGAAGCCGCAGCTCACCGAATTGTTCGACCGGTTACCCGCCGCCGACCTGCAGGTGGTGGAAGCACCGGCTCACCTGGCGCCCAGGTTGGCGGCTACAGCCTACCAGCTGACCGACAATAACACGGTGGGGCAGTTCCTGGTGAATACCCTCTACTATAAAGAACGGCCGATCTGGAACATGGAGGCTCAGGTCCTGAGCGACGGCCTGCCGGGGCGTCACCTGCAGCAGGCCCTGGTAAATGAAATGGCAGGACTCCAGCCATTTAGAAGATATGTACAGGTCCCGGCTTTCACCGAAGGGTGGGCCTTGTATGCCGAGACACTGGGTCCGGTTATGGGTTTTTACCAGAGTCCTCACGCCCGCTACGGCTGGCTCACACGCCGGCTGTTGGCTGCGGTGAGGGTGGTGGTGGAGACCGGCATCCATAGTCAGGGCTGGGACCGCCGGCAGGCCCTGGACTACCTGGCCGAGCATACCACTCTGCCCGCCCACCGCATGTCAGAGGAAATTAACCGCCTGAGTGCCGATCCCGGGACGGCATTGGCCAGGTGGATCGGGGCGGTGAAGATCGCCCAGCTGCAGCGAGAGGCGCGCGAGAAGTTGGGGGACCGATTCGATATCCGGGCCTTCCATGATACGGTGCTGGGACAGGGACCGGTACCACTGGACTTGCTGGAACAGGCGGTGAAAGAGTATATCAAGCTCCAGCAGAAGAGCAGCTAGCCGTCCCCGTCAATCGGGATCACCGCCGGCCTGACCCCAAATCATTGGTCCGCCGCCGCTCCCGGGCTTAGCTTCGGGCTGTGTTGAGCTAATTCAGTCGGAGGATCCGTCATCCATGCCTAAACTATCCTTCACCCTGCAAGGCCGACTACCACTGGCGATTGTGACCCTGTCGTTGGCACTTACGGCCGGCCGGGGCCAGGACTGGAGCGCCCCCTTGCCGCCGGAACTTCCCTGGCAGGGCCTCAGCGAAGACTTGATCGTCGGTGAAGACCATCCCTGGATCACCCCGGCCGAGCGCAGTGGGTTGACCCGTACTCCCCGCTACGGTGAAACTATAGCCTGGCTGGAGAAACTGGCCGCCGCCAGTTCACAGGTCAAACTGGTCTCCCTGGGAAAAAGCCCCGAGCAACGGGATATCTGGCTGGTGGTGGTTACCAAGGAGGGCGTAGCCACCGTGGCCGACTTAAAAGCCAACGGCCGGCCCACTCTCCTGGCACAGGCCGGTATCCATCCCGGAGAAATTGACGGCAAGGACGCCGGACTAATGCTATTGCGCGATCTGACCGTAGCCGGGGCTCATCCCGGACTGCTGGACAGCGTTAACCTGCTGCTGATCCCCATCCTCAACGTGGACGGCCACGAGCGGTTGGCCCCTTTTGGACGTATCAACCAGCGGGGACCGGTTGAGACCGGCTGGCGCACCACCAGCCGTAACCTGAACCTCAATCGCGATTATGCCAAGCTCGACTCGCGGGAGATGCAGCTGTTGGTGCAGGCCCTCAATCAATGGGATCCGGACCTGTACCTCGATATTCATGTTACCGACGGTATTGATTATCAGTACGATATAACTTTCGGCTACACTGGTCGGCACGGCCTGTCCCCCGAAAGCGCCCGCTGGCTGGATGAATGGTTCACGCCGACCGTTAACGCCGCCTTGCAAGCCCGCGGACACATTCCGGGTCCCCTGGTCTTTGCCATCGACGACCAGAATCCCCGCGCTGGACTGCTGGGATGGATGGCTACCCCTCGTTTTTCCAACGGTTACGGCGATGTCCGGCACTTACCCACAGTGCTGGTGGAAACTCATTCCCTCAAACCGTTCCGTCAACGAGTACTGGGTACCTACGTCATTTTGGAGGCCTCCCTGCGCCTGCTGGCCACCCACGCCGAAAACCTTCAACGAGCCATTCTGGCCGACCGCACCCGGGAGCCGGCAATGGTACCCTTGGATTGGCGGCAGACTCCCGGCGCCAGCGACCAAATCGAATTTCTGGGGGTCCAATGGCTCTCATACCCTTCGGCAGTCACCGGCCAACAACAGGTGCGCTGGACCGGAGAGCCGATTACTCTCCAGGTCCCCTTTCGCCGGTTCACCGAGCCCGCCGCCACCGCCCGGCGACCTCGAGCCTACTGGATACCCCCGGCCTGGAATGATGTGATCGACCGGCTGGCCGTTCACGGTATATATATGGATCGCATGCAGCAGCCCAGGGAAGTGGAGGTGGAAATGATACGTTTCAGCACCTACCAGCTGGCCGATGAAGCTTACGAGGGACATATCCGGGTGACCGCTAGCGGCGTGGTGGAGCAGCGCCGGGAGATATTCCCCGCCGGTTCGGTGCGCATCCCCACTGATCAACCGTTGGGCGATCTGGCTGTGATGCTGCTGGAACCGGATTCGCCGGATTCCTATTTCCAATGGGGTTTCTTCCTGGAAATCTTCCAACGTAGCGAGTATGTTGAGCCGTACGTGATGATACCGCTGGCCCAACGAATGATTGACAGCACCCCCAATCTACGAGCCCGTTTTCGGGCCAAACTAGCTGACGATCCGGTGTTCGCCGCCGATCCCGAAGCCCGCCTGCGCTGGTTCTATGAAATGACCCCTTATCACGACACTGATTATCGGCTCTATCCCGTTGGTTGGGAACGATAGGGGAATACTACCGCGGAACTTCACCCCACTGTTCCAGTTTACTATTTAGACCGGAATTATTTGGATTACAGCAGCTCAGGCACTAGATTACGTCGTGGTGAACTGAATGGCTAAGCCGCTTCCATATCGTTGGTTGCCAGTAATGGGCGGATTGCTTCTGGCGGGGTGCGCGGCCACCTCCCCCAGCGGGGAAGACCCCCACTTTCCGGGCTTTCACTCCAATCATTCGGGCGACGGCATCACACCGATTATAGTTGACAGGTCACAGTTGGGTACCAAGCAGAAACGACCCAACCTACCTCCAGCGCAACCCGATGGTGACGAGCCTGGAGGTAACCGGGCCTACGAGGATTCTCTGCATAGAGATTTTATCTCTCAATACAACCTGGCATATCATCTCTACGGTCCGGACCACTACCGGCCCTATGGACAGCGTTACTGGTTAAGCTACCGGCGGCAATGGGGTCAACTGCCCTGGTACGGTGGGAACCCTTATTACGACAGCTGGTGGAATGACCCTTACTGGTCATGGGAATATCGTTGGAACTCTTGGGCCTGGGACCCTTGGTTCGACCACTTTTACGACCCCTGGTACTGGGATCCATATTGGGGCTCCGGCTACGGGTACGGCTACAATTACAGCTACTACTACCGGTATCCTAACGGGAATTATTGGTACTATCAACGAGGGACTGTGGCTGGCGGCTCAGATGACGGGCGCCAGCAGCGGCGACCCCGGAATCGGCGGGGATGGCCCGGCAACCAGGGCGGTCAAATAGCAAACAATCCCCTGTCCGGCGGTATCAGCAAAGCCTCAAGCGGAGGCGGTAGTTCAGACTCCGCTCCCGGCCAGCGGCGCGGCAGCGCCCGGAAGGCCGGTGGCGAAGCGGGTAAATCGTGGGCCAGAAGCGCTGATTCTTCCTCCGGGAACAACGGCCATAAGCAGGCCCGCAAACGCGCACGCAAAAAATAGTTCCCTGATACATGACCCTTTCTCGCCCCGTTCTGGCTTGTCTGCGGTATCTGGCGATGCCTGTGGCTATTTGGACGACCGCGAACCTGAGCGGACAAACCGCTGTGGATGCCGTGCGGCCATTCTGGGGTATCTGCAGTCCCGGCGGGCGGGCGAGCGGCTTGGCCCAGGCCTTCACAGGCATCGCCGATGACGCCACTGCCATTACTTTTAATCCGGCCGGCCTGGCCCACCTGACCGCAGGAGAGTTCAACATCAGCTTCGGGCACTTGAAATCCACCACCGACGTTACCGAACCCGCTAACCACTCCAGCACCTCGATTGCCGCCACCCGCCTGGGCAATCTGGGCCTGGTGGTGCCGATCCCCCATACGCGCTTCACCTGGGCGGCGGCCTACCAGCTGGTGAGAGCCTACGACCGGCGGTGGGAAAACACGCTGAGTAGCGATCCCCAAGTCCACCAAAGCATCACCGAAGAGGGCAGCATGGGAGCCTACTCAGTCGCAGTTGCCTATCAGGCCTCGCCGCAACTGGCTATCGGCGCGGTTCTCGATCTTCTGGCCGGAAACAGCGACTATTCCGAAAATATCACTTTTACCGCTCTACCCGATTCCAATGATTTCGCCATCATAAAGCCGGATTACCGGGGCATCAACCTGGGATTGGGCCTGCTGTTGGCGCCGATCCCGCGATGGCGCATCGGGCTGTTGCTCCGCACGCCACAGAAAATCAACGTCAAGGAGCTTTACACTGATATCACCCTTAACGATTGGAAGACTTACAATTATTCCGCCCGCAGCTCATATTACTTGCGCAGCGGCACCTCCTTATCGTTGGGACCATGGCTCCTGGCAGCGGATATTTATTGGTTCGATTACTCCCAGATCGAATTCGAGTCCGATCTGTACGACGGTGGCAAACCTATCGACCTGGAGATTAACCAAATCCTGCGCAGTAGCTACAATAGCATAATCGGATGGGCCATAGGGGCCGAGCTTCTGTTACCCAGATATAACGTGAAGCTACGGGGTGGTTACCGGCTGGACCCCGCTTTCTATCGATCGAAGGGCTACGATGCCGACCAGCAAACATTCGCCCTGGGTTTCAGCCTGGTGCCGGTGCCGGCACTCAAACTGGACTTCACGTATACCCGGACCAGCTGGGAAAACAACTTGTATGAAAGCCTCACCGCCGACAACCTGGCCCTCGGGCTGGCCTACCGACTATGACCGGTCGGGCACTTTAACCTTCGACCCTGACACCCGCGTCATGCTTTCACACCAGGTGGTAGCCATACTCTTGCTGGCGCTGCCATTGTATCTCAACGGTATAAGTGCTACCGGTCAGGACATTCCTTCTGTGGCGGAAGTGCGGGCGGTCCATCAGCAGGAGGCTGCCGCCAAGATGGAAGCCCTCCAGCACCATCGGCTGATGAAAGTACCACCTGGAGATCCCGCCCAGCGCTCCTACGATGTCCGCTACTACCGGCTGGAGCTGCGACTCAATCCGGCGGGACCGCTACTTACCGGCACGGTCCAGGTCCGGGGGACGGCGCTGGTGGATAACTTCAACCTGGTGGTATTGGACCTGCTGGATACATTACAGGTGGACTCTGTTTCCGGCCACGCCGCCGGCTTCACCCATGACAGCGACCTGCTCCATTTGCCCCTGAGCCAACCGGTTGACAGCGGGGCCGATTTCACTTTCGAAGTCTCTTACCACGGCCTCCCCAGCGAGGGGCTGTGGTTTAATACGCATGGTGATGCCGGCGCCCCGATAATCTGGTCTTTGAGCGAACCCTATTCCGCCCGGGGCTGGTGGCCCTGCAAGGACAACCCCGGCGACAAGGCCGACTCGGTGGATATCATCCTCACAGTGCCTGCTGGCCTGACTGCCGCCTCGAATGGCACTCTCCGGGCTACCACCAACAATGGTGACGGAACCGTCACTTTTCACTGGCACGAGAACTATCCCATTGCCACCTACCTGGTTTCGGTGGCAGCTACCGATTATATGATCGAGGGCGATTGGTTCCACTACGGGAAGGCCGACTCCCTGCTCGTGGAGTACTACGCTTATCCTGAGAGTATTGCCGAGGCCCGGGCCGGACTGCCCCAGTGCCTGGATATGCTGGGCTATTTCCACCGGGTCTTTGGACCCTATCCCTTCCTTGATGAAAAATACGGCGTGGCCCAATTTTCCCCCCCGCGGGTCGGTGGGATGGAGCACCAGACCATCACCAGCCAACGCCATTTCGGCGAGGTGCTCACAGTCCACGAGCTGGCCCACCAGTGGTGGGGTGACAAAATCACCAATGCCGTCTGGGGCGACATCTGGCTAAACGAAGGGTTCGCTTCCTACGCCGAGGCCTTGTATTTCGAGGATAAATACGACCGCGATTCTTACCACGACTACATGAATGGAATGGATAGATCTTTTCCTTATGCCCTCTTCGTGGATGACACCACCACAGTAGGCCGAATCTTTCATTTCACTGTCTATGACAAGGGGGCCTGGCTGCTGCACATGCTCCGGCAGGTGGTGGGGGATTCCGCGTTTTTCGAGATTCTGCTGGCTTATTCAGATGATCCCCGGTTTGCCTATGGCAATGCCACCTCCGCCGGGTTTCAGGACGTGTGCGAGACTGTTGCCAATACTACCCTGGACTGGTTTTTCAACGCTTGGCTATATCAGGTGGGCCGGCCGGTGTACCAGGTCCAGTGGGGCGCTACAGATGTGGACGGTGTTCCAGCGGTGGAACTCACCATATACCAGTCCCAGGCGCCGGTGAATGGGCTATTCCCCATGCCTATCGAAATCGCCATCACCACCGATGGGGGGGATACCGTGGTGACAATCTACAACGATGAGGAATACCAGACGTTCACCATTCCCCTGGCGGAAGCGGCGGTTACCCTGTCGCTGGACCCGAACGGCTGGATCCTCAAGCACGTGGATTCTTATCCCGGCGACGGTTCGCCAGCCTCATTCACCCTGGACCAGAATTACCCTAATCCATTTAATACCTTGACGCGTATCAATTACACGGTGCCTACCACCGCCGAAACGGATCTGAGGATTTATGACCTTTTAGGGCGGGAAGTGGCCGTCCTGCTTCACAAAACCGAGCGCGACGGCTATCACTATGTTTACTGGGACGGCAAGGACCGTTCCGGCCGGCCGGTACCCAGCGGGATATATTTCTACCGCCTGGAGGTCACCGAGCCCGGTCCCGGGTCACAGAGTCTGTTTGCCAAAACACAGAAAATGGTACTCCTGCGGTAGCCAGCCGATTCCCTACAGATCAGTGCGGTACCAGGCTTGGTTAGCGACCTTCAAAGACGCTAAATTCGGCTCTGCTTTCTAAGTAAGGAACAAGTGATGACCACCCATAGCTGCCTGCGGACCTACCTCACCAGAAATGAGGCCGAATTGGACCAGGCCCTGCTGAAAAGCTGCGGCTTCGAGACCATTATCCAGGCGGACGACGCCGGCGGCATGCAACCGCATCTGCTGTTTGGCAATGGTGGGGTCCGGCTGCTGGTGCATTCTTCCCAGGCAGAAGAGGCCGCTCAGGTCCTGGCAGCAACTACTGCCGACGATTAGCCCCGGGGACCGATTCGCGTTGGCTTCTCAGGCATCGAACAATCCATTATCAAATGACAGCCGGGGCGAAACCACCCCCAAGGCCCCTGGGCGGTCGGTCGAGGCCGATATGCGTTCCAGCAGTTTCTTGAACATGGGGTGCTGCTCCAATGACGAAAGGTATGCCTGGTACAGCTCCAGGTTGATGTTATAGACCAAGCCCTTAAACTCCGTTTTTTCCTTCTCGATTATATTCAGGTGCATCAGGTTGTGAATAACGGCTTCGTACCGTTCCAGCGATTGCTGGTACTCCTCCTTTAGCCGCTCGCTCAACGTTTTAACTTCGATCTCGTGGGTCCCCTCGTCCACCCCGAGGATTTCCTGCAGCTTGTGCTGGAACTCCCGCTCGAGTTTTTTTACCTTCCGGATGTTTTGGGGCTGCTTACGGTGACGTTCAACCCAAAAACTCTCCTGACAGAAATCGGCAAATTGCAGGAATGTCTCCAGGGAATTGGCAATGAACAGCTTCTGTCGGTTTTGGCTAAAGGCAAACTCGGCGATCTCCGATTTCGATAGTATCTCCAACACCCGGGAAACCTGTTTCTCCGGCAGCCGAAGGATGTAGGCGATTTTCCGGCTGGTCTGGTCCCACGGGATACTCACTTGCCCCTGGTCATCAACTTGACCACGACGCAGCAGCATGGCCAACACTTCTATGATCTGATGACCAGGAAATCCCACCCAATCGGCCTGGGATTGAAGCATGAACATACGCAGGCGTACCACTATCATCCCATAGAATGATTGCATCCATTGCGGGACCTCCTTGGACAACTTATGGCGAAAAATCATTTTGCTGATGACCCGGCAAGTTACCTCGGTGACCGCCCGGGCGCTGGCCGACCGCGGTTGGTTGTCTACCAGGGCCATCTCGCCGAACACGGCACCGGCCGTCAGGTTCTGCAGTGGTACCTCCAGGTCGTCGATTGTTTTCGACAACGCCACTTCGCCACTTTTGATAATGAACATCTTATCGCCCCGGGCTCCCTCGTGAAAGATCGCTTCACCGGGACGGAAGGTGATGACTGTCTGATTTCTGCGGTTGGTGAAGGTCATGGTCAGGCCCTCCTCAGGCTTAGCGTTAGCGGTTGACCAAGGACGACATTCCCATGGAGATTGTGCGTCCAGGCAACTTACCCTGTGGGCAGCCATTTGTCTGTGATATAAGTTACAGATCGGCGCCTGAGGATCAGGTCCGTGACATCGGTCACGTCAGACAGGAAATTTTATAACGGGGTTGGAGGGAGTTCTACTCCCCGATAATCTTCACCAGCACCCGCTTGCGCCGCCGGCCGTCAAACTCGCCGTAGAATATGCGCTCCCAGGGGCCGAAGTCCAGCTGGCCGCCGCTGATGGCCACCACCACCTCGCGCCCCATGACCTGGCGCTTATGGTGGGCGTCGCCGTTGTCCTCGCCGGTGCGGTTATGGTCGTAGCGTGACAAAGGCTCGTTGGGGGCCAGCTCTTCCAGCCACTTCTTGTAGTCCCGGTGCAGCCCCGGTTCGTCGTCATTGATGAACACCGAGGCGGTGATGTGCATGGCGTTCACCAGGCACAGCCCTTCCTGTACCCCACTGGCCCGCAGCGCCTCATCCACCTGGTGGGTGATGTTGACGAAATCCATCCGCTGAGGCACATTCATCCACAGTTCCTGCCGGTATGTTTTCATAGTCTGCTCTTCCTTTCACCTGAATGTTCACCGAAATTAACCTCCCCAATCCATCCCCCCCATGAACTACCTGGCCCACCTTTACCTTTCCAGCCATACCGACGCAGCCCTGGTGGGCGCCCTGCTGGGGGATTTCGTCAAGGCCGACCATTACTGGGATTATCCGTCGGAGGTCGCCAAGGCAATTCTCCGGCACCGCCGGATCGACAGCTTCACCGACGCCCATCCATGCCACCGGGCCAGCAAGCGCCGCTTGGACCGGCGCTTCCGCCACACCCGCGGGCTGATGGTGGACCTGTTCTACGACCATTTCCTGGCCCGGGACTGGGACCGTTGGGCCACTATCCCTCTGGCCGCATTTGCCCAACGAGTCTACGCGGCCATGGAGTCCATTGAGGGCCGACTGCCTACCCGCCTGGAGCGGATGTTACCGTACATGGTGGCCGATAACTGGCTGTGTTCATACCGTCAGCCGGAGAACGTGGGCCGGGCGCTGGCCGGGCTTTCCCGGCGGCTTAGTGCGGTGAACCATATGGCTGAGGGCTTGCCGGAGCTGGAGCGGCACTATGCGGGACTGGAAACCGACTTCCAGCAGTTCTTCCCGCAGCTACAGCAGTACGTTGCCGGCGCGAAGCCCGATCGACCCGAGCTCTGGCACGCCGAAGCAGCCCTATAAGCGGGCGAACTTATCGGTGGCGGCGATCAGCCGGTCGACAATCCCCGGCTCGGTGATGGAATGGCCGGCGATGGATATATCGCTAAAAAGTATTACATTATCAGTTGGTCGTAATCGGAATGACTGCCAATCCAAAACCAGAGCAGACCTTCTGATACCTCTATCGCCAGCGCTCGGTAATGAAGGCCGATGCGTATAGAGCGGTAATTGCCGGCTTTCTTGAAATGGAGCGATGGATGATGGGCATTTTCCCTAAGGAGCTCAAAGTTCTTGTCCGCCAGTTTCTGCACAGCTACAGGAAGCTTTCGGTAGCGAGCCCAGAAGGCGGAAGAAGCGAAATGCTATAAAGCTCCTGGGTCGCCTGGGCCTTGTGCTCGGCCAGAGCCTCTTCCGCCAACCGATCCAACCTACCGGCCTTTGCGTCCGCTTCTATCTGCTCATCCCACGCATCCGCATCGTATATGCGAAACCACTCCCGGAAGGCTGCTAACTCTTCCCGGCTTAGCTGCTGAACATCGCGCTCCAGTTTCTCGACATTGGTCATGGATTATTCACCCTCATCAACGACATCGTTATACTGCTGAGTTTAAACAATAATCAGTCCGCATGGCCTCGGCTAAATAGCCGGGTTGCCGAATTACTAAAGCCTTTTGCTACAGCCCTGGACTATACTGGCGCGGCGACACTGTCCGGCGCCTGGCAGCATAGCGCTCTTTATCACCGGCGGTAATGGAGTACTGTGGAATTGCCGTGTGGTGGCGCGTATTGCTAGGGCTATGACTTAAACAATTCCTGCTCAATTTTGCTCATATATTTATTTGTATAAAATAGATCCGGCTCGTGCTTATTTGGGCGAACCAGAATTGTAAAATCTGGAGAAATACGGTTGTTAATATCAAATAGAACCAATCCGATTCCAAATATCTGGCACAGTGAATCTAACCTAGCTATTTCATCTTGTGATGATTGTTTTGGAATAACCAAGTAACATTTGTGGCTAAACAACTTATACGCACATGCTTGACCAAAAGCGGTGATAAGTTGGGAAGGCTCAGTTTTTATTTCAGCTGATACAATCTCCACGGGCCCTTGAATAATATCGCTTCTTTTTGACTCCCTCTTTCCAATAACGTCTGGTGTACCCCATTTATCTTTGAACCTATTGCCACCAAGGGGAATAGAATGAGTCACATCTTCAATATCATTTTGTAGCCAATTGGAAAAGGGCGCATAAAAATCTTCTTCCTTGATTTTTAGTAACTCTTTGGGCTGAACTTCTTGTTTTAAATCATCTGTCTCAGGGTCTTTGAACTCAACAAGACGAAATAAACCTCTAGATGGCTTATAAACCTTTTCAGGAAATACTGCATCAAGATTCCATATGCTACCGTTAATAGTGTTTCTGTTTAGTTTCCCGTCGCTATCAGAGATAAGTTCTACTAATTCAGAAAAGCGTAGGCCATCAGGTTGTTTTTTCAATAGTTCTATCGCAGCTTCTTTAATTCTCTCAGTTACTTTCGTCGACATTGCTTTTCCTTTACTGTCCTAACTATTATTTAAGTCGAAACACCCTTGAGAGCTGAATCCTGGTATTAGACTGTTCACTCGCCAGATGTTAGTGCCATGTGCTGTTCAATCCAAGCCCGCAAACCGGTCGGTGGCGGCGATCAGCCGGTCGACAATCCCCGGCTCGGTGATGGAATGGCCGGCGTCAGGCACAATCTGCAAATCCGCCTCCGGCCAGGCCCTGTGCAGGTCCCACGCCGAGCGCAGGGGGCAGAC
>SDBU01004124.1_pt1 | contig 18060 bp, 11 predicted proteins | sample 2277071 | NCBI WGS metagenome assembly SDBU01 (sample SAMN10397929, study PRJNA504765) | marine sediment metagenome | isolation source: marine sediment core GS08_GC12, 126 cmbsf | place: Arctic Ocean: Gakkel Ridge, Loki's castle | collected 2008 | reverse complement strand
ACCCCCGCCCCCTCTCCGCCGGCGGAGAGGGGAGTAGAGGGGTGAGGTAAACCGCAACAAAGCAGATGTACGTGGCAAGGCTCGGGCCCTGCTTCTTCCGGACATATGGCCCGATTAGGTCTCCCCACCAACTCATTCGATACCCTCTCCTATTATAGCAGCGTGGGCATGGCGCGGCAAGCGCCGGCAGACCCGCCAGGCTGTCAGAGCTGCCCAGACCACCTTGCCTGCCAGTTCGCAGGAATCTATAATGCCACAGGACGCAGTCTCTGAGTTGGGCGCCACATCACGAGGGAGGAACCAGATGCCAGGCCTCTTTGCCCCCATCACCATCGGCTCTCTGCAACTGCGCAACCGCATCATGCGCTCGGCTACCATGGAGTGTATGGCCGACCCGGGAACCGGCGCACCCTTGCCCAAGCTGCGGGCGCTGTACCGGGCACTCGGTGAGGGAGGCGTGGGCCTAATCGTCACCGGACACGCCTATGTTGCCCGGTCGGGCAAGACTCACCCGGAGATGGCCTCCATCGCCAGCGACGACCTGATTCTCGCCTGGCGTGAGGCCATGCGCCCCGCCCAGGAAGCCGGCGCTAGAGTGATGATGCAGATCAACCACGGGGGAACGCAGGTGGATCCCGCCGTGACGCCCGAGGCGCTCTCTCCCTCCGGCGTTGCCAGCAACGACTCGGTGACTCCCCGCTCGATGACCGAGGATGAGATACGGGGGCTCGTGATTGCCTACGGACAGGCGGCACGGCGAGTTCGCGAGGCTGGCCTGGATGGCGTACAGATACACGGCGCGCATGGCTACCTCATCACCCAGTTCCTCAGCCCCGCCACCAACCTCCGACAGGACCGGTGGGGCGGCAGCCCAGAAAGGCGCCTCTCCTTCCTGAGGGAGGTTGCCAGGGAGATCAGGCAGCAGGTCGGTGCCGACTATCCGGTGTGGATCAAGTTGGGCGTGGCTGGTGGCGAAGAGAACGGGCTGACCCTGGCCGTGGGTGCCCAGGTCGCAAGGGCCTGCGCCACCTATGGCATAGACTGCATCGAGATCAGCCATGCGAGAGGCATTCCCGAAGGGATGCGCGCGAAGCGTGAGGCCGTCTTCCTCCCCATGGCCGAGGCTGTGCGCGAGGCGGTCGGGCCGGACTTTCCCCTGGCCCTGGTCTATGGGTTCCGTTCTCGGTCGCTCATGGAGGAGGTGCTGGCCAGCCAGGTGGTGCAGATCATCAGCATGTGCCGACCCCTGATTGCAGAGCCGGACCTGCTCAACAAGCTGCGCAGCGGCGCGTCTGAGCGTGCCTTGTGCCAGAGCTGCGGCCGCTGCCTTGCCACGGTGCTCGGCGAGGTGCTGCTCGGCGAGGGTGTGGCCTGCCACAATCCCAAGGTACAGGAGGCATTGCGATGATCAAACTGCGACTCAGCCAACTTTCCGACGTGCGCGAGGGCCATTTCCTCAAGGGCCTCATCCCGGGCGAGTACCTCTGCGAGGGAACCCTCTCCTACAAGCCCCCTGGCCTGCGCACCCACACCAGCGACGGCCCAGATGGCAGGGACTGGCACGTGCACGAAGATCACGAGGTCTTTGTCATCCTCCAGGGCAAGGCGATCATGGAGCTCGATGGCGAGATGCACCCCATGGTCACCGGCGATGTGTTCATCGTCGAACCCGGCGAGGACCACCACCTGGTCTCTGACATCGAGGATCCCTGCATAAACCTCTGGCTGCACGCCGGCCCTGAGCGGCATCCGGGCCAGATCGGGGCAGCGGGCACCTCCTAGCCAAAGCAAGCCTTCCCCTGACCCGGGGGGACTGCGAGTGGGGAGATGCTGGCCAGGGTGCGTTTGACTCGTGCGGATGCAGGGAGCCATGGTCGAACAGGTCGGGCGTGCGATTATCTCGTGTTCGTGGCATTTCGTCAAAAGTTCAAAGGTGTTGGTTCAGTCTCAGAAGGGAGGAGGGCAATGAGCAACGAAAGCGGTCGTGAGACCTACGAGGAGTTGGGGGTGAGGCCGGTGATCAACGCCACCGGCGGGAACAGGACCTTGCTGGGTGGGTCGATCCTCTCTACCAAGGTCAGCCGGGCGATGCAGGCGGCCAACCGTTACTATGTGGACATGAAGGAGCTGCTCGACAGAACCGGCGAGATAATCGCAGAGCTGTTGGGCTGCGAAGCTGCCCACGTAACCCCGGGATGCTGTGCCGCGCTGGCTCTGGGCGCCGCTGCCTGCATAGCAGGAGATGATCCTGACATGATAGACAGGCTGCCCGACGTGAAGGGGGTGAGGCATGAGGTCATCATCCAGAAGGGGCTCCGCAACAAGTATGACCGGTGCGTGACCGTCTCTGGTGCAACACTGGTCGAGGTTGGCGAGGAGTCGGGAACCAGCCCCGAGCAGATTGAGGCAGCCATCGGCGACAAGACAGCGGCCATCCACTACCTGGCGCCCGGCGGGAGGGAAGGAGTGGTGCCCTTGGAGCAGGTGATAGCGATTGGGAGGCGCCACCAGGTTCCCATCATGGTGGATGCGGCGGGTCAGGTGTACCCGGTGGAGAACCTGGGCAAGTACACAGCCATGGGCGCCGACCTGGTCGGCTACGGGGCCAAGTACTTTGGCGGGCCAAACTCCACGGGCATCCTCTGTGGGAGGAAAGATCTGGTCGAAGCGGCAGCCTTGCATGGCTTCATCGGGTTCGAGTCCACCGTACACCGAAGCTTCGGCAGGCCGATGAAGCTGGACAGACAGGAGATAATCGCCGTGGTGGTTGCCCTCCGCGAGTGGCTCACCATGGACCACCAGGCCAGATTTCTGACCTATGAGAGACGGGTGGCCAATCTCCAGAGGGAGTTGGAGGGAGTTCCTGGTATCCAGGTGGTCCCTGAAGGGAGTCCAGTGATCGGCTTGCTGGTAAGGGTCGATGAGAAGGCGTTTGGCAGAACGATTGCCGACATAGCCGAGGCGTTGAGGGAAGGCGACCCCAGCATCTGGGTGCGCTCTCGCGAAGACGCCATCACTCTTTCGGTAAAGACCATAGTGGACGGAGATGAGCTGGTCATCGCCGACAGATTGAAGCGCTTGTTGTCGGGGTAGTCGGGCTCCAAATGCCCGGTTATGACAGGCGGACGGCATGGGCGGAGAGATTCTCCGTCTTTCGTGCCTGCCTATCGAAATATGCAAATCTGAGAAAGGAATGAGGAGGGATCCTATATGAATTCGCGCGAACGGGTGCTGGCGGCTCTCAACCACCAGGAATCGGACAGGGCGCCTATCCATGACTCCCTGTGGCCTTCGACCGTGGAGCGTTGGCGGGGAGAGGGTGCCCCGGCCAACCTGTCCCTTGCCGAGTACTTTGGCTACGACATGGTCATGTTCGGCGGCGACGTCAGCCCTCGCTTCCCGGTGAGGACGGTCAGTGAGGATGACGAATGCATCATAGAGACCACTCCTTATGGAGGGCTGAGGCGCAACCGGAAAGACTATGCCAGCGTGCCAGAGTGGCTCGAATTCCCTTGCGACAGCCCCAAGGACTGGGAGCGCATCAAGGATCGGCTGACACCCTCCAGAGACAGGATCGATTGGACGGGTGGCCAACCCATTGTGGGTCTCTCCCACGATGAGCGCGAAGACTCGCTTCAGGTCAGGGCGCGGGCAGAGTGGCGCGTGGGGCTGGAGGGGTGCAAGAGGGCGAGGGCGGCGGGCAAGTTCGTCTGCTACACGGCGCCTGTTGGCTTTGGCCACATCCACCAGGCCTACGTGGGCACTGAGCGGTTGCTTGTCGCCGTGGCCACCGAGCCGGAATGGGTCATCGATATGTATGAGACCAACGCCGATCTGGTCATAGCCAACTATGAGATGATGGTCGGTGGCGGGTTCGTGTTCGATGGCGTCTTTCTGGCCTGCGACCTGGGCTATCGTAGCGGAACCTTTTTCTCCCCGCGTCATTTCGAGGAGCAGCTTCACCCCACCTTCGGGCGGCTCTTTGGCTACTTCGGGAGCAGGGGGCTCCCCGTCATCCTCCACAGCGATGGCCGCATTCTCGAGTTCGTGCCCTACTTTATCAAGGAGGGACTGACCTGTCTGAATCCCTTGGAGGTAAAGGCTGGGATGGATCTGGTCGCGTTGAAGAGGGAATTCGGCGACCGACTCGCCTTCATGGGAGGCATAGATGTGCGGGCCATGGCTGCCCCCGATCCCTCGGTGATCGAGGAGGAGATCAAGAGCAAGATACCTGTCGCCAAGAAGGGAGGAGGGTACATCTACCACTCGGACCATTCGGTGCCCAACAATGTGAGTTTCCAGCGCTACTGCCGGGTGCTCGAATTGGTGAAGAGGTATGGGGTCTACTGAGGAGCCTTCAAGCACCTCTGAGAGACGAATGAAGGCAAGAAAGGCCACATTGACAGTGCAGGACGACCAGAAAGCCCGCGGATAGCGCCCCAAGTACTGTCGTTTGCGCTGATGAAGTCCTCGCTTTGCGGCACACTCGCGCCGAGGCACAAGGAGTCCAGGCTTTGGCGTGCAATACAATGCAGCATGATTCGGGAAAAGGCAATCCCTGGCGGTATTATGCGCAATCCGCATGGAACGCTATAGGGGGCAAAAGGCGGAATCCGCATAATCAGTAGTTGGCCGGCAGGAGCCCCATGGTTGAGGGAGTATGTGAAACTGTCTGTGATTGTGCTTGCATTAGTCACTCTGTTGTTAGTCGGCTGCAGCAATCCCCAAACACGCACAGCAGAAGCTGCTGAGCAAGTAGTGACTGCAAACACACCAACTTCACAACCAACGGCGACGGCTTCCCCCACATTGACGTCTTCGCCGACCAGTATTCCAACAGCCACAGCTACGTCCACATCGACGCCCACACCGACGAGAATTCCAGCAGCCACACATACACCATCAACCACTCCAACGTCAACGACTATCCCAACCAATACGCCAATACCAACAGCAACTCCCCCTGGAGGATTCCCACAGCTATGTGTCGGTTTAGCGCCCGGTGCTTTGCGCGTTGATGGCTGCGGCGGAGTCACCTTTTGGTCTATGGACCACGACTCCACAGACGGCAGCGCTTTGTCGTTCTGGGATAGGTACCCAGATATACCAAAGCCGCAGTACTCTCATCGAACCAAGGACGGGAGACGAATTCTAGACATTTGCACCCACGTAGACTATGAGATTTGGTGGGCAATGGAAGAGGGCAAAGTGACCGAGAGCAGGCCAGGAGTCTTGACCATACTTATCACAACAGGATACGGAGCTGGCTTGAGACTAACGATTCAACACTGTGCCATTGCAGAAGGTATAGCTGCAGGTAGCGTCGTCAAATACGGTGATACTATTGCTTGGACAGCCAGGGAGTTGATGCCACCAATAACTCAAACTGATGCCTCTCCCACGGCTGTTGGTGTATTTGGTCGTACAGGCAGTTATCACCCTGACCAAGAGATGATGATAATAGGGCTTGATGGTGAGCCGAATATTCTATACGAGAAGTAGTGGTAACTGCGATCGAGGTTGCCGCCCAACAAGCGGTTGCAGCCGACCGCGCTCCGCCCGGCGGAAATCGGCGGTCCGTTGCATTTGATGGTGATGTTGTAGCAGGATCGGTTTTGCAGGCCACGCGCGGCGGGTGCTGTGCGAGCCGTTGGCCGGCCGGCGCGACGGCAGGCCGCGTGATCCCCTCGCTTCACGGCCCGGGCGCCTGGTCCGCGCGGCTTGGACCCGTTGGTAGCCTCTGCTCAGTCTCTACCACAATGGGGATCGCCAACTGTGGGCTGTCGGTGACAGACTCGTCCCCACGCGTGTCCAGCGCCTCACGAACCTTCCTGGCCAGTGTTTGCATGGTGAAGGGCTTGGCCACGAAGTGAGCTCTGCAAGCGGGGTCGTCAGAGTAGCCCGACATGTAGACTACTCCAAAGCCTGACTGGAACTTGCTCAGCTCTCTAACGAACTCCCGTCCACTCATGTAGGGCATGACCACGTCTGCCAGCACCAAGTCGATCGGCTGTTTCCGGTTCCGGGCAAGGTCGAGGGCCTTTGCCCCGTGAGGGGCCACCAATACCGTGTAGCCCAGGCGTCGCAGGGTGTATGCAGAGAACTCGCACACGTAGCCCTGATCCTCAACCACCAGGATAGTCTCGTTGCCACGCGGTGACGCGCCAACTCTCGCACTGGCATCCGTCCGCTCAGGTGCCTCGTCCACCTGGGGCAGATAGATCTTGAAGGTGGTACCCAGGCCGGGCGCGCTGCTGACCTGGATGTTGCCGCCGCTCTCCTTTATGATTCGGTAGACCGTTGCCAGGCCCAGCCCGGTCCCTTTGCCTGGTCCTTTGGTGGTGAAGAAGGGCTCGAACAGGTGCTTTTTCACCTCCGCGCTCATGCCGCATCCAGTGTCGCTGACCACCAGCAAAACGTAGGGCCCCGGTTTGACTCTCAGGTACCCGGAAGTGTTCGTCTCATCCAGCCGGACGTTGGACGTCTCCAGAGTGAGGACGCCTCCATCGGGCATGGCATCGCGTGCGTTCACTGCAAGATTGAACACCACCTGCTCGATCTGGCCGGGACCGATCCTCACACTTCCCAGGTCTTGGGACAACTTGACCTCCAACCGGATACGCTCCTCGATCAGTCGGCGGAGCATCTCGCCGATCCCCTCGAGCGCCTCACTGAGGTCGAGCACGCGCTTTCTCACAGTCTGGCGGCTGGCAAAGGCCAGCAGACTACGGGTGAGGCTGGCCGCTCGAAGCCCTGCCTGATGTATGGGCTCCAGTTTGCGCCGCAGGGGAGCCTGGGAATCAAGAGTCTTTAGGATATCCTCGCTGTATCCATTGATGACCGTCAACAGATTGCTGAAGTCATGGGCGATCCCACCGGCAAGGTGCCCAATGGCCTCCATTCTCTGGGCCTGGTGGAGCTGCTCCTCAAGGCCCTTGCGCTCGGTGAGGTCCTCCACGACCTCGATGAATCCCGTTATTGTGCCATCGGGACCGAATGTTGGGAAGGCCTGGACACGCAGCGAGCGAGACTCGCCATCGTCTTGCACAACCTGCATCTCAGCCTCTGCTGGCCTTCCCGAGGCCATGACCTCAGCTCCTGGGCAGCCCGGACAGACCTCTGATAGCCTCCTGAAGCGCCTGTAGCACTTGCGGCCGATTACGTCGCCGGGCGCCTTGCTATGGGGACTGTGGAGAGTGCCGTTGGTCGTGACGATCCGGTAGTCGGTGTCGATCAAGGAGATTCCCAGGTCGATGTTCTCCACCAGAGACTTGTGGCGCGCCTCGCTTTCCAACAGCGCATCCTGGATCCGCCTTTGCTCGGTGATGTCTCTGCCTCGCCAAACGGTCTCCATCACTTTATTCCGCTGGTTCAGGACTGCGCTGCCAATCCACTCGAGCGACCGCCAACCGAGTTTTGTCATCACCCTGTGGGCGAAGCGGCAAGAGTAGGGTGGTCCCCAGAGATGCCTCATTGCCTGGGTCGTTGTACCCCTATCTTCCTCATGGACCAGAGGTGTGAACGTGCTGCCCAGCAGCTCCTTCTCTGTCTGGCCGAACATGTCACAGAACGACGGACTGACGAACCGAAGCGTGCGCCGGGGGCCAAGCTTGACCAGGAGATCGCTCTGGTTTTCCGTGAGAAAACGGCATTTGTCCTCGCTCTGCCGTAATGCCAGTTTCGACTGCCTGAGGTGGGCAAACGCTTGTCCAAGCTGGGCACACAGGTCGAGCACCAGCCCGACCAGTCCACCAACCACCACCGCAACGACGTGTATCAGGACAGCACGTCCGAGGGTGCCACCTGATGGAAGAATCACATTCCGGCCTGAATCCTCGGCCAAGCCGCAAAGCAGCACGTTCGCGGGAAGGAAGAGCAATCCCGCAATGAGCCCCACCCGAAGGCCGCAAAGCCATCCAACCACAGCAACCAGGAACCCGACCAGAGCGCACGCTGCCGGGCCCACCAGCCGACAGAGTGGGAAGAACCCTGACAGATATGCGGTCGCAACCGCTACGGCAAGCCATGCTCGAGCGCGAAGAGGCAGGCCATCAGGGCTTACCGCCCGCTTTGGCGCCAGGGCGCTGTGGATGTGGGCGATTGTGGCGTGCATGACCGAAACTTCTCCCGGCCAGGTCGGCTGGCGCCCAGATCTGTCGGAGCGGAAGGTTCCTGGCGCCAGGTGAGTGTCCTCCCGCAGGTGCTGGCCAGCGGGAGGCCAGCAGAAGAGAGGGGGGTGTCTACGCGGCCCTCCCAGGAGCCTGCAGTGCCAGCGTTCCAGGCACCGCGTCCACAGATGCATCCCCTCGATCTACCCATGTCGCGCAAGCGCATTCAGTAGCTTGCTTACAATCATCTCACATGGTGGGTGGCAGGTCAATCAGGGAAACCCTGATTCTGTGCTGGGGAATACCTGATTTGGAGGCTCAGAGATGGATGAGAGTAAGGTCGTAGGGCCTGGGGCACTGCGGCAAGGGGGATCAAATGTCGAGAGATGTTAGTCCTTCGCGAATGGCGTACTTGGTGAGCTCGGCAACGCTGCTGGTGCCCAGCTTGCCCATGATGTGTCGCCGATGCGTCTCTATGGTTTTCACGCTGGTATGAAGGCGAGAGGCGATTTCTCTGGTGGTGTGGCCTTCTGCGAGAAGCTGGAGCACTTCGCGCTCCCTGGGCGTGAGCACAGAGAAGGCCGACAACTTGCGAGGCGGCACGTGGCGCACATAGTCTTCCACCACGATGCCGGTTATGGCCGGACTGAGATAGGCCTGGTTTGCGGCTACGGTGCGAATGGCGCGGACCAATTCCTCGAAGGCGCAGTCCTTCAACAGGTAGCCCGATCCTCCGGCACGCAGCATCCCGGCCACAAACCGCCTGTCCGAGTGCATCGACAGGGCGATCACCTTGACCTTGGGCGCCTCTGCGACGATCTGGCGGGTGGCTTCCAGCCCGTTCAGATGAGGCATGGTGACATCCATGATGACCACGTCGGGCGATAGCTCGCGCACCAGTTGCACCGTCGTGCGCCCGTCCGCCGCCTCTCCTACCACTTCCATGTCGGGTTCCCGCTCGATGAGGAGGCGGAGCCCGTCACGCATTATCTTGTGGTCGTCAGCCAACAGAACCGCTATGCTCATGGCTCTCCTCCCGTCGCGCTTCCTCGTCGCGCTTCAGCGGTGCCACCAGGGTAACCCTGGTGCCCTTTCCAGGACTCGATTCGACTTCCAGGCGTCCGCCGAGGTGGCTCAATCGCTCATGGTATAGGAACAACCCGAAGCCACCCCTTTCGTGTGTGGTGGCGACGGTTCTTGAGGCATCGAAGCCGATCCCGTCGTCTTTGACGATGATTCGGATCTGCTGACCGTCTCTACGAACGGAGACCTCTGCGCTGCTCGCCTGGGCATGCTTGGCCACGTTCACCAGCAGTTCTCGCACGGCTCGGAAGAGAAGAACGCGGACATCGTCATCCAGGGGCTTGGGTTGCCGACCGATCTCGAACCTGCAGGTCACCCCGTGCCGTTCCAGAAGATCCTCGCAAAGCCACTCCACGGCCGCCTCAAAGCCCAGCTCGTAGAGAATGGGGGGGCTGAGTTGGTAGGTGAGGGATCTTGTGTATGCGATAGCCGTCTCCATCATCGCTCGCATTTCGTCCAGAGACTGGGCCAGACCGGGCGTGGCAGCCGCCTCCCGCAGCGATCCCATCTTGATCCTGCAGAGAGCCAGGGTCTGACCTATCTGATCGTGGAGGTCCGTAGCGATGTGCCGCCGCTCGCGCTCCTCAGCCAATTGCAGTTGCGAGCCCAGGGAACGCAGCTTCTCCTGATAGGCCAAGATCTCCTCTTCCGCGCGTGCGCGCTCGGCGATCTCCTGCTCGAGTTGCGCATTGGCCTGCAGCAGTGCGGCTGTCCGTTCGTATACTCGCACTTCCAGCTCATCGTGGGCCTTTCGCAGTTGGTCTCGAGCACGCCTGCGCTCGGTGATATCCCTGGCGACCAGCATCACCGAGACCACCTCACCGTCGCGCTTGATGGGTCCAAGCCGGGTCGCATACCAGGAGGTGCTACCATAGGGGCCCCGGGCAGCGATCTCGCAGTATTCGGCCTGTCCAGTGCGGAACACTCGCTGGAGCGACTCTTCGGCCGCGGAGCGCTGGCTGTCTCGAACACAGTCGATGATGCTTCTCCCCAGAGCATCTTCCACAGTCATGCCTGCTGGAGTGCGGTTTATGAACAGGATCTTCCCCTCGCGATCCACCGTGAGGATCATGTCTGGGGCATTCTTCACCAGCGACTGCCAGTTCGCTTCCGATTGGCGCAGTGCGTCCTCGATCCCCTTGCGCTCGGAGACATCTCGCAGTATCGCCAGCTTTGATACTGCTCCCCCAGATCTCTTGACTGGTGCGTCGATAAAGTCGTACGTCCGCTGGCTCTGGGAGCAGTAGCGCTCCCGCCGAACGGTTTCCCCTGCGAAAACGCGTTGGTTTGGGCACCAGGGACAGATGTCCTCTCGACCGTGAAGATAGTGGTAGCATTTTGCTCCGTCGAAGGGGCCGAACTGCCCCTTCAGCGACGCATTCGCATACTCGACGTCATGCTTCTCATCGACCAGACACACGCCATCTTCCAGGGCATCAAGGATGGCGGTGAGGTCATCCCTCTCGCGTTGCACCCACTCTTCTGGCCGCTTGCGCTCGGCGATCTCTTCTTTCAGCAGTTGATTGGCTCTCGCCAGTTGGGCGGTCCGCTCGTGGACCGCTCCCTCTAGCTCATCGCGGGCCTCTTGGAGTGCCTCTTCTGCGCGCTGGCGCCCGGCCACCTGCTGCTCAAGTTGTGCATTGACCTGCAAGAGTGTGGCCGTACGTTCCTGCACCAGCGCCTCGAGCTCATCGTGAGTCCTGCGCAGCGCCTCCTCCGCTCTCTTCTGCCCGGTGATGTCGGAATAGGCTCCAACCACACGATATGGCTTCCCGTCTGCACGCCGCAACGTGGTCCCGCGCGCCAGGAACCAACGGCTACTCCCATCCCGGTGGAGCAGCCGTTGGATACTCTGGTAGCGAAGTGTCAGCCCCTTGCGATGCTCATCAGCTTCAGCCGCCACTCGCGCCGCGGCATCGGGATGAACGAGCTTGTGCCAATCGCCAAGGTGGTTCCGGATCTCGTGATCCTCGTAGCCGAGCATGGCCTTCAGGCTGGGATCGAGATAAATCTCGTCGGTCTCAGGGTTCCAGTCCCAGACCCCAACCTTGGCCGCGGCTGTGGCCAGCGCATATCGTCTTAGGCTCTCCCGCAGTTCGTTCTCCACGCGCCTGCACTCGGCTATCTCTTCTCTCAGCGATTCGTGGGCATCTGCCAGTATGCTGGCCTGTTCGGGAGTGGGGCGCCCGGTGATGTCGCGGCAAATGCTGCCAGCCAACCAGCCACTCTGCGTGCGGATAGGGAAAAGCACCGACCGAACCACCCTCCGTGCTCCACCGGGACGCTCGATCTCTCGCTCCTCGGAGCGTCCCGGGCGGGAAGGCTTCCCCGTTCTCAGCAGCTCAAATATCCTGGCTTTGCACTGCTGGTATGTTGCTGGGGTCCTATCCTTTTGCAGGGCCATCTGGAAGTGGACGTCCCACAGGGCTCGGCCCACGGCCTCGGTCCGTCTTATCCCGGTGATTCGTTCCTGGCCCGGGCTCCATTCGACGACCATCCCCCGGCCGTCGGTCAGGACAATGCCATCCTCAGATTGCTCAACGAGGCTGCGGAGCTTGCGTTCGCAGTGGCGAAGCGCTTCCCCCACTTTCGAATGCTCGCTGGCCTTGCCTTCATCTGTCATCTGGCGCCTCCCCGACGGCACAGCCGCCTCGCTCGTCGTAGGGCCCCTTCTTGGCGCTCCAGGGGTTTCCACTCCATGATAGTCGGTGCCGTCACTATGTCAAACGCCCTGGATCTCTGGCCCTGAAAAAAGCCTCTCGCCAATAGAGGCGGGGCTGCCCATCTACCCTTCCCCCCGGCCCCCTCCCCGCGAACGGGGAGGGGGTGTGGGGGTGGGGTCACCCTATCCCCACCAGAAGTAATCAGGGCGACTAGACAGCAAGCGAATACATGACGGATCCCTCCCATTGGGGTAGGTCTCAGAGGCGGAGGCCAAGTCTATCCAATCCCGCTCAAAGGGCAAGCTCACCGACACTTCTTCAATGGCCTCCAACTGGGATTTTGCGGACAGTATGCCCTGTGGTATACTCTCCGTCCGACCTCGTTCATAGGAGGTGATGCCCCATGGTAAGAGTCCACACCAGGTAGCCCCGGTTGCGCATTTGTAGTGCTGCGCGAGCTTCCACTCTTTCCGCTTTCGCCGTGTGCAGGCACTCTCCGCTCTGTATGAGAGTATACGCGCGTCCTATTGCTGGGTAGAGGACAGTGAGACATGAGCACCTTGCGTCGATTCCTTGGCTATCTTTCGCCCTATCCCGGCCTCCTGGTCTTGGTTGGCCTGAGCATGATCGGAGGCATCTGCACCGAGTTGTTCTTGCCGCGGCTGCTGGGCATGGTGATCGACCGTGGGCTTTCGACCAAGTCGATGAGCGCCGTTCTGCGCTATACCGGCTTCCTCGGGCTGACGGCCATGGTGCGCGCTGGCCTGCACTATCTTCAAGGGTACTCTCGCGAACGCGCGGGCCAGGAGGTCATCCGGAGCCTGCGCCATCAACTGTACGCGCGGCTGCAGCGCCTTTCGTTCACCTACTATACCATGAACCCCACGGGCGATCTGATGTCACGCCTCACCAGCGACGTCTATTCGATCCTTGATTTCGTCGGCTTTGGGATGGCCGAGATGGTGGGTTGCGGCCTGGTGTTTCTGGGGACTGTCACCGTGATGCTGCTGACCGACTGGCGGGTCGGGCTGGTAGTCATCAGCCCTGTTCCGGTGCTGATGTTCTTTGCTTTTCGCTTCAGTAGCGTCGTTGGTCCGGTGTGGAAGAGGATTCGCGAGCAGATGGGCAAGATGACTACGACCTTGCAGGAGGCCGTGAGCGGGGTGCGGGTGGTCAAGTCCTTCACCGGCGAGCATCGCGAGATGCAAAAGTTCGGAGAAAGAAACCAGGATACCCTCAAGGCGCATCTCGCCCGGGCGGCCATCGAGGCACGCACCTTCCCCCTCTTGCACTTTATCGCGGGTCTCAGCTTCATGCTGCTATACGCATACGGAGGGCGCAGGGTCATCTCTGGGGAGATGACCATAGGGAACCTCCTCTCCTTCAACTGGTATCTGTGGGGACTCATCTGGCCCGTGCGCTTCTTGGGCTTCCTGATCAGCCTGGCACGGAGGGCAATGGCTGCGGGGCCACGGGTATTCGCCATTCTCGACTCTCCTTCAGAGATCGTCGAGGCAGAAGGCGCGCGCCAGATGCCCAGGATCGAAGGTCACATCCGCTTCGAAGACGTCGAGTTCGCCTTCGAGGATGAGCACGAAACGCCGGTGCTCAAAGGACTGAGCCTGGAGGTGCTGCCAGGCCAGGTCGTGGCCTTGCTGGGGAGCACGGGATCGGGCAAGTCGTCGGTCATCAACCTGATCCCCCGCTTCTATGACCCTCAGGCAGGACGGATTACCATCGATGGGATCGATATCCGAGAAGTGACTCTGGCCAGCCTGCGCCAGCAGATCGGCACCGTGCCCCAGGAGACGTTCCTGTTCTCAGATACCGTGCGCAACAACGTGGCTCTGGGGCGGCCCGATGCTTCGTCAGACGAGATTGTGGCCGCGGCCAGGGCCGCACAAGCCGACGAGTTCATCAGCAAGCTCCCCGACGCATACGAGTCACGCGTCGGCGAACGGGGAATCGGCCTATCGGGTGGCGAGAAGCAGCGCGTGGCCATCGCACGGGCCCTTCTCACCGACCCGCGCATCTTGATCCTGGACGAAGCCACGTCGAGCGTCGATGCTGAAACCGAGTACGCCTTGCAGTTGGCCCTGGAGAAGCTCATGCAGGGACGCACCAGCATCGTCATAGCCCAGCGACTATCGACCGTGCAGAACGCTGACAAAGTGGTGGTGCTCAAAGACGGGGTGGTGGTCGAGGAGGGTACACACCAAGAGCTGCTGGAGCGCGGGGGAGAGTACACCCAGATCTACAACCTGCAACTGAGGCCCCAAGAGATGCAGGCATGACATGGGGGTCCCTGGCGGGAAGCCCACAGGACACTGCACAGTAGTCGGCCGCGGCCAGGCCGGGAAGGGTCCAGTTCTGAGCTGCGCCGAAGCGGAAGCAAAGAATCGCAGGCTCAGGCTGAGGAAAGGACCGCTGTGGCCTTGGCCGCAAGAGACCGTACCGCACGGTTGAGGCCCACAAGAGGATAAACGATGGCCAGCCAGTACGAAGAGATCGAAGAAGTAGCCAAGCGACCGTTCAACTACGCCCACTTCAAGCGGATGCTCCGCTATTCTCGGCCGTATCGACGCCAGCTTGGCGTGGTGGTTGCGGTCATGATTCTGGGCAGCGTGCTACGCTTGACTGAGCCCTACCTGCTGCGCACGGCCATCGACGTGGGCATCGTCGGGCGCGACCTTGAGGTTTTGAACCGAGTGTCGATACTGTGGCTCGTCTTTCAGCTCATTGGCAGCGCATGCGGCTGGGTGCGCATGCAGATCCTCAATCAGACGGGCCAGCATATCCTGTTCGACATGCGTCAAGAGCTGTTCGACCATCTTCAGAGGCTCTCCTTGCGCTTCTACGGCAGCCGTCCGGTGGGAAGGATCATGTCGCGCGTGACCAACGACGTCGAGGCGATACACAACCTGATCAACTCTGGTCTGGTAACCATCGTTTCGCAAGGCATTAGCCTGATCGGCATCGTGGCCGTGATGTTTGCGCTCAACGTGCGCCTGGCGCTGATAGCCTTCGTGGTCCTGCCAGGCATGGTGTGGATCGTGGCTCGCCTGAGGCCGGCCATGGAGACCGCCTGGCGCAATGTGCGTAAGGCCAACGCCAACATCAATGCTAACCTGAACGAGTCGATCACCGGCATCCGTGTCACCCAGGCCTTCTGCCGGGAGAAGCTGAACCTGGCCAGGTTCGATGAGCTTAACGACGCCTACTATGACACGTTCATGGGAGCGGTCAAGATCGAGATCGTGATGTGGCCGATGGTCGATGTCTTTGGCATGCTGGGCACGTGTCTGGTCCTCTGGCTGGGCGCGTCGATGGTCATGAAAGGCGAGCTGACCATCGGCTACGTCATGGCCTTCATAGATTACCTGTGGCGATTCTGGGAGCCGATCAGCGCCATCAGTCGCGTATACAGCCGGGTGTTGAGCGCCATGGCTTCGGCAGAACGCATCTTTGAGTACCTGGATACCGCGCCGGAGATCAGGGAGCGAAGCGACGCCAGGCCCCTGCCTCCCCTCCGCGGCGAGGTGCGCTTTGAGGGAGTCAGCTTTGGCTATGACGAAGGCGACGACTACGTCCTTCACGACATAAGCTTCCAGGTGGAGCCCGGGCAGAGAGTCGCCCTGGTGGGACCCACTGGCGCGGGGAAAACCAGCATCATCAATCTGCTGATGCGTTTCTACGACCCCCAGAAGGGGCGCATTACGGTCGATGGACACGACTTGCGCGACGTCAAGTTGGCCAGCCTTCGATCTCAGATGGCCTTGGTGCTGCAGGACACGTTCCTCTTCTCCGGGTCTGTTGCGGAGAACATCAGCTATGGGTGCCCAGGTGCCACCATGGGAGAGATCGTCCGCGTGGCTGAAGCTGTACAGGTGGATAGGTTTGTCCGGCGTTTTGAGGACGGATATGACCACCAGGTGAAGGAACGAGGCACTCGTCTATCGGTGGGCCAGCGACAGCTCATCTCCTTTGCACGAGCCCTCCTGGCAGAGCCCAAGATACTCATCCTGGACGAGGCCACCTCCAGCGTGGACACCCAGACGGAGAGCATGATCCAGCAGGCCATGCACACCTTGTTGAGGGGGCGCACGGCCTTCATCATCGCTCACCGCCTGAGCACCATACAGAGGGCAGACTGCATCTTTGTTATCGAGGATGGCCGCATCGTCGAGCAGGGCACCCATCAGGAACTGCTGGTGGCTCAAGGTCGCTATGCTCATCTGTACAGACGCCAGTTCGCCAGTTGGCAGCCGGACGAGGCGATAAGCCAACAGGTGGAGGCATGAGGACTCGAAGGGCGCGCGGCGGTGCGCCCCTTTGTGCTGTCGGGTCGGCTACTGGCTCGGCTTCGCTGTTGGCGGAGGTGGGATCCTCGGAGGTATGGTGCCCTCCCGTGTGGGCACGGGGGTCGGCTTGATCGGCGGCTCGTTCAGGTACCGGTCCACATCCACGCCGATGTGGAAGGGCAACAGATAGATTCGGTCGTCGCCCACCAGTTGGGCGTAGTAGCCAGAGCGTGCGGCGTTGGCAGCGCCCAGATCGAGCGTGTAGACCACGCCGTCCTTCATCTCGATCTCAACTTGCATGGCGGGTGGATCTAGATCATAGTCAGCCAGGTGTCCCACGGTCGCGGTCAGCACTCTCTGGGGGCGCAGGTTGGCTAATGACGCGGCCAGGCTGACGGCTTTGCTCTGGTCGGCCTCCTCTTTGGTGGGCACAGCGACGTACCACAAGCCATCGTCCCCGTAGATCAGCTCTGTGCGCTGCTGGGTGCTGGCCCGCATGAGACGCAGTGCCTTCACGTCCGCAGGCTCGTGTGCCAGAATCTGGGGGAGCGGCGTGGCCACGTCGGTCGAGGCCCCTTCGTCCAGGGGCGGCTCCCGCTTCCTCTCCACCAGCAACACGTATGCTGCCAGAGCAGCCAGAACAGCCAGCAAGATCAAGGTGTTGCGGAACTTCATCTATCCACCTGCCAAAAGGGTGTGGCCGCTCGCCGAACGCCATCATTGCTGGTGAAGAATAGCACAGATCGGGGAGTCTGTCACAAGACCGCGCGAACGTGGGGAAAAACAGACCAGATGGCAGTCGCGCGCGGAATCAACGGCGCATACACCACGGGAGCCAGTTCACTGCTGTGTTTGCCCCTGGTAGGGGCGATTCGCCCCGGCATCTCCGGCCTTCGGCCTCCGACCGGGATCTGCGACGATGCGCCCCTACGCCCGAAGACGTCTTCAACTCTTGCCCAGGCGCGATCCACGCTTGACATAACAGACCTGCCCGGGCCGAATCGGCGTTGTGCCGTTGCACAGGCATGCTCCTGTACATTGCCGGGAGAGGATGCCGCCGCGCTACTCGTATCGCAGGGCCTCCACCGGGCTGAGCCTGGTTGCACGCCAGGCGGGGTAGATCCCTCCCGCCAGGCCAAGGACCAGACACATGACCAAGCCCTGGGCCACCACGGGGGGAGTGATGACGAGTATCTCTCGGTACATCCCCAGGGAGGGCATTCCTTTGATAAGCTCGACGATGCCGACTGCCGTCCCCAGGCTGACCAGGCCGCTGGTCAGGGTGAGTAGCAGCGCCTCACCCACCATCTGCCGCAGCACCATTCCTCGTCGCCAACCCACAGCCCGAAGCACGCCTATCTCGCGGGTGCGCTCGTAGACACTCATCATCATGGTGTTCATCAAGGCGATGGAGCCGACGACTGCGGTCAGTGCAAAGATGGCTCCCATCATCTGGCCCATCGACTCCATGTCGGGGAGGCTCTCGGTGAACTCGGCGCTCTTGGAGAAGAGCAGATTCGGATAGGCCGCGGAGAGCCGGGCCACCATCTCCTCGGTCTGGGTTGGGTCAACCAGCTTTATCTGCATGATCATGACCTGGCGTGGCTTTTTCAAGAGCTGTTGGGCCTCACGCAGATCGATGATGGCCCCATTGTCCTCGAAGCCACTGCCGGTCTCGACGATTCCCACCACAGTGAACGTGGTTCCCAGCATAGAGATCCGGTCCCCGACGCCTCTCCCCTGCTGGATGGCTCCCTTTGTGCCCAGGAGACATTGGCGGCGACCGGATAGCAGCTTCCCCTCGCGCAGAATGCGATGATTGAGCGCGGGGTCGGTGCGAGCTCGGGCCATGATGACGAAGAAGGGATCGGTCGGCGTGCTGACCACGCTCATCGCCCAGGCATG
>SDBU01004123.1_pt1 | contig 18070 bp, 28 predicted proteins | sample 2277071 | NCBI WGS metagenome assembly SDBU01 (sample SAMN10397929, study PRJNA504765) | marine sediment metagenome | isolation source: marine sediment core GS08_GC12, 126 cmbsf | place: Arctic Ocean: Gakkel Ridge, Loki's castle | collected 2008 | reverse complement strand
AGAGGGTAATCGTTGTCTTACGCACCAGTCGCATGCATGAGACGGCGGATGTAATCCTCCCGATACTTGTCAAGAAAGCGTACGAAGAAGGACTACGACGGGGCAAGATCCGCCATCAAAAAGAAATCCAGGGCGCTGCGCAGAAACTCTTCGGGGCTCTCGTAGGTGACGGTCACAAGGATGGGTGCAGGATACCGTTCATGCACCCATCCTTCTTCTAAGGAGACCTTGCATGAAGCTCAAGAAAGTCGACGCTCCTGTCCTTTCCGCTCGGGAAGGCGAAGTACAGTTCCCCTCCTCATACAGATACAATGGGGGCACCATCATTGACGGGGAATGGTATGACGGATACGAGGTGGGGGATCCGATCGTGCCCGCGGGCTTCAAGCTCGTGGGTCTCGGTGTTGGGCTCCAACTCAATGCTCATCCACCACTCGCAACGCAAAGGCTGGTGAAGACATGAAGTTCAAGACATACGGACAGCAAGACAAAGGCCGCCGCCGCAACAACGACAAGCAACGCGGCAAGGTCAAGGCTAAGGTCGAGACTCAACGTATCGCAAAAGAGAATCTGTTTGATACCCTCATACGTGGTGCTTTCATAGCCAGCTGATCCATACTACCTACTTATGATGGAGGCCTACTAATGGCTGAATCCAACACGACGACGGCTCCGGCTGTCGAGACGACTGCCGATGTTCTCAAGCTTCTGGACAGCCTGCAGAACGTCACACCCAGCGACATCGCTGTGGCGGAGACGCAGAAGATCCAGGTCATCGAGCCTCCCAAGGAGCTCATCGAGCCTTGGGAGCCGGACTACGTTGAGGGGCATGAATGCAAGACGCCCTCCGGACATGTCATCCTGGACAAGCATGTCTATCGTGCTTACGTCCGCGGTGAGAACATCCACCTGCTCGGACCGTCCGGGAACGGTAAGTCCGCAAAGGCCAACCACATGCTGGACCTGGCGAATAAGCCCATCAGGGACAAGAACATTCTCATCTATGAGGAGAATGCAAAGGCCCTCAAAGCGGGTGCCAAAGAGGATGAGCTCGAGCCCTACATCGATCTCCCGTACAAGCGGAGCATCCTCTCCTGCTTCCGGCAGATGCGCTCGGAGCATCTCATAGGCACGCTGAAGTTCCGGACTGACGAAGCCGGGAACAGGGAGTGCTACGTCGTGGGCGGGGCCGTGGTCCAGGCTTGGACTGAGGGACGCACCCTGATCGTGGAAGAGATGGACTTCGCTCAGCCTGACGTGTGGGCAGAGTGCCATGCGTTCTTTGACGGACGTACCAAGAGCACGACCATCTATGTGAACGGTCCTGAGGACATCCACAAGAACGCCAGATTCAGGATGATTGCCACGTCCAATACCCGTGGCCGTGGTGAGGACGAGATGAAGTTCGCGGGCACTCAGCCGCAGAACGACGCCTTCCTCAACAGGTTCACGTTTACTCTCGAGGTCCCGTGGCTGAAGCCCGAGGCCGAGGTCGAGGTGCTCCTCCGCAAGACGGGGATCGCCAAGGATCAGGCGAAGAAGATGGTAGACATCGCCAATGAGATTCGGACTTCCGAGGAGGAAGGGTGCATCACCCACACGGTGAGCACGAGGGATCTCATGAGCTGGGCTCGTGAGTGCCTGGACGAAGAGAAGTCCTCCGGACGCCCCACGAATCTGACGAACTGGTGGAGTCGGATCGCGGTGCGGTCTGCTTACTCTGCATTCCTGGCCCGGATCGAGAATGAGAACACCCTCGAAACCATGGGTAGATTCATCAACGTCTCATAACAGGAGAGAAAGATCAAATACCCACGACTGAAGCCGTGGGTTTGCCCTCGCCATGTGGCGTGGGCTTCAGGGCCAATTGATTGTGGCCCACTACCCCGAAGGGCAGTAAATTTCAACATTGAGAATATAGGTAGTATTAAACTGATGTGTCAAATTAATTGAAAGGAGTTGTGGAAATTACTCCAACGACTAAAATCGTTAGGTTTCTTTTCCACCAAAAATCATGATACTCTTCCAGGATAAGTTCAACGGGCTTGACATCGAGCAGCAGAATAGGCTGCTCGCTAAGATGCTCGTGCGCAAGGATATCAAATTCCTGCGGGGGAACAGGGCGTGCACCGACGGAGACAAAACGATTATCTCTCCGCCTCTGGCAGTGGATGCCACGGAAACCCAGAAGATAAAGGACTTCCATTACAAGACCCATGAGGCGTCACACATAGAGGGCGGGTCGAAGATCAAAGAGATGGGGAAGGGTCTCCAGCATCGGTGTATCAACACTGTTGATGACATCAGGTGCGAGGTTCTTCAGGAAGGCAGGAAGGCCGGACTCATCTCGTATCGTACGGCGTTCTACAAGATCGCCATAGAAGAGTTCGGACGGCAGATGTTTGCCACGACAACCAAGACGAACGTGGATGCATTCGTGCACGCTCTCACGTGCCTGTTCATCACGAAGGTGCGGCATGATCAGCTCGGACTGCCGTTCGATGCCCCGGTGTCCAAAGATCTGATCGAGGTCTACATGAGGTTCTTCCAGGATCTGGAGGACGAGGCCAAGAAGCAGGTCAAGTGGGGCGATGCCAAGACGCTTGGTACCAAACTCTTCGACCGGATCAAGGACTGGGTCAAGGACGAGAAGGAAGAGCAGAAACGCCAGGAGAAAAAGCGTCAAGAGGAAGAGCAACGGCGTCAGGAAGAGGAGGAACGCAAGCAACAGGAGGACAACGATGGAGATGAGTCTGAAGGATCTGAACAGCAGGATCAGGACGATACCGAACCTCAAGATGGGGACAGTGGATCCTCTGGAGACGATGAGCCCGAAGATAAGGAAGATGCTGACTCCGAATCTGGAGACGGCGATCAGGGTGCACCCGAGGATGATGACGCTGGTGACGACAGCGCTGGAGCAGGGAGCGACGACAGCGAAGATCGAAACGGTACTGACGATAGCGAGTCCGAGGATAGCGAGGGCTTTTCTGATGAACGCGGCTCCGATGATGACACCTCCTCCAACGCCGGAAGCGACAAGGCAGGCGAGGCTGGAGAGGACGAAGAAAGTGATAGTGCGGATGAAGAGGATGGTGTAGATGAAGCCGAGGGGAAAAGCAGCGAAGAGGAAAAGACAGACAGCGAAGAAAAGGAGGAAGGAGCGGGTTCATGCAAAGGCGCTGGAGAGAATGAAAGTACAGATGAGAAAGACGACGAAAAAAAGGACTCCGACACCAGCAAAGACTACGACGGCGCAGACCCCGACGACTCCGATGAAGCTGATGGAAAGGATAAAAAGGATCCTAAGCTCACTGATGAGGAGCAGGAGGAGGTAGACGAGGAAGTCGATCGTGAGATGGATGAGCTCGATGATGCAGCCGGTGACATGGAGAACATGAACGATCGGCTGAAAGATCAGCTCAACGAAGCCGTGGAGAACGATGACACAGGGCCTTACATGGTAGATCCTAATGTCAAGGATTACATCCACGATGCATCGGTAGGGGTTGGTGATGTGGATGCGATCAAGCGTCTCGGGATTCGTATCGTGGGGTCACAGGCGAGCAAGATCACCAAGGTGTTCCTGACTCGTAGCCGTCCGAGCACGCTCTACAATCGCAAGTCCGGAACCTTGGACATGAGAAGTATCGCGGGCGATCCCTACGACTCGCGTGACGAGCACTTCACACAAGAGCGTGAGGGTAGCGTGGATAAGGCTGCCGTCATGTTCTTGATCGACAACTCCTGCTCGATGCAGAGTCGCATGAAGATCGACAAAGCGTATGCGGTGCTGCGTCAGCTCCTGGAGACGTTGTCCAAGGCTCGTGTCCCGACTCTGGCAGCAGGATTCACGGGCGACGCCACTCGGGTCCAAGGAGCCACGGCACGGATGATGCCTATCACGATCTCAATCATCAAACGGTTCAATGCGCCGTTCGACATGCGCACGATCCATCGATGCACGAGACCGAGTAATATGCAAATCACTCCTGACTATGATGCTGTTCGGTGGGGTGCCCCAATCCTTTGGCAGCGTCCTGAGACCAAGAAGATCCTCATCGTGCTCTGCGATGGGGATACAGTCGTAGCGGATGCCTCGAACAATCTGAATGAACGGGCGAAGCGGGAGTACCCGATCTATGTCCAGAAACTCAGGGGCATTGGGATGCACGTGTTCGGGTTCGGGATAGATGCAGATCTGTCTCACATCTTCGGTGACGACTTCATCTATGTCACCGATGAGAGCATGGGGGACGAGATAGCAAGGAAGCTGATGGAAGTCCTTAGCCGTAAGAGAACAGTACTTACATAGAGGAGGTCTACGTATGGCAGAGACCAAACTGCAGAAGCTCCACGGGGCAGCCTTCAACATCACTCCGATGGTGGTGACGGAAGAGTACCTTCACATGAAGGAAGCCTGGGAGATGGTGCTCGGTGGACTGATCATCCCTGAGATGGTCAAGGTTGAGCCGAAGGTGCTGGAGAAGTACCCTGAGTTCGGGGCTCTCATGGAGCGCTTCACCAAGGACAAAGTGGTGGCATTCTTCACTCCGAAGACGAAGGTCGTTGAGAAAGACGTCATCGTGGTGAAGCCCGTTGAGAAGATCGTCGAGAGGATCGTCAAGGTCAAGGACAACGGGGCTACGGTGCCTCAGCATGCTCCCTGCAATGAGGGTGGAAAGTTCCGTCGGCTTAAGGACAGCGTGAGCAAGACCAAGAAATTCGAGCGCGACATCGAGTGCTCCGACCGAGACATCATCATCCGGTGGTGGAACAAAGAGCAGCGGCTCGTGCCTGATAACGATCCCATCTGTGTCCAGCTCGCTGACGAGATCAACAAGGCATGTCACAAGGGGCTCAAACCTCTGGTTCCTGCTCAGGTGGCGGGGTATTTCAGTTGGCTGTGTAAGCTGGCCCGTAGCATCGAAGACAACCGGGCGCTTTACATCAAGAGAGCCACGAAAGAGGGTAAGATCACCGTGGTGCCCGAGTTCAGTCAGAAGCTCCTCAATGAGGTGATCAGCAACTACAATGAGCAGCGAGAGGACGAGCGCATACGGAAAGCGGCGCACGTCAAGATGAGAGGTGAGGCTGCCAACGGTGGGCCCAAGGCTGACCCGACACCTGCCTCAAAGACCACTACGCCAGCCACGCCCGCTGCTGCTCCAAAGCCCAAGGCAGATCCGAAACCGACACCCAAGCCTAAAAAGACTGAGGCGAAGGTGGAAACGCAGCAGGCTCCCGAGCAACCCGCACCGGAACCCGATCCGGTAGTGGCTGATGATGAAGAGATCATAATCAGTTTCGCGTAGTCCGTATCACGGGGCTGTAACAAGCCCCACTTCCACAAGGGGGACACATGTCCGCAAAGGTTATTGACAAGAGCGTACTCGGAGATGAGTTTGACAGAGTCAGTAAGCTGGCTGCCAGCATCAAGACCCACCACACTGAGATCGCCGCAGCACAGGAACAGATCGACACGGAGAAGAAGGACATCGTCGGGACATCGAAGGGCATCTTCTTCGGCGACCTCGAGAATGGCGAAGAGGCTCCGGTGGTCGTGGGCAACCACGAGTACCACACGGAGGACGGGATCGTCCGTGTGAACTTCAAGGTGATGGGCCGCCCCATGACCGATATTAACAAGAAACCTGCCGACGAAGTGCTCAAGACACAGGTTGGCGAAGAGGCATACCAGAAGCTCTTCCAAGAGACGAAGACGCACACCCCTGGAGCGACGACTCAGAAGATGTTCCAGCAGGCGCAAGGGCACCCGGAGCTCTTCACGATCAGGCTCACCGAGCTCGGCGTAGACCAGCAGGCACAGCTTGTCCAGGAGCACCCGGATTGGCTCGTGATCAGCATCAAAGACCCGGACAAGTACGCCGAGACGTACCCGGACTGCACGGTATCAACGACTACCGTCAAGGTCAAGGGCAACTTCCTTGACAAGGTAGCGGCACTTGACGGGGCACTGCGTACGAAGCTGCGCAAGTTCCTCGTGTCCTTCCTCAAACCGACCCTCAATCCCGTGGTGGTTTGCGGCAACGCCAGCAAGACATCCTAGGAGGCTCTATCATGTTGGACTTCAAGATTGGACCAGGCATAGTCGAAGCCATCCAGGCCTTCTATCCAGGGGGCCTGCTCCAGTTCGAGATGGACGGTGGCCGGGTAGGGCTAATCCCTACCCACAAGCCGGAGTACATCGTGCTCCATCCCGATCTTCCCGAGGATCTCAAGGAAGCCCTCCTGGGTTGCCAGAAGCGTGTTGGTTGCATAGTTACGATGGCTAGTGTCCCTAATTTCAAGGACTTAGAGCCACAGGAAGTCCTCAAAGACCTGATGGAACGCGTAGACACGTCCTTCTTTGAGTGTGGTGTGTGCGCCCCTATGTCTATTCTTCTGGGGGACGCCATCACGGTTGTATCTGTCCTGGGTCTGGGGGCTGCCAAGATTGCAAAGGGTCTGGAGAGTCTGCTGAAGGAAACACCCGGCCTCCTTAGAGGTTGTGTCATCACCCCGAGGAAGGTCCTCAGGATCGACAATCCTGTCCCTGTCCTCGCCAAGACAGAGGCGAGCCGGGGGAGGATCAACGACGAGACTCTAACAGATCTCAAGATCACCCTCGCTGGTGACAAGGATGTAAGCGACATCATCAAGGAATTGTAAGGAGGCTCTATGAATGGCCCCAGTGATTTCTTTCTCCAGCACGGCTACGCACATGACTGCGTGTGTGGGAGGAAGTGGTACGACTCCGACGGAAGCCCCTGCCACGCCAGGTGTGAGGCGTGCAACGAGGTAGTCCCCTACGAGGAGATTGACGAATACCAACGCTGTGAAGCTTGCGCCTTCGTTCTGTGTCAAGGCTGTAAGGATATGCTTGAGAAGGAGGATCTAACCGACGGTCTCTGTCCTGACTGCTACCTGGAGACGAAGATGGTGCGGGATGCAGAGTTCCACGACCTCCCCAAGCTGCTGGATCTGAGCTGCAATTCTGCACAAGAGCTTCTACGCAAGAGGCTTGCACGCGAGCCACTGCCCCAGGCGTGAGCTGCGAGCAAAGACGACTACGCCCGCCAGCCCGCGGGCACTACGTATGACCGTCACTACACAAGGAGGGCTCTATGTCCGACCAAGACCTCTATCTCAACCCCGACCAGGTATGTGAGCTCCTCAATCAGGTGGGTCAGCAGGACCCCGATGAGGTGATTGTGGTGCGCTGTGTGCGCAAGGGTCCGGCATCCAAGCCGGGAGGCCCCGATGAAGGAGACCTCTATGACCTGCACTGCACCAAGAAGCCCCCGTACACCCCCAAGACCAACCAGAACCGCAAGGCCGATGACACGGCCAACGAGGTTCTAACAGTCTTCGTCTCCAACCGGCGTAACCGGCAGACGGGCGACCTCGGCGACTGGCGTCGGGTCAACATCGCACAGGTCCAGAAGGTGATCCTGTTCGACGGCACCGAGTACGAGGTCACCAAGGCATAGGGAGGTTCTATGGACATCCTTCGATCTATCACCCTGTACTATCAGGGCGGCAAGAGCGACAAGTTCTACACGATTAGCGTCGTAGCCCGCGGCGGAGAGTACTCCGTCCCGTTCACGTATGGTCGCCGTAACACCTCTGGTATGAACGGGAACAAAGGCACGTTCACGCTACTGGGAAGCGCAGATGGGGTGTACGATAAGGTCGTGCGTGAGAAGGAGGCCAAAGGTTACAAGGAGGGTCCGGGCTGGCAGCAGCCCATCGGTACCGGGAGCCCGACACCTTCAGCTCCCATGTCGCCTCCCACCCCAGCTCCGGTGAAGCGTCGAGCTCCTAAGGTAGGGCCTCCCACTCCGGCGGAGGAGGCGGTCTACTGCCAGGTTCTAACGGATCTCATGGAGGCCAAGGATGCGGTCGACCTCGTGGCGGATGACGCATTCGTGGCCCAGCAGAAGCATGACGGCAAGCGTAGGCTCCTGAAGTACGCAGACGGTAAAATTACCGGGTTCAACCGCAAGGGTAAGCCCACGGGCTACGTGCAGACTCTTGATGCAGAACTGACGAACATAGCCAATCACAGTGGCGTCCATCAGTTCCTGATCGATAGTGAAGAGGTCGGCGATGAACTCTTCGTGTTCGATCTCTTGGAGCATGGTGGGGCAGACATCAGATGGAAGCCCTATGCACAGCGTCTAAGCGATCTCAAAGACCTCCTCGGTAGCTGTGATGACCTCAAGCATATACACCTCGTGTACACCGCCGTTACCATGAAGCAGAAGCGTGAGCTGATGCGGATGCTCATGGAGGGCAACCACGAGGGGATCGTCTTCAAGCGGTTCGATGCGCCATACACAGCAGGCGAGGGGTCGGATCAGTTCAAGTACAAGTTCTACGCTACAGCCTCATGTCGGGTGGCCAAGATCAACATCAAACGCAGCGTCGCTCTGGAGGTGTACGACTTGGGCAGCCAGATAGCGGTGGGGAACTGTACGATCCCGCCCAACAAGGACATCCCACAGATTGGAGATATAGTTGAGGTGCGATACTTATATTATTACGGCGGAGGTTCGTTGTACCAACCTGTCTTTCTGGGCCTCCGAGATGACAGGGCTTTCGAGGATTGTTTGTTATCTAAACTGAAACTCAAAGCAACGGGGTAGTCGTTATGCCGGTTCAAAAGCAGGTCGTGGTCTATGCTTTTAGGAACAAGGTGAACGGGAAGTTCTATGTAGGGTCAACAAAAGACTTTCGATACAGGAAATCCCAACACCTCCAAGACCTGCGAAAGAACCGGCACCACTCTCCCATCTTACAGAGGGCCTATCACAAATACGGGGCGAAGCAATTATTCTTTGAGGTTATTGAAACCGTTAAGGACATCAACACACTGCTTGATCGGGAGCAGCACTACATAGACACCTTGAGACCTGAGTACAACATCTGTAGTAAAGTGCAGGCTCCTCCATCTCGCAAAGGGATGAAGTCTACTCCCGAGCACTGCCTTCACATGAGCCACGCTCTTAAAGGGCGTCCAGGTGTCATGAAAGGAAAGAAGTTCACCAAGAAGCACCGCAAGAAGATAAGCCGGGCACTCAAGGGCAATCAGAACTGCTTGGGTAATGAGCACTCCCAAGCGACCATTGAGAAGATGACCCGAAAGCGTAACGAGAATCCTAGTCGTCGTCCCAAGAACCCTAAAGAGGCTCAAAGGAAAAGGTCTGCCAGTCTCAAAAAGATGTGGGATTCTCGGCCCGCTGAAGAAAGGGATGCTATAAAAGAAAAGATTGCTACATCTCGGAGCATTGTCAAGGAGACTACGTGCCTTTCTTGTGGTAATGCTTTCGAGTATCACTCTTGTGGGAAGCAGATACCCAAGACGTGTGGGAATCCTGAGTGCCTCTCACAGTTGAGACGGGATATACTTGACAAACGCAGGAGAGCAGATCCAGAGATGGATCGGAGGGCTTCTCAAAAACGTTGGGCACGAAAGGTGGCTTGACATGGAAGCGAACAAGCATGAAGAGGAGTACATGGACAAGTGTGTGGCAGAAGAGGCAAGAAAAAACTGTGGTAAAGAAAGGATTCTCTTCAACAAATCCGTAGCTGCTATGGAACAACATGTTTTTAATTTTTTTGTAGTTGTGGCTGGGTGTGTGTTTGCACTCTTTGCCGCTGGGGTTGTTCTCCTTGTCGCTTGGGGTGTAGTGAAATCGGGATACGACTTTATCTCTCCACAGATAGAATCTGGGATACACTACATAAAAACGTCGCATGTACGGAAAGAAACTGAAAAAGCAATAAGCATGTTGGTCGAGACCTATCAAGATGGGTGTACGCACCCTGAGGCTAAGGTTACCTATGAAATTCTACAAGAAGATTCTGCGCGCATGTTCGTCCAGTTTATTGTGCGCGACACAGATGCCAACGGTGTGTGGCAAAAGGCTATTGAAAAGTGTACTGTTTACAAAGATGAGGAGCGACGAAAGCGGCGAAACTTTGCCTCAATGGAAGACTTCCAGAATGCGTCACCACCAGTATCTGAAGGTGAAATCATTTTTATTGCCGGAGAGCGCAGAAGAGTCGGTCCTCCGCCCGTCGTGCCAGTATTCAACAGTGAAAAAGAGGCGCGAGCTGCCGGGCACAAAAACGGGGACACTATACGCATCATAGGCCTCGGTATAGGGACGCTTACCGGAGACTGAGGAGGTTCTATGGATGCTCGTCTGAGACAGGACGTGTATGGGGTGGTCGGTTCCCTTGAGTTCAGGGGCAACTGTTCGAGCGCTATGGGATACCTGTACTGTGTGGCATCCGATGGGAACAGTGTCTCCACCGGTATGGCTTGCCACAACATTGACGAGATCACTCCTGATGAATGGGATGGGTATCTGGACTTGGACAAGAAGGGGTATCCGGCTGGCTCTTACGACCTGAATAACAAGCGGTCGTTCAATACGCTGATGAACCGTATGCGACGGACACCAGAGGAGGATACATGCAGCAGACCATGGTGATTCGCACGAAGACACCGGAGGACAAACAGAAGGTTATCCGTGCCATACAGGATAAGGATAGCAGTTCCATCCTGGACCCGGAGGGCAACCCCGTTACTCTCTGGATAGGTACATCCTTGGACATGATGACCATCCTTGACATAGAAGGTGTTGAGGATGCCGTATCTAGTGATGCCCTTTGCTACTGCCGCTCCGGCAAGGAACGCTATCCTCTGTCTGATGCACGAGGCATCTTCTGTGGCTATGTGTGCGAGGATTGCGAGGAGGAGAAGCGTGCAATGTTTCGTCCGGAGATCTTTACAGATGGGAACTATATCGCTGATGAGCAAATCGAGGAGGACTACTGATGCGACGCACAGAGTATCAGGTCAATTTACATTTCGGAGAGCACTCCCTTTCCGCCTTCAACTTCAAGAAGGGTGCCGTCTTCGCACGCTCACTCGGATGGCTTGTCCGACGCATTGTGAAAAAGCACGGGCTCAAGGCTGAAGAGATAGCTTTCACCTTCCAACCGGAGGACTGTGTCGGTACTGGAATCAGCCTGAAGTTGAATCCCTCAAAGCACAGGAGGACTGATGGACGACTTCCACGAGAACGATCCAGGCACAGAGGCTGAGGCTCTATCAGACTGGCTCGAAGTAGCGGTGGAGGACGATGAGGATCGGGAGGTGCGGCTCGCCGACGAGAGGGATCGGATGCGCGCAGCGTACCAGGCGGCCCGCCAGGCGAAGGTAGGTTCTATGATAGAGTGTCCCACCTGCCGTCGGGAGGTGCGCAAACGCTCGTACCAGCAGGTCTTCTGCTCGAACAAGGGCCGAGCGAATTGCAAGGATCGGTACTGGAACACGGTAGATGATGTCCGCACAGCGCGGGCACGAGAGTTCGACAGGAGGTAGATGATGAGCGCTGAGTTCTTCCAGACCAGACTGGGTCGGACGTTCTTCGAGAGCACGATGCCCAGGATCGCAGCAGCCCTTGAGGCTCTTGCGAAGAAGCTCCCTGACCAGGCGGAGGTGGCTGCCTTTTCCGATCCGCTCGATGACCCCGACTCGGGGACACACGCAGAGCTGGCTGCCGGATGGGAGCGCCGCTACCACGAGTTAGGAAAGGTCGAAGGCGAAGCACGGGCACTAATTGCACAGCTCCTGCGCACCAACACTGATGAGCCTGTAGTCCCCGCGTCATGGAGTCATCTGTTACCGCTCTTGGAGAAGCATATCAAGAAGGATGGATAAAAATTATGACGGAGCAAACCAAGAGCTACTTCGACAACATAGCGGACACCTTCGCTGGTTCCGATGGTGGAATCAGATTCCTAAAGCTCAAGATGCTCATTGACGCGATAGACGAGAAAGAAGACGAAGCATCAAAAGAAATCATCAAGCTAGTCGTCAAGTTCTCCACACTGATTGACGTCGCAAACAAAAAGGGGACTCTAACATGAAAACAGTCAAGGGCATCCAGATCGAACCCGGCGTCCCCTTCTCTGAGGACTTCAAGTACAAGCGCGGGGAGTATCTGAACTTCAGCGCCGCCTCCCACCACAAATGGCAGGAGTCGCTGTTCCCAGGGACATCCAAGCCTGACTACGATGTGGTCGTCGGTAACGGCTACAGGTTCCAGGTCTTAACTCTACCACCGGTATGCCCCCGCTACGTGGGATGCTTCCTCCCTAGTCAGTACGGCCACGAACGTGCGCGGCTCAAGATGCCTGGTGAGGGCAGAGTAACGTATGACAACAATGTCAACTTCGTCCGGCTCCTTCATGGGAGTGGTACGAGCCGTCGAGACACGACGATCTGGATGTCCTTGACTCCTATGGAAATCTACACCCAGCGGTCGGGTCTCCGGCGTGCCAAAGGGAACGTCCTGATCCTGGGGCTGGGCATGGGCTGGCTGGTCAGGCGTGTCCTGGAGCGCAAGCAGGTGAAGCAGGTAACGGTCGTCGAGCGGGACGAGCACATCCTCCGGTTCTTTGGTGAGCCTCTACGCAAGAGCTTCGGCGACCGACTGAGCCTGGTCCATGGCGACGCTCACGAGCTGGGCGACCCGGAAGCGAACAAGGACTACGACGCCGACATCGCGTTGTGGGACATCTGGGACAGCTATCACGATTGTGGCTGGGACAGAAAGTACCGTGAAATTCGTGAGCGCACTCCATGCTGGCAGTGGGGCACGATGAGTAGTGGGTACTGATGAAACAGCATCTCACATACTGTGCGGGCTCTCAGACGCTACGCCTGATGCCTCAGAACTACATGCTCGCTACGTTCGCGTCGAACAGGTGGGTAGTGGACCCCGACGCAGCGATCAGCGAAGGGTTCCACATCAAGCTGGTGAAGTTCTTCCGTGTACTGGAGCACAGGTTCCAGCAGAGCTCCTGGAAGAAGATCAAGCTCCCCACCTTGAGCAAGGAGGACTAGATGCTGTTCAAGACGTACCACAATGATCTGTTTACGTCGTACATGCACAACAGGGAATCCTTGAAGGAAGCAACCATCAAGCCCGCTGCTCTTGTAGATTGCACGGACATCCATGACGTGTTCGAGAAGACCAACAGCATCGACCATCCCTGGACCCAGAACCCCGAGGTGCGGGAGGTTTTAACAGACCGCCCCCGAAGCCTCAGCGTAGGCGATCTGGTCAAGGAGGTGGAGTCGGGTAAGGTGTTCATCTGCGAATCCTCTGGATGGAAGGAGCTGCCTCGTGAAGAGTTCAAGGCCCTCAATGTCCAATAAGCATGTCCATCCTCTGTTCCAGGATCTCTTTGACACGTTCGAGGAAGTCTGGGGGCAAAAGAAGACCCCTACCGCTAGGGAGATCGCCGAGGAGTCCGGCGTGCCGATCAACGAGCTGCGGATCGATGAGGAGGATCTATGCTAGAAGCACCCAAGAACGTGCCGCCTGGTGAGCTGCCTGCTGCGCTCGAACAGTACGCACGGGCTCTCATCAAGGAACAGTTCGAGTATCTGCTGGAGGCCACGGCTCGGGTCTGCGGACTGGATTGTACCGGGACCGACGATGACACTCCCGAGCACGAGCTGCCAAAGATCGTTACTGAAGAGCCTGATGAGTCCTTCGATCATCACGTCGCCAAACTCCGGCTGAAAGGCCACAAGCTCTACAGCTATGAAGGTCGCTTGATGATGGAGGCGCTGATCGAGAAGGCTATGAAGGGCGGCAGTGATAATACCTGGGATGAGAACTACGCACAGGGGAAGATCTACATCGCTGGTGAGCTGCTCAAGATGCTGGGCCACGAGGGTGAAGGCTCTACGGCATGTGCCTGGGGGACCTGGGGTCCTTGTGACTAAAAGGAGGCCCCTATGGGTAGATACAGCCCCGAGGATCTCAAGGCTCTTTACGAGAAGGTTATCGAGATACGCGGCCACCAAACACCAAGTGGTGTGCAACCCAGGTATACCGAAGAGGAATATCGGATACGTAGCTTCGTGGGCGTCCTGCGAAAGAAGGAGTATCAGTACAGCCGCATACGTCGTAAGAGCTACTGCTACTTCCCGGACTACCAGCGGTTCCTGCGGCGGAGGCTGAGTGAGGTGCCTAAGTACATCAACGATGAGAAGCTAGCCGTGCTGGCCCGCTGGAGACTGCGGATCGGCAAGTAAATGCTTTAATATCTAATGTCTCAACCGTATATTGAGATAATATCCTTTCAAGAGGAGGTCTACATAATGAATGTGAAAGAAACCCTGGACGCCCTGGTGAGCTACCCGACCAACATCTCCATCGTGCTGGTGGGGAATCATGGTATCGGTAAGTCGCAGGTGGTCCGACAGGCGGCCAAGCTGATCGCCGAACAGACCAAAGAGCCTTGTCCCTGCGTGGACTTCAGGCTCAGTCAGAATGACGTGGGGGATCTCAAGGGTATGCCGTTCCATGTGAATGGCCGTACCGTGTTCGCTCCGCCGGAGTACATGCCGCTCACCATGGAAGACTGTGAGGACTTAAAGAAGCTCCTCAATCTCACTGGCGACATTGGGATGGGAAGATACGGCGACAACGGTATCCTGTTCCTGGACGAAATTAACAGAGCTACCAGAGAGGTTCAGCAGGCCGCTTTCGAGTTGGTGCTCGACCGTCGGATGAATCTGCGTCCCCTTCCCTCTGGCTGGCGTGTCGTCTCCGCCATCAATGGCAACGACGACGTGTACACAGTGAATGCCATGGAGATGGCGTTCCGGTCCAGGTTCTTCAAGATCGATTTCAATCCCACCATCGATGAGTGGTTGCTGTGGGCCAACACGAACGGCAAGGTGCATCCGTCGATAATCGAGTTCATCAGACGGCATGGCGACCTGCTCGATCCCTCCGCTACACTCCTCGAAGAAGCCTCCGCTAAGGGATGCGATAAGGTCCACGACCGTAGAGCCTGGGATCTGTTCTCGCAGACCATCACCAAGCTGGAGAAGGACCACAAGGACGGCAACCGTGCGAAACCCCCTCTCGCCAAGGACGCCGAAGGGATAGGCACCCTCCATCTGATGGCAGACGGCTACGTCGGCAACCTCGCTGGAGTGAAGTTCTGCTCATTCATCGAGACCGACTACGAGGCTCTTGACGGCAACAGGATCCTCAACGAGTGGTGTGATGAGATCAAGGACCGACTCGTAGCTGTCGTGAAAACCGGACGCACGCCGGAGATCGCCGCGTACAATGAGTCGATCATGGACTGGATCGAGAAGAACGTCCCCAAGGACGGAAAGCTCACCAAGAAGCAGAAGAACAACCTCTGTAACTACATGGAGCTACTCGACAAGGAATTGGTGTCGAGCTTCTGGTCGAAGTTTAACAAGGATAATAAGGCCATCTCCGAGGATTGGTACGACGACGGACAGCGGCCCGGCGATATCATACTCCAGTCGATCTCGGCTCCGACGAAAAAGAAGTAGTCTCGCCTTCTCCTGAGTGGGGTGGGGTCTACGGCGGCCCCTGCCCCTTATATCTCATCTGCAAAGGAGGTAGACCATGTGCAAGAAATGCACCGCAGTCCTCAAATACGTCCGCGAACTGACGGGCGAGTGTAAAGGTAACATGGAAGATGCGGCTAAGGACACAGAGCACTACCAAGAGGTAGCTCAGATGACCGACGCCGATCTTCCCAAGCACATCAACGAGCTAGAACCTACCCGCTCGCTCGTAGCGGCCCGGCTCAAGAAAGAGTCTATGCTACAGCCTCACCTCATGAATCAGTGTATGTCCAACACGGAGTACGACTACAGCGACTACCGAGCCATCGGGGTGAACGATGGCATGTTGGGTGTGCTCGCAAGTGTACTGGAGATACACGGTCTCGATGAGGAAGCCGAAAGCGCTTCAGCTTACATATATATTGATGAGTAGGAGGAAACAATGCCGTACAGTTCACTGAATGCTCCGTCTCGATACAAGAGCATGGAGGAGCGGTGGAAGTGGATACTCGCTTTCATGGTCGTGGAGGACATGTTCGTCCACGAGATGCTCCTCATGATGGAGAAGATCGAGACACGCAGTGTCCCTATGATGGGGATCATGGTCGAGGGTACGCGCATCAAGCTCGCCTACAATCCCATTTTTGTCAACAACGTGGATGACCCCACACTTCGATGGGCTCTCACTCACGAGATCTACCATGTGGCTCTACACCACTGTACTGTCAGACGCCCCGAGGATCCCAAAGAGAAAGGGATCTGGAACAAGGCCGCCGACCTAGCCATCAACAGTCTGATCCAGCAGACTTCCGACCGCAGATGGAATCTTGATGAAGTCAAGCTATGCTGGCCCAAGGACATGGGGTTCGAGGAGAAGCTCTCCCTTGAGCAGTACCTCCAGCTTCTAAGAGAGAAGGACGACGACGGCAAGGGCGGTAACGGAGGCGTCTACGGCTCCTGCGGGGGCGGTGGAGACGGAGATGATGAGGGTGACAAGGAAATGGGTGGGGGGTTTGATAGCCACGACGATTGGAAGGACTCCGAGGTTGTACGGGAGATCATCCGTAACAAGATCGAGGAGCTCTCCAAGCGCGAACGTGTGTGGGGCAACATGCCCGGCGACGTCAAGGCTCGCATCCTCGCTGCTCAGAAGTCCCAAGTCAAATGGACCAAGTATCTCCGCCAGCATCTCGGCAACATGATAACGTGTAGGTCCGAGTCCACCTTCAAGCGTCCCAATCGCCGCTTCGGGTATCCCTACTGCGGCACCAAGCGCAAGCATAGCGACCGTAAGCTGGTGCTCATCGACACGTCCGGCTCCGTCGGTGAGGAGGAACTCGCCCAGTTCCTCGTGGAGGTGAACAAGCTCTGTGAGATCCAGCCCGTGGATCTCCAACTGTTCGACCATCAACTCCAAGGTCCGTGTCGTCCCTTCGAGCGCAGGCACGTGAGCTATGAGTTCAAAGGACGGGGTGGTACATCCTTCGCCGAAGGGTTCAAGCTAGCCGAGGAGCGCAGGTATCAGTCCGTCATCATGCTCACCGATGGTGCGGCTGATCCTATCCCCAAGCCGCGGTTCGTGAGGGACATCCTCTGGGTCATCACCGGCGAGGGCAAGCCTCCAGTGGAGTGGGGTAAGATCGTCAAGATCGTCCCCAAGCAGCACGCCTAAGATCCCACCAGGCCACGATCATCGAGGGAGGTTCTTTTATAGAGCCTCCCTCACTTATCAGGAGGTGCCACATGAGCTCAGCCATAGAGCGCATCAAGTCCGAGCGTCGGGAACTCATCGAGAAGTTCCTCGCCGGAGAGGAGTTCCAGTATCGTAGGGATAGCATGGGCAACTATGAGATGAATAGCGACGGCGTAACGCTGACCATGTATGACCTGGTGCTCGCACAAAAAACCACACTCATCGAGGATAGATGGCAGGTCATCCTCGTAGACATCAGCCAACACATCTATCACAATGCGTCCGGTACTAGCAGGTACCAAGGGCAGCTCAAAGTTAGGGAGGCTTTCTGGGATGTCCTCTATGACCATCAGGATAACTATGTGCCCGTGTACATGAACAAGGGTACCCACGCCATACAGGAATACCAGCGGCTCATCCGTGAGGATCTCTGTACGTTCCTCAGAGGGGGGTATTGGTGGAGTTCTGTTAATTTCAGACAGCACTGGTTCTACAACATCCCCAGTCGAGTAGCCGTAGCCCGTGCGGTCTTCAAGAAGCTGGGTGGAGATTCTACAATAGAGTCTCCCTACGGCTCGCTGCAGGAGGCGTACAAGAGCTCCAGGCTGAGAGGGCAGCAGGTGGATCGCTGCGTGCAATACTGGCTGGCCCACTACGGATTTTCAGCGGAGGACAACCTCTACGCCCGACGTGCTTCCAAGGTAGCCAAGGCCGTGTACCTGGCCCTGCACGGGGAGACGACGTTCAAGCCGGAGGAGGTGGAGGGGTTGGAGGTTCTAAGGATGATCCATCCTGCGTACTACAAGGAGCTCCCCAAGCACCTCAACGATGAGAACAACGGCATCAAGATGGTAGTGAAGGATCTACTCAGGAGATAGAGCGGTGCTGTCCCTCAAGGGCAGCCCTGACGGTCACCTATCGTGAGCCGCGGCAACAAAGACTAC
>SDBU01004122.1_pt1 | contig 18072 bp, 11 predicted proteins | sample 2277071 | NCBI WGS metagenome assembly SDBU01 (sample SAMN10397929, study PRJNA504765) | marine sediment metagenome | isolation source: marine sediment core GS08_GC12, 126 cmbsf | place: Arctic Ocean: Gakkel Ridge, Loki's castle | collected 2008 | reverse complement strand
GGTTATCGCCGAAGTCAGCGTGGTCTTGCCGTGATCCACGTGCCCAATAGTGCCAATATTAAGATGCGGCTTGGTCCTCTCAAATTTCTCCCTGGCCATCTGTCTATTACCTCCTGATTACCTGGAAATTGCCTAACTGGGTTTATTTTTATCTGGTACGGGTTGATAACTGTGGGGCTGCATTGTATAAGTAGCCCGGCCCTGGGTCAAGTTGCGCAAGGAGGTGGAGTAGCCAAACATGTTGGCCAATGGCACCCGGGCCTGGATAGTTTGAGTATCCCCGGCGCTAGGATTCAGGTGGTAGATATGGGCACGGCGACTGTTAAGATCACTAACTACTTCGCCCATATGTTCTTCTGGGGTAACTATCTCCACTGCCATTATTGGCTCTAACAGTACCGGTTGAGCCTTCTCATAAGCATCCTTGAAGGCCATGCTGGCGGCCACCTTGTAGGCAACATCACTGGAATCTACCTCGTGATACGAACCATCAATTACCGTCGCCTTCACATCTACCACCGGATAGCCCGCTACCGTCCCCGCTTGCATAGCTTCCTTGATACCAGTATTGATAGCTGACATAAACTCAGGGGGGATTGCTCCTCCCTTGAATTTCTTTTCAAATACCAATCCTTCGCCAACTTGGGCCGGCTCTACCGTCAACACCACGTGCCCGTACTGACCCCTGCCTCCGGTCTGGCGTACCCAGCGCCCTTCGCCGGTACTACTTCCACTAACGGTCTCCTTGTAGGCCACCTGAGGCTTACCTACGTTAGCCCCCACCTTGAACTCATCCCGCAACCGGTCAACAATGATTTCCAGGTGCAGCTCACCCATCCCGGCAATTATCATTTGCTCGGTATCGGCATCGGTCCAGACGGCGAAGGTCGGATCCTCCAGCACTAATCTATCAAGTGCGCTAAGTAAGCGTTCCTCATCAGCCTGGCTTTTGGCCTCAATAGCCATAGAAATCACCGGCTCCGGAAAGGCAATTGTCTCGTAGCTGATGGGATGGTTGATATCACAAAGCGTGTCTCCCGTCCCTGACTCACTTAACCCCACTGCGGCCACGATGTCGCCCGGCCCCGCCTGCTCCAGGTCTTCTCGCCGATTGGCGTGCATGCGCAGCAGCCGTCCTATCCGTTCTCGCTTGCCGGTGCTGGCATTAAGCACTTTAGTGCCCGACTGGATTATCCCTGAGTAAACTCGTAAATATGATAGCTGACCAACGAAGGGATCACTCTTGACTTTAAAAAGCAGTGAGCTGAACGGTTCCGTCGGGTCCGGCTTGCGGATCTCAATATTATCATTGCCCGGGGTTTTGCCCTGAATGTGCCCGACATCCAGGGGAGAGGGCAGATACTGCACGATAGCGTCCAGCAGGGGCTGAATCCCTCGGTTTTTCAGGGCTGCCCCACATAAAACAGGTGTCAAATCTCCGGCGATAGTACCCTGGCGGAGGGCCTGGTGAATTTCGTCCTTAGTAGGCTCCTGGCCCTGAATAAACTTCCGCTCCAACTCCGGATTTCTCTCGGCCAGAGTCACCACTAAATACTCGCGGAATTTATCGGCCAAATTCTGCAATTCAGCGGGAATATCACCATACTCAAACTCTGTTCCCAGATCATCCTGCCAGCGGATCGCTTGCATCCTAATCAAGTCAATAATGCCCTCAAACTCACTCTCGGCACCGATGGGAATCTGGATGGCCACAACACTGGCACTCAGCTGGCGGCGCATTTGGTGGAGCAGGTCGTGAAAATCAGCACCTACCCGGTCCATCTTGTTTATAAAGACCATGCGAGGAACATTGTATTTGTTGGCCTGGCGCCAGATGGTCTCTGACTGTGGTTGCACCCCGCCCACGGCACACATAACCACCACTAATCCATCCAGCACTCTCAGTGCCCGCTCTACTTCCACCGTAAAGTCCACATGACCGGGCGTGTCTATGATGTTTATCTGATGATCTCGCCAGCTACAGGTGGTGGCTGCCGAGGTGATGGTGATGCCCCGTTCCATCTCCTGGGGCATCCAGTCCATGACGGCATTCCCATCATCAACTTCACCCATACGGTGCACTTGCCCCGTATAGAACAGAATGCGCTCGGTCGTAGTGGTCTTACCGGCGTCAATATGAGCGGCCAGACCAATATTGCGAATTGTCTGCAGATCTGTCTCCGTTGTCATTATTGCGTCCGCTACCCGTTGAGAATTATTCGGTGTCACTGGGCCTACCACCGGTAGTGAGCATAGGCCTTGTTAGCCTCGGCCATCCGGTGCATCTCGTCACGGCGCTGCATCGCTCCGCCTTCGCGATTAGATGCATCCAACAGTTCATTAGTTAGTCGGTCTATCATCGTCCGCTCGCTGCGCTTCCGTGTCTCAATAACTAACCACCGGATGGCGAGGGTAAGCTGTCGCCTGGGGCCCACCTCCCTCGGGACCTGATAGGTGGCACCCCCAATCCGCCGTGGCCGCACCTCTAATGTCGGCGTGACATTACTAATGGCTCGCTGAAAAATCTCCGCCGGATTGCGGCCGGTGCGATCGTGAACCTGCTCCATGGCGCTGTAGAATATTCGCTCTGCTACCCGCTTTTTGCCGTCCATCATTAAGCGATTGATGAACCGGGCCACCGTCTCACTGTGGAAGACAGAGTCGGGTGCCACCGGTCGCAGTGATACTGGTCCTTTTCTGGGCATTTGTCCTTACCTCGTCTGCTTCTGGGCAGGATGGCTACTCAGGTCTATCCAGATATCCCTGCCCTCTGCCAGTCAGGCCCTACCTGATTAGGCCGGAGCTGTAGTTTTCTTGGTTCCATACTTAGAACGAGAAGTCCGACGCCCCTCGACCCCAGCCGCATCCAGGGTGCCGCGCACTATATGATACTTGACGGCTGGCAAGTCTTTGACTCGCCCCCCGCGAACCAAAACTACCGAGTGCTCTGCTAAGTTGTGGTCTTCGCCGGGGATGTAGGCGGTAACATGCTGCCGGTTAAACAGCCGCACCCGCGCACACTTGCGCAATGCCGAATTGGGCTTCTTGGGCGTCTGGGCCCACACGCGCGTACAAACCCCACGCCGCTGGGGAGCCCCGGGCACGTGCTTGGCCTGGCGCTTTAGAGCGTTCCACGAAACCTTAAGAGCAGGGGTCTTCATTTTTTGCTTTTTATTGGTGCGCCCCTTACGCACTAATTGGTTGATAGTGGGCACCCGCCTCACTCCTTATCCTGATAATGGTTGAACCAACTTTGCTTATCCGCCCAACAGTGACGAAACCTCGCGCCGCAAAACACAAAACAGCCCCTCACTACTGATAGAAGAGGGGCTTGGGCTGGCTGCCCTGCCGACAGGAACCTTAGTATAACTTCAAAAGTTTGCCGGTCAGCACCCGCCCCTTTCCGTAATGATTGCTGGACTAGCGTATGCTGTTACCTTGTTGCCCATCACTATCTATGTCCGACAGTATAATGGTTACTGTAAAGTTTGTCAAGGGTCGAGGCTATGCGTTGGGGACTAACATCCCGCCCAACCCTGGTTTTTTGATCCGGTAGCGCTAATCATCATCGGGGGCGTCGGCTGTGGCGGACAGCTCCTGGCTGAATAGCTCCGCTGCCTCCCCACCGGCAGTTCCCAGATCTTCAAGCAACTGCTGCATGGCATCCTTCTTCTGTGGCGCCTTCGACGGTGTGGAAATCATTTGCTCGCGGACGTCCGGGGAGAAGTCTACCTCTCGCGTACGGTGACGCGACATACCGGTGCCGGCCGGGATGAGCCGACCAATAATAACATTCTCCTTGAGACCTTCCAGCGGGTCGCGCTTATTCTCGCAGGCCGCCTCGGTTAGGACCCGCGTGGTTCGCTGGAAGCTGGCCGCCGACAGGAAGCTGTCGGTGGATAGGGAGGCTTGAGTGATACCCAGGAGGATGGGTTCAGCGGTGGCTTGGCGACCGCCCAACTCGCGCACGCGGTCATTTTCATCGGCGAAATCAAATTTGTCCACCACCTCCCCGGGCAGGAAGCGGGTATCACCATGGTCAATAATATTACGCCGCTTAAGCATCTGCCGAATGATGACCTCAATATGCTTATCATTGATGGCGACGCCTTGGGCCTGATAGACGTTTTGTATCTCGGATAATAGATAATCCTGGACACCTCGGATGCCTTTCATCTCCAGAATATCCTCCGGGTCTACGGGGCCAGCAATCAGCGGGTCTCCGGCCCGCACCTCGGTTCCCTCGTGCACGTATAGCTCACCGCGGTGAGGCACCAAATGGGAGCTACGGATGGTAACATGGGTGACACCGGCCTTATTCAGCCTTTCTCTGATCTTCTTAAGCAACTTCTCGCCATTCTTGGCTAACAACTTACCACCAGGACCCCGGATGTCTTCGGCCAAGGATTCTCCCCGAATCACGTTGATAGCATCCAGCGGCTGCGGGGAGTGGATAACTACGGTGCGCAGCCCCTTAGTCTCAATTTCGCTGACCACGCCGTCAACCTGCGCGGTAATCGCTTGACCTTTTGGCGTACGCGCCTCAAACAACTCCACCACGCGCAACAGCCCATGCATCGAGCTCTCCAGTACCTTGAGCATCTCCCGGATGGCTTTTTGCCGGGATCGACCGCCACCGCCCACTGTTTCCAGGGAGACGCGCCCTTGTTCAATATCTTCACTCAAACTTTGCAGCGCCTGCTGCTTGCGCTTTTTGACATCAGCCACGCCAGTAATATATTCGCCGGCCACTCCTCCCGTGTGGAAGGTCCGCATAGTTAGCTGGGTCCCGGGTTCGCCGATGGACTGAGCAGCAATGACGCCAATAGCTGTACCTACGTCTACTTGCCGCACCATGGACAGGTCACGGCCGTAGCATTGTGCACAAACGCCATTGCGCAATTCGCAGGTTAGGGGCGAGCGAATGGTAACCGACTTGATACCTGCCTCGGAGATCATCTGGGCACGTCGCTCGTCAATCTCCTGACCACCAGGTACGATAAGCTCTTGAGTTTGGGGATGAAGTATGTCTGTGGCCGCCGTTCGTCCGATAATGCGCACCGGCAGCGTCTGGATTGCTTCGTCGTCATCAGGGATAGGGAGAGGCCCATCACAGTATTGACAGACCCCCTGGCGATAGTGATCCTCGCGCCCACAGTTACGGCAGTACAATGTGTGGGCGTACATCGCGGTGACTTCTATCCCGTCAGTGGTCCCACAATCCTCGCCCCCGATGATTACGTCCTGGGCCACGTCCACCAGCCGCCGAGTCAGATACCCGGCATCAGCGGTGCGTAGCGCCGTGTCGGCCAGACCCTTGCGAGCACCGTGGGTGGAGACGAAATACTCCAGAACGTTGAGCCCCTCGTGGAAGTTACTGCGCACCGGCAAGTCCTCTATCAAGCGCCCAAATGGATCACTCATCAATCCTCGCATGCCGGCGATCTGACAAATGTGGGAGCGATTAGCTCGGGCCCCGGAGTCTACCATCATCCAGATAGAGTTGAAAGGGCCGATATTGGCCAGTATGTCAGCGACAATATCCTCCCGAGCTGTCTGCCATAATTGCAACAGAAGCTGCTGGCGTTCGTCTTCGGCGATGACTCCGTCGCTGGCCTGTTTATTAACCTGCTGAACCTCCCGCTCAGTGCGCGCAATAATCCCCTCGCGGTCAGTCTCAATCTCGGTATCAGCCACTGATATGCTGACACCGGCCCGGGTGGCGAACTTGAAACCGATTTCCTTAATATCATCTAATAGCTGAGCCGTCCGCTCGGGGCCGTACAGACGATAGCAGAGTATTACCAAGTCAGCCAGCTCATCCTTGGCCAGGACGTGGTTGATATAGGGTAGGTCGGGCGGCAAGTGGTAGTTAAACAGCACGCGGCCGACGGTGGTGTCAATGACAGTACGCTCTACATTTAGGGCAAAGTTAGCGCTGGGCGGACACTGACCCTGCTGGCACCCCTCAATAGCAGCTTGCTGGCCCTTGTACTCAATCCATCCGTTCTTGTCGGGCTGTTCGGGCAGGATAGCGGTCTGTCCGGCCTCGGCGTCTTTGACCATCTGTTCCGTCAACTTGAAGCTTGTCCGGCGGTTTCGGGCCGGGTGCTCATCAGCGATTGCCACCCCCACGATATGGCGCAACTGAGTGACCAATTGATCATCAACCGGGATTTCCTCGCCCTTGCTATTGGTAACTTGCACTACAATCTGCGGCACCCGCACTTTGACCAGGGCGTGCAGGTCGACCTTGCGATGTTCGTAAGCAGTAACAGCTGCTTCTAAGCTTTCGAACACCTTACCGGCCGTGGTTGAATCCTCGCTTTCGGTTTCTTGAGTCAGATAATAGCAACCCAACACGATGTCGTACAGGGGTTGAGCAATAGGGTTGCCGTCGGAGGGCTTGAAGAGGTTGCCCGAGGACAGCATAAGCAGCCGCGCCTCCGCCTGAGCCTCCATTGTCAGCGGAATGTGGACCGCCATCTGGTCACCGTCAAAGTCGGCATTGAAGGCTTGGCAGGCCAGCGGGTGAAGCTGGATCGCCTTGCCGTCTATTAGTACTGGTTCAAAGGCCTGGATTCCCAATCGGTGGAGGGTGGGGGCGCGATTAAGCAACACCGGATGGTCCTCAATGACCTCATCCAAGGCGTCCCAGACTTCCGGCTGGCGTCGGTCCACCATGCGCTTGGCCGTCTTGATGTTAGTAGTAAGACCTGCATCTACCAGCCGGCTCATTACAAACGGCTTGAATAGTTCCAGGGCCATCTGCCGCGGCAACCCACACTGGTGCAGCTTCAGTTCGGGACCAACGACAATGACCGCCCGGCCCGAGTAATCCACCCGCTTGCCCAACAGGTTCTTGCGGAAACGTCCCTCCTTTCCCTTAAGCATATCGCTTAGGGACTTGAGCACCCGGCGGTTGGTGCCAGTAACGGGTCGGCTGCGGCGGTTATTATCAATAAGTGCATCTACTGCTTCCTGGAGTAGACGTCGTTCGTGATTGACAATGGATTCAGGAGCATTAATCTCTATTATGCGCCGCAGCCGATTGTTGCGATTGATTACCCGGCGATATAGGTCATTTAGGTCGGAGGTAGCAAAACGCCCCCCGTCCAATTGCACCATAGGCCGCAGCTCCGGCGGCAACACCGGGACGTACTCTAAAACCATCCACTCGGGCCGGTTCTTGGAGTTGCGGAAGGCCTCCGCTACTCGTAAGCGTTTGACCGCTCGCGCCTGCCGGGGTCCACTGTGCTCTTCGATTTCTTTGTACAGGTCGTGGGCCAGCTCATCCAGGTCCACCCGGGCCAGCAGATCCCGGACAGCCTTGGCCCCCAGCCCGGCCTCAAACAGGTTGTCAAAATTGCCCTCCAGTCGACGCTGGCATACCTCAGCAATGGTAGTCAGTTGCCGGTACTCCATTTCCGAGATCAGTTGCTTGGGCGCTAATTCAAACAGTAACTCCAGACCCTCGTCCAGTTCTTTCATTCTCTCGTCCGCAGCCTGCTGGTTCTGCTGGATACGTTGGGCCAGTTCGTGTTCATCTATGATTTCGGGTAGCGCTTCCTCGTCATAGATCGCTCCCGTCAACTGATCATCCTCGTCTTCACTGTCCTCAGCGGAGGCCGGTTCTTCTTGGTCAGCCGTTGCTTGCTGTTGGTTAAGACCCTTCTCATATTGCTGACGCAATTGAGTGATGGCCGCGTCACACCCGGCAGCGGTCGCATCTTTTTCCTCTTCGAGCGCCAACCGAATTTCGTCGTTAGATTCGTCTAACTTGTCAAAGTCCACATTAGTGACAATGTAGGAGGTAAAATAGATAACCTCTGTAAGCCGGCGCACCGGCATATTCAGTAGCAAACTGATAGGGCTGGGGACTCCCTTCAGATACCAACTGTGACAGACCGGCGAGGCCAAAGCAATATGGCCCATTCGTTCCCGCCGTACCTTGCGGCGCGTCACTTCCACTCCGCACCGGTCGCAGATAATGCCCTTGAACTTCACCTTCTTATACTTGCCACAGTGACACTCCCAGTCCTTGGTGGGCCCGAAGATGCGCTCACAGAACAGCCCATCCCGCTCGGGCTTATAGGTCCGGTAGTTGATGGTCTCTGGCTTTTTCACCTCGCCATGGGACCATGCCAAAATCTGCTCCGGCGACGCTAAGCCGATACTAATAGCTTTGAAATCAGTAGTAGTCTCAGCCAACTGTTTCACCTTTATCTACTTACAAATATTGGGAACGTGCTGCCAGCGGTGCCGGTGCCGGTTTATCAGAACCGGTCACCATCGCTACTGAGGTCAATGACCTGATCATTCTCCCCCTCCACCTGCACATTCAAGCCCAAACTCTGCATTTCGCGAACCAATATCTTAAAGGATTCGGGAATTCCGGCTTCCTTGATGTTCTCATCCTTGACGATGGCCTCGTAGGTCTGGACCCGGCCCTGAACATCGTCAGACTTAATGGTCAGCATCTCTTGGAGCAAATAGGCCGCTCCGTAGGCCTCCAGCGCCCATACCTCCATCTCCCCGAAGCGCTGTCCACCCATTTGCGCCTTGCCTCCCAGCGGTTGTTGGGTGATAAGTGAGTAGGGCCCGGTAGACCGGGAGTGGATCTTATCTTCGGCGAGATGATGCAGCTTGAGCATGTACATGTAGCCTACGGTCACCGGCTGGTTGAAAGGCTCCCCAGTGCGCCCGTCGTACAATACTGCTCGACCGGTATCAGGCTCAAGTGCCGCCGCCCACTGCGCATTATCTGCCGCTCGCTCAGCAAGCAACTGGCCTAACTGCTCCCCCGAGGCCTTTTGCCATCTCTGAGGTGAAATCGCCAACCATTCGGCTATCGGCTCTAACTGCTCCTTATCGTGTTGGGTGAACTGATCCGCTATCTCTGCTTTCAATTCTTCCAGAGTGGAGCCTTCCCAATCACTGACATCAATCATGCTGTCAAAGCGGTTCAGCTCGTGGTGGGCATAGGCCTGAAGACTTTGACAGTGAAGCTGCTCCTGCACCGCCCCCAGGCCCTTTTTGATGTCGTCAGCCGAATATCCCTCAAATACCGGACAGATGAAGTCGCGGCCCAAGTGCCGGGCCACCAGGCCCAGGTGGGTCTCCAGCACCTGTCCGATGTTCATTCGTGATGGCACACTAAGCGGATTAAGGCAGATGTCTATGGGAGTGCCATCGACGAGATAGGGCATATCCTCAACAGGCAGAATTTTGGCAATAACACCTTTATTGCCATGGCGACCGGTTAACTTATCCCCCACCGCAATCTTTCGCCGTTGCGCCATAAAGACGCGCACCATCTGATTAACGCCTGGCTTCAGCTCATCGGCGGGCAGTTTCTCCAGTTTGCCACCACAGCGCACGCATTCCAGAGATTCCAGTGCCTTGCCGTGGGCAAACTCGGCCTCACATCGCTTGCACCGATATCTAAACCGCGTGAATACTCTGGTATCAATAACGATACCCTTCTGCCCGTAGGGGACCCGCAACGAGACATCCCGCATCTCCTCGGCTTTCTTGCCGAAGATGGCGATAACCAGCTTTTCTTCGGCTGTCAATTCTGATTGGCCCTTAGGAGCAACCTTCCCTACCAGGATGTCTTCGGGACCAACCTCGGCTCCTACGCGCACCACGCCGTTCTCGTTTAGATCCTTAAGGGCATCCTCGCCCACATTAGGGATGTCTCGGGTGATCTCTTCCGGCCCTAACTTGGTATCCCGCGCTTCGCATTCGTACTTTTCAATATGTATCGAAGTGAATACATCCTCCCGCACTAACCGTTCACTTATGAGGATGGCGTCTTCATAATTGTAGCCCTCCCACGGCATAAAAGCGACCAGCAGATTCTTACCCAGGGCTAACTCTCCCTGGTGGGTAGCTCCGCCATCAACCAACACAGCTCCCTGCTCGAACGTATCTCCGGGTTTCACCTGCACCTTCTGATCGGTACACGTGCCCATGTTGGTGCGCTTGAACTTTTGCAGCCGGTATTCTTTCTCATCGCCGTCTGCATACTTGACCTTAAGGTGGGTGGCATCGGCCTGGACCACTTCGCCATCCTGTTCAGCAATGACCATCGCCCCTGAGTCCCGCGCCGCCGGCTTTTCCATACCTGTTTTTATATAGGGTTGCTCGGTAGTCAACAGAGGTACCGCCTGGCGTTGCATATTTGAACCAGCCAGGGCCCGAACAGCGTCATCATTTTCCAAGAAGGGAATCAGAGATGTAGCAATGGAAAACACCTGCCGTGCCGATACGTCACAGAAGTCCACCTCAGCCGGGCTAACCCGAGGGAAGGCCCCCCCGCGGCGCACGGTAATACGCTCATTGATGAACCGCCCCTGATCGTCTACCGGTTCGGCGCTAGTGGCAATATTCTGCTCTTCCTCTTCGGCAGCGGTCAGATAGTGCACCTGGTCAGTTGTCCGGCCATCCTTAACCTTGTAATACGGGGTCTGGATGAAACCAAACTCATCCAGCCTGGCATATAGGGCCAGGTATCCGATTAACCCGACATTGGGCCCCTCGGGGGTCTGTATCGGGCATATGCGCCCGTAGTGGGAATAGTGAACATCGCGGACCTCCAGCTTGGCGCTTTGCTTTGACAGTCCCCCCGGTCCCAGTGCCGACAGGCGCCGCTTGTGGGCCAGTTCGGCCAGGGGATTAATCTGGTCCATAAACTGGGATAACTGCCCGCTGCCGAAGAAACTGTTAATAGCGGCGGTCACTGGCTTAATAGTGATAACCGCTGCCGGTACCGTCTCCTCGGGGTCCAAACTGGTCATGCGCTCCCGCGCCACCTGCTCCATCCGGTAAAACCCGGTTTGTAGTTGCGACTGTAACAGCTCGCCGACTGCCCGGACGCGTTTGTTCTGGAGGTGATCAATGTCGTCAATGGTGCCCTCACCACCAAATAGGTCAAGCAGGTACTGGATAATGCTCAGGATATCAGCGCGGGTCAGTTGCCTGATTTCAGGCGCTACCTGCAGTCCCAGTTTCTGATTCATCTTATGGCGGCCTACTTTGCTCAGATTATAACGCTTGGGGTCGAAGAAGTAGGCGGTGAGCAATCCTGACGCACTGTCTTCTGTGGGTGGGTCGCCGGGGCGAATCTTGCGGTATACTTCCAGTAGCGCTTCCCGGGCACTGTGAGAGGTGTCTTCGCCAAGTGTAGCGTGTATCTGGTAAGGAACTGCCAATACTCGCAATCGCTGACGGCCCATCTCCTTGGCCGCCTGAACGACCTTTTCATCTATGTGTCCATAAGACTCTACCAGCGGCGTGCCCTCTGGCCCCGATATTGAATCCAGGGCGTAGTAGACATCATGTGTTTCTACTTGCGGCATCGCCTGATCCTCGCGGCGCGAGAAACTGTTAAGTAGCTCCTTAACATCCATTTGACGGTGCTCGCCGAAATACTCCAGGATTTCGACGTCGGTGCCTGTCCGCGGTACCTCGGGCCCTATGCCGTCTTCGAACCAGTCCAGGGCCCGCAGCAAGGTAGTGATGGGGAATCGGCGGGTCTGCCCAATCTTGACACTTATGGCTCCGTTAGCAGCCGTAGTCATGTCCACCCATACTCCTTGGCTGGGTATGATCTGCGCCGCATACAATATCCGACCCGCTGAGTCAATAGTGTCCTTAAAATACACACCCGGCGACCGGCTGAGCTGGCTGATAACTACCCGCTCGGCCCCGTTAACCATAAAGGTGCCTTGCGGGGTCATCTGGGGCAGCTCCCCCATGTAGATTTCGCTCTCTTTTATTTCTCCGGTTTCCTTATTTATCAGCCGTACCGTGGCGTAAAACGGAGCTTCGTAGGTCAGATCGGCCTCCTGGCATTCCTGGGGAGTATTCTGGGGCGTGCCAATGCGGTAATCAAGAAACTCCAATGCCAAGTTGCCAGTGTAGTCCTCTATGGGGCTGAAGTTGTCGAATAGTTCCTGCAATCCCTCTTCCAGAAACCAGTTATAAGAGTCGGCCTGTACTTCAATGAGGTTAGGAAGAGGTAGCTGGTCATCAATAACTAAGGGTAAATCGTCCATACGGGCGTGCGGCGTGGCCATGGGGAACGTTTTCCTCCTATGCAGTGCCAACAACCCATCAAGCACAGCCACAATACCCCTACTGCCAGGACGCCTAGTATTGACCGCCGCCCTGTCTTAGGGGGTATTTACGGCTGCCTGATTACATACTTGAAGTCAGTCCTTGTATCTACCTTGGGGGTATTATGATCAACTGACACCACTATTATACACAATTACCTAAAATCTGTCAACCCCCCTCATTGCGCCTGACTAAACTACTGTCTGTTTCCCTCCTCAAAACCATCAGCCGGGATATAGAATCTTCCCCAGGTCAGTTTAGGGGGGGTATGGTGACTCCCAACAAGCCATTGTGGCGGCAGCCGGATAACCTGTTAAGGCCGGCGCCTTACTCACTGGGGGATAACGTGGTAGTAGTCAGGACCACACTGAGGTGGGGGATTGCCGCGGTGGTGCCACTTGGCATGGCTGTCAAAGAATGACACATTGGCCCCGTCCTGGTGCCGATGGTCGGTTAAAACGGCCATTCCCACCTGATGTCCATCGAAGAAAATCGTCGTATCGGCAGGACGAGGGATCTGCTCTAATCGTATTACTTCACCGGTCGGCCTACCAGGCACCATATAGGCGAAGGCGGCCTTATTCCATCCATAGCTGTAGCGGCGCAGACCGGGGAAAGAGGAGAAATCAACTGCTCCTTGCTGATCACTGGGGCAATAGGTGATTTGCTGATTACCTACGTACGGCTCAATCAGCTCCATTGTACTCCACCACCGGCTGCCGTCTGGCTCTAGGTATATGGCGGGGGGCAGGACTCCGTCGTAATCGCCAATATACATCAGCGTCGCCATGGCCAGTTCTCTGACATTGGATAGGCAACTGGTCTGCTGGCCTTTTGCTCGGGCCCGGGCAAAGACGGGAAACAGGATAGCCGCCAGTATGGCGATGATAGCGATCACTACTAACAACTCTATGAGGGTGAAACCCCGCCGGCAAGATAAACTATTCACTGCCACCACTCCTCAACTCCTAAGATGGTTTAGCTGGCAAGCGCCACCTGACCACCGACACAACCAACAGTACGGTACCTCTACCGCCAGCCGACTTCCTCCAGACCTTCGCCGATGGCCGGCCCCGATGCCATAAGTGCCAACCGACAATTTCCCCCAATTGTCTGGCTTTTTGTGGGCTGTTAGCCACTAACCAGCAATGATGATATTACCTGGCTACTGTCAGCTTGTCAAATCCCGGCACCTTCGGCCCGGGGGATGCTGGGCGGTAACCAGTGTTCAGTGGTCTATCTACCTTCTCTCGCAACAAAGCAACGCACGTATTGCGGCCATCAGTTGCGTGTCTGCCCGGCATTGACATATAATCCCATATGTTATAGGATAGGTTAGCACTCGGTCCAAGTGAGTGCTAAAATAGGTAATGTGCCTGATACTTTAGCAAGCTTATAGGAGGTGCACACTTAATGGCCCTGAAAATACTGGGAAACCGCGTGATGGTTAAGGTGGCCGAAGCACAGACTACCGAAGGGGGTATCCACCTGCCCGAGTCAGCCCAGGAGAAGCCCCAGCGCGGCACCATAGTAGCAGCAGGAGAGGGGCGCCGCCTGGAAGACGGCAGCCTGCAACCTCTTGAGATTGAGGAAGGCGATGAGGTTCTCTTTGCCCAATATGGCGGAACAGAGATCGAAGATGAAGGCGAGGAGTATCTCATCCTGGACGCAGACCAAATATATGTCGTACTTACTTAGAGTTAACTCGATACCATTTGGAGGAGGAGAAATGTGAGTTATGCCAGCTAAACAGATATTATTTGACGAAGAGGCGCGCCGAGCATTAGAACGGGGAGCCAATGTCGTGGCGGATACCGTAAAGGTAACCCTGGGGCCGGCGGGCCGTAATGTGTTGTTAGAGAAGAGTTTTGGGGGTCCGACTATCAGCAAGGACGGGGTAACGGTAGCCAAGGAGATTGAACTAAAAGACAACATTGAGAACACTGGTGCCCAGTTGCTGGTGGAAGTCGCCTCGCAGACCAATGATGTGGCCGGTGACGGTACCACTACCGCCACGGTATTAGCCCAGGCGCTGCTGCACCGGGGGTTAAGAGCAGTGGTTGCGGGAGCCAATCCCATGGTCCTGAAAGCGGGCATTGACAAGGCGGTGGCGGCGGTGGTGGAAAACCTGCGCGAAATGTCCATTGAAGTCAGTACCTCGGAAGAGATGCAGGCGGTGGCTGCTATTGCGGGCAATGATGAACGAATTGGAAAGATAGTAGCTGAAGCGATGCAGGAAGTGGGCAAGGATGGGGTGATTACGGTGGAGGAATCCCGCGGCGTTGAGACCACCTTGCAACTGGTGGAGGGAATGCAGTTTGACAAGGGCTATATGAGCCCCTATATGGTTACCGAGGGTGAGACGATGGAGGCGGTTCTCCAAGAGCCGTTAATCCTACTGTACGAAAAGAAGATAAGTGCCATCGCCGATCTGGTACCGGTGCTGGAAAAGGTAGTAGAGGCAGGCAAACCCTTGCTGGTAATAGCTGAAGATATCGAGGGTGAAGCTCTGGCCACTCTGGTGGTCAACAAGCTGCGGGGTGCGGTGGACGCAGTGGCGGTGAAGGCACCCGGCTTCGGTGATCGGCGCAGAGCAATGATGGAAGATATGGCGGTATTGACTAATGGCACCTTCCTGGCTGAGGATCTGGGGATAAAGCTGGAGAATGTCACCCTGGATATGCTGGGTCAGGCGGGCAAGGTGGTAGTCACCGCCGACGACACCACTATTATTGAAGGTGCCGGCAGTGCTGATGCCATCAAGGGACGCATTGAGCAGGTACGGCGGATGATCGAGGAAACCGACTCTGACTATGACCGGGAGAAGCTGGAGGAGCGGCTGGCGAAGCTGTCCGGAGGAGTAGCCGTCATTGAAGTGGGCGCGGCTACCGAAACCGAACTCAAAGAGAAACAACACCGGTTTGAGGACGCATTATCGGCCACCCGGGCGGCGGTGGAGGAAGGGATAGTGCCCGGCGGTGGAGCCAGCTTGATTCACGCGCGGGGGGTACTGGATAAGGTGAAAACCAGCCAGGATGATGAGCAGGTTGGGGTGGACATCGTCCGGGACGCACTCGCTGCCCCCGCCCGCCAGCTTGCTAATAATGGCGGCTTTGAAGGCTCGATTGTGGCTCAGCGCATCGCGGAGGCCGATAGCAATATTGGCTTTGACGTGCTTACTGGAGAATACACTGATATGATAGCGGCCGGGATTGTGGATCCGCTCAAGGTAACTCGGGCGGCGCTGGAGAATGCAGCCAGTATTGCCGGAATGCTGCTGACCACGGAGAGCGTACTGGCCGATATTGAGCAGGAAGAGCCAGCTCCGGCTATGCCCCCCGGTGGCGGAGGTATGGGTATGCCCGGTGGTATGCCGGGGATGTAAGAATAAATAGACAGCGCAAATTGAAGTAGGGTAGAGGTCCTTGATCGGGCCTCTGCCCTTTTTTGTGCCCCGCTGGCTGTGTTATTGACCAAAGCCCACGATGGGTGTCGGCCCTCGTAGCCTATCTGGTCCCGGTTAGCTTTTGGTTGCTTGGATTATCAGCCGGGGTGTGACCAGGGGATTCAGTAGTGAACTGGAGCTGACCGTTGGGTTCCAGACTGAGCACAATATCGGGGGGCAGATCAACCACAGAGATGTGGGCCAGCGAGTTACTGATCAGCTCGCGGCTGGGCCGGCTGGAGGGCAAGAAGCGGCGCAGGTCGGGATCCAGCAGGATCAGATGACGCACTCCACGGAGCCTGACCGGTGGCTTTACCCGACCACTATCCAACTGGTAGCCGTAGTTGGGGGGATTGCCGCACCTCTTAGCCAGCTCCAGGGGGAATATATATATAGGTAGCTGGGGTGCTGAGTACATGGCCCAGCGGAAGTCCAGAAGAAGTTGCTCCTCATGAGGCTGCCCGAAAGCCGCTATCCCAGTCAATGCCACACTCTCAGGACTTTGATAACTACTGAGGGCGGCGGCAATCTGACGCATATTGGCTTCCTGCTGCCGGTCGTGAGTAATCAACACCGACCACGTAAAAGCACCATTCAGAACCACCACCATAGCCAGGACAATCCATAGTTGCCATCTGCTTATTGACTCGGACAGTCGCACTACTCCGACAGTACTAATCAGCACTGCCGGCGGCACCAGTAGCATAACATAACCAGCCTGGCCCAAATGTACAGTGAGGCAGAAAAGCAACGCTGGCCCAGCCCACAGCAGCAGGAAGGTCCAGGAACGCGGCTGGTGCCACACCCGGGGCAGATACCTTAGGCCGGCAAACAGTGCCAGTGGCCACGCGGACAATAGAATACTGAGAAAGCTCGCCACGAAATAAACCCCGAATATCGCCAGTGCTTTGGAATTGCCCAGCACCGGAGAAAGTCGCCATACCATATCCCTTAGGTCTCCCGTTACCGCCTGATACGCCCGCCAGCCACCTGTACTCCCCACTGTCGGTACCAACCACGCAATGGTGACAATCGCGAAAATAGCAAGTCCACCCACTATCTGAGGCCGCCGCCAAGCGCACCACAGCCACAAGGGGAATAGAAACATAGCGTCTGAAGGGCGCAGTCCGCCCGCTATCCCTAAAGCCAATGCTGAAGGCCAGAGCGGCTCCGCTTCACTGGAGAGCAATCGCCAGCACAGGTAACCGACTACAGCTGAGGAACAGGCCGAGACGGCGTAGGTATCGCCGTGGGTGGAGTATACCCAGGCCAGCGGGCTGACCAGAGCCAAGATAGCTGCCGCCAACCTCCCTTGGTTACCGAGCAAATTACCTGCCCACCACGTAAGCAATCCCACGGTGAGGCCCCCGGCCAGCAGACTAATGCCTACCAGTGCCGTATATGGCTGTAGCCCAACGGCGGTGAGCAATTTGCCCGCATGGACGTACAAGTAATAACCGGGGGGATGGGGCTGGTGGAGGGCCACGTCGTAATGAAGAATCCCCAGTACGTACTGAACACTGTCCCAAGTCGGAGGCAGGTGCGTCCGGAAGGGCAAGCGCGCTGCCATCGCTACCAATCCGGCGGCCACCGGCAGATAGTAATATCGAGCCGCCCCCGACCCCGTCACTGAGTTGTACGTCGGTTCCCTCATGAGCGCTTATACATATATAGATTCACCGGGGCCCCCACTTCTCCTGCCTTTTCTATACTACCGGTGGTGGTGAGGTGCGCGACATCTTAAACAGTGACCCCGCTGGATTTTGTCCTGTGTCAGGCTGATACTTCCCCCCTACTTCTGGGCTTCCCTGCTGGTTGATTGATGCCGTCACTAAAGAGGAAGTGCCCCGATGTTTAGTTGAGTTAGACTTGAGGTATAATAGAGCATACTACACAAAGACCTTGAGAGACCCTTGACAAACTTTTGCTATTGTGGTATTATACTCAACAGATGCTCAAGTTCAGCTTGTATAAAGCTCCAGATAATTGCCATGAGCAAGTAGACAGACCACTAACCCCAGTTGGGGGGATAGCAATGAGTGAAGCAATAGGTAGTGCGATAGTAGGCGGTGGAGTGCTGACCATCACCCAGTATGTGATGATGATGCCGCTGCTGATTACAGCGGTCTGGGCTGGTTGGCGAGCGGTGAGCAATGTTCGCGGCTGAAGTTGGCAAAGTCGCGAAAGGTTTGCCGGGGTCGCCTCCGCATAGCGTAGAGCAGAAGTCAGCGGTGCTCCGGAAGCGACTACGTACAACAATATGGGAAAGGAGGGCGCTATGATGATCAATACTCTATGGGCTGACGAGGAAGGTCTGACTACAGTGGAGTATGCACTGCTGCTGGTCCTGTTAGTCATGGCGGCCATTGGTGTGTGGAGTACTTTCGGCACCAAGATCCAGAGTTCAGTAAGCAGCTCCACCAGCGCCTTTGATACGGCTACTAGCACCTCGTAGTTTGCTCAAAGGCGTCGAGCTGGCTGCGGCCAGCTCATCTGAACCGGAG
>SDBU01004121.1_pt1 | contig 18072 bp, 16 predicted proteins | sample 2277071 | NCBI WGS metagenome assembly SDBU01 (sample SAMN10397929, study PRJNA504765) | marine sediment metagenome | isolation source: marine sediment core GS08_GC12, 126 cmbsf | place: Arctic Ocean: Gakkel Ridge, Loki's castle | collected 2008 | reverse complement strand
CTGCATTACGGCGGATACTATTTTTACCAGTATTCATATGACACTCAAGCCGGTCAATACAGCGTTCTTATGGTTGTCTCTGATACCGGTCTTGGCCTTGTCTATGCCGGATACGTGATGCTTTGTGTTGGTGTCGTCTGGCATTTCTGGCTGCGAGATATATTCAGGAAAACGAAAAAGGCACCAGATGGAAATTAAATATACAGTTCAAGGGGCGCTGATTTATCTTACGATGGCCAGTTATCTTCTGGCTTTTGCAGCTACATTGCTCAAATACCGAAAGACAGGACATGTTTTGTATCTGCTCGGATTCATAACAGCAGTTTTATCCTTAAGTTACCGTTGGTATCATGTGCACCATATACCCATGCAGAATTTGTTCGAGGTATTTCTGTGCCTTGGTGTGATGATTTTTCCCATCTCACTTTTTTGCAGTCGTACACTTCGAGTCGGAGGCTATAGCGCTGACATGCTTATCGGCGCGATAGTTCTCTTTCCCGCCGGGTTTGTCTTCAGCGCAGAACCTCAACAGCTTCCACCGGCATTGCAGTGCTGGTTATTTGTCCCTCATGTTGCAGCCTATATGCTTTCATATATCTTCATAGCAAAGGCCGCCTTCCAAGGGCTGGCACAATTTGCAGGCAAGAACCCAAACCCCGGCAAAGAGCCGCTCGACCCAGAGACGGCAACTTACTATATGGTTCGGGCGGGGTTTCCATTATTGACACTCGGGCTTATTCTCGGCAGTTACTGGGGCCAGTTGGCGTGGGGCGATTACTGGGGATGGGACCCGAAAGAATTGTGGTCGCTTGCCTCTTGGCTGGTCTACGTCGGATATTTCCACTTCCGCTACATGTTCGGCAAAAAGTATCCGCGTATCAATAGCGCCTGGGTCTTAGCAGGTATGACGCTCATCGTGATAACTCTACTATGGGTGAACCTGTCGCGCCTTTTCCAGGGTCTGCACAGCTATGCAACTTGATGTGTGGGAATCTCCGGAAAAGAAAGAGATATGTAAAGATTGTTGCCTGGTATAACGGCTAAAGATATTATGAAGCCCTTCGAGGATAGTAGTTAATGCGTATTGTTGTTCCTATAAAACAGGTGCCGGAAACGAAGTCCGTGAAGATGGATGAGAAAACCGGCACAGTTATCCGTGAGGGCGTAGAGGCCATTGTTAACCCGCTTGACCTTTACGCTATCGAGACAGCCATCCAACTACGCGAACAATTTGGCGGAGAGGTTATTAGCATATCGATGGGGCCGCCTAAGGCAATAACGGCACTAAGAGAAGCAATAGCAATGGGGATTGACTCTGCGGTTCTTGTCAGCGACTCGGCCTTTGCAGGTTCTGATACGTGGGCAACCAGTTACATATTAGCAGAGGCAATAAAACGCACAGGAGAGTTCTCTCTGGTGATTTGTGGTGAGCGTGCTACCGACGGTGATACGGGGCAGGTGGGGCCGGGTATTGCCGCCTTTCTGGATTTGCCTGTGGTTACATATGTGAGCAGGATTGAGCAAATTACCGACCAAAACTGCAGGGTAAATCGACTTGTAGAAGATGGCTACGAGAACCTGTCTTCTTCACTGCCCTGTGTCATAACGGTTGTTAAGGAGATAAGCGTTCCACGTTTACCCACTTTGAGAGGCAAGCAACGTGCTAAAAAAATAGAAATCCCGGTTTGGGGTAGTGATGAGCTGGGTGTCGAGCTGAGCGAAGTCGGTGTAAACGGCTCACCTACACAGGTGATAAAGATTTTTAAGCCAAAGGTTGCAAGGAAATGTGAGAAAGTTTTGGCAAAGGATGAAGAGTCAGTAGAGGAAGCGGTTGACAAACTCACCAGGTTTCTTCAGCACAAGGAGTTGATTTAGATGGAATGCTCCGGTGTGTGGATATTGGCTGAGCAGCAGAATGGGCGAGTTCAAAGGATTTCACATGAGCTGCTTACGCGCGGACTTGAACTGGCAGCTAAACGCGGCTGCAAGTTATCTGCTGCGATTTTCGGTCACAACATAAACACCAGTGACCTCGAAGAGCTTATAGAACGAGGTGCAGATGAGGTTATAGTGATGGAGGCGGCTGAGCTGGAGCATTTTCTTGTTGAACCCTACGCCGCCTGTATGCTGAAACTAATCGAGCAGTATCGGCCGGAAATAATTATTGCAGGTGCGACATCCACAGGCAGGACGTTAATGCCCTATGTTGCAGGTAAGGCCCATGTGGGTTTAACGGCTGACTGCACCGGCCTTGATATAGAAAAAGAAACGAATAATCTTCTTCAGACCCGGCCGGCTATCGGGGGCAATATAATGGCGGTCATTAAGACGCCTAAGTTTCGTCCTCAAATGTCAACTATTCGGCCTCGCTCAACCAAGCCAGCACCAAGACAACAGGGTAGGAGGGGTGAAATAACTCGTCTTGCTGCATCTAAAGAAACACTGAACAGCCGTATCGCGAGAATGGGTTTCACAGCCAACGAAGAAAAACAGGCACTTGGTGAAGCTGATGTCGTTATAGTTGTGGGCAGGGGTATTAAAAAGGCTGAAAACATACCTCTTGTTCGCGGATTGGCGGATAGTCTTGGGGCAGCGTTGGGCGCAACGCGCGATGTGGTAGACAGGGGATGGCTAAGCTATCCTCATCAGGTGGGGCTTAGCGGTCAAACTATCAGTCCAAAACTTTATATCGGTATAGGAGTTTCCGGTGCGATTCAGCATCTGGCAGGAATGCAGACTTGTGAAACTATAGTAGCCATCAATAATGATGGCGATGCTCCGATTTTCAGAGTTGCAGATTTTGGAATAGTGGGCGACCTTTTCGAAGTTGTGCCGGTCCTGACCGCGCATATAAAACAGAAGTCAGAGGACAGAAGACAGAAATCAGAGCCCCAAGCGTAATCGCGGGGTAAACCAGTGAGAAATAAAAAGAAATATAACCCGGTGACGCTGAGAATCGCCGATGAGCTGCGGGCAATCGTCGGCACCAAATACGTTATCTATGGTAACGAGGAAAAACTCGAACCTTACTCACACGATGAGGTGCCCGGCAAAGAATATGCTCATATGCCGGAGGTGGTGGTCAGGCCAAGGAACGCCGAAGAAATCGCTGCAATTATGAAACTGGCGAACCGCGAGATGATAGCAGTTACACCTCGCGGCGCCGGTTCAGGCTTATCCGGCGGAGCTGTGCCCATCTATGGCGGCATAGTGATATCAGTAGACCGTATGAACAAAATCCTCGAACTGGACACCGAGAATATGATGATAGTTGTAGAGCCTGGAGTTGTTACCAACGATATAAATGAGTTTCTCAAAGAGCGGGGCCTGTTCTATGCGGGCTATCCGATGAGCCTTGAGACGTGTTACATCGGGGGGAACGTGGCGGAAAATGCCGGCGGGGCAAAAGCAGTCAAATATGGAGTGACGAGCCGATATGTCCTCGGGCTTGAGGTTGTTACACCCACCGGGGAAATTGTCGAGCTGGGGGGTAAGCTGATTAAAGATGTCAGCGGATACAACATAATCCAGCTTATGGTCGGCTCGGAGGGTACACTTGGGATATTCACAAAGATTACGCTTAAACTGATACCTCTGCCGAAAGCACAGGTTGACCTTCTGTGCCTGTTCAAAACTTCCGAAGAAGCAATTGGAGTTGTTCCGAAGATAGAGACCTCAGGCGGTATAATTCCCACGGCTATTGAGTTTATGGACAAGAACTCGATTAAGGCGTCCTGCGAATATCTCAACGAAACCATTGCGTACCAGCAGGCCGGAGCGATGCTGCTTATCACGGTGGACAGCCCGGATGAGCAGCAGGTAGAGCGGGAATATGAGTCTATAGGCCAATTGTGCCTCGATGCCGGCGCTATCGAGGTTTACGTTGCTGACAATGCTACCACGTCCGAGCGAATCTGGAAGGTCCGCAGGAATATCGGCGAAGCCTATAACGTTATTTCCCGTCGCCAAAGCCCGGAGGATATTGTCGTTCCACCGGCTGCTATCGCCGCGATGGTCGCCAAGTTAGAGGAATTGTCGGACAAATATGATGTAATGATACCCTGCTTCGGCCACGCGGGGGACGGCAACCTGCATGCGCGTATCGTCTCACAACCGGAGTGGTCTGACGAAAAATGGTACGAGATTCTACCAAAAATACTCGACGAATTGTACCGGCTGACCGCTGAGGTTGGTGGGCGGATTTCGGGTGAACACGGGATAGGACATAAAAGAAAAAATTATCTGCCGTATGTTGTATCTGGAAATTATATTGATATACTACGAGCGATTAAAAGGGCGTTGGACCCTAACAATATTTTAAACCCAGGCAAAATATTCGATTTGCCTGCCCCCGCGTCTTCCGACGCAAGGCGGGGCGGCGGGTGAGTCCGATATATAAGCTGACCTTCACTATAGAATCAGCTAATGTAGATAAAAAGGAAGCGGGTTCCGAAAAAAGCTATGGGCCGGCTGTCTGAAAATTTTTGAGCTAAAATGGCGTTGTAGTACTATAGAAGAAATAAGGAAACATTTGCTAAAATAACAGGAGGACCAAATGATCAGGAAAATAGCGGATATTTTGAAGGAGAAAAACCGCACCTATTCTTTTGAGTTTTTCCCACCCAAAACCGAAAAGGGGAAAACAAGGCTTTTTGAAGTGGCCGGTGTTTTTGCCGAGTTAGAGCCCGATTGGTTTTCGCTAACTTATGGAGCGGGCGGCTCTACGCGGGCGATGACTATGGAAATTGCGGATGAGTTGCAGAAGCGTTTTGATGTTCCGGTAATGCACCATTTCACCTGCGTGGGACATAGTAAGAATGAACTAAAGGCCATTACCACAGAGATGAAAAAAAGGAATATTTGTAATATCCTCGCTCTTCGCGGGGATATGCCCGAAGGTGAAAAAGAGTGGAAACCTGCTCCAGATGGCTTCGAGTATTGTTATCAATTGGTTGAGCTGATTCGCAGTTTTGGTGGTTTCTTTAGTATCGGCGTGGCCGGCTTTCCCGAGGGACACATCAATTGCCCGGACAAGGAAACCGATTCCAAATATTTGAAGATTAAGATTGACTCCGGCGGTGAATTTGTAATTACCCAGCTTTTCTTTGATAACAAGGACTATTTTGAATATTTAGATAGGATAAGAAAAACAGGAGTGAATGTGCCCACTATTCCAGGGATTTTGCCGATTACGGATTACCAGACTTTGCTGAGATTCTGTAATACCTGCGGCGCGACTATCCCTCAGAAGGTTCATGATATTTTTAAACCCCTGGATGGCGATGCAGAAAGCACTTACAAAACGGGCGTAGAGTTCGCTGTTCAGCAATGTAAAGACCTGCTTAAAGGCGGCTCGCCGGGACTACATTTTTATACCTTAAATAAAGTTAGCCCCACACGGGAAATTTTAAGTGAAATAAAGCGATATACGGCAAACCAAATTAAACATAAAGATGGAGCTTGAGTCGCTCAAACCAAAATCGGTGAGTATCCTGATGTAATACCCGTTTTCGATTTGGATGCGGTATTATTGTCCACACCGGCTTTATCCCTGTTAAACTCCTTGTCTAAGTGCGTTTTTTTTGTTAACCTAAAAGCGCGTAATCGAAATGAAAGTTACTTCACAATCTAATCTCATGAGGTAACAGCAAAAGGAAAGGCATTTACAAGGGGAAAGTGAAAATGGTTCATACCTATCGTAATATGACAGTGTCGCTGCATTTGTTTGTTCCCATGTTACTGTCATTTTTTTTGCTATTCAACTCTGCCGGCTTTGCCGACGATGTTGAGATTCTCTATTTTTATGAAGCTGGTTGTGCTTACTGTGAGAAACTGGAGGAATTCTTCGAGCAGCGTCTTGAGCCAAATTATCCTGTTGTAATCAGTAAGTACGAGATTCATCAACCGGAAAATGCTAATATGATGCTGGATTTGGCTGAGGCTTATAATGCGAAGGAAATCATCGAAGAAGGCACGCCAGCAATATTCGTAGGCGATAAGGCCTTTCAGGGATTTAGTCAAAAAGTGCTGAATGGTATCGAAGAAGCAGTTCGAGCTGCGGTTGGTTCTGAAACTTCTTCGGCTTTGGGCGGACCTGCAAAAGAAAGCATAAAAAGGCGGTTGACTATATCAGCAGTAATCGGAGCTTCAGCAGTGGATGCTGTCAATCCCTGTGCCTTTGGAGTTCTTACGCTTTTATTAAGCACCATGTTGATATTTTCCAAGTCGAGTACGCGAAGGCGTGTTATCAACGCCGGCTTTGCCTTCACAGCTGCCACCTACATCTGCTATCTCTTAATGGGCTTCGGGCTTTTTATCGCCATTCGGGTCGCAGGTATACAGCATTATATTTATATCGGCGTTAGTGTTCTGGCGATTGTGGTGGGTCTGTGGAATACGAAAGATTTCTTCTGGTATGAACGAGGGATAAATATCGAGGTGCCACAGTCCTGGCGGCCCCGGTTAAAGCAAATTACCCGCGGTGTTACTTCAGTACCCAGTGCTTTTATCATCGGGTGTTTGGTGAGTGTCCTTCTGCTACCGTGTACTTCAGGGCCTTACGTTGTGATTATAGGTATGCTCAGCGATACGGCTACCAGAACGCAGGCGGTTTGGCTGCTGCTTCTATACAATTTCATATTTGTTCTGCCATTCATAATAATTACCTTAGGCGTCGGGTTCGGCCTTACCAGTCCGGCGCGAGTGGAACAGCTGCGCCAGAAATGGCTCAAAAGGCTTCACTTAGCTACCGGCATTTTCATGCTCGCATTAGGGGTCACCTTGGTAACACTATTAATAATCGGGGTTATTTAATGCCCACGCGCTGTTGAAAGGTTGACCCTGAATGTGTTGTTATTTTTAACATCGACGCTGAAGAGCGGGCGGATAACCTCATAACAAACAAGAGATTCCCCTGATACTCGGAGCGGACTGAGGCGGTTGTGGCAAGGCTTGACATTAGCGATTTTGAGTCTAAAATCTTGCTATGGTTGACTCAAAGCAACGAAAGAGAAAAAAGAAAAAAAACAACGTCGTCACAGACTGGCTTGTTTATATTGCACTTCGGATTCTCGCTATTTTTATTCACCTGTTCGATGTGGAGACAACTCTAAGGACGGCGTGTTTGCTGGGGCGATTGTTGTGGAAATACTACCATCGGGGCCGAGAGCGGGCTCTGGATAACCTGAGTGCGAGCTTTCCAGAAAAGGACGAGCAATGGTACCGACAGACCGGCCGGCGGAGTTTCGAGCACATCGCGATGCTGGCAATCGACATGCTCTGGACGCCACGACTGGTAGGAAAACACAACTGGCGTCGGTACTCCCGGTTCAAAACAGCTGAACACGCCAAGTGGCTGATGCAGCAGGGTAAGGGGTTGATAATGGTGGCTGCCCATTACAGCAACTTCGAAATCATGGGCTATATGCTGGGTCTTTTCGGCTTTAATGTCTACAGCGTTGCCAGGCCACTGGATAACAGGTTTGTTAACAGATATCTGTACGACGTTCGCCGACGGAAAGGACAAAAGATAATCGACAAAAAGGGGGTATCCAAAATGATATCAGATATTGCCTCAAGCGGCGCAACTCTGTGTTTTATTGCCGACCAGGACGCGGGCAAAAAAGGATTGTTCGTCGATTTCTTCGGCCGAAAGGCAAGCACTTACAAAAGCATAGGGCTGCTTGCGATAAGTAATAATGTGCCAATAGGTGTAGGCTACAGCAGAAGAATTGACAACCGTTTTTACTTTGAAATCGGGGTAAATCGCATCATTTCCCCCGAAGAGTGGGCCAAGAAGGATGACCCGCTCACATGGGTTACGGCCGAATACACCAGGGCAATCGAACAATTCGTGCGGGAGGACCCCACCCAGTACTGGTGGCTGCACCGCAGGTGGAAGCATCAGCCGAAGCAAAAGCTGCAGGAAAGTCTACAGCCGAGGCTGTCTGCGGCTACCTGATGAGCAGCGTCCTCTGCTCTTTGCGCGAAAGCTGCCCCCGTGAACAATCTTACTTTAGTTTAATGGGTAAAAAGCCTTCTTTGTTGGATTTTTCGACGAAGGTTCTTAACCCCTGCAGTAATATCTGCATCTGCTGAGTATTTTCAAGCAACTCATCATACAACTGGCCATCATTGATAAACTTAGCTGCAGCACCTTGGCCAGTGTTTATCTTTTCCAAAATTATCCTTAACTCTTTCGTGGTTTGGCTCAACTCTTCACCCACACCGACCCAAGCGGTAAGAAATTGTTCGAATTCTTCCAGTGTCTCTGTGGCGCGACCGGATACGCTGGACAGATTAGCTAAACTTGTCTTTATATTTTCCTGGTTTTGCTGGTCGCCAAGTATGGCGTTGGCGTGTGTGATAAGGGTATCAAAGTTGTCAGCCAGCTCTTCCAGTTTCTTCTGACTTTCGGCAGGGAAAAACTCGCTGGTGACGCCGGTCGAGCCCTGCAGGAGTATTTTGTCGACCAAGAATTTCGTTTTAGGCCTGTTTGGGTCACGCGGCCTCAGCGCTAAGGCTGGGTCGACAGTCAGTTCGATATAACTGCTACCAAGACCCCGAGTCATCAGTTTTATTCGGACGTTAGAGGGAATATTAGCATATTTGTTGTCGATACTAAGAACAACGAGGGCCTGGTGATAAGCCAATTGCGTGTTCAAATCTGTGCGAACTGCCGGAGCTATAACGTCCGTAACCCTACCGATCTGATAACCGCAGAAACGAACCGGAGTATCTTTCTGCACACCTGGTGCGCTTGGAAACTGAACGAAGACTTCAAACGAGCCCAACTTGATGATGGCGGCCGGCAGGTCGCCAAACATAAATATCAGCCAGACAAACGCACATAGGGCTATTAATACGAATACGCCTACAATAACATTACGTCTTCTCTGACCAGTCTCGTAATCACTCACCTTTTAGTCCCCTTCAAATCGGTTCGACCTTCCAAAAACAACTCGCGTATGGCACGCAGTGGATAGCCACTGTCGTTGAGTTTCTTTATCAACTTGATTCGCTCTATTGCTTTTTCACCAAACATTCGCCTTCCGGTCGGTGTAACCTCAGTAGGCTCAAGCAATCCGACCATAAGGTAATATTGCAAAGATTGGCGCGAAATGCCAGCTTTTTTTGCTGCGGCACCTATCGATATCAGCAATCTGCGATTTTTAACGTTCATTGCTCAATATTCGTCAAATAAGCTTATGAATTGTACGTTGACAATTCCCTTTCCGGTTTTTTTACCTGTTTTTCGTAATCTCGGCTACAAGAGCGAGAAACGAGGCCTTTACGTGCTCAAACGTCAACCGCCTTAAGGCCTCTTTAGACTCTTTGGATTTGTCTGATTTTGCAAATCCGGGTGAAACCATAAGCAGGTAGTCAAACTCCGCTGGAATCCAGTCCTGATTTTGCCGAAAGGCCTCTCTCAAAAGTCGCTTTAGACGATTCCGCACAACGGCACTGCCGCAAGACTTGCTAACCGAGACACCCAGTCGCGGGTAGCCACAATCGTTTTCGGCCATATAGAGTGTCAACAGCCCATTGCTGACACACAGTTTGCGAGCCAAAACAGCTTTGAACTGCTCGTTTCTAACAAGCCTCTTACTCTTGGAAAGGGTAAAACGCTTCAATGTTCCACCGTGCCAGTGTCAACTCGAATCTACCGGACCTCTGCTGGCAAATCACCTGCACAGGTTACCACCTCTGTGCCTTAGTCAGCTGTTTTAGTTCATCATTACATTCTCTAATCCTCGTGCCATAAGACTGCGCGAGCTTTATATCTTTTTGCCGTTCAGCTATTTTCTGCAAATACTCACTTGCCATTCTCGCAGCTATGAGGTTGTGCGAATATCCGTGCTGTTTGGCGTAAGTGCTTTTATTCTTTGTGAAATCGTCGAGGTAACTCCTGATGAAATTATAGACAAAACGGTTTAGCTCGGCGGATTTTTGCCCTGCAAATACCATTCCCAACATAGGGGTCGGCGAGGGGTTTAATTTGAAGGCTTCGATAGCGGCTTCAAGCCCCTTTTTATACACAGCTTCTCCTTTGCCGAACAAGAGAATATTGCGAGCAGCGGTAAGGTTCCTGGAAAAATCACCAGGATAGACTGCTTTCCCGGATACTACATCTTCGAAAAGTTTTTTGCCTTGAGTGCTTTTTATATCGACGAACAATTTCTGCTTGCCATTGAGGAAAACGATCGGCCAATCGGGATTGTCCTCGAGGGCTTTTACAAAAATATTAGTGCTTGGACTTACAGGCATCAAGACAACCCAGACGTTGTGTTTTTTCAGCTCGGCGCCTATCCATTCGCCAATTTCAGCGTAATTGTATTTCTCTCTTCTTATCCTGGCACGCTGGACAGGCGGGCCACCAAACATAATATTCGCCCAGACATCGTAGGCCTTACGGTCATAAGCTGCCTGGGCGCGGCCGTCCATAAATAACTGCAGGGGCGTTTTACCGGTGTTCGGGTCCGGATTCTGGCCGTAGCCGATAAAGCCTCCCTCTGTCCAGTAATTGAACATCTTGCCTTGCAGCTTGTTGTCTCTTATGAACTTGCAGGCGTAAAACGGTTTGACGTCCGAGGCTGTCATTCTTATAAAGATGGAGGTTAATTTTGGGTCGTTGCGCCACGGGTCGAGGTAAACACGCTTGAACTTAAGTGTCCACCAGGTGCCTAACGTTAAGACCGCAAGGGCACCGGCAGAAATGAAGAACAGCTGCAGAGGGTAAGGCATCGGCGGGACGGCAAGACGATTGTTCCTGTGGAAGTTGCGTGCCGCTGAGATTGTTCGGGTCATCCGGTCAATGAGCATAGCAATAAGAGGACAGGCGGCGATGGCCGCTATCGGGATGAATCTGCGGGAGCGAATCGCCATATAGATAGTAAGAACGGCAATGACAATCAGAGCCAAATCAATTTTGGGCAATTCGTATGTATCAGTTTGTGGCTGTGCTTCCTGGGCTTGAAGCCGCTCAGTAAACAATTTTAGCAGCTTAGGTACAGTCAGCCAGACGATAATCGAGACGATGTTTGCGATGTAAAGAACACTGAACAAGTGTGTATAGCTCAGAGTTGGGTTGCGTTCATAAACCGGCCGCCACATTCGGTGTAAATTAAAGAATTGACTTACATTCCAAACGGGCAACTCAAACTTGAAGGGATTAAATAATACGGCCATTAAGATTAAAGCCGCAATCGCAGTGGCAGCTACAAAAATAATGTTCTTCGGTTTGAGCTTGACGGTTTTCGAGAGCAGCGAGGCAATAATATGCGTTATGACGTAAGCCGGCAGCAGGACAAACGGATAAATGCATCTGCCGAGAAAGCCGGCATCGGCGTCGGCGAACCAGAGGGCGACCAGCGTCAGAGCGACCGCGAAGTATACAAAGTGCACGCTTTTGTAGACGCTGAGCAGCACAATCCCGGCGAAAACGGCACAGATAAAGAAGCTGCCGACATCGAGATTAAGAAAGGAAAAACTCATGAAGGCCGTCCAGCAGATAAGGACGGCGGCGGCACAGCCAAATATCTTAGAGAGTACTGAGAACAACTTTTTCTGGGCCTCGAGTTCGTTCTTTGGTGCCTTCAGCAATCTGGGCTTGAGGAAACGACTAAGAAGCCAAAGTACGAGCAGGCCAATGCTTAAAACATAAAGCACCAGAAACGGAAAGCTTGTGCCGACAGGATTTTTCCACTCAAAACTTGGATGCCATTCATTGACGGTCCGCCACCTCTCGGCGTGTTTGCTGACACTGATGACAAAGGTATGAGTCAGATTTGTCAGATGTAATGGGTTGAATACAATCGCCGCTAAAAAAGCAACAAAACCTGCGGCGGCCGTGTGGTATACACCTTTTCGACCGATTGAAACAAACCTTTTCGGGAAAAAACTCGTCAGAAAATTCAAGGCTACGAAGGGAACCAACATTATAAAGGCGTAGATATACCCGCCGTGGACGTTGCACCAGAAAACAACTATTGGCACGACAAGCCAGATGTACAGGATATTTCGATAGGTGGCAAGAACAAGTACGAGCAAAAATACAGCTACCAAGAGGTTGGAAAAACCGGCGGGGCGGATATCAAAATAGGACCGGCCTGTAAACATCGCAAAGCAGGCAAAGACCGCCGACAAGGCGGGATTTACTCCCAGCAATCGACCAGTGTAATAAACGCAAATAACGGCAAGTATGTATATGGTGAATTTCCAGTAGACGAGTGTATTGAATGAGAAGGTGTCGGCGTCGGCAAATGGTGACAGATGTGAGAGCCAGTAGAAGATGACGTGTGTCAGCCAATTCTGGTTTACCCAGCCAGTCGGATGCCAGTATTTGACGGTCTCAAGGCCGACCTTATCGGTAATCCACTGTGCCCATTTAGGCCAGGTTTTTACCTCCTCTACCGTCGGTCCGGGCTTGTGTGAATTGGCACTGAAAGGCTCGACGGTGTCGACGCCGTGATTTATGAAGTGTCTGCCGCAAGCCATAGCGACCCAGGTGTCGCCGGCACCGACCATGCGTGTGCAGGCATGCAGGGCAAAAATGAGCATAGCCAGCCAGGCCAGAATCATTGGCCAGCCGGACAAGGCAGCTCGATTTTTGATTCTCGATTCTCGATTTTCGATTTTCAAACTCCCACTTCCGAATCGTAAATCGACAATTCTATCCTTTGAGCCATTTTTCCAATCTATCGAGTCCTTTGGTAATCTGCTCGATTGAGCAGGCAAAACACAGGCGAACATTACTATCACAGCCGAACGGCAGCCCCGGCACAAGTGCGACATTGGCCTGTTCAAGAAGTACCTTTGCAAAATCCATACTGCCGTTGATTTGGGCACCGTTGATAGTTCGGCCGTAATGGCTTGAGACATCAGGAAAACAGTAAAAAGCACCGGTAGGTTCGGGGCAAATTACGCCATCGATATCGTTTAGGCGCTGGGCCATATATTTGGCTCGCCGCTCGAACTGTACTCTCATACTTTCTATGGCCTCAGCGGCGGGCTCACCCAGCGCAGCAACTGCCGCATACTGAGCAAAAGTTACAGGGTTCTGCGTCGAATGGGATTGCAGCCGAGCCATGGCCTTTATGACTTCCAACGGCCCAGCGGTGTAACCCAGGCGCCAGCCGGTCATCGAAAAGGTCTTGCTGAAACCGTTGAGCGTCAGGGTTCTGTTGTAGGCATCTTCACTAAACGACGCAAAGCTGACGAATTTCGTATCGCCGTATATTAGCTTTTCATAAATTTCGTCTGAAAGCACCACTATGTCCGTCCCTTCGAGGACATTCGCAAGAGCGGCCAGCTCATCTGGCGTATATGTAAATCCGCCGGGGTTATTAGGCGAGTTAATCACAAGCATAACGGTCTTTTCGGTAATGGCTCCCTTTAGCTGCTGCGGTGTAATTTTGTAGCTGTTCGCTTTGTCACCTGTAACAATCCCGGGTGTGGCGCCGGCGAGTTTTATTGCCTCGGGATATGTTACCCAGTATGGACAGGGCAGTATGACCTCGTCACCGGGGTCGAGGACCGCCTGCATTGCCTCATAAACCGAGTGTTTTCCGCCAAAGTTGACGATAATCTGCTCAGGGCTGTACTTTAGGCCGTTTTCATTTTGCAGCTTCTCGGCTATCGCCTCCCTTAGCTCGACTATGCCACGTGCGGCTGTGTATTTTGTTTTGCCGGCCTTTAACGCCTCGATAGCGGCATCTTTGATATACTCGGGCGTATCGAAATCCGGCTCTCCAGCACCGAAATTTACCACATCAATACCCTGGGCCTTCAATTGTTGGGCCCGTGCGGTAACGGCTATGGTCGCCGACGGGGGGACGTTTTGGGTTCGTTCGCTGACCTTCATTTTTTGTACCTCGTACTTCCTAAATTCACATTCTCTCAATACGAACGACGATATTAAAATCAAAATAAGACCGCCGGTCAAGAAAATTGACCAGCTGTTGCACACCCCCTTGAGAACCTAAAAAGCCCTTGACAGCATGTGTAGTCAGTTGCTACATTATCGGAAGTTAAACATTAAAGCGCCTGTAGCTCAATTGGATAGAGCGTCGGTCTACGGAACCGAAGGTTGTGTGTTCGAGTCACGCCAGGCGCGCTTTAAGCTGGCTAAAGCAGGCAGATAACACAAATTCCATGGAGAGTTTCTCCAGCTTATTTAAGAATATCGGTCAAATAAATATCAAAAAAGTTGCACAACAGCGATAAATCTGTTATTTTGACCGGCAAGGCCCGGATGTTTAATCGGGCAGCGATAACAAAAAATTCCATTTATAAAAGGAGAATAAAATGAAGATTAGCAGGTCTGCAGGTTACGGACTTCTGGCAGTTGGCTACATTGCCCAACATCGGGATAAAAAGATTATTCTATCGAATACCATTTCCGAAAAATATAACATACCACTGGAATACCTTCTTAAGATAATGCAGCAGTTGGTCAGAGTGGGTGTTTTGCGAAGCAAGAGAGGGCCCCGGGGTGGATTTTCGCTGGCGAAATCACCAAATAAAATCACAATGCTTGAGATTGTAGAGGCCGTCGAAGGACCAATCGTCAGTGACCTGATGATGACTGAGCATGCTCCGAGAGAGAAGTTCTGCATCAAAGCCGGGAAAGTATATGAAAACGCGACAAATGTGGCCAGACGAGTTCTCAAAAGCACAAAACTCTCTGACTTAATCTGACGGCGATTTGTTCCGATTACATACCGAGTTTTTCGCGGAGGTGGTTTAAGAGCTGGTCGGTTGATACTCTTACCTGGTCCATCGAGTCGCGGTCGCGGACGGTAACGGTGTTATCTGCCAGAGTCTGACCGTCAACAGTTACACAGAATGGCGTACCGGCCTCATCCTGCCTGCGGTAGCGTCGGCCAATTGCACCTTTTTCATCGTAGAAACAATTGAAGTATCTTTTCAGGTCGTTGTAAATCTTTATAGCTATATCCGGCATACCATCTCTCTTGACCAGCGGAAAGACGCCGACCTTAACCGGTGCAAGGGCGGGATGGAACCGCAGCAGGTTTCTTTGCTCACCACGAACCTCTTCCTCATCGTAGGCGTCAACCAAAAAAGCCAAGGTGCTTCTGTCTATGCCGGCGCTTGGCTCAATGACGTAGGGTATATAGCGCTGCTTTTTTTCGTCATCGAAATATGAGAGCGGACCTTTTTCGTAATCGTCGGCCTCGTCGGCCAGCTCTATCTTGGTAAGGTCCCGGTCGTTTTCGAACCATCGGCTGAGAGTCCTGATTCCTCGCTGGTGCTGCCGAAGGTCATAATCCGTGCGGTTTGCGATGCCTTCAAGCTCCTGCCAGTCGCCTGAACCGAATGGGAATTTATATTCGACATCGACGCAGGCCTTGGCGTAGTGGGCAAGCTCACCGGCATCGTGCTCACGGAAACGCAGGTTCTCCTTTTTCAAGCCTAAATTTATGTACCAATTGAATCGAGCATCTTTCCAGTGCTCGAACCATTTTTCATCAGTGCCGGGCTCGCAGAAGAACTCAAGCTCAGCCTGTTCGAATTCCCGCGTACGGAAAATAAAAGCCTTGGTGGTTACCTCATTGCGGAAGCTTTTGCCAATCTGGGCGATGCCAAATGGTATCTTGACGCGGGTGGTATCGAGCACATTTCGAAAGTTGGCAAAGATTCCCTGCGCAGTTTCCGGGCGAAGCTGCAGCGTCATCGAATCGTCAACGTTGGCACCCATTTGTGTTTCGAACATAAGCTTAAACGGCATCGGCTCAGTGAATCGCCCAACCGTGCCGCAGTTAGGACATACCTTGTTGCTTAAATCCTGAGCGGCCGCCTGGGCGAGCTCAAGGGAGATATGCTCGGTGTGCTCCCCGGCTTGTTCTGTAACTTTTTCTCGCAGATGGTCAACTCTCGTTCTGACATTGCACTTTTTGCACTCGGCTATCAGGTCGGCGAATTTGTCAGCGTGGCCGCTGGACTTCCAGACCAATGGGTGCATAAGGATGCTGCAATCCAGGCCTACGACGTCGTCGCGCATCTGAACTACCGTTTTCCACCAGGCGTTTTTAACGTTGTTTTTTAACTCGACGCCGAGCGGGCCATAGTCGTAGCAGCTCGCTAAGCCGCCATAGATTTCGCTGGACTGAAAGATAAAGCCCCTTCGCCGGCACAGGCTTACGATATCATCAAGCTTTGTAATTTTAGCCATAGTCAAATTCCTCAGTAATCTCATTCCGCCTGTCAGAAGCGGATTTATCAATCCCAACGCAGAGATAGTAAACAGCATTATATAAAGAAAGAAAACGATTACAAGAACCGAAAGTTAATTCGGCTGTGCAGTCGGTCGGCTGGAGAAATGCTTTGACTTGCTTTTGTTTATGACTAATAATTCTCCCTATGCATATTATAAATACTCTGCTGCCGGTGTTCTTGATAATTGCTCTGGGAGCTCTTCTGAGAAAGACAAAGTTTGTCTCCGCCGAGTTTGTTGCCGGCCTGAACCGGCTTGTGTTCTGGATAGGTCTGCCGTGCCTTTTGTTCTACAAAGTCGCTACCGCCGGCTACGACTACCGACTCGCAGGCAGAACCTGCCTTGTTACGATTGTGGGGATGCTCTGCTGTACCGCAGTAGCATATATCGCCGCATTTATTATTCGCATCCCGCCCAGAGCAGTCGGCACATTCGTTCAGGGAACATTCCGGGGTAATCTCTACTATGTTGGATTGGCCCTGATAATATACAGCTTTGCCGGTGCTGATTCCAAGATGTCGGCCCAGATGGAAAACGTCGCAATACTTGTAATGGCCCTGCTGGTTCCCGTCTATAACATAGGAAGCATTATTGTATTACTTGCCAGCCGGCACAAGCTCGACCGTTACGTTCCGCTCAAAATCACCCGCCAGGTAATTACAAATCCTTTATTTTTGGCGTGTGCAGCAGGAGTTATCTATTCACAAATTCTTCCGCCTCTTCCGCTGGTTATCATTCGAACCCTAAGTGCCGTTGGCCAGGTATCTCTGCCGCTGGCACTTATTGGTATCGGTGCCGTTCTGGCTCAGAGCAAGATTGCCGGCTGCGGCATACCTGCCCTTGCTGCTTCGATAATCAAAATAGCTGTTGCACCGATTGTCGGCTTTTGGGCGGCTAATTTAATGGGTCTCGGCACCGGTGAGACAAGAATAGCGCTATTATTTTTGGCCTGTCCAACAGCCGTTACGTCCTATGTTGTGACTGAACAGCTCGGCGGCGATGACAAGCTCGCCGCTGCAATAATCGTTGTCAGCACAATCCTTTCGGTATTCTCACTAAGCGTTGTCATCGGCCTCTTCTAAGTACAGATTTGTGCTTCCAAACGAAAGGAGGGCAATTGTTGACTATGTTAGTCAATCAGAATTAAGCCGTAGTAGTTTGGGCACTGGCGGGTTGTACGGACGACTTCTATGGGAAAGCCGACCTTTTTGACCGTTGAAAAGACATCGATTCCACAGGCCTCCATCGACGGCCGGGCTCGGTCAGGATAGCGACACTCCTGCTCGTCTACAGGACAGCTTTTGCAAAAATAGCAGGGCCCGGCGCCAAGGCCGAAGGCCTTCCAGTAGCCGGAAAGAAAGATATCGCGCTCAAGCTTGGCGACTATCGCCTTTACATCAGCCTCCGGCTCGCAATGTATCAATACCGCCCGGCGGTAGTCATCGAGGGCCTCACGCATCTGCTGCGGTGTCGGCGTAAACGGCGGACAGACGAGGCACTGACCGAAACAGCCGCATCCAAACTGACACTTCAGCCGAACCCAGCCGGCGGTTTCCACCTCTGATGGAGAGATTATACAGGCGTCTATAACGCCGGATTTACGTTTTGCAAGCTCGCATAACTGGGTGTTAGATAACCTTACCTTTTTTGCTGCAGCTTTTGTTGTCTTACGTTTCATTGATTTCTTCTTTTATTTGATTTAACAGATTTATCGCTTCAATCGGCGTCAGATTATTGACATCGGTTGAGGCCAGTTTTTCCAATACAGACTTGTGTCTTTGAACGAATAAAGAGTCCTTATCAGGTTCTTTCGTCTTATGACGAGAGAGGTGCTCACC